>JAABUR0100000022.1_pt1 | contig 327980 bp, 321 predicted proteins | sample 5560091 | NCBI WGS metagenome assembly JAABUR01 (sample SAMN10711879, study PRJNA513375) | rock metagenome | isolation source: Antarctica rocks | place: Antarctica: Victoria Land, University Valley sud | reverse complement strand
AAGCGTCTGCATTCGAGCCTGGGCTACCTGCCGCCCGCCGAGTTCGAGAGAGACTACAACGAAAGCCGAGACAAGAACCAGACGATTACACCTTAACTGTTTGTCTCACCCAAAGGGTTCACTCCAGGTTGCCGTTGGGGTCGTAGCTGTAGGTATTGGTCGTGCTGTCGGGGTAGGTGGTGTTGACCAGGCGCTCCCAGGCATCGGGGGTGTAGGTGGTCGTGCGGTTCATGGCGTCGGTGCGGCTGGTTTGGAAGCCGAGGGCGTCATAGGCCCACTGGGTTTGATGACCAAGCGGGGTGGTGACACTGCTCAGGCAGCCATTGCCGTCGTAGGTGTAATAGGTAATGTGAGTGTTGGCGTCAATCTTTCTGGTGACCAGCCCATAGCTATAGGCATAGCTCGTGGTCGCCAGCACCGTGCCGCCCGCGTCTTTTTCCTGCACCTGCGTCGGGTTGTCGTAGGCATCATAAGCAACGACAGTGCTTCTTCCCGAGGGCAGAGTGGTCGTGAGCGGCTTGTTGTGGCCGTTGTAAGTGTAGGTGGTCGTATTGCTATAGGGGTCTTTGGCGGTCAGGAGGTTGCCCATGCCGTCATAGGTGTTGTTCCAGTTGAAGCCGCGCCGGTCCTGCTTCTGGGTCAAGTTGTTGCCACTGTCAAACGTGTACGAGTCATGGTTCCCCAGGGCGTCGTAAACGGCGCTCAACCGGCCCGTGCTGTCGTACCAGTGGTCATGCCTGTCACGGGAGAGGTCATCGCAGTGATCCTCTTTACGACGCGCAACAGACACTTAGGTATTTCTGTTATGAAAACAGTATAGGGCTTGTTGCAGGGTTTGTCAAGCCAATCGCAATAAATGCCTCATAAGATTTTCCGGCTGCCTTTGGATGAATCCTGATTGCCTCCGTCCGTCGTATCGGCTATAATAGAGCCATGAAAGTTCCCCGCCTTGTCCTGCTATCGCTGGCCCTGCTGCTGCTTGCCGTGCCCCTCTTTGCCCAAGCCCCCACCCCGCACGACCGGCCGGAGTTGCGGGCGTTTTGGGTGGATGGGTTCAACGACGGGTTCAAGACGGCGGGGCAGTGTGACACACTGCTCCAACGCCTGCGGGCGATGCACTGCAACGCGGTCTTCGTGCAGATGCGGAAGCGGGCGGATGCTTACTACCAGTCACATTACGAGGGCTGGGCGAAGGATGACGCGGGGCAGTTCGACGCGCTCCAATACCTGTGCGAGCACGCGCACACGGCGGGGCAGCCGCGCATCCAGGTCCATGCGTGGATCAATGCCTGCGCGGTCGGGGGCAATGCGAGCGCGGGGGCGCTGACGAAGCTGCACCCGGAATGGCTGTCGCTGTCCGACAGGGGGGCGGACTTCGATACCGAGTCCACCAAGATTGATCCGGGCAACCCCGAAGCGGCGGAATGGACGTTCCGGGTCTACATGGACGTCGTGCGGCACTATGACGTGGACGGGATACACCTGGATTTTATCCGGTATGGGGGGGACGGCAAGACAGTCGGGCACTGGGGGTACAATCCAGTTTCGGTCGCGCGTTACAACCGGCGGTACAAGACCGTGGGGCAGCCCCAGTGGAACGACCCGCGCTGGCGGGCGTGGCGGCGCGCGCAGGTGACGGCCCTGGTGCGGCGGGTTTACCTCAACGCGACCGCGCTGAAGCCGAAATTGATCGTCAGCGCGGCGACGATCTGCTGGGGAGACGCCCCCGCCAGTGACGCCGAGTACGAGGCAAAAAGCGCGGCGTATACGGAGGTCTTCGCGCCCTGGCGGGACTGGATGCGCGAGGGGATTCTGGACTTGAACTGCCCGATGACGTATTTCTGGGCGGCGAAGTCCCAGCCGAAGTGGCAAGGCTGGAACACCTTTGCCAAGGACCATCAATATGGGCGACAGGCCGCACTGGGAGTTGGGGCCTATCTCAACCCGGTCCCGGCGTCGCTGGCGATGGTCCGGGACACGCGAGCGGCGACCCCGTCGGGACACCGAGCGGCGGGGGCGGTGCTGTATTGTTATGACACGCCGACGGGCGTGAACGGGCAGGAGGTGGAGGGCGGCACGGCGCTGTTCGAGGCTCTGCCCACTGTGTTCCCACGGGACGTACCGCCGCCGCCGATGCCCTGGAAGGAGCGACCCCAAACCGGCGCGCTGATGGGGACGCTCCTGTCCGGGGACGGGCTGACGCCCGTGGACGGGGCGCGGGTGACGGCGACTCGTCAGGATGGGGGCACCCGGCGGACGGGGGAAACCGACGGCAATGGGTGGTTCGGACTGGCGAACCTCGCGCCGGGGACGTATCACGTCAAGGCGGCCTGGGCCGGCGGCGTTGATGGAAAGGGCAGCGTTTACGAGGCGGAGATGCAGGTCCAGCCCGGGAAGACGGCGCGGACGGTGGCGCTGCTGCCAAGCCAGACTCCCATCGTCTCCCGGATCGCCGGCATCGGGGCGCAGCCGGAGGGCAAGGAGGTCTTGCTGGACGTGATCGTTGTGACCAGCGGCTCGGACCGGCTGGGAGACCACTTCTTTGTCGCCGACGACCTGGGACAGACGCCGATCCGGGTGGACGCTCTCCACCTTGTCCCGCCCACGGTCATGGGGGACCGGGTGGTCGTGGCGGGGACGCTCCATCACTCGCCTGCCGGGGTCGTGATGCAGGCCAGCGCGGTGCGGGTGGTGGGGATGGAGATCGTGCAGGCAAGATAGCCCCCGGCCCCCACCCCAATAAAGCCTTAACCCAATAAAGCCTTAACCCAATAAAGCCTTAACCCAATAAAGCCTTAACCCAATAAAGCCTTAACCCAATAAAGCCTTAACCCAATAAAGCCTTAACCCAATAAAGCCTTAACCCAATAAAGCCTTAATTCTGGGGAGTGGGAAAGAAAAGGGGGGATCAGCGATGGGCGACTTCGCGCGAGGCCGGGCGCGTGGGAGGTGGGACGCCTTTGCCACTGCCCCGGAGAACGCGCCGGTCCCGCCACCACAGGCCGAGCCAGGCGCCGAGGACGCAGGCGGCGATCCAGGCAAGGCCCCAGAGCGCCTGGGGCAGCAGGTAAGTGAGCGGGGCGGTCGCGTGGGAGATGGTGCCGCCCTCATGCTTGTTCAGCAGGTCGGTCGTATAAACGGTATCCACCCAGAGGAACGTCAAGGAGACGGCCAGGATGCCGAACGCCATCAGGGCGCCGGCAACCAGGACGCGGCGGCGGGCGGCGTAGCGGGGAGCGAACCGCCCCAGAACCAGCCCGCCGCATAGGAGCGAGAAAGGCGTCGCGAACAGCGCCTCCTCCCGCGCCACTTCTTCAGAAAGCTGCTGGTAAAGCGGACTGAGCGGCAGGGTCGCGCTGGCGGAATGCCGGAGCAGCTCGAAATACTCGCGCATGAACGAGCCGGGGAGGAGGAGCTGCGCCAGCAGGATGACCAGGCCGACGCCTATTGTCGCCGTCAGTCCCAGGTAAATCGCCGTGCCGAGCGGCCGCTCCCGCCGCTTTGCGCTTCCCCGTGTTCCGCGTGTTCGTGCCATAAGGTCATTATAACCGCATTCGCCCGCGCCGTCAAGCGGAGCAGTAAGCGGGAAAGGCCGGGCGAGCGGGTATACTAAAGCACTGCTGGTGCTCTCTGCCGGTATCAAGAAGAGTATCAAGATCGGCTTTCCCTCCCCCGCTGCGGCACATCAGAATGATCGGGACGAGAAGAATTAACATCCTATGACTGGCTGGCGAAGACAACCGATCGGCGATCTGCCGCTGTACCAGGCGAAGACGATGTCCTGGCTGCCGCGTATCGTCCAGGGCTTCACGACCCGACGCGGCGGGGTCGGCGCAGCGCCCTATGACACTCTGAACCTGGGCGCGCATGTCGGCGACGCACCCGATACGGTCGAGGCGAACCGGCAGCGCGTCTGGTCCGATTTGGGATTTGAGGCGGGGCAGGTCGCCCTGGCCGAGCAGGTGCATGGCGACAGGGTAGCCGTGGTGAAGGCGGGAACGGGGGCTGGGCCGGTTCCCGACGCTGATGCCCTGGTGACGAACGTCCCTGATCTGCTGCTGATGCTTTTCTTCGCCGACTGCGTCCCCGTATATCTGGTGGACCCTGCGCGCAAAGCGATCGGCCTGGCTCATGCGGGCTGGCGTGGGACTGAGGCCAACATCGCCGCCAAGACGGTACAGACGCTTTTGGACGAGTTCGGCTGCCTGCCGTCGTCCTGCCTGGCCGCCATCGGCCCCTGCATCGGGGGCGACAGCTATGAGGTCGGGCCGGAGGTCGCGGACCGCTTCCGCACCATGCCCGGCTCGCGCGCGGCCAATGTCATCCTGCCGCGTAACGAGATGGCCGGCACTTATACGCTGAACCTGCGCGCGGTCATTTTTTTGCAGCTTCTGTCGGCGGGGCTGAAGGCCGCATCCATCGCAGTCTGTGACGAGGACACGTTTCGCAACCGCCGCGACTTTTTCTCCTACCGTCGCGAGGGAGCTACGGGGCGCATGGGGGCGTTTCTAGGAATGAAGGAGAAGAAGACACCATGAAGCGCGGATTTGTGGCTGCGGGCGTGATTTTTCTGGCGGCGGCCCTTGTGTTTCTGAATCAGGGCCTCCAGAAATCGGCCATCCCGGAGCATGACGATCACGAGCAAGCGCCGCAAACGCAAAAGCTAACATCAACGCCCGTTGATCCCAAGGCAATCCTGCCGCCGGAAGAGACGGACGGCGATCCGGCCACTGCCAAGCACCACATCATGGTAGGCTGGGTTTACGATGAAAACAACCAGCAGAAGCCGGAAACGCTGGCCGTTCCGATCCAGGCCATCCGTGACTATGTCAAGCAGAGCGGCGGCACGGTGTCCGCCATAATCGTGGATCTGGATGTCCCCATTGAAGATCGCTCACCCGCCGCTCAGGGGGTTACGGACTTGGGCATACATGTTGACGACGACTATCTGTACGGCGGCAACCTTTCGAGTTCACCGTTTCCCCCCGATCAGATCATGCAGGCGTTGGACGGCGCGATCAAGAAAAAGTGATCACGCAGTTAGTGATCACGCAGTTAACGTGGCCGCTGCTTGGCCGCCGCTCGAGTGAGCTGCGCGGCCAGACGCACGACTTTAGTGACCTCACCCATGCGCTCTCTCGTTTCCTGAATGCCTGCCATGGCGGGCTTCAGTTCTTCGGGATGGACAGTCTGAGCCGCCTCTTTGATCTCCGTTGCCGAATGCTGGACCGCCCCGGCAGCGCCCTTGACGGAGGCGCCGATGTGCTTGACGCGGACCGTCTCCTGCTGTACGAGGCCTTTGACGGTCATAGCCAGGTTCTTGCCTGCCGTGATCGGCCGCTGAGAAAGCCGCTTGGCGTGGCCGACCGTCTGGTTCTTGACGTGCAGCGCGGACATGACGACCCAGACCAGGACGCCGATCAGGCCCAGCAGCGCGACAATCAGTAGGACCTCGCCGATGACATAGAAAACATCCACCATATTTTTGTACCCTCTCGACTTGCATGCCTTTTTACCCGGTGTCCCACCGACACAAACCAAGTCGCTCTCTCAGCAGTGAGCGCAAGGAGATTTCCCTATGGCAACCAATACCCCGAAGCCGCTGGCGGAAGGCGCCTCCGTCCGTCTCGCGGATCGGGAGCCGAGCGCCGCCGACACCAAATCCGGCCTGTTCTACCCCCATTACCGCGCTCTGACGGGGACGGTCGCAAAGCTCTACGCCGACGGCACGGCAACCATCTCGGTTGACCCGGAAAGCCTGCCCGCCGAAATCCGCGCGCGCCATCAGGCAGGCACGGACGCGATGCGGCAGAAATGGCTGGACGGCCTTTCGGACGAGGCGCGCAACAAGCTGTCGGCGGCGGAAAAGAGGTTTTCCCTGCGCTACAACCTGCTGGTCGGGATCGCCGATCTCCTGCCGACGGACGCACCCGCCCCGCCCCCCGCCCCGGCGGCGCCGACGCCCGACGCACCCGCCCCAGCCGCCAAGCGCGGCCAGGTCATCGCGCAGGCCGGTCTGGACGGGGACGATCTGCCCGAAACGCCGCGCAGGAGCATGGACGAATTGGAAGCCGATGAGGCCCGCTACCTGGCCGAGCGCGCCGCGAAGAAGGACGCCTAGCCAGCTATGCATGTGCGGGATTTATCCGCAGGGTGGAACTCAGCGGCAAAAATAGCTCTTGACGCCGCAGAACTTCCGTGATACAATCAATTGTGACGCTGAACGTGAGCGTCCTTCCGTCATCGCTTCGCTTTGCAGTTCTTTTGCCCTGCCGTCGCCGCTCTTGATCGGAGGATCGTCATGTTCTCGTCCGCGCTCCTTTGCCGTGGTTAGCCTTCTCATCCTGAGCCTGCTGCTGGCGCCCCCCGACGCCCGCGCCGGCACCTACGCCTTCAGCGGCTACACCCTCACCTCCGGCAGCGGCAACACCGCCACCTATACCCCCAACAACTACCCCACCGCCGCCGACAGCGCCAGCGCCTTCACCCACTACGGCGGCAGCGCCCCCGAAACCTTCAGCGTCGTCGCCAACGACAAGATCACCGCCGCCTTCACCTGGCAGCCGACGAACGGGGACAGCACCGCCGACCCGCCCCCATCCAGCGCCATCATCCAGCAGACGTCCTCGGTGAGCTGGAGCGGCGGGGTGACGGGGAACCCGCCGCCGCCCACGGGCGCCTGCGCCACGGGTCTGCCCGCCTCGGTCTCGACCTACACGACGGGTACTCTGAGCAAGTCGGGCGGGGGGACGTACTACTTTGTGCAGTCCCAGCCGGGGTCTTCGTTCACGGTGGACTGCACGCCGACGGCGAGCAGTTCGGGCAGCAGCGGTTCTCCGGGCAGCGGCAGCCACAGCGACGTCAGAATCAACTACTCCGTCTCCGCCAGCCTGAACACGCCGCCGTTCGGTGTGCAGCAGCAGTCCGGCTGGACCTGGAACGTCTCCGGCACCACGTTCCAGGATTGGGGTCCATCCTCACCCCTATATCCTAATGCCTCCTACTTCATCGGCGGCTATGGCCCAGCCAATCAGGCGACCACCCATTGGTATTGGAATGATCCTGGCCCTAATCCCACACCCGAGACGGTGACATGCACCGCGACCGTGACGCCGACTGACGGGAAAAGCGCGCCCTTCAGCGTCACCGCGGCTCAGAAGGTGACTGTGCAGGTGCCGGCCTGGAGAGCTAGCGGAATCGGAAGTTATATGCAGGTTAACACAAAAGCCCCACATGATCCCGAATACGAACTTTGGGGCAGCATGGACTGGACGGCCACTGTTGCCACCCCGCCTCAGCCTGCGTTTGGGACCGGGAGTTTAGAACTCGTGCAACTCGTCACGTCGGATGACAGCTACACGACTTACACAAACCCTGTCCAGAACCGTACCGACCCATTCAACGGCATTACTGGTTTGGACACAGCTTGCCCCTTATACGGACACGTCTCTATGGAGTCGGGACCACCCTATATGGATAATGACAATCCGGGGGGGCAGCTCACGTCGTCAGGTTCCACTCTGGCTGGTTCCGCAGTGCAAAAGGGCACATTTATTGACTACCTCATGTACCGGCCACCCGGTTCGGATGTCAAGTGGGTTCCTCTAGCGTCGTTCCTTTGGAGTCTGAACGGGAATGCCACCGTCTCGATTTCTGGAAACTGGGCAGATTATGTGACGGTACACTTATCGGATTCGGCAGGGACAGTCACTCCATCTGTCACGACGCCATTCAAGCCTTGGAACACACACCCCTCCTGGACTCAGATAATAGGGTATATTGCATACTAAACGCAATTTTTTATACATCTGCAAGATGTATACCAAACTTTGAAAGGAATTAACTGTAATGACGAACGTAAAAATGTGGCTGCATTGCGCCGCGCTGGGCCTTTTGCTCAACGCCGCCTGTGCGCTGGTCGGCCAGCCCGCCCAGGCTCAACTTCGGAACTTTCATAGCAGGAGTGTTCCCCCCACCCCCGAACGAGAAGCAGCCAATGAGCAGCAGGGATTGCTGGACCGTGCCGCTGCCGCCTCCCTGCACGCAGGCCGTTACGCCCAGGCGGAGGCGGAGGCGCGCCAGGCGCTGTCGCTGGGTCTTGACTCCGGCGTGGCCAATGAAGTCTTAGGGGCGGCACTAGACGCGCAGGGCAAGGAGCAGGAAGCATTGCAGGTATACCGTGCAATGATAATAAATGGGAAGAATGGGCTGGAAGGGCAAACGCGCGACCTTCTGCCTTATGCCCTGTTGTTGCTGAAATCGGGCCGCTGGGAACAAGCCGTAGTCGCTTACAATGCGGCGTTGCCCCACCTTGGCGACGGGCAACTCATGCAGGCGACTAGCCAGTTCTTACCCGACGTGCCGGAGCCGACGGCGTTGGCAGTAGCCCTGCACACCGCTCGGGGGCTAACGTACAATGGACAGTACGATTGGGCGGGTGAGGCCCAGAACACCGAGGCGATGGCTGAGTACGGGAAGGCGTTGCAACTCGCGCCTGACTCACCGCTGGTGAACTACTACTATGGACGCGGTTGGCAGAAGTTAAGCCCGGCCGAGCGGGCGAAGGTGGGCAGCATCCAGCAGGCGAAGGCGGCCTTGCAGAAGGCGGTCCTGCTGGGTAAGGGCGATGTCAAGAAAGCCGCTCAGAAGGCGTTGAAGGACCTTAACAAGCCCGCCTGACGTGGAACGCAGAGAAGCCCGGCCTCATACTTTGAGGCCGGGCGTTCTGCTGCCATTGGTGAAGCGCATCAAGAGCCGTCCCAGGCCGCGCCCAGCCTTGCCAAACGGGTGCGGTACTCGATGCGCCGGAGCCAATCGGCGGGCCAGGCGGCGAGGCCGTGACAGGCGCCTGCGAAGGCCCCGGCGAGGCAGGCAATCGAGTCGGAGTCGCCGGAGCTGACGGCGGCGCGGCGGAGGGCGGCGACGGGGTCGCTGGGGAAGAGCAGGAAGCAGAGCAGGCCCGTCGCGAAGGCTTCCTCGGCCACCCAGCCTTCGCCGGTGATCCGGCAGGGGTCATGTTCGCGGTCCGCCTGTTCCAAGGCAACGTCCAGGCGGTCCAACACGCCCAGGCACTCGTCCCAGCCGCGCGCGATGAACTCAACAGGGGTAGTTGCGAACGGACGCTGCCAGAGGGGGCCGAGCCAGTCGGCGTGGTAGGTGGTGCGCTGTGACCGGGCATATTCCCGCGCCCGGTGCGGCAGGGTGCCGGGGTCGCCGCCGGAGGCGAGGTCGGCCACGGTCCAGGCGGTCAGGTCGGAGGCGGCCAGGGCGGTGGGGTGGCCGTGCGTGAGCGCGGCCTGGAACTGCGCCAGGGCGGCGCGGGTCTCGCCCGTGATGTCCGGCGCCAGCCCGACGGGGGCGACGCGCATGTTCGCGCCGCATCCTTTGGAGTCGGCGACAGTCGCCTGCGTCCAGGGCATCCCCATCTTCAATCGGGCGCAGGCGGTGAGGCAGGTCATGCCGGGGGCGCGGTCATTGTCGGGGCTGTCGGCCCAGGCGACAAAGGCGCGGCGCAGGGGTTCTTCCAGCGTGGCGGCGGCCGGAGGCTGCGGGGCCTCCAGCAGCGCCTCGCCGACCGCCAGCGCCATCTGCGTGTCGTCGGTCACGAGGGCCGGGTCGCCGGGCGGCTCCAGCGGCCCATTGGGGCCGAACCGCTGCTGTATCTCGCGGACGCTCAAGAACTCGGTTTTCGCGCCCAGCGCATCGCCCAGGGCCAGCCCGAAAAGGCAGCCGGAGGCGCGGTTGTTTGCATCGGTCATCGGTTTTTCCTGTCCGCGTAGCAGTATCCAAGCAGAACGGGGGGCCGTCACGGATTTGTGACGGCCCCCCGTTTCCATTTGCCAAGTCCAGATTTTGCGCTCACCCTTGCGGAGTGGACTCTACTGGATCATCCCGCCGCCGTCACCCGGCGCGGGAGGAGGCGGCCCGTTGCCGTCGTTCGGTCCGGGAGGGGGAGGCCCGCCGAAGCCGCCGCCATTCGGGCCGCCGGGGCCGCCGTTCTGTCCGCCGCCGTTCTGTCCGCCGCCACGACGACCACGACCGCCACGGCCACCGAAGCCGCCGCCTGGGCCGCCAAAGCCACCGCCGAAGCCGCCGCGCATCATGGGCATGTTGACGCCGACGGTGCTGGCGGTCAGTGTGCCGTCATCGCCGGTCTGGCCGGTCGCGATGATCTGGTCGCCGACCTTGAGATCGGAGAGCTTCAGCGTCGTATATTTGGTGATCTTGGCCCCGGCAGCCATTTTCAGGTAGAGCATCGCGTCCGGCCCCAGGCTGATCGAAAGATGCGCGTCAGTCGCGGAGGGAAGAGACGCGATCTTCCCGGTGGCCGTAGCGAAGCCCTGGACCGCCGCCGCGCCGGCCGCATTGTTACCGCCGCCTGCGGCGCCGCCCGGCCCGCCAAAGCGCCCGCCGCCGAAGCCGCCCGCGCCGGGCAGGCCGGCAGGCGGGGCGCCGACGGTGAGCTGTGAGGCGGTGATGCCGGTCGGTACGCCCTGCACCTGTACTTGGTCGCCGACCTTTAGAGCCGCCACCGTGGTGTCGGTCTGGGAGACGACCTGCGCGTCCGTGCCGACCTTGATCACCTGTGAGTTGTTGCCGCCGCCGAACGGCGAGTTGACCGTGATTGTCCCCGCACTCGTGTCCACGGCGCTGACCGCGCCGAAGGCAAAGGGAGCGCGCCCGCCGCCGAAGCCTCCCCGCCCGCCGCCGAAGCCTCCTGGGCCGCCCCCGCCGGGACCGCCAAAGCCGCCAGGTGGGGGTCCACCGAAGCCGCCCCCACCGCCTGGCCCCTGGGCCACGGCGGCGGTGGCCAGCACGGTCGTCATCAGTGTAAGGCCCGCCGCAAGGGCACTGCCTTTTCGGAATGTGTCTGTCTTCATCGAGTTTCTCCTCACGTCAAATGACAGTCTCGGATCGCGCGGCGTGTTCTGCGCCGCTTGCTGCTATGAGAATACAGGAAAAACATGAAAACCACATGAAGGAAAGTGATTTTCTTTGATTTTCTTTAACGGCTTGCGCGCTTCACAGAAACCAGCAGGCCATCCAGTCCCCGCTCGCGGAGCACGGGGAAAATAATCGAGATCAGATCAGGATGCGCGGCCACGGCGGTGTTGTAGCGCTTGGCGCCGCTGTCGCCCGCCGGGTCCAGCACCGCGTCCGGCAGCGTGTTGTCGCCGAGAATCAGGCCGCCGTCACGGACCAGCAACAGGGCCTTCCCCAGATAGTCCACATAGCCGTCTTTGTCGGCGTCAATGAAGGCGAGATCGAAGGGCGCTTCGCCATCGGCTTCCATTTGGGACAAGGACGCCAGGGCCGGCCCGACTCGCACCTCGGCCTTCCCGGTCAGCCCGGCACGATCGAGGTTGCGCCGGGCGACCTCGGCGTGATGCAGGTCAAGCTCCAGCGAGATCAGCCTGCCGTCCGGCGGGAGGGCGCGGGCCAGCCAGATCGTGCTGTAGCCGCCGAGCGTCCCCACCTCCAGGATGCGCCTGACCCCGCTCATCAGCGCCAGGACATAGAGGAGCTTACCCTCACTGGCGGAAACATTAATCTCCGGCAGCCCCTCGCGCTGCATCTCCTCCCGCGCCGCGCGCAGCCCTTCGTCCTCCACGGCAAAGGTCTGACCGATATAGCGGTCATAAGCGTTGAGTGTATCTTCGTTCATGGTGTCTCTTCCTGCCCTTTCGTTTTTTGTTTTCTCAGGACGTTGTCTGTTCCAAAGGAACCGGCTTCAGATACTTCGCGCGGAACTCTTTAGTCCGCTGCGAGACGGCGGCGTCTTGGGAGCCACGCCACTCGGTCGCGGGCTAGGGACGCGATGACGGAGAGCACGGCCAGCCCCGCCACGACCCAGAGCGCATGGGCAGCGGCCCGCTCTACCAGGGGGGCAACCGGGTTGTTCCAGCCGAGCGCCCGTTCCAGGAACCAGGCGGCGGCGGCCACCCCGGTGAGGCACGCGCCGACGACGCGGAACGGCGGGTAAACCGGGGTTCGGGCCAGCAGCAACAGCCACGGCATGGTGAGGAGGATGACCAGGATTTGGACCGCCTCGATGCCGAGGTTAAACGCCAGCACGCTCGACGCCAGGGTGACCGGATCGAAGCCGAATCCCGTCAGGGTCTCGGCGAACGCGAGGCCATGTACGAGGCCGAAGCCTCCCGCAATGAAAGTTTCCTTACCCCGGAAGATCGGGACGGACGCATGGACGGCGGAGACGAAGATCGAGAACGCGATGGCCGATTCGATGAACGCGCCCGGCAAGTGTGCCCAGCCAAGCGCCCCCAGGAGCAGCGTGACCGAATGGCCGACCGTGAACGCGGTGACGATCTTCACGATCCGCCGCAGCGCCGCCCGCCCGCCCGCGTAGCCGCCCCACCACTTTCCGGCGGCGACGAGCGGCGCCGAGAGCAGCAGGGCGAGCAGGAACAGAAGGTGGTCCGTGCCCTCGGCGATGTGCCGCGCTCCGAGACTGAAGAGCGCCGCGAACCCGCGAAACCAGCTCCCCCGCGAACGGTCAATGATGAGCGACGGCTCGGTGTCCCGCATCGTCCCGAGCAGAACGGGCGGGCCGCCCACGACGCCGTTGCGCCAGTCGCTCGCGACGGAGACGATGGCCGTGTGGGTGATTAGCCGGTGGAAGATGACGTCGTAGTGGAAGGTCAGGCGGTCGGCGGGCGCCCCCGGCGGCGGGGTCATCGTCAGGTCCACCTGGACGTCTGGGCTGGACGCCACGAACTCGCTCGGGGCCTGCGCGGCAATCGGTGTCAGCGACCGAACCGTCACCGACCAGGGCCGCCCATCGGGAGCGGCGGGCCGGACGTGCTGGAGAACATACCCCTCCAAGTCCGGCCCGTACTGCTGTATGGTCTGGACGGCATCCATCGGCATCGGTTTCTGCCAGCCGAGTTTCAACTCGATGATGGGCAGGATCAACCGGGCGTCAATGGCGGTGCGGTGAAGCCGCAGCACGACCGCTGAACTGGGCATCGCGTGGCCCCAGGCCGGGGCCGTCGTCATCAAAAACAGGAGCGCCAGAAACAGTCGTCGCATGGGTGCCTCAGAAGAAGAATTCGGCGCCGTAGTCGGTCGCCCGGTCGCGCCAGATCGTATGGTAGTGGTCGCTGCCCTGGCAGCAGAACTCAATCCAGACGTGCGGCCCATCGAGGCGGACGTAGTCGCCCTCGGTGCTCAGGGCCGTCGTGCCCGACCAGGCGACCTTCGTCTGGCCCAGTTCGGCATAATAGAGCTTCCGGTACTCTGCGCCTTGGACGGAGTCACCCGTCCAGGCCGCGATCGCCTGCGTGAAACTTTTCTTGGAGGCGGCAGACAGCGCGGAGATCGGGACCCCCTCGCGGCGGGCGGGGAACTGGCCGTCCCGCCCAGGGCCGACATACACGTCGCTGAAACTCGCGTCCAGCCGTGCCCGCGTCAACTGCTCCGATGTGAGGGAGTGGACCAGGCCGTACATGGCATCGCGCATCGGCGCGAGCGGCGCGTGCGTCTTGCCCTCCGCGTCCTTCCAGGTATTCGGCTGTACGCCCACGAAATAGGGTGTGGCGGCCCCGGCCTTCCCTTTATAGAGGAGGTTGAAGGCAAGATGATGGCCGCCGATCTGGAGAAGCCAGGGCGTGGTCTTCGACGGCTTGCCCAGGAATGCGATGATGTAGTTGCCGTGGCCAAAGAGATTACCCGGCCCTCCGAAGTTGCCCGGTCCACCTGGTCCACCAAATCCTCCTGGGGGCGGTCCGCCGAAGCCGCCCGGAGGCGGCCCGCCTGGTCCGCCGAAGCCTCCGGGCGGTGGCCCGCCGAAACCGCCACGGCCTCGTCCGCCAGGACCGCGCCCGCCTGGGCCTCTGTCCTGCTTGGCAAAGGCGTCATCTCCGGCGCGGACTTCCTGGAACCGGGTGAAGCCCTCCGCGCTGAGGGCCAGGCGGGCGACCTTCAGGGCGGCGGCGGTCTGCGCCGGATTCATAGCCCGGAAGTAGATACCGTTGCGCGGGACGAACCCGGCGGGGAAGTTCGACCACCGGGCAGCGTTCTGGGGCGTCATCTCGATCTGAGCAACCTTCCGCTGCTGCGGCGAGAGCGTGACCAGGAAAGCGTTCGCGGCGTCCACGACGGCGGGGGCACCCGCCGAAGGGGGTAAGGTCGGGGCGGGCAAGGCCGCGCGCGCGGCCGGAGCGGCGGCGCGGGGTGCGTGGGAAGCGAGGTAGGCCGCGACAAAGCCCATCGGCAGGATCATAGCCGTAAGGGCGAACAGGACACGTTTGTTCATCCGGGTTTCTCCTATCTGTGTTGGTTATCTGTCGTGCGTGGCCCCGGTGGTCACCCGCTCGACCGCTGCGTGCCTCCGTCTGCACACGCGAACGCGTCCGAACAGTCCACCGGACAGGTGATCACGAAAGCGGTCAGGAAGCCGGGCGACAGCAGGGAGGGGTAGCGGCCCTGGGACGTAGTAAAGGGCGGCGAGGCGGGCGTGCCGTCAGCGTGGCCCTCGACGAAGACCTCGCCGCCATGAGCCTCCACGATCTTGCGGGCGGACATCAGACCCAGGCCCGTGCCCTCGACATCGGCGTGCGTCTCCAGGCGCCCGAACGCGACGAACAGCCGCCGCGCCTGCGCCTCGGAGATGCCCCGCCCGGCCGTGCCCTGGTCCAACACCCCGACCAGCACGGCATCCCCCTTCGCGCGCCAGACGACACGCACCTCGCCATCGCTGTACTTAAGGGCGTTGCCGATCAGGTTCATGAAGACCGTGACCAGCTTCAGGCGGTCGGCGTACACCTCTAGATCTTCGCCGACCAGGGAGACCGTGCGCCCGCTGGCGAACCGGGGGCTCTGGAAGCGGACGCCCATCTCTACGATCGGGCGCAGCGGCTCGGTCCACAGGTTCACAGGGATGGGCTTACCCTCCAGGACGCGCGTCTGCTCTATCAGGGACAGGCGCAGGGCACCAAGCATCTGCGCGCCGTCGCGAACGGCCCCATTGGTCTCCCGGATAGCCGCGGCGTCGCCCGAGTCGGCCTGCATCTCCAGGAGGTCCGCCCCCATCTGCACCACCGTTAGCGGGTTGCCTAGGTCGTGTACGATGCCGCCGATGGCCTGGGCCAGCACCCGCAGCTGGCCCTCGGTCTGCTCCCGCCGGCGCCGCTCGCCGTTGCGCTCCTCCTCCAGCAGGTGCCCGGCGACGAAGGCCCGGGTGGCCAGCTGTTCGTTGACCAGCGCGGCCAGGAGCACGGCGGCAAAGATGGCGAGGACGGGCCGGAGGAAGTTCAACAGCGCGTCGGCGGTGCCGTGGCCCGCGATCAGGCATGTCAGGAACGTCCAGACGCCGACGCCCAACACGCTGGCCTCCAGAGCCAGGGCCCACCGGAACCGCAGCCTCAGGACGGTCAGGCAGACCATCAGCAGGCACATCTGTAGCCCGAAGAAGAGGTCAGCGCCCGCAAACGGTCCGCCTCTGGAGGGCGGCGCGGAGTGCAGCGCCTCGGATGCGGTCAGGAATGCCGCCATCGCCCGGAGCGAAACCAGGGCGGTCGCCAGGCCGGCTGCGGCCAGAACGGGCTGCCACACCCGGCCGAAAGCGGGCACCCAGGTCAGGGCGAAGGCGGCCAGGAAGAAGGCGGCCGGGACCCCGTCTTGGGCCGCCGCGAGGCCGAGCGAACCGGTGTCGGCGTAGTCGCGGGTCGCACAGGCGGCGAACAGGGCAGCCAGGAGGGGCGCCATCACCCGGAGCGTGGGCCGGATGCGTGTGTAGTATTCCGATTGGAACCGCCGCTCCAGGTCCGGCGTCAGGCGCGGCAGAAGTCGGCGAGATCCATCCTGGGGGCGGTGGTCTGTGGAGGGGGCCTCAAGCGGTGCGTTGGTCATAAGTTTCATCGTTAAGGGATCATAACAACCAAAGATGAAGAAGACATGAAAAAAGATGACAAAGAGCTAAATCTTACGCTGCGCTTTCCATCACACGGCTTATGTGGTCCGTTTCATCCTGAGATTCTGTCCGTTCGACCCACCGCATCTTCTCGGAGAGCGGCCGGCGGATACTCGTCAGCCAGTCGGTGGCGGGCCAGGGACGCGATGAGGGAAAGACGGCCAGCCGCGCCACGCCCGAGAGCGCGTGGGCCGCGGCCCGCTCCAGTTGTCTGCCCGAAGAACCGGAGCGATGAGGCCGCCTCAGGCAAACCACACGCTCAGGGCTAAGTTCCTAAACTTCCGCTGCATGATCTGCCTCTTCCTTCGCGGCTGTCGCGCTGGAGATAACAGCGCGCACTTCGTTCCGACAGTGTTCCACCGCCTGCCGGACGCGGCGGATGGTCTCAGGATCGTCCTGCTCTCGGAGATCCCGCAGGCCGCCCCAGATAGTTCGCGTCAGCGCCTCCAGTTCCTCCCGGAGGAAGCCGATCTCGGGCACACTGGCCGCTGCCGTGTCCGGCCCTGCGAAACGCGCCCAGAAGTCCGCCACTTCTTCGGCGTGGGTCTCCAAGTCGGCCCGGCCGGCCTCGGTCAGACCGTAGACGCGCCGCTCCGCCTCCTGGTCGGCGCGCACTAGTCCTTGATCTTCCAGATACTGCATGGTCGGATAGACCGTGCCGGGGCTGGGGACGTACCGGCCGCCGGATTTATCTTCCAGCGCTTTGATGATCTCGTAGCCGTGCTTGGGTCCATCGCGGAGGGCGTCTAGGAGGACATAGCGCGCCTCGCCCCGTCGCGCCCGGCCGCGCGGGCCGCCGAAATGGCCGCGCCCCGATTCGCCGTCCCCGCCCCGGAAATGGCGTCCGCCTCTGTGATCCGAGGGGTCGCCTTCGTGATGGTGATGACCGCCGTGATGGTGACGGTCCGCCTCGTGGTGGTGATGTCCGGGCTGGTGATGACGGCGTCCGCCATGCCCGCTGTCGTGTCGTGTTGCTTCGTCGTGCATAAAATCTCCGTTTCGATAGTAAACATATCACGATATATCGTGATATGTTTACTATACCTAATCTGGGGAAGATTGTCAAGAACAGGTCCTATTTATTTTTCTGGGCGCTTCACGAGCAGCGTCCGTGCTCGACTTGTTCGTCCGGCGAACAGCAGCCGGGAGATCGCGTCCAGCTTCGCCCGCGTCACGGGATCGTTCCCAGCCTTCTTCTGGAGCGCGTAAAGGGCTATGGGCAGGCGGAGGTCCTGCGCTGCGTAGGGAAAAGCGGGATCAAGCAGACGGCGCTCCCGCTGCGTCGTTTCGAGATCGCGGTAGCCCACCTCGACCGACGGCTCGATCTGCGTGCCTTCGCCCCAGTCGTTCCAGGTGACAAGCTGGATAACTGCGGCCCCGCTCTTCAGCGCGCGTTCCAGCGTCTCGGAATAGGTCTGCCCCTCACGGTCGTCAATAAGCCCGTAGGACGGCTGGACACCGACCTGCGCGTAAATGTCGTTGAATCGCGGCCAGGCGGCGGGGAGGAACTGCGGCCAGCTTGGGGCAGCCGCGTAGAAGCGGTCGAGGGCGAGGACGCTTTGCGCGGCCCCGCCCTGGGGCTGGGGCCAGGCGAAGCCGCCTACGGCGGGGGCGCGGCGGTCCTCCTCGGTGAAGAACAGGGGCGGGCGGGGCAGGCAGGCGAAGATCTGGTTCCACTGGTCGCCGGAGTAGTAGCCGCTCCCAAAGACGAGGAAGACGGGGCGGTTGTCCAGCGTCAGGTAGGCGGGATCGGAGAACCAGTGCGCCTGGAGCCAGGCCATCAGCCGCCGCCCGTGCGCCACGGCGTCCGCTTCGGGAATGACGTGGCCGGCGATCAGTTTAGGCAGGGTCTGGTCTTCGTAGACGACGGCGTAGCGAAGGTGAGCCTTTTTGACGGCCCGAATCAGCGCCAGCGTATTTCGCTGGATCAGGCCGTAGTCGAGATAGTCATCGGTCCCGTACCAGTCAACAAATATGCCGTCGATGCCGGCCATCTTCATCAGTAGGACGTGGCAGTCCAAAGCGTCAGGGTCGCCCGAGTCGTATAGGCCCATCAGGGGGTAGAAGTGGGAGGCGGCCTCGCGCCGGCCATTCGTCACGGCGTCGGGGTGGAAGTGGTTCATGGTCCAGTGCCACCCCCACCCTCTGCTAATCGGCTTGGCCTCGAACCACGGCATGTAGTGCGCCATGAGATAGCGGGGCTTGCGAGGGGGCGCAGGCTTGCCCGCGTCCGGCGGCGCGGCAAGGCCGGGCGACAGCAGCAGGGCAAGCAGCAGCGAGGAAAAGAACGCGCAGACAGGTATCATGCGGGTAATGATACCAGAAAATCACCCCCCGGCCCCCAATTCTGGGGGAGTAGGATAAGTCTGGGCCTTTTCCTCTCTGGTTCCCCCAGAATTGGGGGTTAGGGGGCGATCTTACCCGTCGCCAATAGATTGAAGGTGCCGACGGCGGCGCGGGTCTAACGAGACAAGAAGCCCGCTTTGGCCCGTTTTGCGAGGAGAAATGCGATGGACGTGCCCTTACGAACCCGCCGGATTCTGACGCTCGCCCTGCCCCTGCTTGTCGGGGCGGGCGCTTTGTATGCCGCCCGCCCGCAGATGGCCCTCCACGCGCAGGTCCGACAGGAGATCAGGCCGCGCCCGCCGTTCCCGGAGCCGCCGGTCTGGCCAAGCCCGCCGATCTGGCTGCCGCCGATCCAGCAGATGCTGACGATAGACTCGGTCCACATCCGCACGGCCATCGCGGGCGGCGTCGCCCAGACCGAGGTCGAGCAGAGCTGGCGCAACGACACGGACCGAGCACAGGAAGGCTCGTACCTGTTCCCGCTGCCCGAGGGCGCGACGGTCTCGGACTTCGCGCTGTACGACGGCGACCGGAAGATGGCCGGGCGGCTGCTGGACAAAGACCAGGCCGCCGATACCTACGAGGGCATCGTCCGGCGCCAGCGCGACCCCGCCCTGCTGCGCTACGTCGGGCGCGGCGCCTACGAGGTCAAGCTGTACCCCGTCCCGCCCCACGCCACGCGCAAGGTGACGTTGAAGTACGCCGAAGCGCTGCCGCCCGAAGGCGGCGACGCCCGCAAGTACGTCTACTCGTTCCTCGGCGGAACATTAGGCGGCGGCGCGGCGGGCGGCCCGCTGCCGCGCGAGACGACGGTGCAGGTGACGCTGCAAGACGACGCCTCGCTCGCCAACATCTACTCGCCGACGCACGACGTCAGCATCCGCCGCACGGGCGACAAGGCGGCGACCGTGAGTTGGGAGGCGAAGGACGCGCGCGTCAAGGATGACTTCATCCTCTACTACAGCACCGTCCGCCGCGACCCCGTCGGTTTGGGGCTGCTGGCCTACAACGTGTCCCTGCCCGGTCCGCGTCTGGCGGCCTTCATGCCCGGCGCCGAAGGCAAGCGCGACTCGGGCTACTTCCTGCTGATGGCCTCGCCCAAGATGACGTTGCCGGATGCAGCGACGCTGCCCAAGCGCGTCGTGCTCGTCCTGGACCGCTCCGGCTCGATGGCCGGGCCGAAGATCGAGCAGGCCCGCAATGCGCTGGCCTATGTCCTGCAAAACCTGCGGCCGGCGGACGAGTTCAACGTGATGACGTTCAACGAGTCCAACGACCTCCTCAGCCGCAGCGGCCTGCTGCGGGCCACGCCCGACAACGTCCGGCGCGGCCTGGCCTTCGTCAAGGGCATCGAGGCAGAAGGCGGGACGAACATCCACGACGCGCTGGACGCCGCCCTGAAGATGTTCCCCGCCGCCCCCAGCGACGGCGGCCAGAACATGACGATATTCCTGACCGACGGCCTGCCCACCGTCGGCGAGACGGACGACGCCAAGATCACCGCCGACGCCCGCGCCCTGAGCCGGGCGCGCGGTGTCCGCCTGTTCGACTTCGGCGTCGGCTACGATGTGGACGTCCACTTCCTGGACCGGCTGGCCGAAGCCAACCGGGGCGACTCGGACTATGTGCGGCCTGAGGAGGACATCGAGACCAAAGTCTCCCGCTTCTACAAAAAGGTCGCTTCGCCGGTTCTGACCGATGTCCATGTGGAGATCGGCGGGGCGCAGACGGCCGAGCTGTACCCGCGCCCGTCCGAGCTGCCCGACCTGTTCACCGGCTCGCAGCTTCTGATCGCGGGCCGCTACACGGGTTCCGGCCCCGTCACCGCGCGTCTAACGGGGAACGTGGGCGGCAAGCCCGTCTCCTATGCCCTGACGACGACGCTGCCCGCCGTGGCCGACACGAACGACTTCCTGCCGCGCCTGTGGGCGACCCGCAAGATCGGCTACCTGCTGGACTCGATCCGCCTGCGCCAAACCGACATGTCTGGCGGTGGCCCGGACGACCCGGAACTGGTGAGCGAGATCGTGCGCCTGTCCAAAGAGTACGGCGTCGTCACCCCGTACACGTCGTTCCTCGTCACCGACGGCAGCGAGGAACCCCAGCCGTTTGACGGCTCCGTGCATAGGATGCGGCGCATCCCGCCGCCCGTCCCGATCGGCGGCCTGAACAACAACACGTTTGGCGGGGGCGCCTTCGGCGGTCGCGCGGGCGCAGGCGGCTTCCCCGGCGTCGTCTTGGCCGCGCCGTCTCAGGCGTATGCCGCCGTGAGCGGGGCGAACGCCACAACCCAGAGCCAAACATTGCACGCCGCCAAGCGCGCCTCCGTCGCAAACGGCCTGGCTGGCTACGACAAGGAGGAGGCTAAAGCCGTCGGAGACCGCGTCCACACGGTGGGCACGAAGACCTTCACCTTGCAGGGCGGCGTCTGGACCGACAGCGCCTACGACGCGGCCAAGCAGAAGGACCTCACCGTTGTGCAAGCCTTCAGCGACGCCCATTTCGCCCTGCTGAAAGCCATCCCCAGCCTGGCCGCCTACACGAGCCTGGGCGACAACGTGCTGGTCGTCCTGGACAACGGCAAGGCGCTGAAGATCAGCGCCAAAGAGGGCGTCAAGACGCTGGACGCAGGGGCGGTGGGACGGCTGAAATAGCCTCCTATTTCCAGCACAGGAACCCACCTACCGGAAGCGGCGGAGTGGGTTCCTGTTCATGGCGGACAGCAAAAAGCAATGACGGGCAATTCGAACCAGCACGCCTGACAACATTATCATGGCGCTGGCGGTGTATGCGGCGCCGGAGAGTGCGCCGGTCCCGCTGGCGTCTCAGATACTGCTGGGGTCGGCCCTGGGCGGGGCGCGACGGGGGGTGTGACGGGTGGTTAGGTGGGCGGCGCGAGGGGAGGATCGGGAGCAGGACACCCTAGGAAAGTTAAGCCCGACGGCAACAATTTAGGCGGGCTATCTTGGTTAGCTGACTGTAACTGGTCCTGAGTGAGACCCAAGCATTTCTCGAGATTAACTCCTCCTAAATCAGCTCCACTCAGATCAGCCTCACTCAGATCAGCTCCAGAAAGATAGGCTCCCCCCAATTTGGCTCCTCTCAAATCGGCTTTAGAGAGATTGGCTTCACTCAAATCCACATCTGAAAGACTAGCGCCGAAAAGATTGGCTTGAAACAAGTCAGTGTGAGATAGATTTAATGGTCGGCCAAGGTCTCGCTTGGCATCGCGTCGGCCAATGACTATGACAATTTCCTTAACATCATCAGGCATTACTGTTCCATTCACCTTTGGTGCTTCAGGGTTGTTTGTATTCTGCTCCACAGAAACAACAATCGGGCGCTTATTCCGCACATAGGCAGTCAGTACATCCATGATCATGTGGTGCTCTCCTGGCGCTTCGCGCGCAATCCGTTCCAGGGCGTAGAGGCCGCCCAAGCGCTGCGCTAAATTGCTGCTCTCTGCCGAAAGGTTCGTGATGGCTGCTGTGAACCGATCGGTCGTCTGCTTATCTTCGGCGAGTTCCAAGTTCTTAAAAGCAACGTCTGCATTCCGCTGGGCTAATACACGAGCAGTTTCGGCGCTGTCACGGGCGATATTAGTGTTATCACGGGCGACCAGCAAGTTGTTCCAGGCCATGACGGTGCCCGCAAGAACCGCAAGCCCTCCCAAAATGGTCGCTAATGTCTGCCGCGCCCGGTCCTCCTGGCTGAACACGTCCCGCTTGAAAAAAGCCCGACTGATCTTCTGCGGATGCAGCACCTGGTCCAGCCCGTAGACCTCGATTTTGGGAACCCAGGTCAAGACAGCGAACAGAACGACCGCCGCAAGTAGCCCCCAGCCGAATATCTCCCCCCGCTTCGATGTGACCATCTGCCGGCCTCCCTTGAAAATCGCGCGCCTGTCTGCCCCGACTGTTCACTAAAGAAAGCTCCCTTGTCAATAGACAAAGGGGCTTTTTCTGGCTAGGGCGCAGACGCCGGGCGACGAGCGCACACGTCTGGGCCGGAATGGGATCATTCCGTCTCGTACTTCTCCCGGTGCTTCTGCTTCAGACGCAGGTAGGTGGGGTCGGCTTTGGCTTCTTCCCACTTCGCCCGGAAGATGGCCGCCGATTCGGCCTTGACAGGGTCCGGCGTGAAGGGCAGCATAGCCCGCCCGTGGGCGCCGCTCTGGCCGCGCTTGTCTTCGGGGACGGGGCCGTCGTACTTGTGGCCGCCTTTGTGGTTGGCGTAGCGGCGGGCGCGGGTCATCCCCATTTGGAGGAACTTCTTGGCGAGATCCATCCCTACGAAGTCGTCTTGCTGTCCGTAGCGTTGGAACAGCTCCCAGATTGCCTCGGACGACTCGCGGGCTACGTCCGGCGTCGCAAATCGCCAGTGGGGCAGGAGTTCGCTCTTATACGGCTCGACCAGAAGGACGCCTTGCTCTCCCACGCCGATGCGGTACAGTTCGGGGTGGGCGCGCAGGTCCAGGGTTTTGTAGTCCAGGGTGTAGTCGAACTTCATACTATCTCTTGCCCGCCCTGAAGGGCGGGCCTACTCAAAGGGGCCGCCCTTTGGGGGCTGAGAGCCAGGCGGTCGACTTGTCCGGGCCTGTTCTATAGCCCCGAAGGGGCGGCCTTCTGGGTAGCCTGGCCCTTTAGGGCCGGGGTTAGGGGCCTGTCAGCGCTGCCAGTGACTCTTCCAGCACGGTTCGGAAACGCAGGTCTACGGCGTCGGCAGCCGAATACTCGGCTTTACTGTGGGAGAAGCGCTGGGAGTCGCCCATTTCCAGGATCGCCCGCAGGGGCGGGACGGCTTCGGATATGCTTAAGTCCGCCGCCGTTTTGGCGGCGACGAGTTGCAGCCAGCGGTCGTTGGCGGTCAGCAGGCGCAGCAGGGCACGGCGCAGGGTGGCCTTCTGCGGGGGGGGCAACGTGGCGTCCAGAGCGGCGATCTGTTGGTGCAGACCCCAGAACTCCTCGGCCCAGGCTTGGCGGTTCAGATGGGCAAGCGTGTCCCGCACCTCGGCCAGCAGGGCGGGGTCGTCGCCGTCTTTGGCGCGGGGCTGAAAGATCGCTTCCAGCAGGGCGGCGTCGAACAGCGGCGTCGTCATCGCCGCCCGCTGCCGCTTCGCGCCGCGCCACTGGCCGACGATGCGCGCCAGGAAGAGCGCGCCCACGACGGGCCCGACCCGCACCAGCCAGTCTGCGTTCATGTCTTCGCCTTTCGTGTCGGCGTGGTCCGAAGGAAGACCATGTCCCAATACTCCAGCCGGGGGACCGTAAACTGGACGTACTTGCCCCGCTCATCCGCCCCCCGCGTGAACTTCAAGGGAGAAGATGCGATGTCCCTGTCCGGCGAGGCCCAGCGCACCTCTTGAATTGTTTCCAAATCGCCATAATATTTGACGGCGAGGTTTGTCTGGGGCGTCGGCGCGGGATAGTCGGCGTGGTCGTCCCGCCAGGCCGTGTCCTTTTCGCCGATCAAATTAATCAGGTGCAGGACGTGGAAGCCGCCGCCAGCTTTGGCGAAGGCCCAGACGGTGTCTGGTGCGGCATTGCTGCCCGACGGGGTGCCGCTGATTGCGATGGCATTCGCGCTCGGCCTCAGCCCGCCGCGCAGCAGGTTCTCGTAGGCCGTGAGGAAGTCGTAATCGCGGCATAGGGTGTGCGCTAGCGCCGGATCAGGCAGAAGATTGCGGTTCGGGAAGTATTCGTTGTCGAGCAGGCGCCCGTCATCGCCCAGCTCGATGTGCGACCCGCCGCCGGCGAAGATGGCGGCGTCGGCGAGCCGCACACCGGGTGGGTTGAAGCGGCCGGGGCGGGCCGAGGAGAAATTGGCGGCGTAGGCACGGTCATTGTAGGCGGCCAGGATGACGGGCTTGCCGCCGCTCCACATAGATGCCTGGTCTATCACGGTTTTGAGGTCGCCATAGGTCTTTTGTCCGGCCCACTCCCAGCACTCGACATAAACGGCGTCCTCGGTGGAGTGCGCCGCCGTGTCGTACAAGCCGTAGGCGCCGACATTGTTGAAGATGACCGTCTTGTGCAGGGCCGTTTTGGCGGCGTTCAGGAAGGGCCGGAACGTCTTCCACACGGTCACGGGATGGCCGGCGGAGTCGTATTCATCCCCGCGATCTCCCACCTGATCAATGTGCCAGCCGTCAAAGGGATAAGCGGCGAAGACCTGCCCCTCCTGACCGAAGAGGCAGCGCTGCCAGCCGGGGTCGCCGGGGTTGAACAGGTAGATGTCCGGCGTCGCCCAGCCGCCGGGCAGGGGGAGACGGTCCTGGTTCGTCCGATCCTTGTTTTTCTCGTTGTTCTTCCATAGGCCCCAATGGTAGTCCACGCCATCACGGGCGTACCCGGCCCGCGCGCCGTACAGCAAATTGTAATTCATGGCCGCCATGCCGCTGCCGTGGGCCGCCGCGATGAGGTCCAAGATGGTTCGCCGCCAGGTCGGCCGGCCTGCGAGGTCGTTCCATTGTGCCGCCGGGGTGGAGACGGTTCCCGCCAGCGGGCGCTGGTGCTTGAACTGCCAGTCGTAGAACTGAAGGCCGTTGAGGTGGAAGCGGCGGAGATGTCGGATGATGTTCTCCGAAACCCCTGCTGTCTGTGGAGGAAAGCAGGACAGGAAGCCGTAGCGGGGGAATTTCGTCCACAAAGAAGACACGTCCACCGCCGTGCCCCCGCTGTCGAGGAGACGACCGGACAAGTCATGCGCCGAGGCTTCTACCGAGTAGCCTTGATAGTTCGTGGACGGCGGACGCCAGTGGAAAATCAGGGTCGTCTTCGCGCCCGGCGCGAGGCGGAACGTCTGGGGCGAGGGGCCGCTGACGGGCACACCGAGGTGCGTACACGAAAGGACCATGACGCCTTTGGCAAGGGCGCGGCCCGTGCCGTTCACGAGTTGGACAGAGACCCGTACCGTCGTCTTGGGAGAGTAGCGGGCGCGGTCCGTACCGACATCAGCGATGAAGGTCTTGGCGCAAGCGGGAGCGCAGGCAACGAGAACGGCAAGGAGAGAAAAGGCGAACGAGAACGGGAAAAAACGGGTTCTGGACAAACACCAAATCTTATGATACAATGCGGTGGATTGCGAACAACGTTGTCAAAAGGGGGTGGCTCCCTGAGTAGGACTTGAACCTACAACATTTCAGTTAACAGCCGAACGCTCTGCCAATTGAGCTATCAGGGAATGAAGGCCAGGATTATTATAGCCCCTTCAAGGGCAAATGTCAAGAGTTTTGGCAGGCGAATCGCACGGGAAAAGCCTTGAAAGTCACCGAGATCGTTTTTCATGACAGCGGGCGCGCGACGCTGGTCGTTGAAATGCCGGACACGGCCCCGTTCACCACGGAAGGCCGCCCGCACATCCCGCGCATCCTGTTCAAGCTGCTGCCGCAGATGGCGGCGCAGCGCTGCGTCAATGACAAGGGCCACTCCTTCGGGCGTGAAGCGCAGGCGACTGAGATCCCGCACCTGTTCGAGCACTTGATCATGGAGATCCAGAACCAGGTCCGGCGCGGCGTCGGCGCTCCCTTGTCGGGCGAAACGCGCTGGAACTGGACCGTGGACCCGCGCGGCCGGTTCTATGTGACGGTGGACTACGAGCATGAGGTGGTCGCGCTGGGCGCAATCCGCTTGGCCGAGTGCCTGATCAACGCCCTGGACCGCCGTGACATCGCACACGTTGACATGGCGCGGGAGATCGGCCGCCTGCGCGAGATCGCCAAACTCTGCCGCCGCCTGAACGCCCCCTACAACTCACGCCGCCACGGCGTTACCTCCCACGAAACTAATCCAGCAGAAGCGGCCCAAGAAGACACGGCCCAAAACAGCGCGCCGTCGGCATCCTCTTCGGAGGATGCCGACGGCGCGGCTTTGGCGGTATGACCGACACCAGCGCGGGGCAGGTCCTAATGGTGCAGGATGCTGATAACGGCGATTGCCAGTCCCAAGATCTGGAAGGGGTCAATGCGCGAGGGGGTGCCTCCCTGACCAATGGTGATGTTATCGCCCGGCTGGATCAGGTAGCTCCCCTGGACGGTCGGATCACTGGCGTTCAGTTTGACTGTCTGCGACGCGCCCGTCTTTGGGTTGGAGCGGATGATCTGCACTTCGTTGATCTTGGCGCGGTCGGACAGCCCGCCCGCCTTGCCAATGGCGGCGGCGAGGGAGACCGGCTGGCCGTTCGGCAGCGAGTACTCGGAAGGCTGACGGATGCCCCCCCCCGTCAGGGTGTAAGTGGCCGTGACTGCCGCGGCGGGGACGATGATCGTGTCGCCGTCCAGCAGGACCGGGTTGAGCGTGGCATCCGTGGGGTTCTGGCCCGCCTGTGCGTACTGGAAGGGAATCGTGTCCGTCGTGCCGAAGTGCTTGATGACGATGCCGGCTGTGTTGGCGGCCAGGGTGGGGCCGCCGGCCGCCTGGAGGGCGCTGTAAGCGGACGCATTGCTGGGGGAGATCTGGAAGCGTCCCGGCTTGGCGACCTGGCCCTGGATATTGATGGTGATCGGCAGCGGTTCGCGGTTGCCGACGACGATTACGTCATCGTTGCGGAGCAGCGGGTTGCCGGACGCTGTCTTGTTGTCCAGATAAGAGCGGTAATCTACCGTCTCCTTGGTCTTGGTATCGCCGCGCGTGATCTCGATCTTGCTCAGGTCGGCATTAAGCGCGGGGACAGCCTGCTGAAGCACGTCGTCCAAGTGCGCGTTGGATCGGACCGTGTAGTGACGGGGCGAGCTGACCAGGCCGGCCACATCCACGCCGATCCCGCCGACGTCCGCGATGGCGACCACAACCTGGGGGCTGACGTAGAACCGGGAAAGGCCCGTGGCAGGCTTGCCGCCGGCCGCCGCACTACCACGGATGACCGACGCCGCTTGGGCGGGAGTGCGGCCCTGCACATGGACCTGGTTGACATAGAGCAGCGTGACGTTGCCGTCCGCGTCCACAGTGTAGTCGCCGGTGAGCTGGGGTTCGTTGGCGACCGTGATGTGGAGTTTGGCGCCGACATCAATGACGTTGCCCGCACTCATGGTGGACTGAGCAAAGGCGGACTGGCAGAGGGCAGCCCAGAAGAGCAGCAAGACAGCGGCGCCCACAGAGGCTGCCGGACGAATGACATGGTTCATAGTGGTGATGTTTCTCTCCGAGAATGTTTCCAGGACAGGCGTGTCCAATTTGGGGACAGGCGATGTCCATACTAGAAGCCAGAAGCAAGAACCATGCCAAAACGCCGCCCGGCGGGGAAACCCGGCTAAACGTGGGGCACGACTTTTTCAGCTTGCGGTCCGTTGGGGCCTTCACCCACTTCGTATTCGACTTCCTGCCCCTCGCGCAGCGACTTGTACCCGTCCTGCTGGATGGCGGAGAAGTGGACGAATAGGTCCTTGCCCTGGCCCGTGTCAATGAACCCGTAGCCCTTGGCGTCGCTGAACCATTTGATCTTACCCACTGGCATCGTGCGTACTCCTTAATCTTCGCAGCAGCCGTCTCCCACCGGATCACCCTGCCGTTGGGTCGGCGGAGACGGTGTGGCTGATGCGTTTATTGATGCGTTCTGGGCAGGCGCTTCTGCCCCGATGCCAGGGTATCACAAAAGGGCGGATTTGTCAAGGCTTCCATGACCGCCCACGCTGAAACTCGGTCAGGCGTTATGCATGGTGCAGGTGTGCGTCAAGCAGTGCGGCGATTTCTGCTTCCCTAGACCCCTTGCCTAAGTCCTGCGCCTCTGCTCCCCGGATTTCAATCCAGGGGATTTAGGCAAGAGGTCTAGTGTAGCGATTCTTGGCTTGGACATGAACAAGGGGAATACCAGCCGTGCGGAATGCCTCATTCACGAACTCATCCCGGTCTTTGCGGTCGGCCCGCTCGTGGCTGCGGTCATCGAGTTCCACGGCGATCAGGGGCTTCAGCGTCTCCGGGTGACAGAGCCGGAAGTCAAGATGTGGGCGCGGAGGCCGGTGGCGGCGCGGAGGATCTGCCAGAAGTGCAGCTCGGTGGGCGTGAGCACACTGGAGGCAGCGATGTAGTTTCGAGCCGTCACGGCGGGCGCTTCTGGAGACGGGCAATGAGTGCGGCGATCAGGCGGTAGTGACTTTAGGCACTCGTCACAAGCATCAAGGACCGACAACCAGCAGGGTGAACGTGCCGGGGACGTAAGCGCGGCGCCACGGCGGGGCGCCGGGAGTTGCCGGACCGGGCGTGGCCGTGACCAGGAAGACGCGGTGCGTCTTCGTGTCCAGCGCCAGCGTCCGCGCCCCGGCCTGGGTCGGCACGGTTTGCACCACGCGGTATGAGTCCGGTGCGTCTTCGTGGACAACGGTCAGCGTCCCATCCTGCCCGTTCGAGCTGAAGGCCAGGCCCGTTCCGGGGTCGAACGCAGCGGCGTCCGGGCCATCGCCGATGGCGGGCATGGCGACGACTTTGCCCGTGTCGGCGTTGACGACGGCCATCTTTTGTCCGTCGCAGACGGCGAACAGGCGGCGCGTCTTTGCGTCCAACACCAGGCCGGACGGCGACTCCAGCGGCGCGAGCGTCCACCGATGCTTGACGGTCAGCGTCCTGGCGTCAATGGCGACGATCTCACCCTTGTCCTCGATGTTGTCGTAGACCATCCCCTTGCCGTCCGCCGCCGCGAATTCGGGCCGGCCGCCTAGCGGGATCGTCCCGACGACTCTGCCCGTTTGGGCATCAATCGCCGTCGCGCTGTTGCCCCCGCCATTGAAGGTGAACACGCACCGCGTGGCGGGGTCGTAGAGGATGGCATCCGGCCGGTCGCCGGTCGGGGCGGTCCCAAGCGGCTTCAACGTTTTGAGGTCGAAGATCGTGACCGTGTTGGCCTGCCCGTTGGAGGTGAAGCCGCGCCCCAATTTGGGCGCGAACGCAATGCCGTGGACGCCCGCCGTGTTCGGGATGTCACCGACGACCTTGTAAGTGTCGGCGTTGACCACCATGACGTGGGTCCCCCGGCTGATATACAGCCGCCGCGCGTCGGCGTCCACCGTGAGGTAGTCCCACCCGCCCTCCCCGCCCAAAGTGATCTTTTGGATCAAGTGGTAGGCAGGAGACGCGGCGGGGGCCGCATGGGCGGGAACGGAGGCCAAAAGGCCCAGGGCCGCGAACGGCGCGAGGTATTGGATTTTCATGGTCGTATTGTACCAGGATAACATTAGGACTGCATGAAAAGTCGGGGAAGAAGCCGCGCTCACTCATCGGGCGTGTTGACAGCCGCCGGACCGACGTGTTATTGTAAAGCATGAGACCGCTCCGTCCCTTTCTGCGCCGCATCTACTATGAGCAGTTCGCGCACCGGCATTTCCTGAACCGCCGGAAGCTGGCGGCGGCTTACCTGCGCGGCGCGGGCATCGAGATCGGCGCACTCGACCAGCCGCTTCCTGTGCCACGCCGCGCCCGCGTCACCTATGTGGACCGCATGACCGTCCCCGACCTGCGGCGGCAGTACCCGGAATTGAAGTCACTCGCCTTGAGGCGGGTAGACGTGGTGGAAGACGGCGAATCGCTGCATTCGTTCCCGGACGGTTCACAAGACTTCGTGATTGCCAACCACTTCATCGAGCACTGCACGAATCCTATCGCAGCCATCGAGAACCATTTCCGTGTTCTCAAAGTCGGCGGCTGCTTGTTCATGGCGACCCCGGACAAGCGCTTCACGTTTGACCAGTGCCGCGAGGTTACGCCGCTTTCGCACTTCTGGCATGACTACGAAGGCCGCCCGGACTGGACGAAGGCACAGCACTTCGAGGAGTTCGTGCGCGGCATAAACGCCTTCCACAAGCAGGGCTTGAACGAGGAGCAGATCCGCAAAAGCACGGACGATCTGCTGGCTCAGGACTACAGCATCCATTACCACGTTTGGACCGCTGACTCGTGGCTGGAATTCGTCTCTTCCCTGCGGCGGCGGCTGGATTTTGGGATCGAGGTCTTCCTGCAAAACGGCCTAGAGACCGACACCGTGTTCCGCAAGCGTTCCTTGGGCATTCCCTAATCGCCAACGCGGTCGGCTTCCTGCTCGGCGAGGGGATGAATTCCCCGCAGCGGCAGGGAGCGGCGCGGGGCGGGTTTGGCTTCCATGTATTCGCCCGACCGGGGGCATATGAGTATACCCGCGAGTCATGGAGATTCCGCCCTGCCGAGCCGCGCCAGGTCTTCCGGCGTGTTGATGTTCATGAGCTGCGACGCGATCCAAGCAGGCGCGTCCGTGCGGGCAAATCCTCCCGCCTCGATCAGCCCACGCAATGACAGTCGCCCCGCCGCCAGACGCTTTTCGATCAGTGGTAGGCACGTCGGGGCGTAGACCGAGAACAATGGCTCCCATTGGACGTCATGGACGACGGCCAGGCCATGCTCGCCCGCTCCCACCGTCGCTAGGTCACAGAGCCAGCGCAGGGCGTCGGGGGTCAGGAGCGGCATGTCGCAGGCGACGGCAAGAACGGGGCCTCCCGCGCGGCGCAGCGCCGTTTCCAGACCGCCGAGCGGGCCATGACCGGGAGCGGCGTCCGGGACGAAATGGACATCGGGCATCGGCCAGCCGTCCGGGCGCGCGCGGCCTGCAACCAGGACCGGCAGGCCCGTGGATTGGGCATTGCGCGCCGCGCGTTCCAGCAGCGTCACGCCGCCGAACCGGAGCATGGCCTTGTCCGTCCCCATGCGCCGGCTTTCGCCCCCGGCCAGGATCGCCACGGTCACTTGCAAGATTCTTGTCTTCCTCCGTTCTGCCGGAAACACTGCGGAAACATTGAGCGGGTATCTTGAAACTCGTTAAGCCGAACGCACCGACGCGGCGGCTTCTCCCCCTTACGTTCCTTCTGTTGGTTCACCACACTGCCTTGTGGCTCCTTCCGGCGACGCCGCCTTTTCTGAACTTCTGAAAAGAAAGCGACGTCCGGTGATAACCTATTCCAGCCCGTTTATCGAAACAGAGACGATTTCCGACCCCATTTCCGACACGGTCACGACTGAGACGCGCCAGCAGCGGCTGACACGGACAGGGCAGGCCACGCCCCGCTTCTTGCAGGGAGTTTTCCCGTTCATGGGGCGCGGCTTCTTTGACCTCGGCCCTTTGAACGACGCCCTGTGCTATCAGGTCCCCCTCGGCAGAACGGCGGAGGTGATCTATTTTCGGGCCGGCAACCTGTCCGACGACCTGCTGTATCTCGCGCTCTCAGTCAATGGCCGCCCTGTCCGCTACTTCCCCGTCGGCCCCAGGGCCGACTTTCATGTGCCGCTCTCCATTATCGAGTCGTACCCGGTCGGCTCACGCATCGAGGTCGGTCTGGCCGCCCCGCGCGGGCTGACCGGGACGGTGGTGGTGGATGTCGGCATCCTGGAGGGACACCAACCCGCATGAGCGCTCCTACCGCCACCCATTGTCCCTACTGCGCCCTGCAATGCGGCATGAACCTCGCGCCGGACGCCCAGGGCCTGCTCCAAGTCCAGCCGCGTCCCGACTTCCCGACCAACAAGGGCGGCCTGTGCCAAAAAGGATGGACCGCCGCCGACCTGCTCGACCACCCGGACCGATTGACAACGCCGCTGGTGCGGGGTTCCAAAGACGGCGCCCTGCGCCCCGCCTCTTGGGACGAAGCGCTGGACCGGGTGGCGGCGGGCATTCAAGCCGCGCAGGCCGTCTACGGCCGCGACTCCGTGGGCGTCTTCGGCGGCGGCGGGCTGACCAACGAGAAGGCATACTGGCTCGGCAAGTTCGCTCGAGTCGCGCTCAGGACGCCGCACATTGACTACAACGGGCGGTTCTGCATGGCATCCGAGGCGGCGGCGGCAATCAAGGCCTTCGGCAGCGACCGGGGCCTGCCCTTCCCACTGGAAGACATCCCCGGCGCGGACGCCGTTTTATTGATCGGCGGCAACCCCGCCGAAACCATGCCGCCGATCATGCAGTATTTCGAGCGTCAGCGCGAGAACGGCGGCGCGCTGATCGTCGCCGACCCGCGCCGCACGGCCACGGCGGAGGGGGCGACGCTGCACCTCCAGCTTACGCCCGGCACGGACACGGCTCTGGCGAACGGCCTGCTGCACGTCGCAGCGGCGGATGGGCTGCTGGACCATGAGTTCATCGCGTCCCGGACGACCGGCTGGGAGGGCGTCCGGCGCATCATCGCCTCCTTCTGGCCGGACCGGGTCGAGCGCATCACGGGCGTCCCGACCGCCCAGATCGTCAAAGCGGCGCACCTGCTGGGCGAGGCCGCCACAGGCATGGTGCTGACCGCGCGCGGCGCGGGCCAGCAGTCGAAGGGCGTGGACAACACGCTGGCCTTCATTAACCTCGCGCTGGCCCTGGGCAAAGCGGGCCGGCCGCACTGCGGCTACGGCTGCATCACCGGCCAGGGCAACGGGCAGGGCGGGCGTGAGCACGGGCAGAAGGCGGACCAGCTTCCGGGCTACCGCAAGATTGACAACCCGGAGCACCGCGCCCATGTGGCCGGGGTCTGGGGCGTGGACCCGGACAGCCTGCCGGGGCCGGGCCGCTCGGCCTATGAACTGCTGGACTCGCTGGGCCAGGAAGGCGGCGTCCGCGCCCTGCTGGTCATGGCCTCCAATCTGGCCGTTTCCGCGCCGCGCGCGCTGCACGTCGAGCAGCGCCTGCGCGCTTTAGACTTCCTGTGCGTCTCGGACATCTTCCTGTCCGAGACCGCGCTGCTCGCCGATGTCGTGCTGCCCATCGCGCAGTGGGCGGAGGAGAGCGGGACGATGACCAACCTGGAAGGCCGGGTCATCCACCGAAAACAGGCCGCCCCGCGCCCCGAAGGCGTCTGGACCGATGCACAGATCGTCTCGGCCCTAGCCGCCCGTCTGGGCGCGGGCCGGTATTTCCCGACCGACGAACCCGCCGTCATTTTTGACGAGCTGCGCCGGGCCAGCGCGGGCGGGGTTGCGGACTATTCGGGCATCACCTATGACCGCATTGATTCGGAAAATGGCGTCTTCTGGCCCTGCCCTTCCACGGACCACCCTGGAACGCCCCGGATGTTCCAGGAGGCGTTCGCGCACCCGGACGGGCGGGCGAAGTTCCACCCGGTTCACCACCGCCCCTCGGCGGAGGAGCCGGACGACGAGTACCCGCTGTACCTGACCACGGGCCGGGTCATGGCTCAGTACCAGAGCGGGACGCAGACCCGGCGCGTCGAGGCGCTGGGCCGGATTTCTCCCGAAGCGTTCGTCGAGATCCACCCCGCGCTGGCCCGCCGCTTCGGCATCGAGGACAGCGACCGGGTCGCTCTGACCACGCGGCGCGGCTCGATCCATGTCCAGGCGCGGCTGACGCCCCATATCCGGCAGGACACGCTGTTCGTCCCGTTCCACTGGGGCGGGGACGCCTGCGCGAACCGGCTGACGAACCCGGCCCTGGACCCGGCCTCGCGGATGCCTGAATTCAAGGTCTGCGCGGTGCGGGTGGAGAAGGCATAAGACGTGAGCCACGGGTTGAAACCCGAGGCTCCGAAGTGCCCAGCGTCCAGGGGACGCAAGAAGCAGAGCAGAATGTCTCAGGGCGTCCAGGGGACGCCGGGCTTTTGACAGCCTCGGGTTTCAACCCGTGGCTTTCCCAACGCAGTGTCGCGTCTCCCCTTTACGTTAAGCCATCTGTACCGATTTCAAGAGGAGACACACATGAAACTCAGTGACCTGAAGAACAGTGGTCACGCGCCCTCGCTGTTCAGCGCGTTTCTGCACTTCGACATCTCGTTTATGGTCTGGGTCATTTTGGGCGCGCTGATGCCGTTCATCGCTACCGACCCGGCCCTGACGGGGGCGAATTTGAGGATCACACCCTCGGCGATGATTACCAAAGCCACGCCCTACACCCTGATCGTCAAAGGCCCGGATGCGGCCAAGCACGAGCCGAAGACGACCAGCCACCTGCTCATCAAGCCCGGCGACCCGAGCGTAGCGACCAAGAACAGCGTCAAGCCTGCTGAGAAGTACGTCCTGGACAGCACCAGCCCGGACACCATTGCGGCAGGGTTGGCGGCGATCAACGCCAAGTCCCAGTTGATCCAGGTGGCCCAGGCCCCGACCGCGCACGGCGTCCCCAACGAGAACGTGCTGGCGCTCAAGCCGATGGCCGCCCTGCACGCTTCGGGCAAGGCGTTCCAGCCGCTCGCGAACGGCTACCCCGCCGGGGTCAAGCTCTTTCTCGTCGGCCTGCCCCTGCTGGCAGCGGGCTTCTGGCGGATACTCCTCGGAGTTCTGGCAGACCGGTTCGGCTCCAAGCGGGTCGGCATGGTGTCCATGTTCGTGACGCTGCTGCCGCTGGTCGTGGGCTGGCAGTACGCGACCGAGTACAACTCGCTGCTCTTCGTCGGCTTCTTCCTGGGCCTGGCCGGGGCGTCGTTCGCCGTCTCGCTGCCGCTGGCCTCGCGGTGGTATCCGCCGCACCTCCAGGGAATCGCGATGGGGATCGCCGGGGCGGGCAACTCGGGTACGGTCCTGGCGACCCTGTTCGCGCCGCTGCTCGCCAAAGCCTTCGGATGGCACGTCGTCTTCGGGCTGCTGATGATCCCGGTCGCGCTGACGTTTATCGTCTTCACCGTGCTGGCGCGCGACGCGCCCGGCCACGTCAAGCCGGCCGGCACGGGGGCTTACGTTTCCGCTCTCGCCAAACCGGACACGCTCTGGTTCTGCCTGCTGTACTTCGTCACCTTCGGCGGCTTCGTCGGCCTGTCGAGCTTCATCAACACGTTCTTCGTGGACCAGTTCGACTACGCCAAGGCGACGGTCGGCGCGGCAACGGCGGTCTTCATCATCGCCGGGTCGCTGGTGCGGCCCGTCGGCGGCCTGCTGGCCGACAAGATCGGCGGCATCCGCATGCTGACCGTGCTGTATGCGACGGTGGCCGCCATGGCGGTCGGGGTCGGCCTGCTGATGACGGTGAGCCAGCCGGCGACCTTCGCCTGCCTGTTCGTCCTGATGGCATGCCTGGGCATGGGCAACGGCTCGGTCTTCCAGATGGTGCCGCAGCGGTTCACCAAGGAAATCGGCGTGATGACCGGCATCGTCGGCGCGGCAGGCGGCGTCGGCGGCTACTACCTCAACTTCGTCCTGGGGCATTTGAAAGACAGCACCGCCACTTACGCTTCCGGCTTTTACGCTTTTGCCGGCATCGCTGTGGTCGCGTTCGTTGTCCTGCGGGTCGTCGCGCCTGGCTGGCAGCGGACGTGGCTGGGCGAGGGCGGCGTGGCAAAGACCCACGCGCCGAAGCGCGAGCGCGTCCTGGTCGGCACGGACGGCGCGGAGTTGGAGCCGGCGTAAGCGAAAAGACCCCCGGCCCCAATACTGGGGGGCGATCATTCAAGGAGAAAACAAACACTTATGTACTCGAAACCACAACTATTGCAGGGCGTCTTTCCATTTGAAGGGCGCGGGCTGAACAACCCCTATCCGCTTTCAGGCGACCTGACTTATACGGTGCCGGTCGGCAAGCGGAGCCAGTTCGTTTATTTTCGCGCAGGCAACTCGTCCGCCGAGCTTGTCTATGTCACGCTGATGCGCGACGGCGCACCCATGCGGCTGTTCCCCATCGGTGCGCGCGGAGACGTGCATGTCGCCCTGGCTGTGGTCGAGGATTTGATGTCCGGGACCAAGCTGGAGGTCTCTCTGGCCGCCCCCGAAGGCGTGGCGGGGACGGTGGTGCTGGACATCGGGCTGGTGGAGGTGTGAGCGCCGTCCAGCCTCGCGCCTAGTGTCCGTCCGGGCGGTCCGCCTGGATGGGCACCGGCCCCGCCCGCAGACCCAGCCGCCAGAGGGCGAGGTTTTCCGGTCCCGGCGCCCACAGCAGCAGGAACGCCAGGATGCCGTAGATCGGCAGGTGGCCGATCAGCTCGGTCCAGTTGAACACGGTCAGACTCATGTTGATCGGAATCCAAGCGATCAGGATGATCTCGCGCGGGAAGATGTTGAACAGCAGGCACAACCCGACCAGAAGTTCCACCGCCCCGGCGCACAGCACGAAGATTTCGTCCGACATCGGGACGCCGACGAAGCGGGTGAAGTTAAGGTGGTAGTCGCGCAGGAAGTCCAGCGCCAAGGGGAGGTTGGCGAGCTTTTCCGTGAAGGCGACGACTGTGAGGCTCAGGCCCAGTCCGATCCGCAGGGCCGCCACCGACCGCTCCATCTGGGCAGGGGACGGCTCCCAGCGCGGCACGACCAGGCGATCAATCGAGAGCGGCCCACGCCCGGCCAGAAAGAAGAAGGCGGCGAACCCCAGGTACAGACAATTGTCCAGCATCCCTTGGGGGCCTACCACGAAGACGCCGAGCAGCCAGATCCCCGCCATCAGCGCGGCGGCCAGCCGGGTCAGCGTGCCGTAAAAGAGCGCCAGCGCGATGCCGGTCTCGGCCAGCCCCAGAAAGTAGCGCCACGCGCCGGGCAGGACGTTGTCCGGCGAAAACAGATGCCCCTGGACGCCGTCCACCAGCAGCGGCACGGCGAGATGGACGGCGAGGATCGCGGGGATCAGGCCGTACAGGGCGGACCGCCGCTCCGGGTCCGCACCGAAGCTCTCCGGCCCCGGCACGAATCCGCGCCCGCCGCGCGCCCGCCACCACAGGCCGAGCAGGGCGGTGAGCAGCAGGACCCCGCCGACAAAGGCCAGCGGCTTCGGCTGAAACAGCAGGTCCGGGCGCAGGGGGAAGCCCTCCGTCGTGTGGAACCATTTCTCGTGGGCCAGGGCTGGCCGCGCGCACAGCAGGCCACCGGCCACCAGGGCGATCAAGAGGAGAAGGGCACGTCTTCGGATCATGCTCAGGTTCATAGTGGGTGTCCTTCCTGGGGGCCGTCCCCGACGCTCACTATACCCATACGTCAGGTGCAATTACATATCTCTCTGGAAACATGGTGGAAACATTGCCGCTGTATACTATTTCCACCCGACCACACTGCTGTGGTCTTTCGGCTTCCTCCGCACTGATGCTTTTCCCTCGGCAGCGCTGCCTTTTCCTGATGCGGCCCGTTTCATCGGGCAGCCTTGTGTCTCCGAAAGGCAGCGACAATGATACCTACTCAGACAACAGACAAGCAAAAACTGGTCGTGATCGGCAACGGCATGGCCGGCGCACGCACGGTCGAAGAGATACTGGCGCGCGGCGGCGGCGAGCAGTTCGAGATCACCATGTTCGGCGACGAGCCGTATGGCAACTACAACCGCATCCTGCTTTCCAACGTCCTCAACGGGTCGCAGGACCCGTCCGACATTTTCCTGAACCCCCTGGAATGGTACACGGAGAACAACGTCACGCTCCATGCGCCGGCCCGCGTCACGCACATTGACCGGGCGCGCAAGGAGATTCACAGCGACGACGGGCAGGTCACGCCCTACGACAAGGCAATTATTGCGACTGGGAGCCGCCCGTTCGTGCCGCCGATGGAGGGGCTTAAAACCCCCGACGGGGAGGACAAGCATGGCGTCTTCGTGTTCCGCACCATTGACGACTGTCACAAGATCGCGGGCTACGCCAACAAGTGCCGCCGGGCGGCCGTCATCGGCGGCGGGCTGCTGGGCCTGGAGGCCGCGCGCGGCCTGCTCAACTACGGCGTCGAGGTCCATGTGATTCATCTGGCCCCCTGGCTGATGAACAACCAACTCGACCCGCAGGCGGGAGCCATCCTGCGCGGCATCATGGAGAAAATGGGCGTCCAGGTGCATCTGGAAAAGGCCACGGCGACCGTGCGGGGCGATGACAGCGTGACCGGCCTGGAGTTCAAAGACGGGTCCGTTCTGGACTGCGACATGGTGGTCATCTCCACGGGCATCACGCCCAACGCCGAGGTCGGGCGCGAGTGCGGCCTGACCGTCGAGCGGGCCATCGTCACGGACAACCAGATGCGGTCAGTGGACGACCCGGACATCTACGTCGTCGGCGAGTGCGCCCAGCACCGAGGCCGCGTCTACGGCCTGGTCGCTCCGCTGTGGGAGATGGGGCAGGTGCTGGCCGATCATGTCACTGGGCGTAATACGGAGGCTGCCTACCACGGGTCCAAGATCGCCACCAAATTGAAGGTGATGGGCGTGGAGCTGGCCTCGATGGGCGTGACCGAGCCGACCGACGAGCGCGACGAGGTGGTGACATTCGCCGAGCCGAAGCGCGGGACGTACAAGAAGCTGATTATCCGGGACGGGATGCTGGTCGGCGCGATGATGCTGGGCGACCTGAACAAAGTCGCTTATCTAATGCAGGCCTTTGATCGGGGGACTCCGCTGCCCGAGGAGCGTCTGTCCCTGCTGTTCGACATCGGCGCCCCGTCTACGGAAACCACGATGCTGGAGATGCCGGACGCGGCGCAGGTCTGCAACTGCAACGGCGTCTCGAAGGGCCAGATTCGGAAATGCGTCGAGGGCGGCAAGCGGTCACTGAAGATGGTGATGGAGGCGACGCGCGCGGGCCTGGGCTGCGGCTCGTGCAAGAAGCTGGTGCAGGAGGTGGTGGAGTGGGCTGCCGAGGGCCAGGTGGAGGAGGACCCCAGCATCCACTACTACGTGCCCGGCGTGCCGCTGCCCAAGCCCGCGCTGGTGCAGGCCATCCGTGACCAAAACTTAAAGTCCGTCTCGTCGGTCTTCAGCGCACTGGCGGGCGGCGTGGAGGACCTGAGCAGCAAGATGGGGCTGGCCTCGCTCCTGAAGTCGCTGTGGGGGGCGGAGTACGAGGACGAGCGGGACGCGCGTTACATCAACGACCGGGTTCACGCCAACATCCAGAAGGACAAGACCTTCTCGGTCATCCCGCGCATCTACGGCGGCGTCACCTCCGCCGCCGAGCTGCGGCGCATCGCCGATGTGGCCGACAAGTACGACGTCCCGATGGTCAAGATCACTGGCGGCCAGCGCATTGACCTTCTGGGCATCCCCAAGGAGAAACTGCCGGACGTCTGGAAGGACCTGGACATGCCTTCAGGGCACGCCTACGCCAAGTCGTTCCGCACCTGCAAGACCTGCGTCGGCACCGAGTTCTGCCGCTACGGGGTCGGGGACAGCACCGGCCTGGGCATCAAGATCGAGCGCCGCTTCCAGGGCGTCGAAAGCCCCGGCAAGATCAAGATGGCGACGGCGGGCTGCCCGCGCAACTGCTCGGAGGCAATGGTCAAAGACGTGGGCGCCGTGGCCGTCGAGGGCGGGCGCTGGGAGATTTACGTCGGCGGCGCGGCAGGCGCGCATATCCGCAAGGGCGACATCCTGTGCAGCGTCGGCTCCCACGAGGAGGTGCTCCTCATCATGGGCCGCTTCATGCAATATTATATCGAGAACGCCAAGTACCTGGAACGGACCTACGGCTTCCTGGAGCGCGTCGGCATTGACCACATCCGGGCCGTCGTCGTGGAAGACAGCGAGGGCATCGCCGACCGGCTGGACGCCGCCATGCAGGCGACGGTGGACGCCTATGTGGACCCCTGGCTGGAAGCGTACACGCCCGCCACAGCCAACCAGTTCGTCTCGACCCTCCCGATGGTGAACGCCTGATGACTACTCTGATGACACCCGTGATGACTGCCGAACGGACCGAAGTCTCCCTCGGCCCAGTGGACCAGATTCCGATGGGCGAGGGGCGCGTCTTCCCGGTGCGCGGCCTGGGGATCGCCGTGTTCCACACCCGCGCGGGGGCCGTCTACGCCGTGCAGGCCGAATGCCCGCACCGAAATGGCCCACTGGCCGACGGCCTTGTCGGCGGCACGACCGTCATGTGCCCCTTCCACTCGCGCAAGTTCGATCTGACGACGGGAAAAGGTCTGATGGGCGACTGCGACATCCAGACCTACCCGGTCCGGCTGGCCGAGAGCGGGGAGATGTGGCTGACCGTGTAGGACCCGGCACTGGAAGTGCCGGTCTACTGGTGAGTGAAAACTGCTCCGCAGTTGGAGAGTGAGATTAAAGACGTGCCGACCGTAGGGGCGAACCTTGTGTTCGCCCCTTTTGTCCGTTCCCTCCTCAGTCGCGGAGCGACTTTCTCAATAAGGCTGCATTGATCTATCACCGAACGGACAGATGCTGTCGGGCGAACAGTGATAAGTGGGCACATCTTCGTGGTAAACCGAGTATCATAAAGCATGAAGAGTCCCGAATCAAGCAGCCGCAAAGGAACACGTAGAGACCGGCGGCGCCAAGACATTCTCGAAGCTGCCAACCGCCTTTTTTCAAGACTAGGATACGAAAACGTGACGTTGCGCGCGATTGCGGAAGAGCTGGGCTGTACTCACGCCACTTTATACCGATATTTCCCCGACAAATCGCACCTCTTGGAAGAACTTTGTCGGGAGACATTCGCCCTCCTTGTCGCAGAGTTTGACGCTATTGCAGCTACCTCGTTGAACCCCGAAGATTGCCTCCTTCAAACCTCACGAGGGTTTATCCACTTCGGTCTGACGCACCCGCAACATTTCCGCATCGTATTTTTCGGGCCGGAAGACCGCAACGGCATCCGTGCCGGGGAATACATCGACTCTATCGGCAGCCCATTGTTCGAGCGTTTAGTGAAGGTTTTTATTGCGTGCTCACACAGTAGTGGGTTGAGCACTGTAGACCCGACTCTAGACGCTCATACTTGGTGGCATTCCATTTTTGGGCTGACAATGGTCTTGATCATTCAAGGCGACATCCCGCATGTGTCGGCACCGGCCCGCGTCGCCGAGCGATCAATCAGGATCATGTGGGCCGGCCTGAAAGCCATCTCTCTAGAACCGGAACCATCGCCCTGATAGGGGCATAAATTACGCCGCAATCTCCCCTCAACTGAAGCCAATCACACAAAAATCCTGAGGTAACAATCACGGCAAGATTTCTTCTTTAGTTTTGTCACCAATGGTTATTTTTTGCCATAATCAGGGTAGAAATAAGTAACCAACGGTGACTTTTCTGTGACAGCCTTCTTGGAGAGCTTATGAGGCAAGGCACAACACCCATCAACTTGGTCAGGCGAGGAGCGATCTAGATGACGACAACAATCGTGGTAGCGGGGGCGACGGGCAATCTCGGCAAGCGTATCACATCGGCCCTTCATGCACGAGGAGCCGATGTAGTCGCGCTCACACGGGTGGGAGCGGCGGGCGACAAAGTCAAGGCGTTAGAAGACTTAGGCGCAAGGGTGGCTGCCGTTGATATGTCGAGCGCCGCCGAGATCGATAAGGTGTGCGCTGGCGCGGCTTGCGTCGTCTCTGCGGTACAGGGACTGCACGACGTAGTCGTCGAAGCACAATCTGTCCTGCGGGAAGCCGCAGTGGCGGCGGGCGTTCCCCGGTTCATTCCTTCGGATTTTTCGGCGGATTACACTCAGCTTCCTGCCGGTGAGAACCGCAACTTCGACCTGCGGCGAGAGTTCCACGAGCGGCTGATGCCGCGCCAATCGCCGCAACGTCAATCTTCAATGGAGCTTTCGCCGACATCCTAACCTACAACACCCCACTTTTCGATTTCAAAAAGAAAAGTGTCGGGTACTGGGAAGACCCCGATTGGAAGATCGACTTCACGACGATGGATGACACGGCGGCCTACACTGCCGCAGCGGCGCTCGATCCGACAACGCCGAAAGTTTTACGCATCGCGAGTTTCCAGGTTTCGGCGACAGACTTGGTCAAATTCACCGAAGACACCCTCAAAACCCCGTTCGAGAAGGTGAAGCTTGGAAGCCGTGACGACCTCGCGGCTTACAATCAGCGCGAACGGGCCGCCCATCCAGAGGATGAAACGGAGCTTTACGCAAGCTGGCAGCAGAGCCAGTACATGCACAGCATGTTCAGCGTACACCATGAAGCACTGGAGAATTCCCGTTACCCCGGCATCCAGTGGACAAAGTTCGAAGACTGGATGCTTCGCGCATCCACGGAGGGAAACCGCTAATGTCAGACGTCATTGAACCTTTTCAACTGTCCGTACCGGAAGCGCAGATCACGGATTTGCAGGAGCGCCTTTCAAGCATCCGGTGGCCGGACCGCGAGACCGTTGACGATACCGGCCAGGGGCCGCCGCTGGCGAAAATTCAGGCGCTCTGCGGCTACTGGCGCGAGCGCTACGACTGGCGGCGCTGCGAGTCCATGCTGAACGGCTTCGGCCAGTTCAAAACAACCATTGACGGCCTCGGCATCCATTTCCTTCATGTTCGCTCGCCGGAGCCGGACGCGCTGCCGCTCTTGATGACACATGGCTGGCCGGGATCGGTACTGGAGTTCCGCGACGTTATCGGTCCGCTGACCAATCCGGCTGCACAGGGCGGCGCCGCGAGCGACGCCTTCCACGTCGTCATCCCCTCACTGCCGGGCTTCGGCTTTTCGGACAAGCCGACCGCGACAGGTTGGGGCCTGAGCCGCATCGCGGACGCCTGGGTCGAGCTGATGGGCCGCCTCGGCTACGAGCGTTGGGCTGCACAGGGCGGCGACTGGGGGGCAGCCGTCACCACCGCGCTTGGCTACAAGGCACCGCCGGGTCTCATCGGCATTCACCTCAACATGGCGATGTTCCAGCCGACCGATGAGGAACGGGCGGGCGCGACGCCCGAGGAACAAGCGATGCTCGACAGTGCTCAACGCTACGATGAGCAGTTTTCGGGCTACTACAAGCTCCAAAACACGCGCCCGCAGTCGATCGGCTTCAGCCTCGCCGATTCGCCGGTCGGGCTTGCCTCCTGGATCTACGCGCTGTTCCAAGACGTGTCGGACAGCGGCGGCAATCCGGAGAGCGTCTTCACGCTGGACGAGATGCTCGACGACATCATGCTCTATTGGGTGCCTAACACGGGCGCGAGTTCGGCGAGGCTTTATTGGGAGGGCATGCAGGCCATGAAGCAGGGCGGCATGCCGTCTGGGCCGATGCCAACGCCGACCGGGATCAGCATGTTTCCCCGCGAACAGATCCGCCTCTCGCGCCGTTGGGCCGAGCGCCGCTTCGCTAAACTCGTTCACTTCAACGAGCTTGATCGTGGGGGCCATTTCGCTGCGCTGGAGCAGCCGGACCTATTCGTGGATGAGGTCAGGAGAAGCTTCAGCGGCATTCGCTGAATGCATTCTTTTCCTGATCCCAGAAGAAATCAACCCTGAGAAACTACGAAGATCAAGAGAGACTGCGAAGAGGTAATAATATGATCCCCAACGAGCTTGTTCAAAACAACGCCGATGCTCCCGCCTATTGGGGGGTGGACATCCTTTGGCTCATTCTCGCCACCGGCGAGACGACCAAAGGACAGTATTCGCTGATGGAACAACTTTGTCCGGTGAACTCCGGGCCGCCGCCTCACACCCACACCCAGCGGGAGATGTTCTACATCCTCGACGGCGAAATCACCTTCCTGGTCGGCGACAGAACGATCACCGCTGGCGCCGGCTCGTTCGTCAGCGTACCGCCTGACACCGTTCACAGCTTTCGCGTGGATTCGGAGACAGCACGCATCCTGAACTCCTATACCCCGGCGGGATTCGAGAGACTGATCATCGAAACGTCACGACCTGCCGAGGCCCGTACACTTCCACCGAATGGTCTGCCACAGACGGTTGACATGGAAACGCTGAGACGTGTCTCCGAAGAAGTCGGAATGGCATGGCTAGATGTGCCCGACGTTCTGCGAAACAACAAAGATCCTCGCATGGGATGAAGGACCTGTAGCAATTCCCGCTTGAAGTGCCGTCGCCGGGTGCTATGCCCGGCGGCATCCTCAGACGCTGACCCGCTCGCCGGGGTGCCCGTTTCAGGCATGACCGGCACTGGAAGTGCCGGGACGCGCCCCTTGACTCCGCCCTCCCATCTGTGCCACAATACGTTCTCCCCATTGACGCGGAACCCTTTAAGTCACCTCTCACCCGCAGCGACGCGGCTGATCTTCGCCCGAATGATCCGTGTCGCCATGTTGAACGTTCTTGTCCTCGCCTCCAATGAAAAAGGCGGACCTGCCGCCGCGCTCGTCGGCGCGCTGACACAGGCCGGCTACGCCGTCCAGCGGACCGCGTTGGACGGCGGGGTGGAGGCGATGGATTCCCTCTGCCGCGCCTTCACCGGACGCCCGCCGGATGTCCTCCTGGCCGACCTGTCCACGACCCCGGATTGCCTGCCCTTGCGCCATGCCGGACGCCTGATCCAGCACGCCTGGGGGGACGATCTGCCCCCACCTTCCCGGCTGGCCCTGCTCACGCCCCGCCACCTCGCCCTGCCGGACTGGCCCGCCTACACCGACGACTTCCTGTTGCCGCCCTATGCCCCGGCCGAGATGCTGGCCCGGCTCGCCCTGCTCGGCTTCCGCAAGCGCCACATCCAGTCCGGCGACACGCTGACGCTGGCCGACATCGTCCTTGACCTCGCCGCAGGCTGCGCGCGCGAGGCGGGGGGCCGCATCCTCTCCCTGACCCCGCGCGAGTACGACCTGCTGCGCTTCCTGGCCCTGCACCGGGGCAAGTTCTTCGCCCGCGACCGCTTGCTGGACATGGTCTGGGGCGTGGACTTTGAGGGCGGCGAGCGGACCGTGGACATCCACATCCGCCGACTGCGCGCCAAGATGCCTCCCCTGGCCGCCGACCTGCTCGAAACCCGGCGCGGCATCGGTTATGGATTGCGGCTGTAGCCCGATCTCCGCGCAGAGCAGCGCCCTCGGCAGGCGCTCAGACCGCCGTGTCTATGTTCGGCCCCAGATTGGCGGGAATGGGGACCCCCGTTTTCAGCAGGATTTCCTCCATCTTCTGCGCTGGTATCACTCCCATCAGCGATTCGACATAAGAAACGTCCCTGCTGGAGAGCGCCGCCGGGGAAAGCGCCGTCGAGGCCGCCGCTTGGGGCCGCTGCGGCGGCGTGGATGCCGCCGCTGGCTGTTTTGTCGGGTCATCTGCGGCGGGCGGATGCTTCGGGTAAGTGTTGGCCGGAGTAAGCACGCTGGCAGGGATTATTGGTATTAGGCTGGACATCGTAGTGATAGGCTGTAGTGATACGCTCTGGAAATTACGCGCTGGTGTTGACGTGGTGCCCCAGCGACGTCAGGCTCGCCAGCAGTTGATTGGCTTCGAGCGCCTGGCCGCTGACGGCCCCAAGCAAAGCTGACGTTGCTGTGTCCCCCGTTTGCAGTCCCTCTAAAATGGCGCTGTCCGCACTCTGAGTCGCGACCGCCACACCGACGACCGGATTGGTCGCCGCCACCCGGCCGATTGTGTCAGTAATGGACATGAGTTCCTCCTGGTGCTATTTTCGGGCGGACGTTCCTCCCGGTATACTGAGAATACCACGAGTTTATTGACTTCACGCCCCTATTTATGCTAGAATCTGACCGAAACCCCGCCCGCATTCCGGTGGCGCGGGTCTTTTTTTCAATTCGGCAACATAGGGGAGACGAGATCATGCTGCTTGGCAGCCAGCGCGTCAACGCGCAGGGGCATTTGGAGATCGGCGGGTGCGACTGCGTGGAGCTGGCGCGGGAGTTTGGGACACCGCTGTATGTGATGGACGAGGGGCAGATCCGGGACAACTGCCGCCGGTACAAAGCCGCGTTCGAGGCGCGCTACCCCAAGAACGACATCTCGTTCGCCTCCAAAGCCTACTTGAACATGGCGATCTGCCGAGTCATCGAGCAGGAGGGATTCAGCCTGGACGTCGCCTCGGCGGGCGAATTGTACACGGCGGTCAAGGCGGGCTTCCCGATGGAGCGCGTCCTGCTGCATGGCAACAATAAAAGCCAGAACGAACTTGAAATGGCCTTAGAGTACGGCGTCGGTCGGGTCGTGGTGGACAACCTGCCCGAGCTGCGGCAATTGGCCGCCCTGGCAAAGCAGCAGGGAAAAACGCAGGCTATTTTGATCCGCGTGACGCCCGGCATTGACCCGCACACGCACCGGCGCATCCGCACCGGCCAGGAAGACACCAAGTTCGGCCTGAGCCTCGCCAGCGGCGCGGCCCTAGAGGCCGTTACCGAGGCGTTGGGCGCGGCCCCGCACCTGAAGATCACGGGGCTGCACTGCCACATCGGCTCGCAGCTTCTGGACGCCCACACGCACGAGCAGGCGATTGACATCATGGTCGGCTTCCTCCGCAGAATCGCCGACACGACCGGCTGGATGCCCGAAGACCTGGACATCGGCGGCGGCCTGGGCATCCGCTATGTCGAGGGCCAGCAGCCGCCGACGTATGACGAATTCGCCGAAACGATCACCACGGCCTTGAAGGCCGCGCTGGACAAATACGGCGTCCCCGCCCCCACCCTGATGCAAGAGCCGGGCCGCGCCCTCGTCGGCGAGGCGGGCGTGACGCTGTATACCGTGGGCGTCATCAAAAAGGTCGCCATTCCCGAAGCGCCCGGTGAGCGCACTTATGTCACCATTGACGGCGGCCTGTCCGACAACCCGCGCCCCCAGCTTTACGATGCGGTTTACGAGGTCCTGGCGGCGGGCCGCGCCGGTGAGCGGAAGACGCAGACGGTGCGCGTGGCGGGCAAGCACTGCGAGACGGACATTCTCATCCAGGAAGCCCAGACTCAGCCGGTCGAGACGGGCGACATTTTAGCGGTGCAGTCTACAGGAGCCTATAATGCCGTCATGGCCTCGAACTACAACCGCTTCGCCCGCCCCGCCGGCGTGTTTGTCCGTGACGGTCAAGCCGACTTGGTCTCGCGCCGCGAGACGCTGGACGACGTCGTGCGGCTGGACGTGCTCCCGGAACGGTTAGGTTAGGATATCAAATGCCGGACGCATGGGATTTTTCGCAGAAGCCGCAGCGAGCCGGGCCGACTTTTCAGGTTCCGATCCTGACCTACCTGCTCGTCGGGCTGTCCGTCCTGATCACCGTGGCCCATCTGATGCCAGGCGGAGAGCCAGGGGGCTTCTGGGACCGGATCGGCCATTTCGGCATGGCTGAAGGTCCGGGGGCGGCCACCTGGGGACTGTTCACGACGATCTTCATTCACGGGGATTGGTATCACCTCGCTTTCAACATGCTCTGGCTGCTTCAGTTGGGGCGCATTTTAGAAAATACACTCAGCCCCCTTGCCTACCTGGCGTTCATCGTCGGCGCGGCAGTGATTGGCTCCGGGTGCGAGATGTTGATCTCCGGGCTGCCCGGCATCGGCATGTCCGGCGTGGTCTATGCGATGTTCGCCCTGATGTGGGCGGGGCGCGGGCTGTACCCCGCGTGGGCCTCCGTGGCGACGCGCGACAACCTTCGCTTTTTCCTCCTCTGGGGCCTGTTCTGCCTGATCGTGACCTACATCCCCATACTGCACTTCGGGGTCGCCAACGGCGCGCACGGGGGCGGCTTCCTGTTCGGCTTGTGCATCGGCTTCCTGTTTTTCGTCCCGCGCCGCCGCTGGGTCTGGGCCGCGCCGCTGGCCCTGCTGGTCGGCGTGACGGTCTTCTCCGCCATCCGGCTCCATAACGCCTACTTATGATGCGTAAAGAAAACCCAAATTAGCCCCCTAGCCCCCAATTCTGGGGGAACCGGAGCAAGAACGTGGAGCTGTCTTTCTTGCTCTTTTCTGACTCCCCCAGAATTGGGGGCCGGGGGGTGATAGATCATGGCAAAAAAACGATTACTTTCCGGGATGCAGCCGACCGGCGGCGGGCGGCTGCATCTGGGCAACTTGGAGGGGGCCTTGCGGCCCTGGGTGCAGCGGCAGGACGAGTACGAGATGTTCTGCATGATTGCCGACTGGCACGCGCTGACGACGGTGGCCGACGGGCACTACGACCTCGCCGAAGCCTCGCGGCAGACGGCGACCGACTACCTGGCGGGCGGCCTGGACCCGGACAAGTGCGCCATCTTCCGGCAGTCGGACGTCCCCGAGCACGCCGAGCTGCACCTGCTGCTCTCGATGGTGACGCCGGTCGGCTGGCTGGAGCGCGTCCCGACCTACAAAGTAAAGCGCGATCTCGTCAAGGAGAACGACACGCAGGTGAGCTATGGCCTGCTTGGCTATCCCGTGCTCCAGACGGCGGACATCATCCTGTACCGTGCCCAGGCCGTGCCGGTCGGCAAGGACCAGGCCGCGCACATCGAGATCTCGCGCGAGATCGCCCGCCGCTTCAACCACATCGTCGCCCAGGACGTGTTCCCGGAACCCGAGGCGGTCATCGCCGAGGGCAGCGGCGAAATTCCCGGCACCGACGGGCGCAAGATGAGCAAGTCCTACGGCAACGCCCTGTACGTCGCGGACACGGCCAAACAAACGGCAAAAAAGATCAACTCAGCTTTCACGACGCCGACCAAGATACACATTGAAGATCCCGGCCTTCCCGAAGGCTGCGTCGCCTGCCAACTCCGGCGCGTCTATGACCCGGCGGGGTACGAGACGCAGTGGGACGAGTGCCGGGCCGGGCAGCGCGGCTGCGGGCAGTCCAAGAAAGAACTGGCCGAGATCATCAATGCCAACCTCGCGCCGGTCCGCGCCCGCCGCGCCGAACTGGAAGCCAACCCTGCCTATGTGGACGGCGTCCTGCGGGCGGGGGCGGCGCAGGCTCGAGCGGCAGCCGACGCGACCCTGCAAATCGTGCGGAAGGCGCTGAAGATTAGAGCATAACCGCCCCATATTCGGGGTACACTATGGGCGACAACGAAAGGATCATTTCTTTTCCACCGGCCTCTCTTCAAGTGTCCGGCGGGAGCGCGGCCTGCGGCGCGGATGCAGGCAACCCTATGGACTCCCACTCACAACCTTACTTTATGCTGGCGCTGACCCTGCTGCTGGTCGCGCTCAACGCCTTTTTTGTCGCCGCCGAGTTCGCGATGATTCGTGTCCGGCAGACGCGCATTGCCGAGCTGGTCGCGGAGGGTAATGTCCCCGCGCGCGCCGTGCAGGCCCTCATGGGTCGGCTCGACACCTACCTTTCCGCCACGCAGCTTGGCGTCACGCTGGCCTCACTCGCCCTGGGCGCGATCGGCGAACCGTCCGTCGCCCATATCCTACGCGGCCTGTTCGACTCGCTCGGCATTGGGCGCAATTCCGCCTCAGCCCACGTCATTGCCATCGGCCTGGGCTTCGTGCTGATCACCTTTTTCCATATCATCTTCGGCGAGCTGCTGCCCAAGTGGTGGGTGATCGCCCACACCGAGCGGACCGCCCTGGCCGTGTCCCGGCCTATGCGGCTGTTCCTTCTGCTCGGCTACCCCCTCATCCTGATTTTGGAAAGCGCGGCCAAAGCCATCGCCAAGCCCCTGCACATCCAGCCGGGCGACGGGCACGAGCAGGCACACTCCGAAGATGAGATACTCGCCATCATGGCGCACTCGCACCAGCAGGGCGAATTGCGGCCGTCCGAAATCGAGATCGCCGAGAACGTTTTCGACTTCGCCCACACGCAGGCCAAGGAGATCATGGTGCCGCGCGTGGACATCGTTTATCTGTCCACGACCTGGAGCCTGGCCCGCAACATCGAGGTGGCGACCGAGAGCGGCTTCACCCGCTACCCGCTCTGCGAGGGCGACCGCGACCACGTCCTCGGCATGATCCACATCAAGGACCTGCTGGCGATCGCGGGCAAGCCCGACGCCGACATCCGCACCATCAAGCGCGACATCATCGGCATTCCCGAAATCAAGCCGATTGACGAACTCCTCAAAGAGCTGCAAAAGAGCCACAATCACCAAGCCGTCGTCGTGGACGAGTATGGCGGCACGGCGGGGCTGGTGACGCTGGAAGACATTATCGAGGAGCTGATCGGCGAGATTCAGGACGAGCACGACCAGCCGCCGCCGCTCGTGCCGCTCGACGAGGCAGGCCGCTCGTACTCGGTCGCCGGGACGGTCGCGCTGGACGAAGTCTCCGAAACGTTGGGCGTCCCCATTGACAACCCCGCCGACTACGATACCATCGGCGGCTATGCCCTCCATGAGCTGCGCCTGCCCCCCCGCCACGGTGCGTCGGCCCGCATCCACGGCTTCGACGTTTCCGTCGCCGAGGTGACGGGCCGCCGCATCCGCCGCCTGCTGTTTACCCGCCATGAGCCGGAGCCGGTGCCGGAAACCGCCTGACCGGGATCGAGGGCTTGAGACATGCTGCGACACGACGACAACTCAGAGTCAACGGCTCCTCCCTCCCCTGCTGCCCAAGTCCGCGTGACCCCGCAGGAACTGGCCGCCGCCCTGGCGCGTCTGGAAGCGCGGCAGGGGGAGCGGGAAGGCACGATCCCGCTCGGCGACGCCGTGCAGGAACTCGGCCTGAACGCGACCCCCGAAGAACTGCTCCGCGAGATCGAAGCGGGCCGGGCGCGGCAGCGGGCAAGCCATCCCAAGACGCGCCTTGCCAAAGCCGGCCAAGCCGCCGCCGCTCTCACATGCGGCGGCCTCCTGCTGCTCGGCGGTCTCTTCGCCTTCTTGCAGTCGCCGCCTCCCTCCCAGCCCGCCGTCACCATTACCGCTCCCCCCGCTGTGCCGCAGGCCAGCCCCATTGCCATCCCCAGTGGTCTTTTAGTGCGTCAGCATGATGGTAAAATGGTTCTGCTCTCGGAAGTCGTGGACGGTCAGCCGGTCCTTTGCCTGATCGAAGGAACGGAAAACAGTGCGCGGTTCACCGATTTCGCCCCCGCGAATGTTCATTGGACGCTGATCAAGCACGGCGGCAAGGTCTATGTGCGCGGCTGGATCGGCGAGATGTCCGAAAAGGCCCTGCGATCCACTGTTGTCCAGGTACATCCCCTCGCGTTTTTAGTCTCGTCCGGCCTGCACCCCATCCGTGTCACGCTGCCCGTGGACGGCTTCCGGTCGCCGCCAGGTCTGACTGACAACGGCATGATCAGCGCCAGCCATGTCGTTCCCGATGAGCACTTGAAGGAGAGATGGTAGCCATGCTGCGGCAAGAACCAGAGGAAACGGCTCCGCTACCTGCTGAGGGGGCGCGCGTCACGCCCGAAGAACTCTCCCAAGCGCTGGCGGCCATTGAAGCGCGCCGGCAGGCGGAGGCCAGCCGCCTGGCTGGAACGATCCCGATTGAGCAGGCTGTGTCCGAATTGCATCTCGACTCGACTTCAGATGAAATCTGGGCCGAAGTGCAGGCGCAGCGGGCTAAAGCGGCTGCCGCGCAGCGTGAGCAGAGGCGGCAGATACAAGAAGCGCAACAGGCACAGGCGGCACAGCAGCAGATCGTCACTCCGCGCGCCAATCGCCCCCGAAGATGGGTGAGATTCATGGTGCCTCTGGTGCTCTTTGGGGTGCTGTTCCACAACGGGGTCATTCCCCACTTCGGGGGCCATCACGCCCCCATTGCCGCCCCCATCCTGCGTCCTCTGGCCCAAGTCCCCGACGGCAAAGAAGTTTATGCCGATGACTCGGCGCTGGTTCAAGTCTCCGAAGGCAAAACGCCGGCGCAGATCACCGTCAGCGAGAACGCGACCGGCAATCGCTGGACGATGGTGAAGATCGGCGGTCATGTCTATCTGCGCGGCTACATCTCTAGTACCGATGCGCTTCAGCCGCTCCGGGGCAAAGCGCTCAACGTCTACAACGACGACAATTCCGGCGAGTTGGAGGGGGAGCGCACCTCCAACATCACCCTGCGCGTGGACGGCGTCCCTTTGCAGAAATCCGGCGGGGACGACGGTTATTCTGAAGTCACCGTCCCCAAATTTCAGCCCGACCCGCTGACAACGCTCAGTCCCTGGCACTAACACCATGCTCAAACACGACCAACTCGAAGAACAGGCCGCCAAAGTCCGCGTCACGCCGGAAGAACTGGCGGCGGCCATCGCCGCCATCGAGAGGAGGCGTCAAGCCGAGTCGGACAGCGGACAGCCTATCGGCCAAGTGTTGAGCGAGATGGGCATAGACATCGCGGAGACTGAACTGCTGGCTGAAGTGCAGGCACAGCGCGTTCGATCCAAAAGGCAAAAGGTCTGGCGGCTGATCGGGCGGAGAGGTTTGATCGGCGGTGCGCTGGCGGCGAGTGGATTGTTCCTCGCCTTGGGTGGGGCATGGCTTCAAACGCCGAACGACGCCGACGGCGTGAACAGCCAATTTTTTGGAGAAACGAATGCTTCTCTCGGGGCAAAGCTACTTCTGCAAGACCATTCCGGCCCTTCGCCTCTCATCCGCACCCTGGCGGAGACGCCGGAAGGCCATACCGCCTTCTGTTCCGCCGAGGCCGCATATTACGCCGCGACGAGCCGACAGTACCGCGTTGAGCCGCGCCCGATTGTGCAGGACGCTTCGGATATGTCATGGCCCGTCGTTAAGTATGACGGCGAATTGTACCTGCGCGGCTGGACATCCGCCACGCTCTCTGGTGCCGCCGCCAAGCAAGCCGAGCGCATCGCGGTCTACAATACCCCGAAGGCATCAGGGGTAGGCGCGCATCCAGCGCAAATCACGTTCCGTTTAACTCCAAACATGTTCACCAATGGGCCTGCCTACCAGCACTGGCCGCAGACCGCGCCGGAAGTGTTCTACTGTGCTCATCTGCACCTCAACAAACACGCCTACGAGAAGTGGCAGCCATGACGCAGGAGGTAGTTGTCATCGGCGGCGGGGCAGCGGGGATGCTGGCGGCGCGGCGGGCGGCGGAGTGCGGGGCGCGGGTGACGCTGCTGGAGAAGAACGACCGGCTGGGGATGAAGATACTCATTTCCGGCGGCGGCAAGTGCAGCCTGACCCACGACGGGCCGATAGAGGACGTGCGGGCGAAGTTCCGGGTGGGTGAGGCGCGGTTCCTGAAGCCGTCGCTCTACAAGTTTACCAACCAGGACTTCCTGCGTATCCTCCATGACCGAGGCATGGAGACATACACACGGCCCGACGGGCGCATCTTCCCCGTGGAGCCGGCCAACGCCAGAGATGTCGTCGCGCTGCTGACGCGCTACGTCGAGGAAGCGGGCGTTCGGGTCCGGTACGGGGCGGCGGTGACGGGGCTGGCGGCGGACGGGGGCCGGATGCGGGCGGTGCAGATCGGCGGCGAAACTCTGCCGGCCTCGCGCGTGATTGTCTCGACCGGCGGCTCGTCGTACCCGGCCACGGGGACAACGGGCGATGGCTGGCCCTGGCTGGCCGCGCTGGGGCACACGGTCGTGCCGCTGCGGGCGGCCCTGGCCCCGCTGTATCTGGCCGAGGCCGCCCCGCAGTGGTCGGGGGTGGCCCTGCGGGACACCACGCTCCGAGCGCGGGCGGGCGGGGGCGGCAAGGAGTTCATGCGCTGGCACGGCGACCTGCTGTTCACCCACAAAGGCGTCTCCGGTCCGACCGCGCTGGGCGTCTCGCGCGAGGTGGCGGAGCGCGAGGCGGTCAGCGCGGTAGAGGCGGACCTGGCGCCGGGCCTGACGTGGGAGGAGTTGCAGGCCGAGCTGCGGCGGCAGGCGCGGGACAACCCGCGCAAGACGGTCGGGGCGCTGGCGGCCCCGTTTGTTCCCGCCCGTCTTCTGGAGCCGCTGCTCCAATCGGCAGGCGTACCGGGCGATACGCGCGGGGCGTATTTGACGGCGAAGGCGCTGAACAAGCTGGTTTCGACCCTCAAAGGCTGGCCGCTGGGGAACGTGCGCCATGTTCCGCTGGAGCGCGGGGAGGTCGTCGCGGGCGGCATCGCGCTGGACGAAGTCGAGGCAGGGGCGATGCGGTCCCGGTTTGTAGACGGCCTGTTCCTCTGCGGCGAGGTGCTGGACATCGCTGGGCCGGTCGGCGGCTACAACTTGCAGGCGGCGTGGAGTACCGGGTGGGCAGCGGGCGAGGCGGCGGCAGGGACGGGTTGATGCCGTGCGGGTCTTCACCCGGCCATAAATGACCGGGCTAAGAAGAGCGCGAAGCCCCTCCGGGGCTAAAGACCGGCCTGGCTGGTTCGGCGTTTCTTCAGCCCCGGAGGGGCTTTGTGCCCGTAAATAGCCCGGCCTTTCAAGGCCGGGGCCGGTGTGTGCAACAAGGCCGTTGAAAACCACTCCTACTCCCGCGCGTTCCCGTATGGTCGTGTCTCTTGCCGCCCCTTGACATCCGCCGCCTTCGCCTGCTATACTCTCGCTACAAAACTACATCGTGCCCTGCCCTCGGTGCGTCGCGGTCAACGCGCGCTTAAATGGGGAAGTCCGGTGCGTCTTGCGCGAGCAAGGCTATTCCGGCGCTGTCCCGCAACTGTGATGCGGCTCCGTCCTTCGGGATGGGGCCTCTTAGCCAGAATGCCAGCCGAAGGTGCCCGGAAGACAGCCGTCTTTCGGCTTTCCCTGCCTGCGCGCGACAGGCGGAAGGATACACCTCATGTCTCGCCACGTCTCCGGCGCGTCGCTGATCCGGCATCGCCCTGTCTCTGCCCAGATTCCCCGCCGGGCCTTCACCCTCCCCTCACGCGGCTTCACTTTGATAGAGCTGCTCGTCGTCATCGCCATCATCGCGATTCTCGCGGCCATCCTATTCCCCGTCTTCCAAAAGGTGCGCGAGAACGCCCGACGGGCGTCGTGCGCCTCTAACCTGAAACAGATCGGCCTGGCCTGCATGATGTACACGCAGGAGGCGGATGAGTTGATGCTGCCGGTCTCGGTCGCGGGGCCGGGCCAGAAGACCTTTTACTGGTGGGCCAGCTACGACTCGGCCTCGAAAGTGCGTAACGACCAGGAAGGTCTGCTCTACCCGTACATGAAGAGCGCGCAGATCCAGGCCTGCCCGTCGTTCAGCAACACCCTCTCGACAAGCTTAGGGCAGACCGGCTACGGCTACAACTACAACTATCTGTCCCCCTTCGGCGGCCCGCCGTCGTATCAGCCGCAGTCGGCCTCGCTGGCAACCATCCAGGCGCCGAGCCGGACCGTGATGATGGCCGACGCCGCCAAGATTGATAACTACGACTACCCCACGCCCACACTGGTGGCGAACACCTATCTGGACCCGCCCTCGAACGACTACCCTGGATTTCAGGCGCGTCACAACGGCGTCGGCAACGTCCTCTGGGTAGATGGGCACGTCAAAGCCATGCGCCCGATCTACCGGACGGGCAGTTTCGGCTACAACAACGGCTATAACGCGAAAGACTTCCTCGCGCAAAATCTCGGCGACATTGACGAGGACGGCGACCTGACGACGGATGAGCTGTTCAACGGCAAGGGGACGCCCTAATGCGGCCTTTCCTGGTCCTGCTCTGCCTCGCGCTGCTGACCCCATCGGCACACGCGGCGCAGACAGTCACGGACGACCTGGGGCGGCGGGTCACCCTGCCCCACCCGCCCCGGCAGATCATCTCGCTGGCGCCGAGCGTGACCGAGATTCTGTTTGCCGTCGGGGCGGGCGGCAAAGTCGCGGGCGACACGGCCTACTGCGACTGGCCCCCGGCGGCGCGGAACCTGCCGCATGTCGGCGGGCCGATCACACCTAATGCCGAAAAGATACTGGCCCTGCGCCCCGACCTGATCATCCTGGCTGATCAGACCCTGCCCCGCGCGCAGGCGGACGCCCTGGCGGCACGGTGGCGGGCGCCGGTCTATGTCACGGCGGCGGCGACCTATGCCCAGGTCGAAAAGGACGTGGCGGCTCTTGGTGCGCTGGCCGGGTCGCCGCGAGCGACGGCGGACACCCTGGCGCGGATGCGGGCGGCCCAGGCGGTCGTGCGCCGGGCCGTGCAGGAACGGCCCAGGCCGCGCGTCTTCGTGATCGTCTGGGACAAGCCGCTGATGACGGCGGGCGGGGGCAGCTTCATCGGCGACCTGATCCGCTTGGCCGGGGGCGTCAATGTCGCGGAACACATGGGAGAAAGCTACCCATCGTATTCGCCGGAGCGGCTGCTGCGGGAGCAGCCGGATGTCGTGCTGACCGGCATAAACCGCAAGGCGCTGGACATCCCCGGCGCAAGGGCGCTGCGGGCGGTCCAGCAGCGCCATGTCTTTGCCGTCACGGGAGACTGGACCGACCGACCCGGCCCGCGCCTGGGTCTGGGACTGCTGGCGGTGGCGAAGGCGCTGCACCCGGAGGCGTTTCCGCAATGAAGCCCGTGCGCGTCGCCATGCTGCATCTCGCGCCGGTCCGGGGCGACATCGAAGCCAACCGGCGGTTGATCGAGGCGGCGGTCGTGACCGCCGCCCAGTTAGGAGCAGGCTGGATCATCACGCCGGAGTTGTGTGTCTGCGGCTACCAGTTCGCCGATCTTGTCGGCACAGAATGGATTCTGCCACAGCCGGACCCCTGGCTGACGCACATCTGCCTGCTCGCGGCTCGGCTGCGGGTGACGGTTTTTTTATCCCACCCCGAACGAGATTCCCATGATGGGAAGCTCTACAACAGCGTGTTCGTCATCACGGCCGATGGAATCGTGGGAAGGCACCGGAAAATCAATGTCGTGCTGCCGGGAGCGGAGGCATGGTCGAGTCCCGGAGAGAAGGCCGTGCCGGTCTCGGTTCAGTGTGTGAAGGTCGGCATCCTCATCTGTGCAGATGCGTTCTCGCTGGAAATTGCCAAGAATTTGAAGAGCCAGGGAGCACAACTCCTGGTGTCTGCGGCCGCATGGGCGCCAGGACTGTATGGGCCTGATGGCGAGTGGGAGCGATGCTCCCAGGAGACCGGCCTTCCACTGCTCGTCTGTAACCGAACAGGGCAGGATCAGACGCTCGACTTCACTGGAGCGACGAGTGTCATAGTGAACGGGGGGCAGCGGCTTCTTTCTTTTCATTCGGATCAATCGGCTGTTCTCACGGTTGATTGGGATATGGAAGCGCAGAACCTTGTTTCGCAGGAGTGCCGGACAGTCTATCTCTGACGGTGAGGGCAGAACATGAGCCATTTAACTTTGATACTAGGCGGCGCGCGCTCCGGCAAGAGCCGCCATGCACAGGAGCTGGCCGCGCGCCTGTCGGATGGGCGTTCCATCGTCTTCGTGGCGACGGCGCAGGCGGGCGACGACGAGATGGAAACGCGGATCGCGCGGCATCAGGCGGACCGGCCCGCCCACTGGCGGACGGTCGAGGAGCCGCTCGACGCGGCCGCCGTCCTGCGCCGGGAGGCAAACGCCCCGGTCATTTTGATAGACTGCCTGACGTTCTTTGTGACCAATCACCTGCTCCGTTCGGGCGACGCCGCCCACTGCGACGCCGATGTCTGGGACGAGGCCGGAGTGGAAACGGCTGTCTCGGACCTGCTGCGAGCGGCGCAGGAGGTCCCGGCGCGCGTGCTGCTCGTTTCCAATGAAGTCGGGCTGGGCATGGTCCCCGGAACGGCCCTGGGGCGAGTTTGGCGGGATGTGGCAGGCCGGGCAAACCAGATGGCGGCGGCGGCAGCGGATGAGGTCACGTTGATGGTCGCCGGGCTGCCCCTGCGCGTCAAGCCGCCGCCCCAGGGGGCGGCATGAGAGCTTGGCAGGGCTGGCTCTGGGCGCCGCCAATAGCGGTCCAGTTCCTGACGCGCATCCCGATCCTGTTTGTCCCGGACGATGCCTACGACCCGCCCGCCGACGGACGGCGGCGCGCGCTGGTCTTTTTCCCGGTCGTCGGGCTGGTCGTCGGCGGGCTGGGCGCGCTGGTCTGGCTGGGGGCGTCTGCCCTCTCCCTGCCGCCGCTGGCGGGGGCCGTGCTGGCGGTCACGGCGACGGCGATGACCACGGGCGCGTTCCACGAGGACGGGCTGGCCGATACCAGTGACGCGCTCGGCCCGCACTCCCGCGAAAAGGCGCTGGAAGTGATGCGGGACAGCCGCATCGGGACGTTCGGGGCGGTGGCGCTGTGGGCCGTCCTGACGATGAAAGCGGCCGCGCTTTCCGCCCTGTCCCCGCACTCGTTCTGGCCGGTCTTGTTGGCGGCTCACGTCTTGGCACGCTGGTCTTCCCTGCCGCTGGCGCGCTGGCTGCCGTATGCCCAGGAGGCGAAGGGGCTGGGCGCGGGGCTGGCTTCGCTCATTGACGGGCGCGGGCTGACGGCGGCGACTATCCTGATGGCCGTCTGTGTCGCTGCACTGGTCGGCCTTCCTCGCAGTTTATGGCTTCTGGCCGGGGCGCTGGCCGTCCTGCTGCTGACAGGCCCCTTCTACCGCCGCCGCTTCGGCGGCGTGACGGGCGACTGCCTGGGCGCGACCAACCAACTGGTCGAGACGCTGACGCTTCTTCTCGCGACGCACCCACACTTTTAGGAGGCATCATGCCGGACGATCTTCCCTTTGACCCGATCCCGCCCTTCGATCAGGCCGCCGCCGAGGCCGCCCGTGCGCGCCAAAACCGCCTGACCAAGCCGACCGGCAGCCTGGGCCGTCTGGAAGACCTGACGGTCCAACTGGCCGGCATCCAGGGGAAGACCATCCCCGACGTTGACCCGGCCGCGATCTTTGTCTACGCCGCTGACCACGGCGTTGCCGCGCGCGGCGTCAGCGCCTACCCCGCCGAGGTCACGGCCCAGATGGTGCTGAACTACGCGCGCGGCGGGGCCGTCATCAACACACTAGCGGCCCAAATCGGCGCCCAATTGTACGTCGCCGATGTCGGCGTGGCCGAGGACTTCCCGCCCGAGCTGGCCATCCGCCACGGCAAGGTCCGGCGCGGCACGGCAGACTGGACGGGGGGGCCGGCCATGACCGTCGCCGAAGCGCGCCAGTCGCTTGCCGCCGGGTACGCGCTGTTCGGGGAAGCCGGCACGGTCGGGATCGTCCTCGTCGGTGAGATGGGCATCGGCAACACGACCACGGCGGCGGCCCTGGCGGCGGCGCTGACGGGCTGTGCCCCCGTGGACATCGTCGGGCGCGGGACGGGCGTGGACGCGGCGGGGCTTGTCCGCAAGCTGACGACCATCGAGCGCGGCCTGGCGCGGCACGGGAGTCTGACGGACCCGCTGGAAACGCTGGCCGCCCTGGGCGGCCTGGAGATTGCGGCCATGGTGGGGACGATGCTGGCGGCAGCGTCTCACCGCGTTCCGATCTTGCTGGACGGCTTCATCGCGACCGTCGCCGCGCTCACCGCCGCGAGGCTTGACCCTGCCATCCTTCCCTATTTCATCGGCGCGCACCGCTCGCCGGAGCCGGGCCATGCCGTCCTGCTGGATTCCCTGGGGCTGACGCCCCTGCTCGACCTGGGCCTGCGGCTGGGCGAGGCCAGCGGCGCGGCCTTTGCCCTGCCCCTGGTCCGTCTTGCCGTGGCTGTGCTGCGCGACGTGGCGACTTTTGACGAGGCGGGCGTCTCGGACAAAGAAGAAAGACCGAGTGGGACCTGATGCAAGAAGTCTAGTGGCGGCTCGGCTTGGGCCTTGCCTTCGGCTTGTCCATCCTCCTCGGCGCTTCCGGCTTCTTCCTCTCCTCGCGCGCTTGGACCGGCGGCGCGAGATGGGCCGGATGCGGCCTTGCTGCCGCCAGGCGCGTCGGCACTGGGCGGCGGGGCGCCGATGCGGGCCGCTCGATGTGGGGCGCGGGAGGCATGGACAGCCGGCGTGGCTCCATCCCAGGGCGCGGACGGGTAGACACAGACGGTCGAACGGCGGGCGACGGAACGCGGACAACGCGCGGTCGTTCCACGACATGCGGCTTGGCAACCGGGCGCGGCCTCGCAGTCGGGCGCGGCCTGGCAGCCTCTACTCGGCGCAGAACGGATCGGGGCGCGGGCGGCGCAATCATGCGGGGTCGCTCGGCATGAGACCGACGCACAGTACGAGGCGCGACGGGCGCGGCGTGCCGAACGAGCGGCACCAGCCGGGCAAGAGGCCGCACCGCTGCGTGTGGAACCGACGGGGAGGTGGGACGCGCCGCAATCGAAGCCAGCGCCGGGCGCGCTGCCGGTGGGACGAGGGCAGTATGCGTCCCAGGAATGGCCAGTGGGGCGGCGGCCACGGGGGAGATCGAGCCATGAGGCCGCAGATTACGAGACGCATAGCCGGGCGCGGACGCATAGCCCGGCTGGGCAGTGTAGCGGGGTGGGTAAACAGAGACAGGCCGGGGCGAGGCGATGGGCCGATAGCCGATGGGCGCGGCCTGGGTGATTTGGTTGATGATGGTGATCGGGGTGCTCTGACGCACGATCACTGTGGTCGGCCTGGAGCGAGCGGGCGGCGCAGAGTGATGGCGCGGTTGCAGCAGCAGGTACGCGCCGATAATGACTGGGACCGCCCAAAGCCAGTTGTCGTTGTGGCTTGAGTGGTGCGGCGGCGGGCGGTAGCCCGCGTAATGAGGACGATAGGCGTTGTTGTTCGGATACCCGGCGCCGTAGTTCGGGCCATGGTTGTAAGCGTAGTCGTTGTAGGTGTTGTACGAGTCGGTCACGACGGGCCGATCCGCGTCGGAGGGCGTGATCCGCTCGTAGTCTCGGTCGCTTTCATAGAAGCGGGTACGGCCCTCGCCGACGTAGTTGCGGTAGAAGTGTCCCCCGTCCTCGCGGGCCAGCCGGTACAGGTTGTCGCGCCGGGCGTCGTAATACAGCGGGTACGTCACGCGCGTAGCAGGGTCGCGGTAGATCGGGTAAATGTGCCCCTGCCGGTCTCGGCCCGCTTCATAGAGGTGACGGTCGCTGTCGGCGAGATAAACGTGGTCGTGCAGCAGGGTCAGATGCAGCACCCGATGCCGGGGCGCGGCAACGGGCGGCGCAGGGGGCGGCGGCAGCAAGGTATAAGGCTGGAACGCGGCGGCCGGAGCGGGCGACGCCGGGGCGGCGGTGGCGACGGGCGCGGGCGGCGCGGCGGCATTGCGGACGGAATGGCCGCAGCCCGCAGCGAGGAACAGCATTATCAAAGCGGTGGGGCTGAAAGCGGCCCACCGGAGGGGATGGCTTCGTAGCATAAAGATCGCTCCTTGAAGTTTTCTTCCGCAAGCGTCGCCGCCCCGCCAAAGGTTCCCACGCTGGTTTTCGCTTTTCTTGTCATATAAGAGGCTCCGGCGTTTAAGCGGAAAAGAAGACGGCAACAAGGGGGAATATGAAGATCGTTTCATTGCTGCCGAGCGCGACGGAGATCGTCTACGCGCTCGGATTGGGTGACCAGTTGGCCGCCGTCACACACGAGTGCGACTTCCCGCCGGAGGCGAGCCGGAAGCCGGTCATCACGCGGAGCATTCTGCCGCACGGCTTGGGCAGCGGCGAGATTGACGAGGCGGTGCGGGGACAGCTCGATCAGTCCCACTCGCTGTATACGATTGACCGCGCCCTGCTGGCCGAGATCGGGCCGGACCTCATCCTCACCCAGCAGCTTTGTGATGTCTGCGCGGTATCCTACAACGATGTGCTGGAGACCGTCCGTTCCCTCCCCCTGCCCAGCCCGCGCGTGCTCAACCTGGAGCCGAACTCAGTGGAGGACGTGCTGGACACGATTCGCCTGGTGGGACTCGCCACGGGCCGGGAGGCGGCAGCGGACCGGGTGCTGGCGGGACTGCGCGGGCGCATTGCGTCCATTCGCGAGCGGGCGGAGCAGGCGCAGACGCGGCCCCGAACCGTGCTGCTGGAATGGATCGAGCCGCTGTTCGGCGGGGGGCACTGGGACCCGGAGCTAGTCGAGATCGCCGGCGGCGTGGATGCCATTGGGCGGATGCACGAGCCGTCCACGCAGGTGTCGTGGGAGGCCATCCAGGACTTCGCCCCCGAAGTTATCGTCATCGCTCAATGCGGCTTCGGCGTGGAGCGTTCGGCCCAAGACATGCCTACCCTGGAAGCGCTTCCCGGCTACGCCGACCTGCCCGCCGTCCGCGACAGACGGGTTTACGTCGTCAACGGCTCCGACTATTTCAGCCGGCCCGGACCCCGCCTTGTGGACAGCCTGGAGATGCTGGCATCGCTCCTGCACCCTCACTTGTTCGGTCCGATACAGACTTCTCCCGCACAGGTGGTACAATGGGGCTTACCACCCTCCTAAATTTCAGGGCAGCACCCGATAACATCACCAAGCAAGGAAAAAGAACATGTCCCTTGCTGGAAGAAGGTCCGCCGCGTGAACGATTGTGCCGTTTTGGATTCGCCAACACTTTATTCCTCGAAACCCTCCCTGGTTGATCTGCGTGTTCTTCCTCATACCATCCGTGAGTTCGGGGTCGAGGCGCGCAAGGCCGGCAAAGCCTGGGAAGCGGCCTTCAACGGCCCCATCCAGTCCTGGGCCGACGCCGAAACGGGCCAGACGACCTACGGGGTGACGGTCCGGCTTTCGCGCCTCAAAGACCCCTTCACGCGCGAGCTGTACTCAACCAACATCCTTTTTTATCTGCCCGAAGACGCGATGCATGGGATGCTCAACGTCTACGACATGGCCCAGCGCTTCCCCTTCACGCGCATCCGGGCACCGCGCACCCCCGTCCCGCACTGCCCGCCGCGCGCGGGCAGGCTTTGGTACGACGCCAACCCCGAGGGCGTCATCATGGAAGATGTCCGCCAGTCGCCCGCGACACTGCCGGACGGCCGGCCCGGCTTCTTTGTGACGGGCCAGGGCTATCGGGGCAAGGTGATGCTGCCGGACGGCCTGTTCATCCATGACGTCGGCGTCTACGGCGGCTACCTAGACCCGCAGGCCCGACCTGCCCAACTGGAGCTTCAGCACCTGTTCGGCGGCATTGAGTTCGTGCCGGGCAAGACGGGCACGCAGGAAGACCTTTTCCTGACCGAACTGGGCGAGGACGTGTGGGTGAAGGGGATCGTTGGCAACGCCGTGGACGAGCTGCACGTCGAGTCCTACAAGAACTCCGTGCGCCTGCCCTGCCCGCGCGCAGACAAGGTCCTGATCGGGGCGCGCTCGATGAGCGAAACAAAGCTGCTGCCGTACTTCGAGAGCGCCGACCCAGATGGGATGGGGGGCTACGGCCTGTCGGGCTTCGTGGACGGCCTGCCCCCGGCCATCGGCCCGGAAGTGTGGGAGCGGGTGAATCGGGTCGGCCTGGGAAGCAACTTCATCCCCAGCCCGGAACTCGGCGGCCACATCGGGCTGATCCATGTCGTCTTGGAGCGCAACAACCCGGACCATCCCGAAACGCACGACCCCGCTTACCCAGAGGTCGAGGAGCAGTACGAGGGCTGGGTGGTCTGGCTGAACTTCGACGAGAACGGCGCCCCCTGCGTCAAATCCTGCCTGCGCGCGATCACTCCGGACGACGTTCCCCGCTGTTACCAGGGCGCGGGTGAGCTGTTCAACACCAAGCGCGTCGCCTTCCCGATCTCGCTCTACCGCGTCGGCGACCGCCTCCGCGTTGGCTACGGATGGGGCGACCGCGCACTATTCCAGGCCGAGTTCGATTATCAGACGGTGGTCCGGCAGTTGGCGGCCTGAGCGCCCCCGGCCCCAGTTCTGAGGGAGTCAGAGCAGAAGCGCCTGCCGTTTTTCATCCGCTCCCCCAGAATAAGAGTTAGAAGGCTTCTTGATCCTGCGCCAAGAGGACTTTACGGGGCGGGCTGAGTTGTCTCCGTCCAGCGCCGTCGGCACGTCTACCGTGTGCGGCACGTCACCGGAAAGATAAAGCGACTCGCACTTCGCGGGCGATTTGCCGCTCTTCGTCGGTCGGAATCACCCAGAGGGGGACGGGGCCGGCGTCTGCGCTGATCCGCATCGCCTCGTTGCCCGTCACTGTTCCATTACAGTCCTGGTCCAGCCTCAGGCCGAGGAAGTCCAACCCTACACAAATGCGCGCTCGCATTTTGGCCGCGTGTTCGCCGATGCCGCCGGTGAAGGCGACGGCGTCCAGACCACCGAGAGCGGCGGCATACGCGCCGAGGTACTTGCGGACGCGGTAGGCGAAGATGTCCAGAGCCATGCCGGCCCGCTGATCCCCTTCCTCCGCCGCCCGCTCCAAGTCGCGCACGTCATTTTGTCCGGCCAGACCTTTGAGACCGCTGTCGTGGTTGAGCAGATCGTCGAGATGCTCCGCCGTCATGTCCTGCGTCCGCAGCAGGTACAGCAGCAGGCCGGGGTCTACGTCGCCTGACCGCGTCCCCATCACCAGCCCTTCCAGCGGCGTCAGGCCCATGCTCGTGTCCACGCTCTCCCCATCCCGCACGGCGCAAACGCTGGCCCCGCTGCCGAGGTGGCAGGTGATAAGCCGCGTCCCGTGCGCCTCGCGGCCCAGGCATTCGAGCAGCCGCCCGGAAACGTAGCGGTGGGAGATACCGTGGAAGCCGTAGCGGCGCAGACCCAGCCGGTCGGACAGCTCGGAAGGCAGCCCATAGCGCCAGGCGACTTCCGGCAGGGTGCGATGAAAGGCGGTGTCGAAGACGGCCACGGCGGGCGCGTCGGGCAGCAGGCGCGAGGCGGCTTCGATCAAGGCCACTTCGGTGGGGTTGTGCAGGGGGTCTAATTCCTCCAAGCCGTGCAGGTCCCGAAGGATATCCGGCGTGACTCGCGTCGGCTCCGAAAAGCGCGCGCCGCCCTGCACGACGCGGTGCCCCACGGCGTCTATACCAAAGGGCTGGCACTGTTCAAAGACCTTCTGCGCGGCGGGCAGGAGCGCGTTCGCGTCCAGCCGCTCGACCGTACCTTCCGTCAGGACTGTCTCGGCGTCCGGCGTGATCTGGAACAGCCGGAACTTGAGGCTGGAACTGCCGACATTCAGGGCGAGGATGTTCATGGGCGTATTACAGAACCCGGTCATAAATGACCGGGCTAAGGAGAACACGAAGCCCCTCCGGGGCTGAGGAGAAGCTAACGCAGGCGGTCTTTAGCCCCGGAGGGGCTTTGTCCGGCGAAGCCGGGAGTAGCCCGGCACTTCCAGTGCCGGGTTCGTCTCAGTTGCCGGGTTCGTCTCAGTTGCCGGGTTCGTCTCAGCTGCCGGGTTCGGTTCAGTTGTCGTCCTCCGTCTTCGGCGGGTGGGCAGCCGTCCCCTCGCCTGTCCACGTCCAGTCGCGCACTTCCGGCATATCCTCCCCGTGCGCGCGGACGTACAGGTGGTGCTCGGTCAGCTTGTCACGGAGGAACTGCTTAAGGTAGGCGACCCGGTAGCCGAGCGACGGCACACGGTCTATGACGTCGGTCGCCAGGTGGAAGCGGTCCAGGTCGTTCAGGACCACCATGTCGAACGGCGTCGTCGTGGTGCCGTTCTCCTTGTACCCCCGGACGTGGAAGTTGTCGTGGTTGGTGCGCCGGTAGGTCAGCCGGTGGATCAGGTACGGGTAGCCGTGGTAGGCAAAAATCACTGGCTTACTGGGCGTGAAGATCGAGTCAAAATCGCCGTCGTTCAGTCCGTGGGGATGTTCAGAGTGTGGCAGCAGAGTCATCACGTCCACGACGTTGACCACGCGGATTTTCAGGTCGGGCAGGTGATCGCGCAGGATGCTCACGGCGGCCAGTGTTTCCAGCGTCGGCACATCCCCGGCGCAGGCCATGACGACGTCCGGTTCGCCGCCCTGGTCATTGGAGGCCCAGTCCCAGATGCCGACGCCCGCCGTGCAGTGCTTGACGGCCGCGTCCATGTCCAGGAACTGCAGCGCGGGCTGCTTGCCGGCCACGATGACATTGACATAGTCGCGGGACCGCAGGCAGTGGTCGGCGACGGACAGCAGGCAGTTCGCGTCCGGCGGCAGGTAGACGCGGACAACCTCGGGCTTCTTGTTCATCACGACATCAATGAAGCCGGGGTCCTGGTGCGAGAAGCCGTTGTGGTCCTGCCGCCAGACGTGCGACGTGAGCAGGTAGTTGAGCGAGGCAATGGGCATCCGCCAAGGCAGCTTGCGGCTCGTCTCCAGCCACTTGGCATGCTGGCCGAACATCGAGTCGATGATGTGGATGAACGCCTCGTAGCAGGAGAAAAAGCCGTGCCGCCCGGTCAACAGATACCCTTCCAGCCAGCCCTCGATCGTGTGCTCGCTGAGAATCTCCATGACGCGCCCATCCGGGGCCAGATGGTCGTCACAGGGAAGCGTCTCGGCGTCCCACGCGCGGTTCGTAGTGTCCAGCACGGCGTTCAGCCGGTTGGAATTGTTCTCGTCGGGCGCCAGCACACGGAAGTTCTGGTTGTCACCGTTCTGCTTCATCACGTCCCGCAGGAAAACGCCCAGGGTCCGGGTCGCCTCACCGACCGTCACGCCAGGCTCTTTCACTACGACGGCATAGTCGCGGAAGTCCGGCAGGTGGAGGTCTTTAAGGAGCAGCCCGCCGTTCGCGTGCGGGTTCGCGCCCATGCGCCGCGCCCCTTCAGGCGCCAGGGCGGCCAGTTCGGGGATCAGCGTACCGCCCGCGTCGAAAAGCTCTTCGGGTTTGTAGCTCCGCAACCACTCTTCCAGCAGCGCCAGATGCTCGGGCGTGTTCATGTCCTCGATGGGCACCTGATGCGAACGCCAGTAGCCCTCGGTCTTCTTGCCGTCCACTTCCTTCGGCCCAGTCCAGCCTTTGGGCGAGCGCAGGACGATCATCGGCCAGCAGGGGCGGGCCAGGTCGCCGTCCTCGCGGGCGTTTTTCTGGATCGCCTTGATCTCGGCCAGCACGGTATCCATCGTCTGCGCCATGCGCTGATGCATCTTTTCGGGGTCATCGCCCGCGACAAAATGCGGCTTGTAGCCATAGCCGACCAGCAGGCTGTTTAGTTCCTCCTGCGGGATACGCGCCAGGATGGTCGGGTTGGCGATCTTGTAGCCGTTCAGGTGCAGGATCGGCAGGACCGCGCCGTCGCGCCGAGCGTCCAGGAACTTGTTGGAGTGCCAGCTCGTCGCCAGCGGCCCGGTCTCGGCCTCGCCGTCGCCGACCACGCAGCAGACGATCAGGTCGGGGTTGTCGAAAGCCGCGCCGTAGGCATGGGACAGTGAGTAACCCAATTCTCCTCCCTCATGGATCGAGCCGGGCGTCTGCGGCGCGGCGTGGGAGGGGATGCCGCCGGGAAACGAGAACTGCTTGAACAGCCGCTTCATCCCGGCCTCGTCCTGGGAGATGTCCGAGTAAATCTCGCTGTAGGTGCCTTCGAGGTAGGTGTTGGCGACCATGCCCGGCCCGCCGTGCCCCGGCCCCGCGACGTAGATGACGTTCAGGTCGTCCCGCTTGATGACGCGGTTGAAGTGGACGTAGACGAAGTTTAGGCCGGGCGTCGTCCCCCAGTGCCCCAGCAAGCGCGGCTTGACGTGCTCGCGCTTCAAAGGCTCTTTGAGCAGCGGGTTGTCCAGAAGATAAATCTGCCCGACGGACAGGTAATTCGCCGCGCTCCAATAGGCGTTCGTCTTCCGCAGCTCATCAGGGCTGAGTGGCCCCGGCTCAAACTCGTGCGCCTCAGCGTCTTCTTCCCGGAAATCATGAAAGTCCGTGGGGGCGGGTGCCGTCATCGTCATGGCTTCTTCTCTTTCCCCGTTCTGATGAACGGGCAGGAACATGCATAGATAGTACCCAGCCTGGGGCCAAAGGAGTGTTAAGATTGTGTTAAGTCTGCGGCGGTATCATCATCGTCGTCTTCGTCTTCACCGTCTTCCTTGATGTCTTCAACCAGCCCTGAGAGGAACGCCGCGAAGGTGGGAGCTAGGGAAAATACGTCCAGCTCGGGGTCAGTGTCCACATAAATGACACTCGGCTCTCCCTGCGGCCCACACGCGCTGTAGTCGAGCATGAATGCAGTGTGGCCCTCGCTCGAGATGACGATTCCGACATCTGGATAGTCCCATTCATTGATGAGATATTGGCTCCCCGTCTCGCTGTCCATTCCATTCTCGCAGCCGACACCCATCAGGTCAGAGCAGAGGACATGGTTGTTGGCCCAGTTCGTCGGGCGGTCTGTGGGGAACGCACCGCAGGCCAGATAGCCGCCGTTCTTCTCGTAAAGAGCATCCACATAAGCCTGAGGCAGTTTGTAGCCCAGGGTCTTCTCGGCCTGCGCCACCATCTCCGACGTGATCGGGGGGCATTCGCTTGGCCCGTCAGTGAATAAAGTCATGGTGTTACTCCTCAGTTGCATTGAGGCAATACTCCCGAACGCGAGGTCGAACCGGCTCAGGAGAATGGCATTTCTTCTGCCTCTTCCCCGTCTCGGGGGAACATCAGCACCTGCGCGCTGCACGGCGGAAGCAGAAGCTCCAGGCGGGGGCGCGGAAGGATCTGCGTTTTGCCGGTCAACAGCTCACAGCAGGGAAACGGCCCCCCGGCTCCGAGGAGAGGCGCGAGATCAACCGTGAGGCGCTGCGGGCCAAGCGTGTCGAAGTTGCACGCCACCAGAAACCCGGAGGTCTGCACCCCACTGTCTTGGCGAAAGACTGCGATCACGGCGGGATGCTCGGCATCAACGAACCGGCAGTTGTCCCCGCGCCGGAAGGCCGGATAGGCGGCGAGGATGGCATTGACCCGGCCAATGAAGGGGGCAAATTCCGGCTTGGCGGGGTAGGACATCTTCGGCCTCCGGCCGATAAACTCGACCCGCTCCTTTTCCCCAAACTCCACCCCCTGCGGCATCCCCGTGGCCCCTGTGCCGAGCAGAGCGGCGGCGACGTAGCGCGGGACCAGTGAGTCGCTTGTCCCGAATTCCTGCGCGGGCGCTCCCGAGTCGTGTGACGTAACCGGCATGAAGTATCGGACGCTCCCGGAAACACGATGGATGTATTTTAGGTATTCACGAAGACGAGGCACGAATTTGTAATCCCAGGGCGTCGCCAGAAGGAGGTTTAGCCCCCACTTTTGTCCAGTGTTCAGCAGCGTCCGGTCATCCGTGAAATACTCCGCGAGCAGACCTAGATTGGGATACTCCGAATGCAGGGCCGCCGTGAGCGCATCCATGAAATCCGGGTCGCTGCTGTGCAGGTTGTCGAGACGCACGAAACCATCCGTGTCGTTGGCATATTTCGCCCAGAACAAGGCATAGTCGGTCATGTAGGCCCAGAGTTCCGAGCGGACAGATTCTGACGGATGGGCATAGTTGATCAAGACGAGATCTTCCCAGATGCCCCAGCCCTGGTCAGTCCAATACCGGGCGCGCTGGAACCCATCCGGCTGATTTTGGTCCGGCACGATCCAGTCCGGCGCCCGGTGTGCCATCTTACTGTGTATGCCCACATGGTTGAGGACCAGATCAAAACATAGCCGGATGTTGAGCGCTCTCGCTTCTTTGACAAACTCTTCCAACTGCGCCAGGTCGTCTTGCCCAGCCTCTTTCATCAGGTAGCTAGGGTCAATCGCAAAAAGGTCTCGGGCGGCGTAGGGGCTTTCAGACGTGTCCTGGGCCGTGATGGGCAGCAAGTGGATCGCATTGAAGCCCATCTCCTGAATGCGTTTCAGATCGGCTTGCCAATCCGCCACCGTACCCGAAACGGAAGGGATCAAGGTGTAAAGACGCAGACCATCCACCTGCGGCGGGTCCACCAGGATCCAGGCGTCGGGAACGGTGTCCGGGAGCCAGGCGGCGCCCCCGTCCAGCGAGAACTGGGCACGGAAGGAATGGAAGCCCGGACGTTCGAGCATGATGCGGCATGTCAGCGTCCGTTCATCGGTGCATACGAAGGGGGTTATCGCGCAAACGCTCCCTTCTGCCGGGTTCAGTGTCATCACGAGGCTCGCCCGAACATCGCTGGGAAAAGGGTCTTCCATCTTGATGGTCAAGGTCAAAACTTCCCCCTGGCAGGCGCGCGAGAAACTCTGCCGGCCAACGGAGTAGGAGCGATAGACCTGACCGGCAAGGGGATGGGCGCGCGGGCGCTTGGGGAGAGTGGGGATTCGGCGGTGTTTGGGTGGCATCATGATTTCAACTACAGTTCCTTTTCAGAGTTTGACATGGTGATAGAAAAACGTCTTGGCGGTTTCGGCAACGACAATGTAAAAGACCATGATGCCGCCCAGCACCGGCAGGAACACGAGGGGCAGGGGCACGAACCCGAACGGTCGCGCCAGAGGCGTGTACGGCAGCAGCAGCGTCAGGCCAACAATAGCGCCCGTTGCCAGCAGGAGCGGGGTGCTGGGGCGGCTCAGGTAGAACCGCTTCCGGGTGCGGATCACCAGCACGATCAGCGAGGCGGTGATGACACTTTCGACAAACCAGCCCGTGCGGAACTGCCCGGTCGTGGCGTGCATGAGCCACAGCAGGACACCGAAGGTGAGGTAGTCACAGACCGAACTCACCAGGCCGAATACCAGCATGAACCGGCGGATGAACCCGATGTCCCAGCGGCGCGGACGACTTACTGCCTCCGGGTCGACGCTGTCCGTGGCGATAGTCATTTCGGGGAAGTCGGTCATCAAGTTTGTCAGCAGTATCTGTTTGGGCAGCAGCGGCAGGAACGGGAGGAACAGGGACGCGCCGGCCATGCTGAACATGTTGCCGAAGTTGGCGCTGGTCGCCATGAAGACGTACTTGAGCGTGTTGGCGAACGTGATCCGCCCTTCCCGGACGCCGCGCGCCAACACGTCCAGGTTTTTCTCCAGCAGAACGATGTCGGCGGCCTCTTTGGCGACATCCACGGCGTTCGCCACCGAGATGCCGACATCGGCGGCGTGCAGGGCCGAGGCGTCGTTGATCCCATCCCCCATGTAGCCGACGACATGCCCGGCCTTCTTCAGCGCCAGGATGATGCTTTCCTTCTGGTTCGGCTCCACCTCCGCGAAGACATCTACCGAGGGCGCGCGCTGGGTGAGCGCTTCCTTGCTCATCTGGCGCAGGTCGCCCCCCGTGACGATCTGCGGGCTGGTCATCCCCGCCTGCTTGCTGACGGTCGCGGCGACGAGGGCGTTGTCGCCCGTGATCAGCTTGAGCGAGACGCCGAGGTCGCGCAGAGACTGGAGTGATTGGACGATGCCGGATTGGAGCGGGTCGAACAGGGTCAGGAAGCCCAGAAACGTCATCCCCGCCTCGTGGTCCTTGCCAATGGTCGTTTCCGTTCCTGCATCGCGGGAGGCGATGCCCAAGGTACGATAACCCCGGCCGCTAAACTCCTCATACTGCGCCTGGATCTGCGCCCGCAGCGGGTCGAGCGGAATAGCCTTCCCGTCTGCCGTTTCCGCCGTCTGGCACACCTCCAGCACGTTCGCCAGCGCGCCTTTGGTGACCATCAGATGCCCACCGCCGCCTTCGACCAGCACGGAAAGACGCTTGCGGACAAAGTCGTAAGGCTCCTCGTCGAGCTTCGTGTAACCCGACACGTCCAGGGGGCGGAAGGCGACGACCGCCTCGTCAATGGGGTTGGCATACCCGCTCTGAAACTTGGCGTTCAGGAAGGCAAAAAGCAGCACTTTCTCACTGTCTTCGCCGCAGACATCCAGGGCCGCGTGCAGCCGCACGGTGCCTTCGGTCAGCGTCCCCGTCTTGTCCGTACACAGGACGTCCATGCTGCCGAAGTTCTCGATGGCCGCCAGCCGCTTGACGATGACCTTCTCCTGCGCCATCTTTTTCGCGCCGTGGGCGAGGTTGATGCTGATGATGGCGGGCAGCAGTTGGGGCGTCAGGCCGACCGCAAGCGCGAGGGAGAAGAGCAGGGACTCTAACACAGGCCGGTGGAAGTAGACGTTCGCCGCGAAGATGCCCAGGACGAGCAGCAGTGTCACTTCCATCAGCAGATACCCGAAGTGCCGGATGCCCCCCTCGAACTCGGTCTCGGGCGGCTTGCGGGTCAAGGTCTGCGAGACCTTGCCGAACTCCGTCGCGCGGCCTGTCAGCACCGCCACCGCTTGGGCCGTGCCGCTGACGACGTTCGTCCCCAGAAACAGGCTGTTGGTCCGCTTGGCGAGGGGTATATCAGTCGGCAGTGTTGCGAACGACTTCTCGACCGGGAAGGTTTCGCCCGTCAGGGCCGCCTCATTGACGAAGAGGTCTTTGGACTCCAGGATCAGGCAGTCAGCGGGGATGATGTCGCCCGCATGGAGCACAACAATGTCGCCCGACACGACCTCGTCCGTGCGGACATCCACGGGTTTGCCTTCACGCTCACAGGTGGCCTTGATTTGCACCACGGCCAGTAGCTTCTGCACGGCATCCGCCGCCCCCCGCTCCTGCCAGAAGCCGAGGGAACCGCTGACAAGGACGATGGCGAGGATGATGATGGCGTCGGTCGCGTCGTGGAGGAACAGCGACAGGAGGGCGGCGAAGATCAGGATCAGGATGATGGGGCTTTTGAACTGGGACAGCAGCAGGAGAAGCATCTTCCACTGCGGGTGCGGCTTCGCCATGCCCGCGCTGCCCGCGAGTCGGCTCTGCGCCTCCGCCTGGGTTAGCCCCTGCGCCGTCGTTTGGAGGCGGGTCAGCAGGTCTGCTGGGGGAATGCTCCAGAACGCGAGCGCATCGGGGTTTGCTTGGGATGGTTTGGTCTGCATAAACGGTACTTCAGACTAGGATCACACGAGGACTTGTTCGACCGGACGGCGCAGGGAGTGAGGCAGCGAGGCGGCATAACCATATCGCAGCAGCAGTTGCGGCTGCGCCGTGCCCAGCCCCAGGTAGCTCTGAAACTGAGAGCGCAGTCCGGGGACTTCCGCCGGCTGGTTGAAGAACGCCATCTGGACGCCCGCCGCCGTCAGCGTCAGGGCGAGCCGCTCGTACAGCCGCCCGGTCTCGATCCAGTGGCGCTTGTCGTCCGAGACGGCGGCGATGACGATGAGGCCCGACGAGCTGCGGGCCTTCTGCGCGGACGTGTCGGCCTGCTGCCCGGCGCTTGCGGCCGTGAGGAACCGCCGGCCCAGCCAGCGCGGGACGTCCGGGTTGCCGGTGCAGCGCGTGTACAGTCCGTCCAGGCTGTGGAGCGCTTCGGGCTTGTTGAACCGCATCCACGAGACGAGTTCGGCGACGAAGGCCGGGTCGCCGAACTGCCGCCGGTCACCCGCCTGGATGTATTCGGTGATCGCTTCTTTGTGGGCGGGGTTCGTGAAGATCAGTGTGGAGACGCCTGCGCTGGATTTGACCGCCTCCATTTGTTTCGTCTCGGTGCGGGGAACCGAATGCCCGTCATACACTGACCGATTGTTCTGCCGGTGCGGGATCGCCTCGAAGAGAGGAACAGGGCCGGTGACGGACGCTTTCGACAAATGGAGGGTGATATGCTCCGCAGCGGGCGTGGGGTAAGTAACGTCCGTTCTATATCCACTCGCATCAGCCGCAATTACCAGATTTTCCAGGGCACAGCCGAGGCTGATCCAGAGTTCACGGTCCTGTGGGTCCACGGCGGGCAGGCGCCGGGAGTAGTCGGGCAGGATGTGGATCGTGTCATCTTGGACGGCGAATTTCCAGGGCTGGGTGTTATGCCCGCTTGGGGCCAGGGTCGCGTAGCGAATCAGCTCGCGCATCTGAGCGGGAACGGTAGTTTCCATTTGGAACGGGGAGTCCCAGGTCCGCCGCGCCTGCCCCTCGTAGTCCAGCCAGGGCGCATACGTCAGCAGGGCGTCGCCCAATGCGGCTGTCGTCCCCGCAGCGGCAGCGACTGCAAGGAACCGGCGGCGGCTGAGTTTCCGGCGGGCAGGCAGACTTGCACTCACTTGCACCTTGTCTGTATCTATCATTTGGGCCATTTCCTCACACCAAGTAATCGTACTCAGCTTCAACGATCTTGCCCTTCCAAACGGAACACACTGCGTCCGGTAAGTGCCACTCCACTTCACCCTAGTCGGAATCCACAGTCTATTCTTTGCTTCGTAGGACCGATACTGTGCGCCCTAGGGGGTCAGTATGTATCTCTCTCCGACGGATCGGGGGCGGCCGCGTGTATAAACGCTTACGACTTCGCCGACGTCATTGAACTGAAATTCTAAAGGGACGATCGTTTCGGCATCTTCCACTCGGCATCTTCCACAGCGGATTCGGCTTTCGCAGCCCCGCCCCGCCGGCCAGGCGGCTCTGCGCTTCCGCCTGGGTCAAGCCCTCGGCGGTTGTCTTGAGTTGGGCTAGCAGGTCCGCCGGGGGAATGCTCCAAAACAGGACTTGTTTCTCGTCAGGAGCCGATGGGCCGGATGGGGAAGACATGTGCGTAGCTCCTAGCCGCGATGCGCCATTTCCTCTATGTACTGGCGCAGTGTGCGCGGCTCCCGGCCCAGAATGGCGCGCAGCACCAGGGCGTTGCCGCCGGGAAAGCCATACCGGTCGTAGTCCGCGTTCATGGCTGCCAGACCCTCGCGGAGCGGCCCCGCCGGCAGGTGCGCCTCCTGCGCCCACTCCTCGAAGGGAATCTCACCGGCCTCGATTGTGCGCCCGAGCGCCTCACTCATCATCGCGGCCATCTCCACGCGGTTTACCATGCCGGGGGCGCACAGCTCGAACGTGCCGTAAGCCAGCGTGTTCCCGGTCAGGGCAAGCGCCGCCGCTTCCGCCACATCGCGGTAGTCCACATAGCACACCCTCGCTAATTTGGAAAAGGGCAGGGATAACTGTCCGCGCTCCAGCACGGCACTCCAGCCGCCGTCGAGCGTCTGCATGAACATGGTGGGCTGCAAGACGGTGAACTCCATGCCCGACTCATAGATCGCCGCCTCGACGGGCCTTTTGGCAGCATGATTAGCCATCTTGGAGAGCGACGGGTGGATGACACTGGAAAAGACGAACTTCCGCACACCGGCCGCTTTGGCGGCCTCGACCATCGCCACGCCCATGTCCGCCTCATCGGGCGCAAAGGCCGGATTGAGGTGGAAGACGCCGTCCACACCCTGGGCGGCGGCGCGCAGAGTTTCGGGATCACGGAGGTTTCCCACCGCCGTCTCCGCCGCCCCCCGTTGACGCGCCGCAGCGATCTTGCTCTCATCCCGCACCAGCGCGCGCACCGTGACGCCGCGCTTCGTCAGCTCGGGCAGGACAAGGCCGGCGTATGTGCCGGTCGCACCCACCATCAGCACCTTCATCGTTGTCTCCCTGCGGCTTGCTAGTCGAGGTAGTCCGGCGGGAACAGTTGCTGGCCGTACTTCTCGGCGATTCCCTGCATCCGCTTCTGCTCCTCCGGCCCCAGGGACGGGGCGGGCAGAAAGGCGCCGGCCGGCACGGGCTTGCCGATCTCCTGAAACATGCCCTCCATGCCGGCGGGGGTCAGCACACACAGCAGGTGCGCCGTCGTGTCTGTCTGGTTTTTGAAGTCATGCACCAGCCCGCCCAACGGGATGTTGACGAGCGCGCCCTTCCGGGCCGTGTAGGTCTGGGCTTCGGTTTTCACCTCGATTTCCCCTTCCATGACGTAGAAGGCTTCCTGAAACCCGGCGTGCGCGTGGGGGCCAGGGCCGCCCTGCGGCGGCACCAGCATGTCAATGACAGCGTAAGCCCTTCCAGTCTGCTCACCGGTGACGACCAGGCGGTAGGTGTCGCCTACCACCGACAGACTCTGGCCGTCCTGCGCGCCTACGGTCGTAACCCTGCTGATTGGGTTTTCCATGGTGTTGAGTTTAATCCTTTTTGATGTTTAATGAGACTTCTGCCTGGACTGCTTGTTTTCCCACGCTTGAAGGGCGGCGGTGTGGGTGGCTTCCGCGTCTTCCATTCGCTTTCGGCTGGAAGACAGCGGACCGGCGGGCGACGCATCACCCGTCCGCGCGGCCCGCTCCTTCTCCTCCGCATATTCCGCGCGCCGGCTGGCCGCAGTCTGCTGAAGGACGGCGAGACGCTCGACCTCGGCCTTGACTTTCGAGTCCTGGGCGGACAATCGTTGCCACAGGAGCTTTAAATAATTGGCCATGGAAGTCATCTTTCAGGGTTGCACTTGGTTCAGAGCGTCACTCATAACCGATTCCGTCGCCTGGGCCGGCTCGCGTGGCGCAGGCGCCTCCTCGGCCTCGGGCGTGAAGGCGCGCGCCTCGCGGTGGTTCACGAAAAAGGCGAAGGCCCACTTGGTCATCACCAGCAGACGGTTGGCGAAGCCGACCAGGTAGAAGATGTGGACCCCCAGCCAGAGCAGCCAGGCGAACAGCCCCCAGAGATGTGCCACTTTGAGGTCGGCCACCGCGAACCCCTGGCCGACGATCGCCATGTCGCCTTTGTCCCGGTAGGAGAATCGCCCCGGCGCCGGCAGGCCGCGCAGACGGCGGCGGATGAGGGAGGCGACGTAGATGCCCTCCTGCATGGCCGGCTGGGCCACGCCCGGCAGCGGCTTCGGGCTGTCCATCGGGACGCCCAGGAGGTTGCGCCAGGGGGCCACGACCGCCGCCGTGTCCCCGATGACGAACAAATCGGGACGACCGGGGACCGACAGGTCGGCGCCGACCTTCACCCGCCCGCTCCCGTCCACCGCCGCCCCCAGCCACTTTCCGGCGGAGGAGGCCGTCACCCCCGCCGCCCAGATGACGGTCCGGCAGGGGATCTTCCGCCCGTCCACCGTCACCCCGTCCGGCGCCACCGCCTCCACCCGCGCCCCGGTGCGGACCGTCACTCCCAACTGCTCCAAACGGCGGCGCGCTTTTCCCGCCAGGCCTTCGGGGAAGGCGCCGAGGATGCGCGGGCCGGCCTCGAACAGCAGGATACGCGCCCGCTTGGGGTCAATGTGGCGGAAGTCGCCCGCCAGCGACGTGCGGGCCAGTTCGGCGATGGAGCCGGCCATCTCCACCCCCGTCGGCCCCGCGCCGACCAGCGCAAAGGTCAGCCACCCTTCCAGGGCCTCGGGGTCGGCCCCGGCGTCGGCGGCCAGCCGTTCCGCCACCTCGAAGGCGTTGAGTATCCGGCCCCGGATGTGGGCGGCGTCCTCGGCGGTGCTGAGGCTGGGGGCGACCTCCCGCCAGTCGTCGTGGCCGAAATAGTTGTAGTGGATGCCGGTCGCCAGAATCAGGATGTCGTAGGGCACACTCTCGCGGCCCATTAGGACGCGCTTGCGGGCGGCGTCCACGCCGGTGACCTCGCCCAGCAGCACGTCCACGTTCTTCTGGCCGCGCAGGACGGAGCGGATGGGGGCGGCGACCTCCTCGGAGGACAGAAGTCCGGTGGCGACCTGGTAGAGCATCGGGCGGAACAGGTGATAGTTGTGCCGGTCAATGACGGTCACGCGGACGGGGGCGTCGGCGAGGTCCCTCGCGGCGTACAGGCCGCCGAAGCCGCTGCCCACGATCACGACGTGGGGAACGGCGTCTTCCAGCCGAACGTGTTCCCCGAGCATCGCCCGCAGGCTCTGGAGGGACTCCTCCAGCCGGGCCGTCTCGTCGCGGGTCAGCCGGCCCTCCGCCAGCCACTTGCGGCCCAGGCGTTCCACCTCGGCGTCGCCTGCGGCGGCCGGCTCGCGGTCAGCCGACGCGCGGAGAGAGGCCAGCGCGGCTTCCAGGGCGTGCCGCTGCTCCGCAGTCAGCGCGGCGCGGTCGATGGGCAGGTGGACGCCTCCCCCTTCGTTCTCCTCGGCCCGCTTTCGGTCCTCAAGCCGCGCGCCGTCCTGAGCCTGCGCGACGATCCCGAGCAGGGTTTCCAGCGACTCCTCGCTCCGTGAACGGCGGCTCCCCGACTTGGCATCAGGAGTGGTCATGGCTTCAGGTCCTGTCTCATCGGGACGACGTGGTCCGCCGCCGGCGTGTCGCCCCTCTGCCGGCTCCCCTCGCTCCACTGATGGTGCTGCGTCTCGGCGCTCGGGATGCCGCCGCTCGCCGGGGCCTCGCTGCCGGCCCCGGCCCACGGACTGAGCGTGGTGACTTCCTCGTCCCGGTCGCCATCCACGATGTCGTGGAGGCGAGTGACGGGCGGGGCGCTCGGCTCCTGCTCATATGCTTCCGCCGGGTGGAGTACGCCGACTTGCGCCTCCGCAGGTGCGCTGCTGCTCTCTGCTACGATGACTGACTTTTTCATAGGAGCGATCCCTCTCTCAAAATATAGCGTGCCCTGCATTTGGCGGAGCAGCCCTTGTCTTTCACGGATCACAGAGGACTTGGCCCCAGTTGATCCTCTGTCTGACTTTGTCTCGCCCCTGCGGGCGTGGGAGACTGCGAAGAGCTTGCCGCAGGCTCCACGCGAACCAGCGTGATCAACACCTGCAAGGGGCCGTCCCCCGTGTTCCTGATGCGGAACGTGCTGCCCGCCGGCTCGTAGTAGAGCGTTTCCGGCACGAGGGCGACGTCTTTTTCGCCGTTCACGGTCATCACGCCTTGCCCCTTCTGCGGCACGAGGACGACCTCGAACCGCTCGTGGGGGTGCGACGGCATCTCCTGGCCTGGGTTCAGGAACAGCAAGACGGCCTCGCTCTGCGCCCCCTTGTAGACGCCCTTGACGACGAACTGGTCGTCGCTGTATTGCTCCATCTCCCGCATGTTCTTGTGCATAGACAAGCCCCTTTCAGATGTCCGCGATGAGGTCAAAGTATTCCTCGTCCTCTTTGACGCCGCCGTAGCCCTCGCCCACATCTTTCTCGCTGACGACGAACTCAATGGCCGTGATCCACTTGACCATCTTGTAGCCGAGCTGGTTTTCCACCCGCAATCGCAGCGGCGCCCCGTAGGCGGCGCCGAGCGGTTCGTAGTTCATCTCGTAGGCCAGCAGGCTCTGCGGATGGCGCAGGTTTTCCAGCGTGTGCGTGTCGTAATACTGTCTGCCCGAATGACTCTCGCCGAATGAGTAAAACACGCCCACCCTTGCCCCAGCCTGGGGACGGACCAGTTCCATCAACTTGGTCATGGGCAAGCCGCCCCACTCCGCGATGCCTGACCATCCCTGGATGCAGTGGTGCATGGTGGTCTGCTCCTGCTTGCCCAGCGCCTTGATGTCATCCAGCGACAGCTCGACCGGGTTCTCCACCAGGCCGTACACGCGCAGCCGGTAGTCTTGGTAGCCGTTCGCACCCAGGCCCAGCCACTCCTCGGAGGTCGGCAGCGCGCCGTTGGGCCAGAAGCGCGGGGAAATGTCGCCGCGACCGTACTCCGCCCTCGGCTTCAGCGGGTCGAGCCAGCGCCCCTCCAGCGCGCCGACCGTCTGCCGCGCGGCCTGCTGCACCGCGCGCGGGCGGTTCCAGGCGATCCAGTGCGCGGCAAAACACGCGGCGGCAACGGCGGCGATCCCGATCAGGCCGAGGATCAGGCCGATGGGATTGGTGTCGTCCCGACCCATGACGATGTGGTTCATGTTGCGGAGGTTGCCGGTGGCGAAGACCAGCGACACATGGACGAGGATGAAGCCGACATAAGCCACAAGCAAAAGAAAGTGCAGCGACCGCGCTCCCTGCCGTCCGCCGAACAGCTTGGGATACCACTGGAAGCGGTTGTCAAAAGCCGGGGACATGGCGATGCCGGTCAGGATGGACAGTGGGGCCAGGACGAATGGGACGGCGAAGTAAGCGATCTGCTGCAAGGCATTGTAGCGGTAGAAGCCGTCCGGCTCAGGCGGCAGGTGAAACGTGGCGTAGTGGACAAAGGTGGCCCAGGCTTCGGGAAAGATGTGCCAGGAGGTCGGCGTAACGCGCTCCCAATGGCCGGAAACGAACAGCATGACGACATAGACTAGCCCAGCGACGATCCAGAGGAGGTCAGAGAGGAAGTGCCAGTGCCGCGCCATGCCGATGGTGTGGCGGTAGCCGGGCAGGCCCAGCCAGGGCGAAAGATAGCGTTGGTCATCATTGGCGGTATAGAGCCGGTCAGTCGGAACTTTGGTCGGCGTAAAGCGCATCCATTCCGTGCCGGGGGTGCAGTGGACGTTGGTGTAGAGCCGGGGGTGATCCCACAGGATAGACAGCCCGCTGCGGATGATCAGTATCATGAGCAGGAAGTTGGCGTAGTGAGCGAGGCGCAGCCAGACGGGGAAGCCAGGTCTGATCTTGGAGTCGTGCAGCTCTGCCAGCGTGTAGACATGAATAGGAGGCAGGCCAGCCAGTAGATACTGACCCCAGGCGGCAGCGACGACAGCGAGCGTGAGGAGGCCGACCCAGATGAGCAAGGGGGGCCTCACCCAGACCGTCTGGCGGCGATCTTTTGGGTAGCGCACCGCGTCCCCTTTGGGGCCTTTGTTTTTCGGGCTTTCTGACGCCATGGCGGCGGGCGGCGTCATGTGCGGAGGTGTCGCTTGTAAGTCTATCGGGGGCACACCTTTCTGAACGGCTCTTCCTGAAACGTGTTCGCGCCTGCTCGGCACTCGTCAGCGGCGCGAAGGTGTAGCCTCTCATCCGGCAAATGTATTATAAGAAAGCTCTGCCCGCTGTCACGGAACTCGAAAAGTAGAGGCTGACAGCGATGTCCTTGCCAAATTCTCTGGCTGCTCACGCCGTTCCTTCGTCGTTGTACCCAATTTCAGGCCCCGCGTCGTGATAGGCTTTTGTTAAGTCCTTTCACTGACCTCCGCGCCAGGTATAATAGGACGTGGCACTGATCAAGATTTGCGGTATCACGAGCTGGCGGGACGCGCAGGCGGCCGTGGAGGCAGGGACGGACATGCTGGGCTTCCACTGCGACGAGAACAGCCCGCGCGTCATTGACCCGCTGGACTTCTGCGACATCGCCGCCCGCCTGCCCGCACACATCATCCGGGTGGCGGTCTTCGACCGCACCACCGATGTCCGCTGGCGTCTGGAGGGGCGGCGCCTATTCCACCGCTTCCATCAGGTCCAGTATTACCAGGACAGCGTGTGGAGCGACATCCTGCGCGAGAACTGGGACATGGGCCGCAAGATCAAGGCGTTCCACCTGGGCAGCGACCGCGACCTGCGCCGAGTCGCGAACTTCAACGGCACCGTGCAGTCGTTCCTGCTCAACGTCAACGCCCAGGCTCCGGCGGCTTACCCGGATGCCGACGCCTATGGCTGGGAGCTGGCGCGCGAGACGCACCAGTACGGCAAAAAGCTGTACCTGGCGGGTGGCCTGACGCCCGAAAACGTCGGGGCCGCCGTCGCCCGCGTCCGCCCCTACGCCGTGGACGTGACGGTGGGCGTCGAGTCCACGCCGGGCGTCAAGGACCCGGACAAGATGCGCGCGTTCGTCCGAGCCGTGCGGGAGGCAACATGACTTTCTTGCAGCTACCTTTCTTCCGTGCCATTGGGGACGCCGAGACCATTCTGCTGGCAGGCGCAGGCGGCGGCTTCGACATCTTCTCCGGCCTGCCCCTCTACTTCGGGCTGAAGAGCCTCGGCAAGACGGTCCACCTCGCCAACCTATCCTTTTCGCGCCTCTATGCCTCCGATGGGAAGCGGCTGGGGACGGGGCTGGTGGAGATCACGGCACAAACTGAAGGCTTCGAGCGTTATTTCCCGGAGCTTCATCTGGCACGATGGCTGGCGGCGCAGGGAGAGCCGGTCCCGATTTACGGCATTGACCGGGAGGGCGTCAGGCCCGTCACGGCGGCGTACCAAACGCTGAACGAGAGGCTGAAGCCCGACGCCGTGATCCTGGTGGACGGCGGCACGGACAGCCTGATGCGGGGAGACGAGGCGGGGTTGGGCACGCCGCAGGAGGACATCGCCAGCATCGCCGCCGTCCATGCTCTCGACGTGCCCGTCAAACTGCTGGTCTGCCTCGGCTTCGGCGTGGACACATTCCACGGGGTCTGCCACGCCCAATTTCTAGAGGCTGTTGCGGACTTAACCCGGCAGGGCGCTTTCCTGGGCGCGTGGAGCCTGACCCGCGATATGCCGGAAGTGCAACGCTACATTGAGGCCGTGGACTATGTGAACGGCATCATGTCGGACCACCCCAGCATCGTCTCGTCATCCATCGTCTCCGCCGTGGAGGGCGAGTTCGGGGACCACCACCGGAACCACCGCACGGCAGGCAGCCACCTGTTCATCAACGCGCTGATGACGCTCTACTGGTGCTTCCGCTTGGACGCCGTTGCAGACCGCATCTTGTACCTGAATGCGATACGCGAGACCGAAGACTTCCGCGACCTGACACTCGCCATTGAATACTTCCGGGCGACTCACGACAGCAAGGGCTGGGTTGATCTGCCAATGTGAAACGGAGAGAAGTGTGACCAGAATCAAAATTTGCGGCATCACGAACAGGGTGGACGCGCTGGCGGCGGCGGAGGCTGGGGCGGACGCATTGGGCTTTATCGGCGTTCCCGGCAGCCCGCGCTATGTGGACTCGCAAACGTACTTTGAGATCACGGAGAACCTTCCGATCTTTGTCCAATGCGTCGGCGTGTTTCAGCGCCTCGGTGACGAAGAGGACTATGTGCCGGATTATGTCCAGCACTACGAGGACACGGCAGAAGCGTCCCGCGCTTCCGGCATGGCTTGGTCTCGCATTCGCGCCTTTCGGATGCGCGACGAGACCACGCTGAGGGAGATCGAAGCCTATCCCGATCCGGTCGGAGCGATCCAGCTGGACACCTATCACAAGGCGGTGCTCGGCGGGTCGGGCGAGACGTTCGACTGGTCGCTGGCCGTGCGCGCGAAGGCGCTGACGGACCGGCCGGTCATCCTGGCGGGCGGGCTGACGCCTGAGAACGTGCAGGACGCTCTGGAAGCCGTGCGGCCCTACGGCGTGGATGTGTCGTCAGGTGTGGAGGCCGCGCCGGGCGTTAAGGACCACGCGAAGATCAAGGCATTCGTGCGGGCCGTGCGCGCGTGGGACCTGCGGCAGCCGTAGAACATCGGCCTCACACGGGGCTGAACCCCCATGCTGTAGACAAGCAACTCCCTGCCTTCGGGGGCAGAGGAAAGCTCATGTTCCTTCTTCGCCCACGCAGGTGGGGGCTTGCACTTCTACAGCACGGGGGTTCAGCCCCGTGATCACATGTGCCGTTCGCCGCCGTTGACAACCGCCCCGCGCGGTGCTACAATACGCCACGATTTGAGAAGGAAGTAACCCCCTCATGGCATTGCTAATCCCGGAAAAGACCGAAAACAAATACGTCGCCGACGCGCAGGGGCGGTTCGGCGGCGAGTTCGGCGGGCGGTTCGTGCCCGAAACGATCATCCCCGCGCTGGACGAACTGACGGAGGCTTACGCGAAGGCGAAGGCCGACCCGGCGTTCCAGACGGAGTTCGATTACTACGCCAAGAACTACGTCGGGCGCCCGACGCCGCTGTTCTTCGCCGAGAAGATGACGCGCGAGCTGGGCGGGGCGAAGATCTACCTGAAGCGGGAAGACCTGGCACATACGGGCGCACACAAGATCAACAACGCATTAGGGCAGATCCTGCTCGCCAAGCGGATGAACAAGCCGCGCATCATCGCCGAGACCGGCGCGGGGCAGCACGGGGTCGCCACGGCGACGGCCTGCGCGCTGTTCGGCTACGAGTGCATCGTCTACATGGGCGAGGAGGACGTGCAGCGGCAGGCGCTCAACGTCGTGCGGATGAAGCTGCTCGGCGCGACCGTCCGCCCCGTATCGTCCGGGACGAAGACGCTGAAGGACGCGCTCAACGAGGCAATGCGTGATTGGGTGACGAACGTCCACGACACGCACTACATCATCGGGACCGTGGCTGGGCCGCACCCATACCCGACGATGGTGCGCGACTTCCAGAGCGTCATCGGCATCGAGGCGCGGCAGCAGATATTGGAAGACACGGGCGGGCTACCCGACGCCGTGGTCGCCTGCGTCGGCGGCGGGTCGAACGCGATGGGTATTTTCTACCCGTTCGTCCACGACGAGGGCGTCCGGCTCATCGGCGTCGAGGCGGCAGGGCGCGGCGTCCACACGGGCGAGCACGCGGCGACGCTGACGGCGGGAAGCAAGGGCGTCCTGCACGGGTCGGCCTCCTATGTGCTCCAGGACGACTATGGGCAGGTGATGGCGACGCACAGCGTCTCGGCGGGCCTGGACTACCCCGGCGTCGGTCCCGAACACGCCTTTTTCAAGGACATCGGGCGGGCGGAGTACGTTTCGATCACGGACGACGAGGCGCTGGACGCCTTCCAGTGGACGGCCCGGTCCGAGGGCATCATCCCCGCCCTGGAAACGTCCCACGCCTTCGCTCATGTCCGTAAGATCGCGCCGCTCATGGCCCCGGAGCAGACTCTGATCGTCTGCCTTTCGGGGCGCGGCGACAAGGACGTGGACTCGGTTGCGGGCCGGCTGGGGCTGCTATAGCCCGGCGAGTTTCGGCCCGGCACTGGAAATGCCGGTCTACTCGAAGTGAAAGTGCCTCCGGCACTGAAGAAAAGTCAGCAGAGACCTCTCCTCAGTCGCGGAGCGACTTTCATTTCCTCAGTCGCGGAGCGACTTTCATTTCCTCAGTCGCGGAGCGACTTTCATGTAGAGTAGCCCGGCACTTCCAGTGCCGGGTCCCCATATACCATGCCACAACGATTAGACGACACTTTCACCCGTCTCAACGACGCCCATGAGGGCGCGCTTGTCACGTTCATCACGGCGGGCGATCCGTCCCCGGAAGGAACGCCCGCCCTCGTGGCTGCGCTGGCTGGGGCCGGGGCGGACATCGTGGAACTCGGCATCCCCTACTCCGACCCGCTGGCCGACGGCCCCACCGTCCAGGCGTCCTCGCAGCGCGCCCTGAATAAAGGCGTTACGCCGGACACCGTGCTGGGAATGATCCGGGACATCCGGGCCAAAACGCAAGTGCCGCTGGTCCTGATGACCTCGTACAACCTCGCCCTCAAATACGGCCTGGAGCGGTTCGCCCATGTCTTTTCCGAGGCGGGCGCGGACGGGGCGATCCTGACCGACCTGCCGCCGGAAGAGGCCGGACCGTGGAAGGCCGCCGCCGACGCGCACGGGATGGCGACCGTCTTCTTGGTCGCGCCGACCTCCACGCCCGAGCGAATTGCGCGGATCACCCAAAGCACAACCGGCTTCGTTTACTGCGTCTCACGCACAGGCGTGACGGGCGCACGGACGGAGCTTCCTGTCGAATTAAAGGCCCTGCTGGTACGCATCAGGCAGGCGACGGACAAGCCGGTCTGCGTCGGCTTCGGCATTTCCCAGCCCGCTCATGTGGGGCAGGTCATGGAGAACGCCGACGGCGCGGTCATCGGCAGCGCCCTGGTAGATTTCTTACACGCCCATGCCGACAATCCTGACCAGGCGGAGGAATTGACGCGGCTCGTCACTTCTTGGAAGGAAGCGACGCGGCGGGCTTGATCGCCGGTTCTGAGGAAAAGATGTACACCAAAGAACAGTTCGGCAAAACGATAGACAACACGCTCCTGCGCCCGACCAGCACCCGCAACGAGGTGCTGCATCTGTGCGAGGAGAGCGCGAAGCGGCACTTCGCCAGCGTCTGCATTCTCCCCTGCTGGGTCGGGGCCGCATCGCGCGCCCTGGCCGGCTCGGACGTCAAGGTCTGCACCGTCGTCGGCTTCCCGTTCGGGGCCACCACGAAGCTTTCAAAGGTTTATGAGACCAAGAACGCCATCGCCAACGGCGCGCAGGAGATTGACGCGGTCCTGAGCCTGGCGCGGTTCAAGTCGGGCGACTTCGACGCGGTCATGGAGGACCTGCGCGGGCTGGTGGAGGCATGCCGCGCGCCGGGTCGGACCGAGGAGTCGAAAAGCATCCTGCTGAAAGTCATCATCGAGACGTGCTATCTGAATGACGAGGAGAAGGATGTGGCGAGCCAGCTCGTGCGCGACGCGGGCGCGGATTTTGTCAAGACCTCGACCGGCACGGCGGGCGGCGGCGCGACGGTCGAGGACATCCGGCGCATCCGCCGCGCGGTCGGCCCCTCCCCCATCGGCATCAAGGCGTCCGGCGGCATCAAAACGGTCGAGACCGCCTTGCAGATGCTGGACGCGGGCGCGAACCGCCTGGGCACCTCGTCGGGCAGCGCCCTGTACGACGCTTACCGCCCCCACGACTTCGATTAGTCAGGCAGATCACTCTCGGAGGAGATGCCGGGGCAGGGGCGTGCGGGCGAACGCCGACGGGTCGGTGTCGTCCGCGACTTGGTTGTAGAGCCGGACCGCCTCGCGCATCTTCGTGTGCCACCGCGCCTCTTCGCATGCTGACCGTGCCAGCCGCAGATGCCGGCAGCACCGCTCATAGTGTCCGTACTGCTTGTTGAGCAGAATAAGGCGCGTCCGGTTGTAGAGGGCCGGCTTGAGCTGGCGCGCTTCGCTGATGTCTGTGGAGGCGAGAACTGCCGGCCCCAGCCTCGGCTTGGCGGATAAGCAGAATAGCAGACTTGGGCCGATGAGGGGAAGGATCAGGGCGGAAATCAACGACGGCAGCTTGTGCATGGCGGTCTCCTTCCAAGCCTGCCCTGCATAAACCATGCCAAGTATGGATACGGGGGTATAATTCCTCCATGCCCGCGTACACCACCGATGCCATCGTCCTGCGCCGCCTGCAATACGGCGAGACGGACAACATCCTGACCCTCTATTCGCCCGACAAAGGCCGCTTCTCGGCCATCGCCAAAGGCGCGCGCAAGGCCATTTCGCGCCTGTCCGGGGCGACCGAGGTACTCACCTGCACACGCTTCGGCCTGGCGACCGGCAAGTCGCTGGAGATCGTCACCCAGGTGGAAGTGCAGGAGTCGTTTGCCCATCTGCGGCAGGACCTGAGCCGCCTCGCCCACAGCCTATACCTCGCCGACCTGGTGGACCATTCGGTCGAGGACCACGCCCCCAACCCTTTTCTTTTTGACCTGCTGCTGGCGGGCCTGCGGCAGACCCAGACACTGGCCCCGCCCGAACTGGCCGCCCGCTGGTTCGAGGTCCAGATTCTCGGCGATTTAGGCTACGCCCCCAACCTGGCCGAATGCGCCGTCTGCCATACACCCCTGCCCGGCGACTTCCCCCGCGACGAGGTGTTCGCCCTGTCTGCCTCGCTGGGCGGCGCGCTCTGCCCCCGCCATGCCCATCCCGAATCGAACGAGGACCACAGCGGCCTGGGGACGGGCGCGCTGCGGCTGATGCAGACGCTGGAAAACCTGGGTTTGGAAGGCGGCGAAGCGCTGGCCGCCCTCCCCGCCGCCGGGCCGAAGAGTCTGGACCAGACGCGGCTGGCCCTGCGCCGCTCCCTGCGGTTCCGGCTGGAACGGGACCTGAAGAGCCTGGAGTTTCTCGATAGTCTGCGGCAGACGTGACACGTCAGCGCTTCTGCCGTGGGGCTAAAGCCCCCGGCTGGGGGGCGCGGACGCCCAATGTCCGCCTTCGCGGACATAAGACAGCGGCCACGGTAGCCGGTCTTCTCCCCACGGCACTTCCGTGCCAGCGTCACATCAACTACTCGTATCTAAGCGCCGTGTCCCCTAACACAATGGTGTCGCCGGACGACAGGGGCCGGGCATCGGCGACGCGGGAGCCGTTGACGAAGGTGCCGTTGGAGGAGCCGCCGTCGGCGAGCAGGTGGCGGCCCTCAGCGTAGGTGATGCGGGCGTGGAGGCGGGAAATGGACGTGTCGGCGGGGAGGGGAATGGTCTGCTCCGGCGCGCGGCCGATGGTCGCCGGGGCGTGGCTGAGGGGGAAAGACTGGCCGGCGTAGGGTCCCTGGACACAGATCAGCCGGGTGCCTGCCCCGCCCATCCCTGCGCCGCCTATTCCCGCGCCGCTCATGCCGGGGCTGAGGACGGTGGCGTCGCTGACGGGCGCGGCGCCCATCTGGGCGACGATCTCATCGGGCGTGGTCAGGGGTGGGCGGGCCGGAACGGGTGACGGAACCGCCGAGGCGCCGGCAAGTTCCTGGCCGACGTAGCGCGTCGCTCCGGTGGGCACAGCAGGAACGGCCTGACCCACCGGAGCAGGAGAAGCCCCAGAGCGGCGGGTCGCTTTCTCGTGGAACAGCAGCGTCCGGCGGCCGATTTGAATAGTGTCCCCGTCCGCCAGCCACATCTCGTTTGCGACAGGCTGGCCGTTGACGAGGGGCGGCGCGTAGCTCGTCCCGCGCTTGCCGCCCTCGCCGACGAAGCGCAGGCGGTGCCGGTTCTGAGCGGCCAGCGACTCGATGGCGATATGCGTGGGGGCGATGTTAGGGTCGCCGTACAGCCCGATGTCGGACAGTTCGCCGCGCCCAACGGTCGTGATGGGCTTGGAGATCAGGTACTCCTTGCCTTCGTTCTTGCCCAGGACGACCCGTATCCAGGCTTGTTTGAACAGGTTTTGGACGACGCCGACGAAGAAGCCGGCCAGCGCGCCGACGGCGACCAGGGCGACCAAACGGCTGGTGATGGCGGCGAAGCCCAGGCCATTGAGAATCTGGAAGGCTGTGCCGCCGAGGAAGCCGCCGATCAGCCCGCCGAACGCCCCCTGCCGGGCGACCAGCGGGGAGCGGCTGGGGGCGCCCTGCGCCGCGCCGACGATGCCGCCGATCAATCCCCACCCCAGCGCGCGGGCGAGGAGCAGCACGAAGAAGCGGCCCGGCGAGGTGATCTCGTTGCCGCCCGTGCCGACGATGATGCCGAACACCGTCTGCCCCAGCCACAGCCCTACCCAGCCGCCAAATGCCCCGATGCCCGCGCCCAGCGCCAGAGTCTCCGTCATGCGGCGGCGCGATTCCAGCGAGAGCGAGTCCACGACGGCCAGCAGCAAACCGAGCAGGAGGCCGAAGATCGCCCCCCACAGGAGGTATTTGCCGCCGTTGATGACTTCGGACGCCCCCAGCACGTCGGCGAACCAGCCGGTCAGGTCGGTCAGGGTCCAGGCGAGGACCCCGGCCAGTCCGCCGGCGAGCAGGTTGAGGAAGGTTTTGGCTTGCAGGGACATCAGCGTCGCGCGCCTTTCATGTCGGCAATGGAGCCAGCACAATGCGGGCCACGTCGCGGAACTGGCGGGCGCGGTGGCGCAGCCCTGCCCAGTCGCCGCCCGTGACCTTGTGGCGGAAGCCGGTCTCGACTTCCTGGACGCGGAAGCCGGCGCGGATCGCCCGGACCGTCAGGTCCACTTCGACGCCGAAGCCGGGCGCGAACGTCCCGCCCAGCGCTTCCAGCACTTCCCGGCGCACGGCGCGCTGGCCTGAGAGCGGCTGCCGGAAGGTCTGCCCGGTCCGGCGCCGGATGCCCCAGCGGGCCAGCCGGACGACGAAGCCGCGCCCGCCGGACTGGCCCGAAGCGGCGAAGTCCGGGTCGGGCGGCAGCATCCCGACCGTCATGTCCGCCTCCCCGCGCGCCAGCGGCGGCAGCAGCTTGACGGCCTCGCCCGCCGACGCGCCCAAGTCGGCGTCGAGCAGCAGGAAAACGTCCGCGAGGTCCCGCGCGGCCTTGTACGCCGCGTTCAGAGCCGCGCCCTTGCCGCCGTTCCGTTCCGTCAACACCAGCGAAGCGCCGGCCGCCCGCGCCCGGTCCGCCGTACCGTCGGTCGAGCCGTCGTCCAGCACGACGATCTCGCCGATCTCCAGGCGGGCGCGCAGTGCCTGGATAGTGACGGCGATCCGCTCGGCCTCGTTGTACGCGGGCAGGAGCACACAAACCTTCATCGGCTCGGTCATAGGCTGGACGCCCCGGTCAGCGAGTCCGGGAGCGGCTGCTTGGCAGTCGCTTTCAGTCCATAATCACCCTTCTCACCGCGCAGGGCGAACGGCAGGGCGAGCTGGCCCAGCGGCAGGTCTATGCAGTCCACGGTCGCGATCCCCGCGTTCTGGTAGGCGGAGATGGACGAGGCGGCAGCCCCCAGCGGTTCGCAGCCCACGAGTGTGACATCGGCGGACGCCGCCTGGAAGCCGTCGAGCAGGGACCCGTCCAGCAGGAACCCGTCCAGCAAGACGTTTGGCGTGTCGTCGCCCTTCCCGCCGACGAGGACGAAGAGTGTGCAGGGCTGCGACAGCTCGCCGGAGACGGTGATCAAGCCTTGTTCCTTGAGAGCTTCCAGGGCGGGGCTGCCCGCCCCGCTTCCAGCCGTCAAGGCTGTCGCCAGGGCGGTGAGCAGAGCTTTATCCTGGCTGGCAGCGTCCGTCGGGGCGGCGACCGAGGAAAGCGCCTCGCGCTGCTTCGGGAGGAGCGCGCCCCACTTGTCGGTGAGAACAACGGTCGCGGCGACCATCGCCCCGGCGTCGCTCACCGCCGTATTGGCCGCCTGGACGGCATCGGGATAGTCGCCCGTCTGCATCAGGATCACCCGCTTGCCGGCCAGCTTGCCGCGTACCATCGCGGGGCGCAGTGACGACAGCGCAGATTCATCCTTTGTCATGCGGTCGCGCGCCTCATTGCGTTCCTGCACGACTTTGTTGGTCTGCGCGGCGAGCGACCGCACGACCTTTTTCTGCTGATTCACCTGGATAGGACCGTAATAGGAACCACCGATGAGCATCCCAAAGCCTAGCATCAAGATGATGGTGATCAAATAAAAGAGATGGTAGCGGGCGTCAAGCATGGGTCGTCATATCAATGGACATGGAGCCGCCACCAGATGTGAAACAAGGCCGCCAGGTTCTCCCACATCGGCGAGTAACGCAGCAGAACGACGACGGCAAACAGGAAGGCAAGCAGCAGGGCCAGATGGGCCATGAAGGGTGGACTGGGCTGATGCAGCTTGAAGACGCCCCGCGCGTCCACCAGGCGCGGCCCGACTTTGAGGCGTACCAGGTAAGTGCTCGCCATGCCCGCCCGTCCCTTGTCGAGAAAATCCTCCAAGTTGGAGTGCGTGCCGACCGCGACGATCAGGTCCGCGCCGTGCTCATAAGCCAGCAGCAGGGCGGCGTCCTCGCTGGTCCCCGGCACGGCGAACAGGTCCGCCTCCAGCCCCAGGGCGCGGACGCGGTCCAAGCCGGGCGCTTCGCCGTTCTTGTAGGCATGGACGATGATCTGCGCCCCGGAGCGCAGGGCGGCGTCGGAAACGCTGTCCATATCGCCCAAGATGATGTCGGGGCGGCGCCCAATCTCCAGCAGCGCGTCCGCGCCGCCGTCCACGGCAATGACGACCGGCCGCAGGTCTTGCAAATACCCACGCAGCATCGCCAGGTCTTCCTTGTACCCTTCGCCGCGCACGACTACCAGAGCGTGGCGTCCAGCCATCTTGACGCGGCGCAAGGCGGGGACATCCGTCGGGTCGAGCAGCAGGTCTTTGTCGGCGTCGAGGTACTGGAGCGTGTTGCGGGCAAACTTTTCCAGTTCACTGCCCAGATTGGCCCGCGCCGCCTGCGTTTCACGCACGATCCGCGCCTCATCCCAGACGATCAGCGTGTCCACAAGCCGGTCATCTTGGGACAGCCCGCCGCCTTCGTCAATGACAAGCGATGCCCCCTCGCGCAGCCGGGCGAACTGGGCCGCCTCGGAAAGCTGGAACAGCGGCACCCCGGCGGCGAGGAGGACGGCGGGGCCGCGGTTGGGGTACTTGCCGCTGATGAAGGGCTGGGCGTTGACGACCACGCCCACCCCCGCGTCGGCCAGGGCGCGCGCGGCCAGAGCATCCAGGTCGGCATGGTCAATGACGGCGACCGCGCCGGGGCGCAGACGCTTGACCAGGTTCTTCGTGCGCCGGTCACAGCGGGCGGTCCCCGACAGCCGGTTCAGGTTCGGTGCGGTGGAAGTGGGACGGACTAGCGCCACGTTCTTTGCGTTCTCCCTCTGTCTCAGTATAGCACAAAGGGCAGCGTCCGTGTAAAGCCTCCCCAGGGACTAGCGCACCATGTCCGACGGGGGCGGCACATAGGCAGGCGACGACATCAGCGCCTTCGGGCGAAGCGGGCCGAAATACAGCAGGAGGCTGACTAGGAACGTCGTCAGGATCGCCAGCACGGCGGGCCAAATCGGCAGCAGCAAATGTCCGGCCGTGAAGAAGCCCCAGCACACGAGAAGATAGGCCAGCAGGAGCGCGATCATCACGAGGGCGGCCCGGCCGCCGCTGACGAGCATCAGCAGCAGGCCCGTCACCAAACCCACCACGATCATCACGCCGAGCAGCCGGTAACGGCTGTCGGTCACGACCTGCACATACGAGCGGTCGAGGATCGTCGAAAGCGCGTTCGCCGTCACTTCGACGCGCGGGAGGCGGCCCACGGGCGTCGCCGAGAGGCTGGTCGCCGCGTCGTCCGGCGCGGTCGCGCCGAGGAGGACCACCTTGCCCGCAAAGGTGTCCGGCTTGACTTTTCCGGTCGCCACGTCGCGGAACGAGTAGGTGGGCAGGCTGCCCGGCAGGGCGTAGCGGATCAGCATCCGGCTCTGAATGCCGACGGGGATGTTGACCGGCGGGGTCAGATTGCCCAAAATGCGGACATTGTTGCCGGACGAAACGGCGACCCGCTCCTTGTCCACATGAAAGGTGCTGAGGGCCGCCATCAGCGAGAGGTTGGTCAGCGCGACGGGCTTGCCGTCGTCAAGCTGCGACTGCGGGAACTTCCCGCGCAGGGGCTTCGTGGCGACAGGGTATTGAACCGTGCTGCGGTAAACGAGCCGCGCCCGGCGCAGGACGCCGTCCAGGTCGGTTTCGCGGTCGAAGACGCCGACGCCGCGCGCCGAGCCGGTGAAATCCGAGACGGGCGGCTCGAACAGGTAATAGGGGAACTCCTGATGCTGCGCGTCCAGGGTCAGGTTGCCCGCCAGCGCGAACTTCTCCAAAAAGACCAGGGAACGGATGTCGTCAGGCGTGTAGCGCTGGGGATGGTCGGCGTCATAGGCCATGCCGAGCAGGACATTCCGGCTGTTCGCCATCGTCCTCCACAAACTCTCGTCGCCCGAACGGGTCCGCTGGGTCAGAGCGAGGTCGAAGACCACCGACGTCGGCTTCCCGGCTTCGATCCGGCGCAGGCCCGCCGCCAGGACCGAACGCGGCCAGGCTTTGATCGCCCCATACTGGGCCACGCTATTCCCATCCAATGCCACGATTACCACATCAGGCCGGGCCGGGCGCGGGGCGAGTCGGGCCAGCGCGTCCTGCGCCTTCAGCTCGGGGCTGGCTTCCGGCATGTTGAGCGCCAGCAGGCCGAAGCCGAGCGAAGTGGCGAGGGCGGCCAAAAAGACAATCGCGCGGTACGTCACGCGCCGCTCCGGGCCGATTTCGTTGATCATAAAAACATGCTACCTCGCTACAGTGGGATTCTGTTTATTGTTCCCTCTGTTCCTCGCATCAAACCTCATACAATCAGGCGAAGCCGCTTGAGCCACATCAGGCCAAAAATAAATATCAGCCACAGCGCACAGCGCACAGCGCACAGTTGCGAAATACAATTCTCTGTTAGACCTCTTGCGTAAGTCGGGTATCCTGGGCGTATGTTTCACGCCGATGTCATTTTGTTGAAGCCGACGGCATTCAAGCGGCTCACCGGGGTCCCGCCGGATACATTTTTGGCAATGTGCGAAGCTTTGGAGCAACATCTGCCAAACGGCGGACGCCGAGCCAAGCACTGCCTGCAAGATCGTCTCTTGATGACGCTCATGTACTGGCGCGAGTATCGCACCCAGGCCCATATTGCTCAGACCTATGGCCTCAGCGAGTCCGCTGTCTGCCGCACCATTCACACTGTCGAGAATGCTCTATTGCGCTCCGGCGGGTTCACCTTACCGGGTAAAAAAGTGCTGACTAGAAGCGACGTTGTTTTCGAGGTCGTCGTGCTGGACGCCACCGAATGTCCAGTGGAACGTCCCCAAAAAAGCAGAAGAACAGCTATAGCGGCAAGAAAAAGCGTCACACCCAAAAAGCGCAGATCGTCGCCGATCCCAAGACAGGGCGCATCTTAGCCACGGCCTTTAGTGCGGGCAAGATGCACGACTTCAACAAGACGCACGACTTTAAGCTGTTCGGGCAGAGCCGCCTGGCAATGCACCCGCAGACCGAATGCTTGGCGGACAGCGGCTGCCTGGGGCTGAAGAAGAGCCATGTGAACAGCCGCCTGCCTGCCAAGAAGAGCAAGCTACATCCGCTGACAAAGGAGCAGAAGGCGGACAAGCAGAAGGCGGACAATCGGCAACTGGCGCATGAGCGGTTTGTGGTCGAGCACATCATCCGCAGCGTCAAGATCTTCCGCATCTTGGCGGAGCGTTACCGCAATCGGCGCAAGCGTTTCGGGCTACGCTTCAATTCGGGCTACGCTTCAACCTGATTGCTGCCATCTACAACTTTGGACGGCCAATTTGAGACTTACGCAAGAGGTCTGTTGTATAATACGATAATGCAATAGAAACTTATTGTTGCAAAACCAAAACTCGCACGGGAGGAAATGAACTCACGCTTGATGTAAAATGATTTCGTGTAGTCATGGCCTAAAATGGCTAAAACGCGAACTCGGCCAGTCTCAGGGGTGAATGCCCCTGCCGCCGATTACAGTCCGCCGCGATAGTCATCCCGGTGATCTTGGCGATGACCCGGCTCAGGATGCCCCACACGCTCCTGGCCCCCGGCTTCTCTAAGCCGAACGTGCCTTTGGCCTGAGCGAAGGTCGTCTCGATCAGGCGGCGCGTCCGGTTCATCAGCGCATCCCAAGCGCGAGTGTTCTGCGCGTGCTGGTTCTTGCGCTTGGGCGTCAGCAGAAGCAGGCCCTGCTCTTCGTGCAAGATGGCCTGTCGCCACTGGTCCAGGAAGCCTTTGTCACCCAGCACAGAGAGGTTCCTGCTGTTTTCCAGCACCTCCAGTGCGCCTTCGCGCTCATCGGCGTTGGCGGCGAACAGGCCCCAATCCACGATGATGCCGTCAAGCGTGGTCACGGCCAGCAGCCGGAAGCCGTAGTAAGTCTCTTTCTTGGCGGCGCAGTAGCCCAGGGCGGCTTCGGGCAGGAGCAGGTGCCCCTTACCGAAGCAGGTGCCCCTTACCGAAGCGCCGCCAGTGGCGCACCGGGACGGGTGTGCCGTCAATGAGTTGGCAAGGCGACCGGGCGATGCCCATCTGCGCGACCAGGTGCTGGCGCATCCGGTGGATCAGCCAGCACAGGCCGCGCGCCCGCCGGTTGAACTGGCTCTGGCTGACCAGGCGCGGGAACAGAGGCAGGAAGTTGTTCCTAACGGAGCGCAGGAACTCCCGCTCGTCCGGGATGCCGAGCCAGTGTTGGGCAATGGAGAGCGTGATGGCCTCGCTGTCTGAGAACAGTGGCTTTCTTCCAGTCTTGCCCGCCAGAAGAAGCGGGGCGTGCTGTTGATACCAGTCGTCCACAATGGTGTATAATGTCGTCAAGAAGGTCTCCGTAAGAAGGTCTCCGTCGGCATGTTCATAAAGCGCCTCGCCAAAGGGTTTCTTTATGGTTTGTCGGCGGGGCTTTCGGTTCCTGTCTCGTCGGCGCAACGATTTTTCATTTCACATCAAGCGTCACTATGAACATCTTTGCTCGGGCTGCCACGTTAGTGGCGCTTCTTTTAGCGGGGATACCCGCCGCCAACGCACAAGTAGTTTTTGCTGCAAAAGCAACCCTCAGCACTCCAACAAATGGCGCAGTGTATCATGCCACGCAGCCCTACGGAGGCACTTACTATGCACCAGTAACCATCCAATCTTCTGCCCACAACGTAACGATCACAGGCGAACCTGCCAGTGCAAGCCTGAATGTTCAGTACGACCTGTACCTGACGGCGGCGCAGGGCAACTCACCTGATGATTTCTTAAGCGGCCCAATCCAGTGTGATTCGAGCGGCAATTTCACCCACTACGCGAAAAACAGCGGCGCGCCCGGCAGCATGGCTGTAACCTACTACGACGCGGTCGGCTCTTATACCTGTTCGGCGACCTCTGATATCTTCAATGTAGGCAACACTTCACAAAAAGGCCACAACTCAAGTTCAGCGTCCTTCACAGTGGTTCATCCATAACCATATGACTGCTGCGACTCCCCTCAGCCCTCTGTTCAGCCATGAACAGAGGGCTGATTTTGGCAACAGGAGACCTCGCCATGCGCTTGTTCCGCTATGCTCTTTTGATCGGCTCGTTGTTCCTTGCGTCATTTGTTCAGGCGGCCCCGATCCCCGCATCTATGCGGCAGCAAGACCCGCGCCTGGAGAAGCCCGTCTCCTGTGTCGCCAGCCACATCTATATCGGCGAACTTGTGGAAACATTCTCCAAGCAGTCCGGCGTTCCGATCACGGCGGACGAGGTGGGCGGGGCCTCAGATGTGGATGTCACTGTGTCCCTGGATCACATCCCACTAGCGGACGCGATGGAGGCGCTGTGGTCGCTGGTGAGCTACCAGAATGCCGAGTGGGGTTGGGAGCGTACCGGCAAGGCGAGCGAGTACCGCTACCGTCTGGTGCAGCCGGAGGCGGCGCGCTTGCTGCCGAATACCCTGCACGATCAGGTGGACAAGGAATTCCAGGCGCAGGTGAAGAAGATGCTGGACGCGCTGAAGATGACGCCGGACCAGCTCAAGGAGGCCGCGAAGAGCGACAAACTGCTGGCAAGCATGGCGGCCGGCAAGGACGACCGTGTCCGGCCCAGCATGGAGATATTTGCCGATCTGCCCTCGGAGTTGCAGAACAGCATTTTGCAAGACCACAACGGAGTTTCGATCCTCGTCTCCCAATTATCGCCGGAGGGACGCAAGTACGTCCACGAAAACTGGCTCGCCGTCCGTGATAGAGGGGGCCTGACCAAAGACGAGAGCGGCAACCTGATACCCGTGCGCGAACCCCAGAGTATCATCATTATGGGTGCATATAATGATGTAAAGATGGCACCTTCCCTCAACATAGATACCGGCTTCGGATGCGGAGACCTGGCGGGCGGCGGGTGGATGGAGAAGGAATGGCGGAACAAGGTCTCCCTGATGTGGATGCGGCCCGGCGACCTCCGGGACGTTCCTGCGGCAGCAAAGCAGATCCCCACGCCGCGCGCGACAAGCGCGGCGCCTTCGAAGCACACATTTGACCAGCGCCTGATGCAGTTGGCGCGGGCCGCTTCCATTCCCCTGCTGGCACGCCTGCCTGATGAGCGCGAGGGCAGTACCAGCATTACCGACACACCTCCCTACAACCAGACTGTCGGGACATACCTGACTCACCTACAAAGCAGCTTGGAGCACAAGTGGCGCAGCGGCGTCCTGCTACTAAGCTACTCACCCCGGCTGACCGACCCCGCCAAGCAGACGGACGCCCCTTGGTCGGTAGTCCGGCAACTGCGCGAGAGCGAGGCAAAAGGCGACGGCTACCTGACCCTCGCTGATTATGCTCGTGCCGCCCACGCCCTCACACCCCAGCAGATGCAGGCGCTGTCGGCACACTTCCCATCCATGCCCAATGCCGGCTTCTGGCGCGACGTACTGGCGATCTACGACGGCTCCCCAAGCATTCGACCTGCCTTGATGTCCCCGACCGGATGTGACTACATGGGCGTCCTCCATGCCGCCGCCACTGCATTGGGACCGCAGGCGGAAAAGCTAGTACAGGACGGAACGGCGACCCATGTGCGTATTGAAGAGAAGCGGCATGATGAGTGGAAGCCTGCCGCAAAGGAGATTGCCATCCTGCTTCTGTCGAATAAGGGGAAGATTTTAGCAGGGCAAGGCTTTACTTATCAGAGCCACCAATGGATGTCAAGCGTGGAGGCGGAGAAGGTGATAAGCCGGGCGAAGGACTAGCTTCGACGTGTCATAATAGGCGCATGATACCTGAATTCGTGGACACGCACTGCCACTTGAACCATGAGGGTTTTGACGCCGACCGGGACGAGGTGCGGGAACGGGCGACGGCTTCCGGGGTGACGCGCCTGCTGTGCATCGGCTATGATCGGGCGAGCAGCCGCCGCGCGGCCCTGCTGACGGGGGACGCAGGCATCTATGCCGCCGTCGGCATCCATCCTGAATCGGCGGAAGAGTGGAGCAGCGAGACAGCGGCGGAGGTGGCGGCGCTGTACCGGGAAGGGGCGGGCCGCGTGGCCGCCTATGGGGAGATCGGGCTGGACTACCACTGGGATACCGTCCCGCGCGGGCGCCAGCAGGAGGTCTTCGCCGCTCAGATCGCTTTGGCCCGAAGCCTGTCCCCCACCCTGCCCCTGATCATCCACAACCGCGAAGCGCAGGAGGACATCCTGGCCGTGCTGGGCGCATCGGCCACATCCGCGCCGGTCGTCATGCACTGCTTCACAGGGGACACGGATGCGGCGCGGGCCTGTCTCGACGCGGGCTGCTATCTCGGCATCGGCGGCGTGGCGACGTTCAAGAAGTCCGACGCCGTCCGCGCCGCCATCGCTTATGCCCCCCTGGAGGGCATGCTGCTGGAAACGGACTGCCCGTACCTCGCCCCGCAGTTCAGACGCGGGCGGCGCAATGAGCCGTCCTACCTGCCCGCCGTCGCCGAAACGGTCGCCGCCGCCAAAAGTCTGACCGTGGAGGAGGTTGCCGCCGCGACCACAGCGACAGCGCGGGCCTTATTCCGCATGGCCTGAAACAGCCAATCCCCCCGGCCCCCAGTAATGGGGGAGGCAGAGCAGGTCGAGGGACTGCCGGGTTTTATCCGGTTCCCCCAGAGTTGGGGGCTAGGGGGCTTTTCGCGTCAACAGCGTTTCCAGAGTGGCCCCGATACCCGAGGCGAGCGCCAGCAGGACGAGCAGCCACCCCAGAAAGGGGACGCAGGACGCTAGCAGCAGGGTCCAGAGGCCGAGCCGCAACGCGGGCAGCGTTTCCACGTCGAGCGCCCCAAGCGCGTCGGTCAGCCGCAGTCCCAGCGAGAGGGCCGCGACACCCAGGCCCAGACTCGCCAGGACCAGGCCGGACACGAGCACGACGACCCCCAACAATGCCAGCGCGTGGATGTTGAACAAAACGCCGCAGAGGATCAGGACCAGCAGAGCGGCGGCCAGCCCCCAGAGCGTCGGCACGACACGCCCGCCGTCGAGACGGGCCGCCGCCCGCTCGCCAAGCCGCGCCAGCGGGGCAGCCCGTCCGAGCAGCAGGGCTAGAAGAGCCAGGGTGGACAAAGCCGCGATCAAAAGCAGGAGGACGGCAGGGCCACCCAGAAACAGGCGTCCGGGATCGGAATGGTCTGAGTGATTTATGGGAGCCTCCTCCGCGCCTGTGCCTGCCTCGCCTGAACGCAGAACATCCCGTTCACGACCGCCGCCGCCGGCAGGGCGGCCCAAGTCCAGGAGGGAACGGGAAGGCCCGCCGTCATCGCGCCCCAGGCTGTGAAGGCATCGGCGGGCACGCCGCGCAGGTTGGTCAGCAGCCAGCCGGGCGTCTGGCGGGCGGCGACGCCCACGGTGTCCAGGCTGGGCCAGAGCAGACCCGGCAGCCAGACGAGGAAGGAAAGCAGCAGGATCGTCGCCGCCAGCGGCAGCCAGATCAGGGGTTGGTGAGATGTTAGCACGGGGCGCGCGGCGATCCGTGCCAGCGTGGCGGCGGTAAAGGCATCGCCGGGATCGTCTTGGGGCCGTGCCCAGCGTCCCGCCGCGCGGGCCAGCAGCCGGTGCTCGTCCCAAGCTCGGCGGCAGGCCGCGCAGGAAGCAAGATGTGCGTCCAGACGCGCCCGCTCCCCCGGCGTCAGCGCACCGTCCAGCGACTTCTGAATCTCGTCTTCGGCAGATCGGCAGTTCATGTGGCGAGGTACTCCGAGAGCGCGGCGCGCAGTTGGGCGCGGGCGCGGAACAGGTGCGTCTTTACGGTCCCCAGCGGCACGCCCACAGCGACGGCGATTTCCTCGTAGGAGAGATCATCCAAATGCCGCAGCAGGAACACAGCCCGTAGCTTAGGCGGCAGGGCGGCGACGGCGGCCGACAGGAGCTGCTCGCCTTCTTCCGTCAGCAGCGCCTCTATGGGGTCCCCGCCCGCAAGCGCCGCGGGAACATCCGTGATCTCCACCACGACCGGACGCCGCGACTGGGCGCGCAGCCGGTCCAGGCAGCGGTTGACCGCGATGCGGTACAGCCAGGGGCGGAACGGCTCGCCGCGCTGGAACGAGAGGCGCTTGTCGTAGGCGGCGACAAACGCTTCCTGCGCGACATCCTCGGCCTCGTCAGGGCTGGCGGCGGCCAGCATCCGCCGGGCGAGGGCGACGATGCGGGCACGGTAGCGCGTCACCAGCACACCGAAGGCGGCGACATCCCCCGTGGCGCGGACGCGCTCGGCCAGCGCCTCGTCGCTCGCTTCTTCCCGCGCCGCGTCTTGTCGGCTGCCCGCCATGCGCGTGATGATACCCCAACCCGGTGCCCGTTCAGGAACGGATAGTTCAGGCATGGACGACACCCACGCGGGCCGGATTCAGGCCCGGAAAGATCGCCTCGGCGTTCGGATTGCCCAGCCGGTGCGTGATCACTTCGGCCAGCACAGACCGATAATCTGTAGTCACTTTTAGGTCGCCCGGCCCGTCGAGCTGTCCGGGGGCCAGTCCGGGCCATTCCCCATGCACCCGCCCGCCGACGACATGACCGCCCAGCACGAGCATGACGCCCGCGCGGCCATGATCGGTGCCCAGTCCGCTGTTTTCTGGGACGCGCCGCCCGAACTCGGACATGACCACCACCGTCGTCCGCGCCCACCGCGCCGGCCCCAGGTCAGCGGCGAAAGCCGCCAGCGCGCCCGCTAGGCTTTGCAGGCGGCCCGCCAGAACGCCCTGAGAGGTGCCCTGCACGACATGGGTGTCATACCCGCCGTGGTCCAGGCAGGCGGCCTCCAGCCCGACCTCACTCTTCATCAGCAGGGCGACCTGCCGCAGCCCTTCGCCCAAGTCGTCTTTGGGGTAGGCGCTCTTGGTCGGAGACAGCGCGGCGGGCGGCAAGCCGTTCAGCGTCTTCAGGACCGACAGCGCTTCCTGCCCGGCTTCGGCCAGAGCATCCTTCGTGTATAGCCCCGCTAATGTCCGCTCGAATCGGTCCGCGCCCCCGTGGAACGGCGACTGGAGGCGCAGGTCGGCAGCGCTCTCCAGCGCGGTCGCCTGGCTTGCGCCGCGCAGTGACTGCGGCAGCAGGCTTCCCAAAGCCACCGCGCGCAGCGGCGAGGGGTTGTTCCAGGGTGCGGTTTCGAGGTGCCGCGCCAGCCAGCCGGAGGCGGGTCCGGTATCCCGCGCGACGCCGCGCTCCATCGTCGCCATCGCCTCGAAGTGCGAGAGCGTCTGGTCGTCCGAGCCGCAGGCGTGGATCATCGCCATCTGCCCTACCGCGTGGAGGGGCAGCAGGGGCGCCAGTGCCGGGTGCAGGCCGAAGTAGCCGTCAATGTCCAGCACGCGGTCCTTCGCCCCGACCTTGCCGTCGCTGGGGCGCGCGAGGGCGAGGACGGGCCGGTTGCGGTAGTAATCGTCATCGCCATGCGGGACGACCATGCTCAGGCCGTCCACGCCGCCGCGCAGAAAGATCGAGACCAGCGTGTCCCCCGCCGCCCCATCCCGCGTCTCGGTTCCTGGGGTGCGCGGGCTGACCGTCACGCCGCCCAGCGCGCTGCGCCGCCCAGTCGCCCAGCCCAATGCGGAAAGCGCGCCCAGGGCGAATAATCCTCGTCGTGTCGTATGCATATTAGTCTTTCAGGAACCCACCCCGCCGCCAGGGGCGGCGGGGTGGGTCCTTACCGCCATTGAAACGCCGGGGCCATCAAGACGACCGCCGCCCACTCATTCGGGTCTGGGTACGCGGGCGCACAGGCGCGCAAATCAGCCAGAGCCTGGTCAGACGCGCGGGCGCCGAAGGCCAGTTCCAGGAGCGTGTCCTGCGGACTGAGGCTGGACTTCCGGCCCGCGGCCGTGAGCGCCGCCGTGTCCAGGGTCGTGTTTTCAACTTTCTTGCCGGCCAGGGCCAGCGCGAAGTTCCAGCGGGAAATCAATGCCCCGGTCCAGGCGCGTGTCCCTTCGGGGAAGCCGTCCGGCATCGGCCAGGCGAACAGCGGCTGCCCCATCGCCTCCAGGTGCCGCTGCACGCCGACGCCGCCGTCCGTGTCCACATTGAAGGCGCGCAGGGCGCTGACGGCGTAGTCAAACGGGCGTTTTAAAATGGGCGGCGCGTGGAGCAGTTCGGGCGACAGGAGCAGGGGCCGCAGGACGGCTTTGATGTCGCCGCCGGTCTGCCCATAGACGCTTGCCAGATGGTCCACCAGCCCCGCTGGCGCGTTGCCCAGGAAGTGCAGGCACAGCTTGCGCGCCAGGTGCCGCGCCGTGGCGGGGTGGGCGGCGACGATGTCCAGGACGCGCTCGCCGTCGCGGGCGCCGCCCCCGGCGGGCAGGGTGACGTCCAGAACGCGCTTGACGCCGTCGTCATGGGCGTCCTGATCGAACCGGAAGCGACCCCGGTGCCAGTGCTTCTCGACAGTCCAGCCGGTCAGGCACCGCGCGACTTCTTTCACGTCCCGCTGCGTGTAGCCGCCGTGGACGCCCAAAGTGTGCAGCTCCATCAGCTCGCGGGCGTAGTTCTCGTTCGGGACGCCTTTGCGGTTGGCCGTGTTGTCCAGGTAGCCGAGCATAGCAGCGGACCGGGCGGACGCGCCCAGGAGGTCGCGGAATTTGCCCAGGGCGTGAGCGCGGATCGTCTCCCCATCGTCTATGACTTTCAACTGCGGCCCCTGGCCTTTGAAGGCATAGATGTTGAAATGGTTCGTCCAGAACCCCACCATGCGCTCCTGCAACTGCCGGCGGCTGTAGACGGCGCGCAGGGTGGCCGACTGGCGCAGGGCGGCGACCAGCCGCTTGTCGTCCTCGTCGAACAGCAGGCCCGTATCAGGGTCAAGCATATCCGCCAGCGTTCCCAGCCGCAAAGTTAGGACGGCATCTTCGGCCAGCACGTCCGGGGCCAACTGTTCCTCGACATAGGCCGCGACGCCCAGCCGGGCGACCCGCGCCACATCGCCGGGGCGCGGGCCGTAAGCCACACGGTTCAGGAGACGCAGGGCGGGCGACTGCACGGGCAGGGCGGGCGGCAGGGCGTCGGCGGGCAGCGCTTCACTCGTCAGCCGCTGTTCCAGGCTCTCGCAGCCCGACAGCAGGCCGGCGGCAAGTGAGACGGCTCCCAGCCCTAAAATCTGGCGGCGCGTGGTGTTCATGCCGCTATTTCCAGGGTGTCCCGGACGGGCGGCGGCAGGGGCGGGACGGGCCGCGCCTGCGGCTTGGCGCGGCCTAGCACGGCAACGCCGCTGCCCACGGACAGCAGCAGGGCGGCGGGCAGAACGACGCCCCAGCCGATGACGGGCAAAAACCCCGCCGCGACATACAGGACCGAGGCGCGCGTCAGGCTGGCGAACGGCGTCATCGGCGACCCCAGCGCATCAATCCGCGCGCCCAGCAGCCGCACGACCGCCGCGCTGCCCAGCGCGGCTACGACGCCCAGGCCACCCAGAAGGAGCAACGCCAGCCCGCGCACCGGCCCCGCCGCCGCTTTCGACAGGGCGATGGCGAGCACCGCACTGACCAGCAAAACCGCCAGCCCCCGCACCAGACAGACGCCCGGTGCCGCCGTCAGCTTCGCCTGCGCCGCCGCCACTCGCGCGGGGAACGCCAGCGCAATGGTCAAGATCGTGGCCGCCCACGACGCGCCGACGAGCAGAACGGCGGCGATCACCGCCAGTATGTCTCCAATGGTCATGGCTTCGGTTTCCTTGTTTCCCTGAGCATTCACCAGTGTTACGTCCGCCGAGCCGAAATGTTTCAAACTCCGAAGACGGAACTTAACGCCGCCCTTTCCCGGTTACTAAGGCTATGAACAATGCCCTCAAGACCCTGATGCCCGTCTGCCTCGTGCTTCCGACCCTGCTTACCTCAGCCCACGCTCAGTTCGGCGCCCCAAAGGTGGCGACCGTCACCGCCACTGCCAAGCCCTCGACGGTCGCGCCGGGCGGCAGGGGCATCCTGCTGGTGACGGTGGCGGTCGGCCCAAAGTACCACATCAACGCCCACGCGCCGAACGATCCGGCCTACATCGCGACCGTCTTCGCCGGTCAAAAGATGCCCGGCATCACGTTCGGCCCGGCGACTTATCCTGTCCCGAAGGCGATGAAGCTGTCTTACGCGCCCAAGCCGCTGCTGGTCTACACGGGCCGCGCCGTGATTTCCGTCCCCTTCACCGTGGCGAAGACCGCCAGGCCGGGCAAGGCGGCGCTGGCGGGCGCGCTGTCCTTCCAGGGCTGTGACGCCAAATCGTGCTACCCGCCGGCCTCGGCCCAGGTGCGGGCGGCGGTGACGATCCGATGAAAACGCGCCTGCCCGGCCTGATGTCCCTGCTGTTTCTGCTGCTCACGGCCAATGTGCGGGCGGGGACGCCGCTGCCGGTCCACTTCACGGCCTCGGTCAGCCCGTCCCCGGCACACTCGGGGGAAGTGGTGACGGTGACGGTCCACGCGACGGTGGACCCCGGCTGGCACGTCTACTCCGTGGTTCCCGCTGCCACTGGACCGGCGACAACGGAGATCGCTTCATGGCCGGGCGGAACGCCGGTCGGGCCGACGACCGAGAACGCGCCCATCCAGAAGTTCGACCCGAACTTCCAGACGCAGGTCGCCTACCACGAAGGGACGGCGACGTTCCAGCGGCAGTTCCGCCTCGCGGGGACAGCCGGGAAGTCGGTCACGCTCCATTACCAGACCTGCAACGACCACATCTGCCTGCCGCCGACTGATGTGGCTCTGCCGGTCTCCTTCCAAGTTGCGCCGGGCGCGGCACGGTCGGGATCTGCCCCCCCCGCCCCCAATCCTGGGGGAGCCGGAGAGGGAACACCTGGAGGGGAACAACCAATCGCGTCTGCCGCCGCGTCCTCTTCCGCCTCCGCGCTGTCCGCTCAGGCTCCCCCAAAATTGGGGGCGAGGGGGGGTGCCGGCCTTCCCCTGTTCCTGCTGGCCGCCCTGGGGGCGGGGCTGCTGGCGCTGATCACGCCCTGCGTCTTCCCGCTGATCCCCATCACGCTGACCAACTTCGTCAAGCAGGCCAATGGGGACAAGGGGAAGCTGGTGCGGCTTTCGGGCGGCTACGCGCTGGGCATCGTCGCGCTTTATGTGGCTCTGGGGGGCATCGTCACGGCGACCGTGGGGGCGACCGGCATCAACAAGGTCGCCGCCAACCCTTACGTCAACCTGGGCATCTTTGTTGTCTTTGTCGTCTTCGCCCTGTCATTCTTTGAGACGATCCAGCTCACGCTGCCGGCCAACCTGACCGCCTTGCAGGCGGCGGGGAAGCGGCATGGGGGCACATTGGGCCTGGTTCTGCTCGGCGTCACCTTCGTCCTGGCCTCGTTCACCTGCACCGCGCCGTTTGTCGGGACGCTGCTGGTGGCCGCCGCCGGGGGCGAGCGGTTCCGGCCCCTGCTCGGCACCTTAGTCTTCGCCCTGGCCTTCGTGTCGCCGTTCTTGATCTTCGCGGCGTTCCCGCAGTGGATCGCGCGAATCCCCAAAGGCGGGATCTGGCTGGCGCGGGTCAAGGCCGTGCTGGGCTTCGTCGAGCTGGCCGCCGCGCTGAAGTTCCTGTCCAATGCCGACCAGGTCTGGCAGTGGAAACTGCTGACCCAGCCGGTCCTGCTGGCGGCCTGGGCCGTCATCTTTGTCTGCGCCGGGCTGTACCTGTGGGGAACGCTGCGCTTCGGCGTAGTGGGGGAGACCGAGAAGCCGGGCGCGCGCGTCCCCGCGCCGCGCGCCGCCTTCGCGGGCCTGTTCCTGTTGCTGGCGCTGTACTGCTTCTGGGGGCTGGCGGGGCGGCGGGTGGCTCTGCTGAATGCCTTCCTGCCGCCGGCGGGCTACGGCGGGGCGGGAAGCGGTTCCGAGGATGGGCTGACGTGGCTGACGGACTATGGTGCGGCGCTGGCGCAGGCGAAGGCCGAGGGCAAGCCGCTGTTCGTGGATTTCACAGGCGTTACCTGCACCAACTGCCGCTGGAACGAGAAAAACGTCTTCCCGCGCGGTGACGTTCGGCAGGAACTCTCGCAGTACGTCCGGGTGCAGCTTTATACGGACCGCCCCGGCGACGTGCCGAATCAGAAGCTGCAACTAGCGAAGTTCGGGGATGTCGCCCTGCCGCTGTACGGCGTGGTCAACCCGCAGACCGGCGCGGTCGTGGACAAGTACGCCGGAACGATTACGGACGCGGGCGGCTTCACGCGCTTTTTATCCCAATCTCGGCTGGCCTCGGCGGCCCCCGCGCCCACAACGGAAGCATGGGCCGCGTACAGCCCGCAGGCGGTCGCGTCGGCGGCCCAGTCGGGCAAGCCCATCCTCATAGACTTCACCGCCGCCTGGTGCGTCAACTGCAAAGAGATCGAGCACGACGTTTTCGACAGCCCCGCCGTCGCCCCCACGCTGGCGCGCGACTTCGTGACCCTGCGGGCCGACCTGACCCAGTGGAACAGCCCGGCCAGCGTCGCCCTGCAAAAGCAGTACGGCTTCGACAGCCTGCCGACGATTGTGATTCTGGACCCTTCCGGCAAGGAGATCAAGCCCCTGCGTATTACGGGGCGTCTAGATGTGCCGGAGTTTCAGCGGCGTCTGCGTCTGGCGAAGGGACAGGCTCCGGCGGTGCCGTCTGCGGTCGCTGCACGCTGATTGACCTCTTGCCTCTGATCTGCCGTAGGCGCTTACCCAGGGCTAAACCCCTGGGCTTCAATAGTGCAAGCCCCCACCTCCGTGGGCGCAAGAAAGTTCCATGCCCGCGCAGGCGGGAACTTGAGTTTCTAAAGCCCCGCCGTTCAGGGCGGGGATGGAGGCAAGAGGCCCAACAAAAAGCGGGCGCGGGAGATTCCTCCCGCGCCCGCTTTTTTGTTTAATCCAGCCTACTTCAGCAGATGCGCCGGAAGCTGCTTCTGGCCGGCGACGATGGCCTGGAAGTTCTTGGAGGTCAGCATCCGCGCGGCGACCTTGATCTTGACCTTGCCCTTCGGCGTCTGGACGGCAACGCTCTGGAGGTTCACATTGAACCGGCGGGCCTTCTGCGGGGCGCGGTGCGCCCACGAGCCGGAGTGCGGGTGGCGAGTCCACCGCCCTGCTTGGGCGTGGCGCCCGCTGATGTCACACACTTTTGCCATAATATTCTCACGCTCCCTGCTGTATTTGGTTCTTTTGATTGGTTCTTTTGAAAAGATGACCGGATAGTATAGCACGCGCGGCACAGGGCTGTCAAGCTTTCCGCCTCACTCAAAATCGGACGAGCGGCGGGTATACTGAACACCATCACTGTCCGCTAGGAGTTTTCTGATAAACGTCTTTTCGCCCCGCCCCGCCGCGCGTTTCTTTTGGGCGCTTGCGCCACTCCTCGCCCTGCTTTCCCGCGCCGGGATGGCGCTTGCCGCACCGCAGCCCGTCTCGGTGGACCCGCACTTCTACGATTACGACGCCCGCGCGCTATTCGCCGTCACGCAGGAGCCGTTCTCGACGCCGTATGCGACCGGGACAGGCTTTCACGCCCTCCGCATCACCTTCCCCAGTCCCGTGAGAACCCCATATCCGGTCAACAATACCGTCACGGGGTTCCTGTTCCTGCCCGACACGCCCGGCCCGCACCCGGTCATGCTGGTCGAGCACGAATGGCTGCCGACGACGCTGGCGACCGAATTTGAGATGTCCGCTGGTCTGGCGAAAGCGGGAATCGCCGCGTTCCTCATCATCCAGCCCTACAGCTACAACCGGCGCCCCCTGCCCCGGATCGAGGGTGTCGAGCTGCTGTCCGGGGACGTCCCCCAGATGGTCGGCGCGCTCCGGCAAGGAGTTTTGGATGCGCGGCGAGCATTCGACTGGCTTTCGCGCCGCCCCGACATTGACCCCAGCCGCATGGGGGTCTCGGGAATCAGTCTGGGGGGCGTGCTGGCCCCGCTGATCGCGGGTGTGGACAGAAGGGCACGGTTTTTGGTGACAATCGTGGGCGGCACGGATGTCTCCGACGTCGTGTTCGACAGCTTCATCACGTCCGGCCTGCACCCGGCCCTGCTGTATCACGGCGTCACCTTCGACTCGCTGAAGCGGGACATGGCTCCGGTCGAGCCGGCGAACTGGCTGCACGGCTTTGACCCCCGGAACGCGCTGCTGTTCAACGGCCGCTACGACGTCTTCATCTCGCCCAAACAGGCGCATCACCTGGCGGAAGCGCTGGGCGGTGCGCGCATCGTTTGGACACCGACGGGCCATTACGGCGCAGTCTTCGCGCAGACGCAGATCGAGGCGACCGGGATCAAGTTCCTGCGGTCGCGCTTCGGCATGGACCCCGCGCCCTACGTCCCGCCGTCCTCCCTGTCCGCGCCGACGATCAAGATCGGGCTGCTGGTCGGCGGGCAGGAAGGAGTCAGCCCCGCGCTGGCCTATCAGGCCCTGACGTTCGGGCCGCAGGACCGGCTTTCCCTGGACGGGCAGCTCACGCTGCACGGGCTGTCCGTCGCGCCCTCGCTGCGGCTGGACGAGAGCAATTCCCTCGGCCTGGAGCTGCCCCTGCTGCACGGCCGCCCGCGCCCGCGCCTCTTTTATCTGTTTCATTTCGTGCTGTGACGCTTCTGCCCCGGCGCCTGCGCCGGGCGGGTTGAATCCGCCCGCCCCTTTGTGGTATACTTTTCCGACGGAATTTGAAAATCCTCACCCGCCGGGACATGTCTGCGCGTGCTTTCTCTTTGCCGAGGAGTCGCAGCCGTGGATGAACGGCGGGGACGAACACAACACGAAGGAGCTACGATTTGTCAGTTCTCGCTATGAAGGACCTGCTCGAAGCAGGCGTCCACTTCGGCCACCAGACGCGCCGCTGGAACCCGAAGATGAAGCGCTACATCTACGGCGGCCGCAACGGTATCTACATCATTGACCTCCACCAGACGCTGAAGCTGTTTGATGAGGCCTATGCGTATGTGCAGGAAGTCGCCTCCAACAACGGCAAGATCCTGTTCGTCGGCACCAAAAAGCAGGCGCAGGACGCGGTCGCCGAGGCCGCCAAGCGGTCCCGCTCGTATTACGTCAATTCCCGCTGGCTGGGCGGCATGCTGACCAACTACCGCACCATCCTGACCCGTATCGCCCGCCTGCGCGAGTTGGACCGGCTGGACGCCGAAGGTGTTCTCGAATCTCTGCCCAAGAAAGAGGCCGCCGATCTGCGCGAGGAGCGCGACCGGCTGGAGAACTATCTGGGCGGCATGAAGGACATGAATGGGATGCCGGATGCGATCTTCATCGTGGACCTCAAGAAAGAAAAGATCGCCGTGCAGGAGGCCCGCAAGCTGGGCATCCCCATCATCGCCATCGTGGACACCAACTGCGACCCCGACGAGGTGGATTATGTCATCCCCGGCAACGATGACGCCATCCGGGCCATCAAGCTAATCTCCAACAAGATCGCCGACGCGATCATCGAGATCAAGCAGGGCGAATGGCAGGACGTGGCCGTGGTCGGCACCGAGGAAGAAGCCCAAAAGATGGGCGACGACCAGGATGCCGCTGTGGTCGCCGCACAGTGGGAAGCCCTGGAGAAGCGCGTTACCGGCGGCGCGCAGGTCCCGGCGGGTGTGCTTGACCCCAGTTTGGGCGCAAGCGGCATGACGACCGAAGGCAGCACCAGCGGCCTGGCCCGCCGGACGGCGGGCGCCGAGGGCGGCGAGGCGATGACCAACCCGGCGGAGACCGCCCAGGAAGTCGCCGCCGTGACCGGGCAGACGACGGCGCAGGGGACGGAGTAGAGACATCAGGCCCGGCCCTGAAGGGCCGGGCTACTGCTGAATGAAAGTCGCTCCGCGACTTAGGATTGGCCTTCGCGGGCTGTTCATTAGTGCCGGAGGCGCTTCCATCGGAGTAGCCCAGCCCTTCAGGGCCGGGGCAATTGACTTAGAGGATTTACGAACATGGCAGAGATTACCGCCGCAATGGTCAAGGAATTGCGGGACAAGACACAGGCCGGGATGATGGAAGCAAAGCGGCTTCTCACCGAGGCGGACGGCGACATGGACGCCGCAATCAAGGCGTTCCGCGAGAAGAACGCCAAGGCGACCGTCAAAGAAGGCCGCACCAGCGCGGAGGGCGTCGTCGAAGCGCTCGTCCGTGAGCACAACAGGCTGGGTGTCCTGATCGAGATCAACTCGGAGACCGACTTCGTTGCCAAGAACGAAGAGTTCGTTGCTCTGGTTCGCGACATGGCAAAACACGCCGCCGAGAATCCCGATGCGTCTTCGGTGGACGAGCTGCTGGAAGCGACGCACACCGAAAGCGGCCAGGCCGCCAATCTGCGGATTCAGGAGGTTTTCGCCAAGATGCGCGAGAACATCATTTTCAAGCGCTTTGCGGCCTACCGGACCGAAGATGGGACGGTGGACGCCTATATCCACATGGGCGGCCAGATCGGCGTCCTGGTCGAGCTGACCGGCGAGGGCATGGATGTCAAGAACTTGGCCCGCGAGGTCGCCATGCACATCGCCGCCGCCAAGCCCAAGTTCCTCAGCAAAAGCGATGTGCCCGCCGAGACGCTGGCCGAGGAGCGCGACATCGTCAAGACACGCACGGCGGCTGACCCGAAGAACGCCAACAAGCCGGCGGAAATCCTCGACAAGATCATCGAGGGCGGCGTCGGTACGTTCTACAAGGAGGCGGTTCTGCTGGAACAGCCGTACATCCGCGAGCCGAAGCAGACCGTCGCGCAGCTCATCAAGGGCAAAGCCGAGATCAAGCGGTTCGTCCGGTTCGAGATCGGCGAGGCGTCTTAGCTTATGGCGGACGCCTCCCCTTCCAAAATGAAGTGGTCCCGTGTGCTGCTCAAGCTCTCCGGCGAAGCCTTCGCCGGGGACGGCAGCCACGGGGTCATTGACTATCAGGCCGTCGCCAAGATCGCCTCCGAGGTCGCCGGCTTGCAGCGCAGCGGCGTCCAGACCGCCATCGTCATTGGCGGCGGCAACGTCATGCGCGGCCAGCTCGCCGAAAAAGCCGGCATGAAGCGCGTCACGGCGGACCACATCGGAATGCTGGGCACGGTGATCAACGCGCTGGCCCTCCAGGACTCGCTGGAGCAGCAGGGCATTCACACCCGCGTCCAGACCGCAATCCCCATTCAGACCGTCGCCGAGCCGTACATCAACCGCCGCGCCCTGCGCCACCTGGAGAAAGGCCGCGTCGTGATCCTGGCCGGTGGGACAGGCAACCCCTTCTTCACCACCGACACCGCCGCCGCCCTGCGCGCCTCCGAAGTCCGCGCCGAGGCCATTTTGATGGCGAAGAACGGCACGGACGGCGTCTACGACAAAGACCCGCGCCAGCACACGGACGCCGTGAAATTTGACCGCATCGCCTACGCCGACGCCATTGACCGCCGCCTGAAGGTCATGGACCTGACCGCGATGGCCTTCTGCATGGAAAACAACCTGCCCATCGTCGTCTTCGACATCAACGTCCCCAGCAACATCCAGCGCGTTGCCGAAGGTGCCCGGATTGGAACGCTCGTCGCCAAAGATGCGTAACTCATGGTAGTCTGTGTCGCGCCTGTCGCGAAGTTCCGGGACTACATTTTCAAGCCAGGCGCGACACATGGCAAAGACCATGTTTTCCGTTCGCTCGGATATGATCAGGCCGATTCGGCACAGTTAGCAACTATCTATGAGCAGCAGGCCGCTCACAGATATTCCCATCAAGAATTCTCGTTCGGGCGCCTGGATGAGTATGGGCAACGCATCAGCCTTGAGATACAACTTGATGGGGTAGGCGACTACAGCGGCCTAAAGAGCTACCTAATCTCCGGCTGGATGGTTCAGAGCGATGGCAGCATCACTCTGAACACGCCTTTCAGTGGTTTTTCTCGCTAGGGAGCAGCATCATTATGTTAGAAAATTACGCTCGTGTCAGGCTTGAGACCAACAAGTATCAAGCAAATGGAGCCTCCAGAGGCGACCTAGGATATATAATCGAGGTGTATCCCGATGGCTGTTACGAAGTAGAATTCTCTGACAAGCGGGGCATTACATTCGCACAGATCGTGGCACAAGAGAGTGAAATTCAACAGGATGAACCTTCCCTTCCGCTACATTCTATACCGACAGTTGATGGGGTGATGGAAACAGTTTACCTTACGCCGCCTTCTGTAGAGCAACAGAGTAAACTTACCAGGAGCAACAAGAAATGAGCCTAGCCGATCTCGCCAAAGATGCCGAGCAGAAGATGCAAAAGACGGTGGAGGCGACCCAGCACGATTTTTCCACCATCCGCACGGGGCGGGCGAATCCGAGCCTCTTGGACGGCATCACGGTAGACTATTACGGGTCGCCGACGCCGCTCAACCAGATCGCCAACATCAGCGTCCCCGACAGCCGCCAGCTTCTTATCGCGCCTTATGAGCGCACCCTTGTCGGCGCGGTTGAGAAGGCCATCAAGAACTCGGACATCAACATCAACCCGGTCAACGACGGGGCGGCAATCCGGCTGACCATCCCGCCGCTGACTGAGGAGCGGCGCAAGGAGTTCGTCAAGGTGCTGGGCCGTAAGGCCGAGGAAGGCAAAGTTTCTATCCGCAAGATTCGCCAGAACGCTAACGACCAGGGCAAGGCGCTGGTGAAGAAGAGCGAAGTTTCGGAAGATGATCTGAAGCGCGCCCAGGACAGCCTGCAAAAGATGACGGACAGGTACATCGTCGAGATTGACCGGATCACCAAAGCCAAAGAAGCCGAGCTGCTTGAAGTCTGACGGGGCGGCCATTTGATGAACAGTCTCCTTTCGGAGCACCCTCCCATTGCCGACGGCGATTTCGGGATCGAAGCCTTGAAGGCGCGTCTTGACCCTGCTCGCCTGCCCGCGCACGTCGCCATCATCATGGACGGCAATGGGCGCTGGGCGAATGCCCAGGGGCAGGACCGCCTTTTCGGGCATTGGCAGGGTTACCGCGCCCTCAAAGAGATCGTCTCCACGGCTGACGCGCTGGGGGTGCGGCATCTGACGGTCTTTGGCTTTTCAACCGAGAACTGGCGGCGGCCCGAAGCCGAGGTCGGCGGCCTGATGCACTTGATGCAGGCGGCGATGCAGGCCGAAGTCGAGGATTTGATCCAGAACCATGTCCGCATCCACGTTTCCGGTCGTTTGCAGGACCTGCCGGATGCGCTGCGCGAGACATTTGCCGGCGCCGTGCGGCGCACGGCGGGCTTCACAGGCCTGACGTTTAACCTGGCGATCAACTACGGCGGGCGGGCGGAGATCGCCGACGCTGTTCGGCGCATTGCCGAGGCGGTCCGGCGCGGTGAGGTGGACCCTGCCGGGGTGACGGAAGAGATGCTGTCGGCGCATATGTACGCCCCCGACCTGCCCGACCCGGACCTGCTGATCCGCACAGCGGGCGAGATGCGTATTTCTAATTTCCTGCTCTGGGGCATCGCCTATTCCGAAATTTGGGTGACGCCCACGCTGTGGCCGGATTTCACGCCCGCGCTCTTCACCGATGCGCTGGAAGACTACCAGAGGCGCACCCGCAAGTTCGGCGCGGTCGTGCCGTGAGCGGTGAGAGCGTGAAACGTATCGTCATTTTGGGTGCGACGGGCAGCATCGGGGCGCAGACTCTGGACGTGGTCCGCCGCCTGCCGGACCGCTTCCAGGTCATCGGACTGTCCGCCTTCCGCAACGAGGCTTTATTGCGGGAACAAGCGCGAGAATTCGGCGTCAGGGAAGACGGGCTGGAATGGGGCGCGAAAGCCGATCTGGTGCGGCTGGCGACGCTGCCGGACGCAGACACGGTTGTCGTTTCCGTGGTGGGCGCGGTCGGCCTCGCCGCGACACTCGCCGCCCTCGAAGCAGGCAAGGATGTCGCTCTGGCGACCAAAGAAGTGCTGGTGGCGGCGGGCGAACTTGTAACGGCGGCGGCGCGGAAGAGCGGGAGGCGAATCCTGCCGATTGACAGCGAACATTCGGCGATCTTCCAATGCCTGCAAGGGCAGAAGCCGGAGCAGGTCGAGCGGCTTTGGCTGACCGCTTCGGGCGGCCCGTTCCGCGAGTGGGATGAGGAGCGAATGGGGCGGGCAACCGTGGACGAGGCCCTGCACCACCCGACCTATCCCGCGATGGGCCGCAAGATCACGATTGACAGCGCGACCCTGATGAACAAGGCCCTGGAGATGATCGAGGCGCGCTGGCTGTTCGATGTGCCGATTGACCGCGTGGGCGTCGTGATCCATCCGCAGAGCGTGATTCACTCTTTAGTCGAGCTGTGCGACGGCTCGACATTGGCGCAAATGGGGTTGCCGGACATGCGCGTCCCCATCGAATATGCCCTGCTCTACCCCGACCGGGCCGACTTGGGCATCAAGCGCTTCGACATCCGAGAGCAGCAGGTTCCTTTGACATTCGCCGCGCCCGACGAGGACCGCTTCCCAGCCCTGGGCCTGGCCCGTCGCGCGGCCCGCGCCGGCGGCACACTGCCTGCCGTGATGAACGCCGCGAATGAAGCCGCCGTCGGCTTCTTCCTCGAAGGCCGGATCACTTTCCCCGCCATCACTTCCTTGACGGAGCGGGTGATGGACGCGCATCGTGTGACGGATGGGCCGGACCTAGCGCAGATCACGCAGGACAGCGCCTGGGCGGGCGAGGCGGTGCATCGGTCGCTCGAAGACCGCTCTCTACTACTCTGAAGGAGCTTTCGACGTGGTGTTGTTTTGGCAAAACGTGCAGCAGACCGTGACGCTGCTGATCATTCTGAGCATCCTGGTCGTCGCGCATGAGTGGGGGCACTTCATCGTCGCCCGCCTGTGCGGCATCCGCGTGGACGACTTCAGCATCGGCTTCGGCAAACGCCTGTTTCGGATCGCCAAACGGGGCGACACCGAATACAACGTGCGGATGCTGCCGCTGGGCGGCTTCGTCAAGATCGCCGGCATGGAGCCGGATGAAGCCCCGTTGATCGCCGCAAAAGACAAGATACGGGGCAAGGACAACGCCGACCCCGACGCCCACGAGATCCCCCTCGTGGCGGAAAACGTGGGCGAGGCCTCGGCGTACACGGCGCCCGACGGCTTTTACAGCAAGCCGATCTGGCAGCGCGCCTTGGTGATCGCCGCCGGCCCGTTCATGTCCTTCGTTCTGGGCTATGTTGTCTTTTGTTTGATGGGCGTCACGACGGGAGTCCCGACCGGCAACACTCTCAACAGAGTCGCCATGGCGGCACCCGGCGGCGAAGGACAGCGGATCGGACTGCGGATCGGCGACACCATCCAGGCGATCAACGGCCAGCCCATTTCCAGCGGCGAAGAAATGGTGGACATGATCCACGGCAGCGCAGGGAAGCCGATTACGCTGACGGTGCAGCGCGGCGGCGAGACCTTCACGCGCGTCGCCACCCCAAAGCCCGTTTTGGACGAGCACAACAAGCCGGTACTGTCCGTAGACGTGGTTCAGCCTGGTGCCCTAGCAACGCTTGGCCTCGCTTTACATGATGTTTTGGCGCAGATCAACGGCGTGGATGTCCTATCCGGGGAGCAGGCCCAAACGCTTTTGCGCCAGAACGCCGGAAAGATCGCCGATATCTCCGTGGCGCGCGGAGGCGATGAGGTCCACCTGAAAGGCCCCATCCCCCAGGCCGTCGTGCAGACTCCCCCGACCTTGAACCCGCACCAGATCGGCCTCCTGAACATCATTCCGGTGCGCGAGATCAGGCGCGTCGGCCTCGCTGCCTCGGTCCAGTATGGGAACAAGACCGTCGGCGACACGTTCCGGGGGCTGGCCTATCTCATCCATCACCGCGAGCTGCACAAGGCGGCGGGCGGGATCATCTTTATGTACCAGGCCACGGGCCTGGCCGTTAAGAGCGGCCTGCCGGATGTCGTTTCCATGCTGGCGAGCCTGTCCATCAGCCTGGCGGTCTTCAATCTGCTGCCCATTCCTATCCTGGACGGCGGCCACCTGCTGACGTTCTTCATAGAGTGGGTGCGGCGCGGCAAGCGGCTCACCGATCAGCAGCAGCAGTGGTTCCTGATGACGGGCCTGGGGATCATCGGAATCCTGTTCGTGCTCATCATGTCCAACGACATCATCCGCACCGTGACTCATCAACTGCCCCAATAAGCAAGATCAAGATAACCACTCATGCGCTTTACACAACTTTTTGCCCCCACCCTGCGGGATGCGCCGCGCGAGGCGGAGCTTCTTAGCCACAAGCTGCTCCTGCGCGGCGGCTTTATCCGGCCTCTCGCCAGCGGCGTTTACTCCTACCTGCCGCTCGGCCTGCGGGTGCTGAACAAGATCTCGCATATTCTGCGCGAGGAGATGGACCGCATCGGCGGCAACGAGATGCTGATGCCGTCGCTGTTCCCGCGCGAGATTCTGGAAGAGTCGGGGCGGGACAAGGTGGACGTGCTGTTCACGGTCAAGCCGCATGACTACTTCCTGGGCTTCACGCATGAAGAAGTCATCACGGCTATCGCCAGGACTGACATTCAATCCTACAAACAGTTGCCGTTTCTGCCGTACCAGATTCAGACGAAGTTCCGCAACGAGCCGCGCCCGCGCGGCGGGCTGATGCGCGGGCGCGAGTTCCTGATGCTGGACGCCTACTCGTTCGACAAGGACGCGGCGGCCAACCAGCAGGCGTACCGGAACGTCCGGGAGGCGTTCGGGCGGATGTTCGCCCGCTGCGGGCTGGCGGCGCTGTCGGTCGAGGCCGATTCGGGCGCCATCGGCGGCTCTCAGAGTGAGGAGTTCATGGTGCTGTCGGACGACGGCGAGGACACCGTGCTGCGCTGCGACAGGACGGGCTACGCGGCGAACGCCGAGCGGTGCGAAGCGATCCCCGCGCCCGCCGAAGACCCGGACGCTGAAGTCGCGGCGATGGAGAAGGTCAGCACGCCCAATGTCAGCACGATTGACGCTGTCGCGGGCTTCCTGAACGTCCCCACCACACGGCTTATCAAGACGCTGGTCGTTGCCGCCCCGGACGGGCAGCCGGTGGTTATCTTGGTGCGCGGGGACCGGGAGCTGCAAGAGGCCAAGCTGGCGAAGCTGCTCGGCGGACCGTCGCCGCTGGCCCAGCCCGCCGTCGTCCAGCAGGTGACGGGCGCTCCCGTCGGCTTCGCCGGGCCGGTCGGGCTGCCGGGTGGGGTGCGCGTGGTCGCCGACCGCGAGATAGAGTACGTTCGGGACGGCGTGACAGGCGCGAATGAGGCGGACGCGCATTTGATGCACGTCCTGCCCGGGCGGGACTTCCCCCACCCGGAATATCGGGACCTGCGGACGGCAGTCGCGGGGGATGTCAGCCCCGCCGCCCCCGAAGGGCGGCTCCAGACTCAGCGGGGGATCGAGGTCGGCCACGTCTTCAACTTCGAGACCAAATACTCGGCGGCAATGAACGCGACGTTTACGGACGAGACCGGCGCGACGCAGCTTCTGCTCGGAGGCTCCTACGGCGTCGGCGTTTCGCGGCTGATGGCGGCGGCGATCGAGCAGCACCATGACGAGAACGGCATCTGCTGGCCCATCCCCATCGCGCCGTTCGAGGTCGTGATCGTACTGGTGGGCGTAAAGGACGACGCGCAGAAGCAGGCGGCGGAGGACCTCTACTACGACCTACAAGTCGCCGGGGTGGACGTCCTGCTCGACGACCGCGACGACCGCCCCGGCGTCAAGTTCAAAGACGCTGACCTGCTCGGCATTCCGGTTAAGGTCGTGGTCGGCAAGTCACTGGCGGAGGGCACCGTCGAGGTCAGCCTGCGGCGCGACGGCGCGAACAAGGCTACCGTCCCCGTGGTGGGCGCGGCGGCGCATGTCCTGGGACTAGTGAAGTCCTTGAAGGCGGAGGTCGCCGCCTGAGCCTCCTCGCCGTCCTGCATCTGCCGCTGGTTCACATGACCGGCCTGCTTCTTCTCGCCCTGCTGCTCGGCGGCCTGATTGGCTGGGAGCGGGAGCGCCACGCGCGTCCGGCGGGGCTGCGAACACACATCCTGGTCTGCGTCGGGGCGGCCCTGATTACCGAGATTTCGCAGTCCTTCGGCCCGAACGGCGACCGGATCGCGGCCCAAGTCGTCACCGGCGTCGGCTTCCTCGGCGCGGGGACCATTATCCGCGAGGGAACAGGCGGCCTGGTCCACGGGCTGACCACAGCGGCCAGCCTTTGGGCCATTGCCGGCGTCGGCATCGCCGTCGGCTACGGCGGCCTGTATGCCGAGCTGGGAACGACGGCCACCTTGATCATCCTCTTCACCCTGACTCTCCTCAACACGTTTGAAGAAGACTTAATCCGCCAGCGGCGGCGGCAGGCATTGACCGTGGTCTTCAAGCCGGACTGCGTTCCTCTGGAAGCGGTCGGGCTGATGCTCGACCATCTGCACCAGCAGAACGTCAAGACGCGCGACTTGAAGCTGGAAAAGGCAGCATCCTCCGAAGTGGCTCACTTGCAGCTCACCCTGGCACACAAGGTTAAACGGGACACAATTGACGATGTGCTCCGCCACAACGGGAACATCGTGCATTACGAGTGGGGCGAATAGGGGATCAATCCTGCTTCGGTCGGTAAAGACTGGTACAGTCCTTGCTGCTGGATGTAGGCTTCCACCGGCTCCGGGGCCAGATACTTCACGCTCCGTCCTTCGCGGACGCGGCGGCGGATGTCGGTGGACGAGATTTCGAGGCCAGGGATGGGCAGGAACGAGACCCGGTGCAGGAACTCGGCATCCACCAATTCGGACAGCCGTTCCAGGACGAAGCCGGGGCGCGTGACGGCGATAAATTGGCACTCCCGCACCAGATTGTCATACTCATGCCAGGTGAGAATCTCCAGCACGGCGTCCGCGCCGGTGATGAAGTACAGGGCGTCCAGGTCAGGATAACGCTGGCGGAAGGCGCGCAGGGTGTCAATGGTGTACGACGGGCCGGGACGCTCGATCTCGATACGCGAACAGGAAAAGCAGGGGTTTGACCCCGTTGCCAGCAGCGTCATCGCGTAGCGGTCTTCCGGCGAACTAACGAGATACGCCTTTTTGTGCGCGGGCCGTCCGTTCGGCACAAAGACAACCTGATCCAGCGCAAACGCCTGACGCGCCTCCTCAGCCATCAGCAGGTGCCCGTAATGAATCGGGTCGAATGTGCCGCCCATGATGCCGAGGTGCTGCATGACGCTCCCGTTCAGGGCGTACCCGCTCCGTGGCTGGTCGTCAGGAAGACGACCAGCAGAATCGCCAGACCGAGCAGGGCACCGCCACAGAAGACCCAAACGGGAGGCGAGGTCCAGGCGCGCAGTTTCCCTTCCTGCACACGCTCCGGGATAGACTGCCCGACGGCCGCGACAAAGTTTTCATAGAGCGCCGACTCCAATTTGAACGCGAGAGAAAAGGTTTTCACGACTCCTTTGTAGTTGGGTGCATCATAAACCAGACAGACCCGCTGCTTTTTGGGAGCCAGCACGAGGAGGCGTACATCCGACCAGGGGACGTTCACCATGTCGTCCCGACGCAGGCCGTACTCCATAATGGCATACGCGATCAGGAAACCGAGCCTCAGAAACAGGCAGAGGATCAGGATCGGCACCTGGACTTCGTAGCGGATAATGGCTTTGCCTTGTATCGCCACCCCTTCGGGGTAGAGCGTCACCGTTCCCACCCGGAAGTTCGTCACGCTCCCCTGGACATAGTTCAGCAGAGTTTTGAATGGGTAGGTCTGTGCCTGCGGCAGCGAAGCCTGGTTTGTCGGCGGCGGCGGCCAGATGGAGCCGTACAAGGCAGGCGAACTCTCAGGGGTATTCGGTTCCAAAGGCTTTCTTTCTAGGGGCGTATCTGGCCCTGACCGCGCACGATGTATTTGTAAGTGGTCAGCTCTTCCAGCCCCATGGGGCCGCGCGCGTGGAGCTTCTGGTTGGAGATGCCGATTTCGGCCCCGAAGCCGAACTCGAAGCCGTCCGTGAAGCGCGTCGAGGCGTTCACATAGACGGCGGCGCAGTCCACGCCGTCCGTGAACGCCTGCGCGGCGGCGTAGTTCTCGGTGATAATGGCCTCGGAGTGGCGCGTACCGTAGGTGTTGATGTGGCTGACGGCATCGTCCAGGCTGTCCACGACGCGGACGGCGAGGATGAGCGCGTTGAACTCGTCGTACCAGTCCTGCTCAGTCGCCGCCACCGCCTCCGGCAGAAGGGCGCGCGTCCGCTCATCCCCCCGCACCTCGACACCTGCTTCAGCCAGCCTCGGCCCCATCAAGGACAAGAAGGCGGGCGCGACATCCCCATGCACCAGCAGCGTCTCGGCACTGTTGCAGACGGAGGGGCGCTGGACTTTGGCGTTCAGGACGATCTCGGCGGCCATGGCGAAGTCGGCGTCCTTGTCCACATAGACGTGGCAGTTGCCCGTGCCGGTCTCGATCACGGGGACGGTGGCTGTTTCGACCACGGTCTTGATGAGGGACGCTCCGCCGCGCGGGATGAGGCAGTCTACGGACTCGTTGAGGGTCATCAGGCGGCGGGCGGCGGCGCGGTCGGTGCTCTCGATAAGCTGGACACAGGCCGTCGACAGGCCGACGCTTTGGAGCGCGCCCTGTAAGACGCGAGCGAGGGCGACGTTGGAATGGATCGCCTCGGACCCGCCGCGCAGCAGGGCGGCGTTGCCGGATTTGAGGCACAGGGCGGCGGCGTCCACGGTGACATTGGGCCGGCTCTCGTAGATGATGCCGATGACGCCGAGGGGGACGCGCGTCTTGGTGATTTGCAGCCCGTTGGGCCGCCGCCAGCCGGACAGGACCACCCCGATGGGGTCCGGCAGGGCAGCGACCTGCCTCAGCCCCGTCTGCATCTCAGTGATGCGCTTCGGCGTCAAGGTCAGCCGCTCGATCAAATGCAGCGTCAGCCCGCGCTCCTTCGCCCCGGCGATGTCGCGCCCGTTGGCCTCCAGAATGGCGTCCTGGCTCACGCCCAGCGCGTCCGCCATCGCCGCGAGGGCAGCGTTCTTGGCGTTCGTTCCCGCCGTCGCCAATGTCCGCGCGGCGGCTTTGGCGGCCCGGCCTTTGTCTTCGACTTCCTCAATGGCGAGCGTACTCATAAATCCCAGCCTTCGGAGCAATAACTGTCAACGGCTACAAGTTCGTTTTGACAAAAAAGCTAGTGATGTCGGACACCCCTTCTTATCCTGGTTTGCACGAACAGGAACAGCATCACCAGGAGCAATAATACCACCATCAGTAAGGCAACCCCGTAGTCTACCCACGGCGAACGCATACCAGGTAGGTGCAGGGCGCGACATGACTGCCATGAACAGAACAAAGCCCAGTACCAGATGATGACCCGCCGCGCCCGCTGCTCAAATGGCGTGTTGCTCTTGCACGTTTGTAGGCGTACCTCATCAAGAACACGCTGCCGACGCCCGCGACGACCAACGCCAGGGCTAAGAGTGTGTATAAAAACTGGGAACCGGCGGTTGAAACCGCAGCAACAAGTTCACAAAACCGGCCTTCGCCGGTTAAGATGGAAGGCCACGAAGCATGAGTCCACGAAGCATGAGTCCACGAAGCATGAGTCCACGAAGCATGAGTCCACGAAGCATGAGTCCACGAAGCATGAGTCCACGAAGCATGAGTCCACGAAGCATGAGTCCACGAAGCATGAGTCCACGAAGGTGGACTTTGTGCTTTTGTTGCCGCGACTTTAGTCGCCCGGTCTGCTTTTTATACAGTCTCTAAGACTATGTCGTTCAGAGAGGGATGATGCATGGCATTAACGCTTCCTTTTCCTGTGCAATGGCTCATCCTGATTGTAGCCGAATCACCGCGCAAAGTCAAGGCAACAGACGGCCATACGGGAAGGGGGGGGCGCGGCAAGCAGCGCCCCTATAGGTCGAGGACGAGGTTGTCGCGGTGGATGACCTCGTCACCGGCGTTTGTGCCGAGGAGGAGCGGGATGTCTTCGGTGCGGCGGCCCATGATCTTGGTGAGTTCCTTGTGGCTGTAGTTGACAAAGCCCTGGGCGAAGGCGTGGCCGTGGGCGTCGGTCAGGCGCACCAGATCGCCTGCCTCGAAGTGGCCCGAAACGTGGACCACGCCGGCGGGCAGGAGGCTTTTGCCCTCGTCCCTCACGCGCTGCCGGGCGCCGTCGTTGACGGTCACGGTGCCTTTGGGCAGGACGCCGTAGGCGATCCAGCGCTGGCGTGAGCGCAGGCGGGTGGGCTTGGGGAGGAACTGCGTCCCGCACTGTCCGTCCAGGGCGTCGGCGACGACGTTGGTCCGCCGCCCGTCGGCGATGAACATATGGACATTGGTGTTGGCGCAGATTTTGCCGGCCTGGACTTTGGTGGTCATGCCGCCCGTGCCCATGCCCGTCTGGACGCCGCCCGCGCGCTGCTCGACCGCGCGGTCAATGGTCTCGACAATGGGAATAAGCTGGGCCTCGGGGAACTGCGTCGGGTCCCGGTCGTACAGCCCGGCGACATCAGACAGGAGCAGGAGCGCGTCGGCCTCAATGAGCGAGGCGACCAGGGCCGCCAGCGTGTCGTTGTCGCCGAACTTGATCTCGTCCACGGCCACGGTGTCGTTCTCGTTGACGATGGGAACGGCGCCGTGGCCAAGCAGGGCATCAAACGTGTTGCGGGCGTTGAGGTAGCGGGTCCGTTCGCGCAGGTCCTCGCGGGTCAAGAGGACCTGGCCGACGGGGATGTCGTGTGGGGCGAACGCCTGGGCGTAAGTGTGCATCAGCAGCCCCTGCCCAATGGCGGCGGCGGCCTGCTTCTGCGGGATGGAGCGGGGACGGCCCGGCAATCGCAGCCGGTCCATGCCCGCCCGGATCGCTCCCGATGAGACCAGGACGACGCTGCGCCCCAGCGCCTGCTGCCGCGCGACCTGGGCGGCCAGGTCGGCGATATAGGCCGTGTCCGGCGGCCCGCCGCCGCGCGTCAGCGTGCTGGTGCCGACCTTGATCACCAGTTTTTTGATAGGAATGGAAGTCATAGGGGGAACCCACCTCCTTACTCGCTCCGCTCGCAGGGGTCCTCCCTGTTAGGGAGGACAAGGAGAATGACCGATGCTGCTGCCCCTGCTCTTACCCCTCCTTAACAGGGAGGGGTGGCGCTTGCGCCGGGGTGGGTTCCTACTCCTGCGTCTCTTCCTCATCTTCCGGCACGTCCAGAGCGTACTCGTCGAAGAAGTCGAAGGCGGCCTTGCCGATACGGACGGTATCGCCCTGCTTCGCGCCCAGCGTCCGCAGCTTGTTGATGATGCCGGTCTTTTCCAGTGTCCGGTGGAGGCGGTTCACGGCATCCTCGTTCTGAAGCTGCGTCATGGCGACCAGGCGCTCGATGCCCGCCCCGCTGACGATGTAGGTCTGAGTGGCGGGGTCGTAAGCCGCCTCCCAGCGGCGGTCCGTCCGGCGGCCTTTCATGGTATCGGCGGTGATGCGGACTATCTCGTCATCGAAGGGGGGCGGCAGCGGCATCTCGGCCAGGCGCTCGGCCAGGAAGTAAACGAGAGGCTCCAGGCCCGTCCGCGTGGCGGCGGAGATGACGAAGACAGGTTTGTCCTCGTCGGCGAACTCGGCCCGCAGCAGATCGGCTTCCTCCGGGTCAGCGATGTCCGACTTGTTCAGGACGACCACCTGGGGAAGCTGGGCCAGCTTGTCGTCGTAGGCGGCCAGCTCACGGTTGATGACGGCGTAGTCGTCCATCGGGTCCCGGCCCGATGTGCCGGAGATGTCTATCAGGTGGCAGAGCAGGCGGGTCCGCTCGACGTGGCGCAAAAACTGGTGGCCCAGGCCGACGCCTTCACTGGCCCCTTCGATCAGGCCGGGAATGTCGGCGATGACAAACGTGCGCTCCTCATCCACGCGCACGACGCCGAGGTTCGGGACGAGGGTCGTGAACGGGTAATCCGCGATCTTGGGCTTGGCGGCGGACAGCGCGGCGATGAGCGTGCTCTTGCCGACGTTCGGATAGCCGATCAGGCCGACATCGGCCAGCAGCTTGAGTTCCAGCTTGATCTGGCGCTCCTCGCCCGGCTCGCCGTTCTCGGCGTACTTGGGCGCCTGCTGCACGGACGAGGCAAAGTGGGCGTTGCCGCGCCCGCCCTGCCCGCCGCGCGCGATGATGACGCGCTGCTCGTGCTTGGTCAGGTCGGTGAGGATGCGCCCCGTCTCCACATCCGTCGCCGTGGTCCCGACGGGCACTTTCAGGGTGATGTCCCCGGCGTTCTTGCCGGACATATCCCGGCTCGTGCCGTGGATGCCGCGCAGGGCCTCATAGTGCCGCTGGTAGCGGAAGTCCAGCAGCGTGGACAGGTTGGAGTCAGCCTCCAGGTAAACGTCGCCGCCCTTGCCGCCGTCGCCGCCGTTCGGGCCGCCGCGCGGCACATATTTTTCCTTGCGGAAGGCGACCGACCCGTTGCCGCCGTCGCCCGCTTTCACGTCTATGACCACTTCGTCTACGAACATAATATCCCTAATCTCAAATCCGCCACGGGCTGAAACCCGAGGCTGTCAAATCCCAGCGCCTTCCAGGTCTGCCAGTGCAGTCCAGGGAACGCAAAGACGCATTCCACGGGGCTGAACCCCCGTGCTTTAAAAGTGCAAGCTCCCGCCTTCGCGGGCGAAGAGGCAACGGTTACGGCTCGGAATAGTCGCTCCCCTATGTCTGGAGGCAGGTTGCGAAGAAGTAGCGACTACTGATTGTAATAATCAGGCGGCTTGTCTTCCCATTCCTGCATCCGCGCGCGGCTTCCATCGGGCTGAAGTAAGTAGTACGCTTCCGGGGATAATTCATCGGGTCGAAACACCCCAACATCTTCGATCAGCCCTGCTCGTATCTCAATGGCGGCACCCCCAATCGGGATGTTACATGTTGGGCATGCCCATACCATTTCGCATAGGTCACCTTTTATGTCTGTCACGGTCAGATTGTCAACGCGGGGGTCGCCAACATTATGGCCACCGCCACCGAAGCTCGCCCAGCCACGCACAACACCATCCATGCTAGGTCGCCATTTGATCTGATCGCCTATGTTGTAGATGACCTCGTGGGGGTAGCGAGTCGGGCAGTAGCCCCACTGAAACTTGATGTAGTGAGTCCAGGGGTGTGCCTCAGTGCGAAGGCTACTGCCGCACTCAGGACAAGGCAGACCCTGATTTTCGAGAAAGGCGTAAACCGACATCTTGTCCTTTACTCCTGCGGACTCACCGGCTGCTCGTCGGCCAGGGTCCATTTTCCCGTCGCGAACTGCGAGGCCAGCCAGGCGCCCAGCGCGGCGAAGGCGAGGGCGACGAGCGGGTTGTACAAAAAGTAGTGCATCCCGCCGGAGTGGGCCGATTCGGGCGAAACCGGCGGGATGTGCCAGAACGGGCGGACGAAGCCGACGGCGCAGAACAGGGCGAAGGTCAGGGCGGCGACGTTCAACCCCTGCTCGCGGGCCAGGAAGCCGACGGCCAGGCCCGCCAGCAAGGCAGGCAGCGTCAGGGTCAGGAAGGCCGCACAAACGTCGTAAAACGCGTCGGACGAAAAATCATTCGCGCCGAGCCACCAGACGCCGATGCGGTTCAGCAGCAGGGTCAGCACGACCCCGGCGATAGCCGCGAGTACCCAGCGCACGGGCGGCCTCAACCCGCCGCGCCTTCCATGACGGTGATGTGCGACCCCGAAGGCGTTTTCGTGATCTCGACGCGAGTCGCGAAGGCGTCTTTGAGTTCGTCAATGTGCGTGATGACGATGATACGCTCGAAGTCGTCTTTGATCGCGTCCAGGCACTCGATCAGCTTTTCGCGCCCCTTGGCGTCCTGGGAGCCGAAGCCCTCGTCAATGATCAAGGTCTGCAAGCGCGCCCCGGCCCGGCGGGCGAGCAGCTTGGACAGGGCGATCCGCAGGGCGAAGGCGGCGCGGAAGCCCTCGCCGCCGGAATACATCTCTAGGGGGCGCGTCCCCAGGTTGTCGCTGACCTTGATGTCCAGGGTCTCGATGGGACCGTCCCGCTTGGTCTTGGACTCGCGCAGGGTGTCGAAGTAGAGTGACATGTCGCCGTCGGTCAGACGGTCCAGGATGCGATTGGTCTCTTCGGCCAGTTCGGGGATGGCGTTCTCGATGATGAGCGCCTGGACTCCCTTTTTGCCGAAGGCTTCGGTCAGGCGGGCGTGAACCTCCCCGTCGTACTTGGCATCGTTCAGGCGCTTGGCTTTATCGGCACGGACGGCCTTCTGCTCCTCGAAGCGGGTGAGGGTCTGCTCCCGCCGCCCGATGTCCTGGATGACGGCCTGCTCCTCGGACTGCCGCGCCTTTTCCAGATCGCGAATCTGCTGCCCGCGCGATTCGAGCTGCGCCAACTCGCCGCTGACGTCGGCCAAGCCCTGCAATTGCGCCTGGGCCGCATCCCGGCCCGCCTGCCGGGTCTGTAATCCCTTCTGGGCGCGGGCGATGCCGGCTTCTGCGGCTTTCAGGGCGGTCTGGGCGTGTTCCAGGGCAATGTGCTGGCGCTCCGACGGCTCCAGCACGGACAGTTCGGCCTTGACGGCGGCGTAGTCGGCTTCCACATGCGCGAGCTTCGCCAGGGCGGCCTCGTACTTGGCGATCTTGCCGCGCGTTTCAAGGGCGAACTCGCCCGATGCGGCGATGCGCTCGGCCTCGGCGCGAACGGCTGCAAGGTTGGGCAGGGTCTTTCGGGTCTCCTCGGCGTCAAGGACATACTGCTCGGCCTGGGCGAGACGCGCGCGGTCATCTTTGGCCGCTTTGACCTGGGCATCCAGGGTTTGCAGTTCGTTTTCGCAATTTGTGATCTGCGTTTTGACCCCGTTGGCCTCGGCCTTGACCCGCTTCTGCTCGGCCTGCGCCTGCCGCAAGGCATTTTCGTAGTCGCCCTGGATGGCGGCGACTTTGGAAGCGGGCAGCGGCGAACTGCACACATCGCACTGGCCCTGCTGGCCTGCCAGCGTCTCGATCTTGCGCGCCCAGTCCTTCGCCTGCCACTCGACCCCAGCATACTGTTCACGCAGGGCGGTGAACTGTGCCTGTAACGCCTTCAGTTCGGCGCGTTTAATGATAGCCTGCTCCTCACTCCGGTCGGCGGCGGCGACGCGCGGGGCGAACGTGTCGCGCTCCCCTCGGAAAAAGTCGAAGTCCTTGACGCGGGCGGCTGACTGCTCGTAGCTGGCAACGGCCTCCTTCATACGCCATTGAACCTCGGTCTCAGCGGCCACTAGTTCCTTGTCGGCAGCGGCCAAGAGTTGCTGGCCCCGGTAGAACTGTTCCAGCCCCCTTTCCAGTTCGCCGACGCGGGCGCGCGCGGAGACCAGCTTCTCGTAGTCGCGGCAGATCTCGTCGTGGCGCGACAGCAGCGCGTTTGCTTTGGCCGCGTCTGCTCGGTGCTCGGCGAGGTCTTTGGAAAGCTCGTGCATCTCGCCATCCAGGGCCGCGATCTGCGCCTTGAGCGAGTCGGTGAGTTTCTGATGCCCTTCGAGCTGGGTTTTACGGTCCCGGACAGCGTAGAACTCGGCGCTGAGTTCTTCGCGCCGGGCCGAGAGTTCTTCCTGCCTTGCTTGCAGGACGGCAAGCTGCTCGCGCATCTCCGGCTCGGCCTTGAGTTCGGCGTCAATGCCGCTGATGTCGCGCTCCAAGTCCGTCGCCTCAGCCTGGGCGGAGCGCATGCGTTCGCGGGCTTTGGCTTCCAACTGGTCGTAGCGGGACAGGTCCAGGATGTCGGCCAGAATCTCTTTGCGCTTGGTGGGCGTCTGCTTGACGAACTGGTCGGCCTGCCCCTGCCGCAGATAGGCGGAATTTAGGAAGGTGTCATACGACATCCGCAGCAGCTTCTGGATGGTTTCGCCGGTGTCCGTGGCCTTGTTGCCCGTGAGCGACCGCCAGCCGGCGCCGAGGCCCTGGTCGGGCGTCTCCTGCTGGAACTCCCAGAGGTTGCCGACGGCCTTCTTGGACCGCTTGCGGATGACCCGGTAGCGCTGCCCATCCATCTCAAACGTGAAGTGGACGCTCATCTCGTCCGCGCCGATGCGGACCAGTTCATCGTGCTTGTTCTTGCCCGCCCGGCTCTCGCCCCAGAGCGCCCAGGTGATGGCGTCGAGCAGGGCGCTCTTGCCGTGCCCGTTCTCGCCCGACAGGCAGAGCGTGTGCATCCCGGTAAAGTCCAGCGCGGGCACGCCCTCGCCGTAGGACATGAAGTTCTTAAGTTCGAGACGAATCGGTATCATTTCGTCTGTTATTATACCTGAAACGGGGTAAAGCCGGAGTCACGGGGATTTGGGTTGTACGATAATGGCCGCGCGGGAAACGGAGGAGTCTTTGATGTGACCGAGACTTGTCAAGGTTCCATCCTTGCTGATCCGATACTCGCTGATCGCATTCGTCGCTTCATTGGACAGGCCGCTTGGGAAATGCATGTGGGTGTCTAAGGCGTAAAGGAATCGGCCCGTCGGATCAACCGCAAGGATGTCAGGGCTGGTGCCGGTCATTATGCTGGAAGGATGAAGCGCCGTGAGCCTCCCTTGTGAGTCCAGTCGGTATTGCGAGATACTGCCGTCTCCGTAGAAGGCGCCGCCGTTCGCCGCATAGGCGAAGCGGCCCGCTGGATCAACCGCTACTGCCTGCGGCTGCTGGTCGGCGGGGACGGAGGGCGGGATATTCGGGGTAAGGGCGCCGTCGGAGGCTATCACATATTGCCAGACCGAGCCGTACCCATCGCCGCAGAACGCATACCTGCCTGAAGGGTCGAAGGTGAGGTGATCAGCCGAATTGGGTTGTGCCTGAGACAAATGAACAAGATGGCCGTCATTTCCGATGCGATAGCTGTCTAGTTGTCCCAAACCGTTCAACGTATGGAGCAGATGTGCTCCTGGGTTGAGGAAAAGCGTGCGCCGTCCTGAGTTATCCGAGAAGGTGGTTTCCACCGGAAGCGAGGCGAAAGTACCGTTTGGGCGAATAGGGAACGCCTGGATTTTGCCCTTATCGGTATCAAAGGAAACATATGCGACGTGTCCCACAGGGTCGATCAGCAGGTTCATAGGAGAGGTATGAGAAGAAAACTTCGCCACCGCCGCTTCTTGTATAAGCCTTCCTGTGCTGGTAATGGCGAAGCTGGAAATCTCGTTGAACCAATCCCCCTTGTCGGCCAGTTGACAGTTCATCAGGTACAGATGATGTCCCCCAGAGTCAGCCGCCAGGCAATACCAAATTGGCAAGGTGAAGCTTTTGATCTGCACGATTGGCGGCGTCAGCGGCAGGAGGCGTCCGGCCTTAAAGACGGCATACTGTGAGATGGTCTTATTCTCATGCAGGACGTACATGTATTCGGCTCTATGAGGAGCGGGCTTGGGAGACGACGGTTTAGCCGGCGCTTGAAATGCCTGGTCCGGCCCATGTGATGTCGGCAGGACGGCTATGGTCCCTTCCCGAATTCCACCCACTCTGATGCGCTCCCGTGCCGGGACGCCCAAGCTTCCGTCCGGCAGGAGCGGGTGTGCAACAATGTCATGGTCGTAGGAGCCGCTTGCATAATAGGTAAGCAGAAAGCGCCCCGTCCGGTCGGGGCGCATATAATCCACGACTGAAATGGTATGCTCCAAGTTCTCTATGGCATTCGGCAGGGTCACGGCGGGCGTCAGCGGCGTCAGGACAGCAGCGCCCAGATTGTAGGGCCTGATGGTGTCGTTGTTGGAAACATAAACGATGTTCCCGCTCGGGCCAAACGCCAAGGCGTTGCCCGACACGTCGGTTTTGATCGGCGGCATCACCACGCCTTTGCCGTTGACAGCACATAAATAGATGGACTTTTCGACCGAGTTGACGGCGGAGAGCAAGCGGCCATTCGGGGCTATCGCCAGCGCGGAGACTTTGGGGTCAACGATGACAGGCGGGGCTAGATCAGGAGCCAGGGAACCATCGGGCTTGACCTGGAAACCCGCGACCCATCTGAAAACGTCAACATTGGTCCCACCCCCCTGCACCGCCCAATTTGGAATCACCCGCTCGATGCCTTTGTAGTAGAACTCGTGGTTAAGCACATAGGCATGGCTCCCATCTGCCGAAAAGAGAATTGAGAGCGGCGAAACGGTATCACCGGTCTCGACCTCATAAGTCGTGTCCCGCTCACCGGGCTTGCTGATAACCCGGTGCAGTTGATGCTTTTCCGTTGCCTCACCGCTTACAACCTTCTCCACCGCGAGGTGGACAAGCTGCCCATCGTTGCGCTGCTGGTATTGCCAGATGCCATCATGGCAAATTACATATGCATATTTCCCATTAGGGGCGAACTGCATGATTGTGGCGTCCGGGCCAGCCGTGATGAAAGGGATCGGCAGGGAGGAAAGTGAACCGTCAGGCAGAAAACGGTACTGATCTATGTTGCTCCCACTGGGGGAAAGGACGTAGACGAAGCGCCCGTCCGGGCTGAACGCCACTTGCCCTGGATACCCTCTGCCCGCGGACGATGTCAGCACGGTTCGCGTCTGCTGTACAGCACGCCCCTCCGAGTCAAACCGGAACCGACGCAGAATAATGCTTTGGTTGTCGGAGACCGCAACGGCCAACGTCTGCGTTGGTCTCGCGGGCGATGGAGCCGCGCGAAAAGATAAAGGAAGGAGAGCGGAAAACAACAGCAGGAAAAGAAGGGCAATACGCATAGGACGGTGACCTCCACTAAAAAAGCGCCTTCCATCGTCGGGAGGCGCTTTTTGTTGACTTTCTACTTCGGCGTGAAGGAGGTGCCGCAGCCGCAGCTTTTTTGGACGTTGGGGTTGAGGTACTTCCAGCCGCCTTCGAGCAGGTTGGCGGTGCTATAGTCCAGGGTCATGCCCGTGATGAACTGGGCGCTCTTGGGGTCCACCAGGACGGTCACGCCGTCCACATCGTAAACGGTGTCGGTGTCGCGCGGGGCTTCTTCGAGAGCGAGAACGTAGGACAGGCCGGAGCAGCCGCCGCCTTTGACACCGACGCGCAGTTTGAGGGCGTCGTTGCCCTTCTTGACCCGCAGGCGCTTGACCTGGGCGATGGCGGCGGGCGTCAGAGTCACGGGATGGGCCGAGGTTTCGGTAATGGGTTCCAGGGTGAGAGTGTCGTTCATCATATATGCTCCAACCCCGCCCTGAACGGCGGGGCTTCAGTAGTTCACGCTGCCCGCCTGCGCGGGCGCAAGAAAGTCCCATGCCCGCGAAGGCGGGGATTTGCTCTATTACAGTCCTGCCGTTTAGGGCAGGGCCTCAGAAGAAGCCTAGTTCCAACTTGGCTTCTTCGCTCATGCGGTCCATGCTCCAGGCGGGTTCCCAGACCAGCTCGACGCTGACGTCGGCGACGCCGGGGACGCCGCGCACCTTCTGCTCGACTTCGCCGGGCAGCGAACCGGCGACGGGGCAGGCGGGGGAGGTCAGGGTCATCTCGATGTCCACGACGCCGTACTCGTCCACATGGACGTCGTAGATCAGGCCCAGGTCGTAAATATTGACGGGAATTTCGGGGTCATAAACGTCCCGGAGGGCTTCCATGACCTCGGCCTCAATGACCAGGGGATAAACTTTAGTCTCTGCTGTGGGCATAGTGGTTACTCCGTGACGGCGGGTTCGGCGCGGCCTTGCAGGGCATTGTGGACGGTGTGCCAGGCCAGCGAGGCGCACTTGACGCGGGCGGGGTAGTCGCGGACGCCCGAGAAGACGGCCAGCTTGCCCAGGTCTTCCAAAGCCTCCTCGGAGGCTTCGGGGCCGGTGACGAGTTCGTGGAAGGACTGGAACAGCGTCTCGGCTTCGGCCACCGTCTTGCCTTTGAGTTCGCCGGTCATCAATGACGCAGACGCTTTGGAGATGGCGCAGCCGGAGCCGTTGAAACTGATGTCCCGGATGGTGTCGCCCTCGACGTGCAGGTAGACGGTCACGTTGTCGCCGCACAGAGGGTTGTGGCCCTGCGCGACCTGGGTGGCATCTTCCAGGACGCCGAAGTTGCGCGGCTTCTTGTTGTGGTCCAGGATAACTTCCTGGTACAGTTCTCGTAAGTCGGACATTAGCCGAATACCTCGATGACGGTGTGCAGGCCCTTGACTAACGTGTCTATCTCGTCCCGCGTGTTGTAAAGGGCGAGGGACGCGCGGGCGGTGGCGGGGACGCCGAACCGCTGCATGACCGGGTGGGCGCAGTGCTGGCCGGTGCGGATGGCGATGCCCTCGCCGTCCAGGATCGTCCCGATGTCGTGCGGGTGGATGTCGCCCAGGGTGAACGAAAAGACGCTGGCCTTGTCGCGGGCGGTCCCGATCATCCGCAGGCCCGGCACTTCGGCCAATGCCTGTTCGCCGTAAGCCGTCAGATCGTGCTCATGGGCGGCCAGGTTGTCCATGCCAAGCGCGTTCAGGTAGTCAATCGCCGCGCCCAGGCCGATGGCGCCGGCCATGTGCGGCGTGCCGGCCTCGAACTTGTAGGGGATCTCGTTGAAAGTCGTCTTTTCAAATGAGACCGTCAGGATCATGTCCCCCCCACCCTGCCAGGGCGGCATGGCCTCCAGGAAAGACCGCTTGCCGTACAGGACGCCGATGCCCGTCGGGCCGTAGAGCTTATGTCCTGAGAACACCAGGAAGTCGCAGTCGAGTTCCTGAACGTCAATCGGCATGTGGTAGGCCGACTGGGCGGCGTCCACCAGAACGGGGACGCCCTGCGCGTGGGCCATTTCGATGACCTGCTTGACCGGGTTGATCGTGCCGAGCGCGTTGGACATGTGGACAATGCCCACGAACTTGGTTTTCGGATTAAGCAGCTTGGCGTACTCGTCCATCAACAGCTCGCCGTCGTCGCTGATCGGGATGACCCGGAGTTTGGCGCCCTTCTCCGCGCATAGCATCTGCCAGGGGACGATGTTGCAGTGGTGCTCCATCTCGGAGACGATGATCTCGTCACCTTCTTTGATGTTCTTTCGCCCCCACGTCTGCGCGACGAGGTTCACGCCCTCGGTCGCGTTACGGACAAAGATGATCTCGTGGGCGTCGCGGGCGTTCAGGAAGTCTTTGACCTTGACCCGTGCGCCCTCATAGCCGCGCGTCGCCAGTTCCGCCAGCAGGTGGCTGGAGCGGTGGATGTTGGCGTTGTAATCCGCGTAGTAGTCCGAGATGGCGTCTAAAACCAGCGTCGGCTTCTGGGTCGTGGCGGCATTGTCTAAATAGACCAGCGGCTTGCCGTGGACTTCGCGGCTCAGAATCGGGAAGTCCCGGCGCACCTTCCAGACATCATAGGGCGCGGCATCTGTCTTGCCTATCGTACCACCGGCGACGGGCCGCTCGGCGAGGGCGCTACTCATAACACGATTCCTTCTAAGCCGCGGTCGGCCAGCAGGACCTGGTCCAGCTGGGCGCGGATGGCGTCCACCTTGATACGGCTGACGATGTCGCTGGCGAAGGCGTAGGTCAGCAGGGCGCGGGCCTGATCCTGGGGGATGCCCCGTGCGCGCAGGTAGAACAGGGCCTCGTCGGACAACTGCCCGATGGTCGCGCCATGTGTGCATTTCACGTCGTCGGCGAAAATCTCTAGCTGCGGCTTGGTGTCTATCTGCGCCGTCGGTGACAGCAGCAGGGTCTGGTTGGTCTGCTTGGCGTCGGTCTTCTGCGCGTCCTGGCGGACGTATATTTTGCCGTTGAAGATGCCGCGCGAGTGGCCGTCCAGGATGCCCTTATAGACCTCATGGCTGTTACAGTGCGGCATAGCGTGGTCAATGGCCGTGTGGTTGTCAATAACCTGCCGGTCGTTGCCAAGATACACCCCGTTCAAAGTACACTCGATGCCCTCACCGCCGAGATAAGCGTTGGCATCGTTGCGGACGAGCAGGCCGCCCAGGGCGATGGAGTGGCTGGAGAAGTTCACGCTTCGGGCCAGCTGAAGCTGCATGGTGGCGACATGGTACGCCTTGACGCTCTCGCGCTGGACTTTGTAGTGGTCCAGAACGGCGTTCTCGGCTGCCACCACTTCCGTCACGGCGTTGGTGAAGTAGACCTGATCGGCCGTGCCGGAATAGCTCTCGACGATAGTCGCCTGGCAATTTTCCTCGGCGACGATCAGCGTGCGCGGGTGCGACACGGTCGGGCCGGCGCTGGGCGTCGAAATAAACAGCAGGTGGATCGGCTCGTCTACCACCACGCCGCGCTTGATGCGGACGAACGCGCCGTCTTCCAGGGCCGCCGTGTTCAGGGCGACGAACGCCTGGGTGTCGAACTGGGCGTGGCGACCTAAATTGGCCTCCACCACGTCTGGGTAGGCCGCCATCGCCGCCGCCAGGCTGCTCACGACGACGCCGGACGGGAAGGCGGGGCTGGACAAGTCGGCGTGAAAATGGCCGTTGACAAAAACAAGCTGCGTCCCGCCCATGCCCTCATAGGTGAACGGTCGCAGGCCTTCCGTCGTTAGCCGGCTCTGGGCTTCGCTTGCCAGCGTGAACGGCGTCTCGACAATAGGCGAGACATTGGTGAAACGCCACTCTTCATCGCGCCGGGTCGGGAAGCCGACGGCGGCGAAGCGTGCGGCGGCGGCGGCGCGCAGGCCGCGCAGCCAGTCCGGGCCAGGCGCGTCGCTGCCGCCATCCGTGCCGGTGAAGTCGCGCAGGTAGCTGTTGGGGGCTGTGATGGTGTCTGTGGTCATGGTGGTCATAAACGGTGCCTTCTGTGACGGGCGATTAAAATCGCGGCAACAAGTTCACGAAGTCCGCCTTCGCGGACTAAGACCAACTTCTAACCTGCGGAGGCAGGTTTCGTGCCTTTGTTGCCGCGATTTTAATCGCCCGCGAAAAACTACGCGGCCTTGTCAAGCCCATGCGTGTGGCCGCCTTCAAGCCAGCCGTAGCCCTGAGCTTCGAGTTCCAGCGCCAGTTCCTTGCCGCCGGACTTGACGATGCGCCCGCCGGACAGAACATGCACGAAGTCCGGGACGATAAAGTTCAGGAGCCGCTGGTAATGGGTCACGACGATGATGGCCCGGTCGGGGCTTCGCAGGGCGTTGACGCCCTCGGCGACGGCCTTCAGGGCATCAATGTCCAGGCCCGAATCAGTCTCGTCCAGGATCGCCAGCTTGGGGTCCAGCACGGCCATTTGAAAAATTTCGTTGCGCTTTTTTTCGCCGCCCGAAAAGCCCTCGTTGACGGGCCGGTTCAGCAGGCTCTGGTCAATGTGCAGGACTTTCAGCTTCTCGCGGACCAGCTTCAGGAACTCCATCGCGTCCAGTTCCTCCTGCCCCCGGTGCTTGCGGATCGAGTTCAGCGCAGCCTTCAGGAAGTAGGTGTTGTTGACGCCCGGAATCTCGACGGGGTACTGGAAGGCCAGAAACAGCCCCTCCTGCGCCCGCTCCTCGGGGTCCAGTTCCAGCAAGTCCTGGCCCTCGAACGTCACCTCGCCGCCGGTCACTTCGTAGGAATCGCGCCCGGCGAGGACGCCCGCCAGAGTGCTCTTGCCGGACCCGTTCGGCCCCATGATGGCGTGAACCTCGCCGGCGTTGACGCTCAGGGTGATGCCCTTGAGAATTTCTTTCTCATCAACCCGCGCGCGCAGGTCCGTGATCTCCAGCAATGCCATAGTGTTTATAATCCTTCTTTAAGAGGCTTTGCCTTCGCCCACGACGATCTTGATCTCGCGCGGGTGGCCGTTCTCGTTCGTGCCCTGCCAGTGATGGTCCTTGCCGTCATGCCGCCCGCCATGTGCATGCATCGCGACGCCCTCGGCGTGGGACTTCTTGACCAGTTCCTGGGCCTTGACCTGGGCTTCCTGCTCCGTGTGCGTCACGACTTCATGCGCGTGCTCCGGCCAGCCGATGACTTGGATGATGTATTTGCTTGCCATTGTTTTTCCTCTTCTCCCAGCCTTTCCACGGCTACAACCGCAGAGCAACCGCTATCTGCTCCGCCTCGGCGCGTAAGTGGCGCGCGACGCGCTCAAACCGCAGAACGTCCTCCTGCCGAAAAGCCTCCTGCGCTGCCGGAGCAGTCCAGGTCCCATCCGGCAACTGGAAAGGGTATTCCGTGTTGCGCTGGTAAAGCTCACCTCTAGGCGGCAACTTGGGTGCGAGGTCACACAAATCGTAGATGTCAGGCAGCCAGCGGCTGAAGATGCGAACAAGACGATCCGCGATCTCTCTGTTGCCGGACTGCGGCAACCGAACCAGGCGGTTAATCATCCGCTCTGGGTAGTGCTCCGCCTTGACACGCCCAACCAGCAGCCCGTGCTCGCGCAGCGTCGCGTCCATGTAGTTGATGGACTTCTCCACCACCTGCTGATACTTTGCTATCGCCTGGCAACGGGTCCCGAAGTCCACGAGGCTGAAAACGGCAGCCGCCGCCACAAAATCTGAATCGGCTTGCCGCTTCCATGCGTCAGCTTCGGTCATACGGCGACCCAATCCTCCTGGAATTCTTCCAGAACGGTCAAGCCTTCCCCTTCCACATGAAGCACCTGATAATCGCCCCGTCGGATCGCCTTCAAGACGGGCATTATCGCCGGCCACTCCTGCCGGATGGCAGTTTTGGCTTCCACCCCATTCGTCAACAGGATGCTGAGGCAACTCCCCGGCGGCAGAGGGAAACCAGGCGTCGCGCCATACTGCATCTCGAACAAGTCTTGATCCTCATTGACCTCGTTGTAACCGAACGGCGAGATGACTTCCAACACGTGAACGTCATCTCGGCCATCCGCCAGGCCGTAGTAGAGAGCGAGCAATAATGTTTGGTGATCAAGTCGCCGGTGCTGCTCGATGAGACGTTTGACGTCTTCCAAACGATCTGGATAGGCCATAGGTGATCTCCTGACGAATCCCTCTACCCCACGCTGCCTTCGAGGCTGACGCCGAGGAGCTTCTGGGCCTCGACGGCGAACTCCATCGGCAGTTCGCGGAAGACTTCCTTGCAGAAGCCGTTGACGATCATCGAAACGGCGTCCTCGGTCGAGATGCCACGCTGGTTGCAGTAGAAGATCTGGTCCTCGCCGATCTTGGAGGTGGACGCCTCGTGCTCGACGGTCGCCGTCGGGTTCTTCACCTCGATGTACGGGAACGTGTGCGCGCCGCAGCGGTCGCCGAGCAGCAGCGAGTCGCACTGCGAGTAGTTGCGGGCGTTTTCCGCGCCGGGGTTAATCTTGACCAGTCCCCGGTAGGTGTTCTGACCCTTGCCCGCCGAGATGCCTTTGGAAACGATGGTGCTCCTGGTGTTTCGGCCCAGGTGGATCATCTTGGTGCCCGTGTCGGCCTGCTGCATGTTGTTGGTCAGCGCGACCGAGTAGAACTCACCGATGGAGTTGTCGCCCTGCAAGATGCACGAGGGGTACTTCCAGGTGATAGCGCTCCCGGTCTCGACCTGCGTCCAGGAAATCTTGGCGTTGTCGCCCTTGCAGATGCCGCGCTTGGTGACGAAGTTGTAGATGCCGCCCTTGCCCTCTTTGTCGCCGGGATACCAGTTCTGGACGGTCGAGTACTTGATCGTGGCGTCCTTCATGGCGACCAGTTCGACGCAGGCCGCGTGGAGCTGGTTCTCATCGCGCATCGGCGCGGTGCAGCCTTCCAGGTAGGAAACGTAGCCGCCCTCGTCGGCGATGATCAGCGTCCGCTCGAACTGGCCCGTGTTGGCGGCGTTGATGCGGAAGTAGGTGCTCAGTTCCATCGGGCAGCGGACGCCCTTCGGGATGTAGCAGAACGAGCCGTCGGTGAACACGGCGGAGTTTAGGGTCGCGTAGAAGTTGTCCGAGTAAGGGATCACCGAGCCGAGGTACTGGCGGACCAGCTCCGGGTGGTCGTGGACGGCCTCGGAGAACGAGCAGAAGATGACGCCCATCTCGGCCAGCTTGCCCTTGAACGTGGTTGCGACCGAGACGCTGTCGAAGACGGCGTCCACGGCGACGTTTGAGAGCCGCTTCTGCTCTTGCAGCGAGATGCCCAGCTTGTTGAAGGTTTCGAGCAGTTCAGGGTCCACTTCGTCCAGGCTGTTCAGCACCTTCTTGGGCTTGGGCGCGGAGAAGTAGGCGATCTTCTGGTAGTCTACGGGCGTGACCTTGACGTTGTGCCAGAGCGGGTCTTCCATCGTCAGCCAGTGCCGGTACGCTTTCAGCCGCCATTCCAGCAACCACTCCGGCTCACTCTTCTTAGCCGAGATCATGCGGATGACGTCTTCGCTCAAACCGACGGGGACGGTATCGCTCTCGATCTCGCTGACGAAACCGTATTTATATTCTTTGCTCGCGAATTCTTCAATGGTATCGGTGGCCGTACTCATGGTCGCTCCTCGCACTTCTAATGCCGACTGTTCTTGTCGGATATAGTGTACCCATAAAGAGCGCCCCCTGTCAATGTCTGAGGCGGCTGATTGCGGACCGCGCAGGAAATTCCGCTGCGCTTCGCCAATCACTCAGGCAATGCCTTTCAAGGAGTCTTTCCCATGCCACTTCCCCCCCTGGGCGCGCAGTTGATGGTCTTCGGCGGCCATCCGACCCTCAAATACGATATCCAGACGCAGGCCGACCTGATTTTGGACAGCATCCGCGAGGCTGGCTATGCCGGCGTCGAAGGCGGGCCGCGCGACGCCGCCGCTTACAAACGCGCTTTGGACGCACGCGGCCTGCGCTACGGCGGCTCGCACGTCAGCCTGACCGCCCTGCTGGACGTGCCGCCCCTCGTCGCGTATCTCAAAGCGGTGGACAGCCGCGACATCTGCAACTCCGGGTTGCGGACCTGGCACAACCGCAGCGGGGACGATTATCGTGACGCCGTTTCCGTTCTCAACGAGGCGGGCCACGCCCTGCGGCGCGAGGGCATCCACCTGCACTATCACCACCACGACTTCGAGTTCGAGGCCGTCGAGGGCGAAAAGACGGGCATGGACATCCTGCTGGCGGGGCTGGACCCCGAAGCCGTGGACTTGTGCGTGGACATCGCCTGGGTGACGAAGGGCGGGGCGGACCCGGCGGCGTACCTGACGCAGCACCGTGACCGGGTCGGCTACCTGCACTTCAAAGACTTCGACGCCGACGGCTGGACCGAACTGGGCCGGGGACAGGTGGACATCGGCGCGGTCATGCAGGTGCTGCCCGACCTCCCCGGAGTCCGCTGGGTGATGGTGGAGCAGGACACGACGCGCAACGACCCGCGTGAGAGCATCGCCATCAGCCGCCGCTACCTGCGGGACACCTTCGGCTACTGACGCCGACCAAAACTGCCTGTGTGCGGAGGGTGCAGGACATCCGGCAACCTCTGCAATGGAGGAACGTAGGGGCGCGATTTATCACGCCCTCCTGCGTCCAGAAGGAGGCTTTGCGTTGAAAAGGGGGTTGTGGAAATTAGTAACCCATGTTCAACTCTTGCGCCTGGGCGGTTAGCTCCCTCAGCGCCGCCAGCCGGGCCTCATCATTACGCTTCTTGAAGTCCATCAGGTCGTTCAACAGAATCCGGCGGTGCGTCCCGACCATGCGGAACGGTATCTGCCTCTCCATAAGAAGCCCGACAAGGTAGGGCCGGGATACTTTCAGCAAATCCGCCGCCTGCTGCGTCGTCAGTTCCGCGTTCACGGGAGTGACCGTAACAGCATTCCCCTCCCCCATCTGCGTGAGGACATCCACCAGCAGCCGGGAGGCAGCGGCGGGAATCTCGACGGCCTCATTTGGCTCGTTACCGTCAGCGAGTTGAACGCGAAACCGGCGGTGCGCCTGCAAATGCGCCGCCAGCCGACGGCTGGACTCCCTAGCCAGTCGGCTATCGTCATCGGTAAGTGTCAATGTCGGTGAAGGTGCATTTAGAGTGGTCATGTTATATCTCCTGCCAGTCCTTCCATTATGCCATATGAACTCAGCAAACGCAATATCCGAAACGCGCGTTAATATCCTACAACGCTGGATTTTGTTACAGCACCGCCTGGGAAACGGTCGAAACGGCGGAGGAAATTGCGGTCCCGTCGCGGGAGCCTGACCCAAATCAATTCCTCGCAGCGGATGGTGAATACGCGGCCATAATGGAACAACAGGCCGTGTTCGATGCGTCCGTCCTCGGTCACGTCTAATTCGTGGCGGACAAGGTCGGACTCGTGCCGCCAGGCGTGCAGCGTGGTGCGCGCCACAAGCGCCAATGTGTGCTCATCTTCGGGCGTGATCTCGGCTCCCTGATAGGTCAGGACGAGGTCATAGTATCCGATGCCGATGTACCCGGCCCGCAAGGTGAGCGACAAGACTCGTCGGGCGCGGTCGTGCCGGACCTTGACGACCAGCGCATCCTCCACGCCTTTTAGCCGCGCCAGTGCCAGCACGTCTGCCGGCAGAACGCCTTGCATCTCCTCCCGGTGGCGGGCGTATTGTAGTTCAGCCGACCGATCCCGATCAAAGTTGTCGTCAATGGCACCATACCAATCAAGCGTGAAGTATTTCATCTATCTCCATCTCTTAGGGCGTGTTCCACGCCCGTCTGCCATTCTCCTGCGTCCTATCTTTCTCGCCGGTGGCGGGCCTTCAAAGCAGGACTCAGACGCCCGGAACGCCAATAAACCAGCAGTTCTTTTGTTGGGAGGTACTTTGTGGAGAAGTTGATCAAAGCCAAAGTCGAAGCGGGCCGCGTGGCGATCCATTGGCTCGGCCAGGGCGGGTTCGCCTTCAAGAACCATGCGGGCGAGGTCCTCGTTGTGGACCCCTATCTGTCCGACAGCGCCAACGCGGACGGCACTGCGGCGCGGCTGGTAGACATCCCTGTCCGGCCCAAAGAGGTGAAGCTGGACTACCTGTTCTTGACGCACGACCACCAGGACCACACGGACCCGCATTCCGCCCCCGCCATCGCGCAGGCCAACCCCGACGCCCCCATTATCTGCCCGCCGTCGTCATGCCGCCACCTCACCAAGCTGGGAGTGCCGTCCACGCAGATCACCACGGCCATGCCGGGGCAGTCGCTGGCCTTTCCGAACTTCGTTGTCCACGTCGTCGCCGCCGAGCATTCCGAGGACAGCGTGGGCTTCGTCTTCGAGTTCGGCAGCGAGGGCAGCAGCACAGACACGGTCTCGGTCTACATCACAGGGGACACGGAGTATAACGACGGCCTGGCCGCCGCCGTCGAGGAGTACGGACCGGAAGTGCTGCTGGTGCCCATCAACGGGCGCTGGGGCAACATGGACGCCGCTCACGCCGCCAAGCTGGCCGCCCAGGTCGCGCCGCGCGAGGTGATCCCGATGCACTACGGGATGTTCGCTGAGAACACCGCCGACCCGGACGAGTTCGTTTCCGCCCTGGCCGTGGCGACTGATTCCAGCCCGGACATCGTGCCGGTCGTGATGAAGCACAACGCCTGCCATATTTACTGTCCTGCCGAGGCCGTCCAGGGAAAGCACGCCAAGACGGAAGCGCGGGCGGCGCGGGCGAAGGCCGCCCGCGTCAGCCACCAGCACCAGGACGGCCTGCGCGGCCCAAACGGCGGGAGCGGTGTCAACCGAGGCGGCGGGCGGGCGCGTTAAGCATCCACCGGCACTGGAAGTGCCGGTCTACTCTTAGTGAAAGTCGCTCCGCGACTGAGGAGGGGTCTCTGCTGGCTTTTCTTCAGTGCCGGAGGCACTTTCACTCCCTAGTAGACCGGCACTTCCAGTGCCGGGGACTTTTCTTGAAGCGCCTAGTGCGTCGAAGCGCTCTGGGCGGCAGGCGCGGCGATGGCTTTTGTGAGCGCGTCGGCCAGGTCCGAGGTCGGGCCGCCGTAGCCGACGAAGCTCTGGAAGACCTTGCCGTCCTTGCCGATGACGTACTGCGTCGGGATGCCGGACACATGGTACAGGAGGCTCGCCACGTCCTTGCCGTGCTCCTGGGTCGGGTCCAGCACGAACGTGACCGCGTCGTACTCCGGGTGCTTGGGCAGCCAGTCGTCGAACGCATCCTTTTTATCCCAGACGTTGACGGCGAGCACCACCACACCCTTGTCCGCGAACTGCTTGGCGACCTCGTTGGTGTGCGGCAGGGACCGCTGGCACGGGCCGCACCACGTCGCCCAGAAGTCCAGGACGACCACCTTCCCCTTGTAGTCCGAGAGCTTGACGGGGCTGCCCGCCTTGTCCTGGACGGTGAAATCCGGCGCCTGGGCGCCGGCTGCCAGCAGGACCGGCTCCGAAGCCTGCGCGGATGACTGGGCAGCCTGCATCGCCTTGATGCGTTTGGCGAGGGCGGCGGCCGCCTTCGCCGGGGACGTGCCGCCGCCGCCGCGCGGCCCGAAGAGGATGTAGCGGTTCGCCATCAGGCCGCTGCTCGGTGGGACGAACACGCCCTTGAAGGCCGCCGTCCGGCGGTCGAAGCGCACGACATCGTTCTTCTCCCAGTCGCCGACGTACAGGTCGCCGTCGGGGCCGAAGGTCAGGCCGCCGACGTTGCTGAGATGCTCGTCCGGGGCGGCGAAGATGCGGACAAACGCTCCGGTCTTGCCGCTGAACTGGAGGACACCGGAATCACCGCCCGCGTACAGGTCGCCGTCCGGGCCGAAGGCGATGTTCTGCGGGTTTTTGAGGCCGCCGCTGCCCGGCGGCACAAACGTGCCCAGTGCAGCCCCCGTCTTGCCATTGAAGCGCAGGATCTCATTGGCGCTGTTGTTGGTGACATACAGGTTGCCGTCGCGCCCGAACGCGATGTCGCCCGGATCGGTCAGGCCGCTCCGGCCATGCGGCACGAACAAGCCCATGGGGGCGCCCGTCCTGCCGTTGTAGCGCCGGATTTCACCCGTTCCGATGCCGCCGGTGACGACGTATAAGTTACGGTCCGGCCCGAACGCCATGGTAATCGGCTCGGACATGCCGCCGCTGCCCTTAGGAATGAACGTCCCCAGGGCCGCGCCGGTGAAGGGGTTGAAACGCAGGATGCGCCCGTCCCCATAGGAGGTGACGTACAGGTTGCGGTCCGGCCCGAACGCCAGGCCGACCGGGTTCAAGTTCGCGCCCAGGATGCTGAGGGGTTTGCCCGTAGCCCCGTCACAGCGCATGACCGCCTCGCCCCCGATGTTGGCGATGTACAGAGCGGAGTTGGCGGGCGTCAGGCGCGGCGCCGGGGTCGCCCCTTGCGCCCGCGCGGCGGGTGGGTGTGCCGCAAGCGGAAGAAGCGCGGCGGAGAGCAGAAGGCCGAGGGGCCTGAAGCGAAATGACATGGCGGTATTCCTCCTCGTGGTTTCTACAACGATAACGGTTTACAGTACGCAAAGATGCGGCAAAACGACCCAAAGTTCCTTCACTTCGGGTTTTTATTTTCATTGCCCTCGCACTGAAGCCGGGAGGTCACAACAGGTATACTAGAGGCATGAATGACCAGTACGACGTGATCATCTGCGGGGCGGGACCGGCGGGGGCCTGCGCGGGGTATGAGGCGGCCTCGGCAGGGCTGAAAACGCTGATTTTGGAAAAACGAACCCTGCCGCGCTATAAAACCTGCGGCGGCGGCGTGCCGCTGACTGTGGCGAACGATCTGCCCAAGCTGGTCCCCGAAGCGTTCGTCGAGGCGACCGTGACGCACCTGCGGCACACCTGGGACTTCGAGGACGCCCACGTCGCGCCGCTGAACCCGGACCCGGCCCAGCCGCCGATGAGCCTGTGGATGGTGCAGCGCAGCGTCTTCGACAATGCCCTGACCGAGCGCGCAGCGCAGGCGGGATGCGATGTGCGGGACGGCGTCTCGGTCAGGTCGGTCGCACCGGACGGAGACACACGGGTCCGGGTGGCGATGGCGGACGGCGAGATTTATCACGCCGCCCACATCGTCGGCGCGGACGGGGCAAACGGCATTGTCGCGCGCATGGCTGGTCTCCGCAAGCAGCGGCTGCTGGCGATCGCGCTGGAAGCCGAGATTCCGCACGAGTGGGGGCGTGGACACGAGACTCTGCGCCCCGAAATCGCCCATTTAGAGTATGCCGTGAAGCAGGGATACGCCTGGGTCTTTCCCAAAGCGGGCCACCTCTCGGTCGGGGCGGGCACTTTCGGGCGCCGCTCGGCGGAGGGCAAAGGGGAAGCCAGCAAGGACGAGCTGGCGCGCTGGATCGTCGGCTACCTGGACGCTCTGGGCGTGCCCACGCGGCGCGAGGAGATCGAGTTTCACGGCCACCCGCTGCCGATTTGGGGCGGCTCCGAGCCTGTCTCAGCCTGGAACGGGCGCGTTCTGCTGGCGGGCGACGCCGCCGGGCTGGTCAACCCGCTCTTTGGCGACGGCATCTCCTACGCCTGCCGGTCGGGCGCACTGGCGGGCCGGCAGATCGCCGCCGGCCGGTCCGCGCGCTGGACCGAAACGCTGCGGGAGGAGCTGGGGGCGAGCCATGACGCTGCGCTGACCATCGCCAAATTCTTTTACCAGTTCCCCCGCGTCTGCTACACCATGGGCGTCAAAAGCCTCACCGGGACGCGCACGGCGGGCCGGCTGATCGGCGGCGACCTGCGCTTCGACAGCATCCTGGAGCGTCTTCCCTGGAAGCGGCTGATGGCTGGGTCAAAGCTCGCTTGGTGACGGCAGAAATCTTTCCCCAAGAAAATCTTCGCCCGCAAGAAGGAATTGCGGCGCGGGATGCGGAACAAGGGCGCGGAACCGCCGATTAGGCTCTGCGCCTGACCGCAACAACCACAGAGAGGACACGAACATGGCTTTCAGCGTCAAAAGCAAGAAAAACGGCACCGAGTACTACCTACACGGGCGGGATGCCGCCAACGGCAAGACCAAGCTCTACTTCTTTGGAAAAGAAGTAAAAGAAGGGGCCATCAACGACCTGCCCGAAGGTTACGAGGTGTCCGAGAACTCTCTTACCGGGCTGCCCATCCTCAAAAAGAAGAAGTAAGCGATCATTCTTTCCGTCCCCCAGTTGCTGGCGCGATGCTCGTGCGCCAGCAACTCGTTTTACTGCGAGGGGTTCCTTGGGATATGGTCCAGGGGGCGATAAACCAGAGCCGGATCAATGACTGCGGGCGGGTCGCGCGGGTCCTGGATGATCCAGACTAAAAAGTATTGATCCAGAACGGCAGGCGGCATCTGCGGGGGATGCGAAAAGGCAATGATGGCCGTCGGCCGGCGACGCTTTAAAATCCGGTACAGTGGGTCATTGGGAAACATCCACTGCTCATCATCCACGCCCCAGGGTCCTTTGTAAGAGGCCGGCAGGCGCGCAATCTCTCCATCGGTCAGCCCGCGCACATCAATAAAGGTTTTGTCCAGATTGTGATAGCCGGCGTAGCCCATCTCCGAGTAGGCGATGAGGCCGCCCGAAGGCAGCACGTCATGGATATAGCGGTCGGCGGCGATCCATTTCCGTCCCAGCGCATTGTCCGCCGGCAGCAGATCAGCACTGGATGTCGAGAAGCGGGCATTCGACCAGGGATCGTGCGGGGAGACAGCGGCACAGATGGCCCAAAGCGTGACGGCGAGGGCGGGCGCGGCGGTCGTCCACACCAGGCCGCGCCCGCGCAGCCGGCCCAGGCCCTGCACTTGGAGGATGGCGAGGAGCGGCAGGACCGGCACGACGAACCGCCAGCCCGGCATCCAGTCGCCCCCAAAATGCAGCACAAACGCGATCTGCGCCAGCACAACCGTTGACAGCAGCCACGACCAACTTCCACGCCGGACGGAGCCTAGCAAGGCCAGCCCCCAAAACACCACCGTCCCCAGCGCTTGCCACTGCGTGGACCAGAGCGGCACGGGGAACTTCAGATAGTCCCAGGCCACTCGGACCGGCGACAGCGGATGCAGCAGATACAGAGGCCCCCACTGCCAGGCGTACTGCGGCGTGACCTGCTTGGCATAATAAGTGTTCGGCACGATCTGCCCATAGTAGGCAAACCGCGCCAGCAGCAGCCCCGCCGTCAGCAGCAGGAACACCGACGCCCAGCCCAGCGCATCCCACCAGGGGAGATTTCGCCGCGCCGTCCAGACCGCCCGCGCGGCCAGAAGCACCGCAAACAGCAGCGCCGCCTCGGGCCGCGCCAGGAGCGCCAGAAACAGCAGGCCCGCCGAGAGCACGCCGCCGTGCCCCTGCACCTCGCGCCTGAAGGTCAGGATGGAACCCAGCACCAGACACGCCGCCAATGTCGTTTCCATGCCGTTGACGGCGGCCAGCGCGAAGTTGTTGTTGACCGCGACCAGAACTTGCGCCAGCAGGCTTTCGCCGCCTGAGAGGCCAACGGCACGGGCCAGCCGCCCCGTTTGCCAGAGCGCCAGGGCGGCCAGCCCCAGCCCCAGCAGCTTTGCTTTGAACAGGATGTCCAGGAAAGGGATAAGCTTCAGCAGCAATGCCATGAGCAGCAGGTGGAGCGGGCTGGAGAAGCCCTCCACCCGTTCGCCGATGTTGAAGACCGGCCCATGCCCAGCGAGCAGGTTTGCCGCATAGCGGTAAGTAATGAACGGGTCGTCCGTGGTGACGCCGAAGACCGAGTAAGCGCCGAGAAGGAGGAGGAGGTACGGAACGGCAAAGGCCGCCCCTCGGAGGGCAGCCTTTGGCGAGAAGCGTGACGGTGCGGGGGGCGCAATGTCTGTGCTAGGCGACATACTCGTACCGGGTGTTGCGGCGGCGGGGCTGGTAACCGGCATCCGAAATCAGCCGCTCGATCTCCTCGAGGGGCACGGTGAAGACGCAGCCCGCCGTCGAGACGACGTTCTCCTCCATCATCGTGCTGCCGAAGTCGTTGACGCCGTAGCGCAGCGAGAGCTGGCCGATGCGCGGCCCCTGCGTCACCCATGACGCCTGGATGTTCGGGAAGTTATCCAGGAAGATGCGCGACACGGCGATGGTCCGCATATAGTCAAAGGCCGAGGCGCGCGTCCCGCCCAGTTCCGTCCCGTCCGGCTGGTAGTTCCAGGCGATAAATGCCGTGAAGGCGGCGGGGGCATTGGCCAGGGACTCGTCTTGCAGATCGCGCAGCTTTTGCAGGTGCTCCACGCGGTCTTTCAGAGTGTCCACCGAGCCGTACATCATGGTCGCCGACGAGCGCAGGCCGACTTTGTGGGCGACGCGCATGCAGTCCAGCCATTCCTCCGCCGTGTCTTTGTAGGGCGCGATCCACTGGCGGACCCGGTCCGTCAGCACTTCCGCCCCGCCGCCGGGGACCGAGTGCAGACCGGCAGCTTTCAGCCGCGTCAGGGTCTCCTCCATCGTCAGCTTGTTGAGCTTCTTGATGTAGATGATCTCGGCGGGCGACAGCGCGTGCAGGATGACATGGGGGAAGCGGTCCATAATCGCCCGGAACAGGTCTTCGTACCAGTCAATCTTGAGCTTGGGGTTCAGGCCGCCCTGCATCAAAATCTCGATGCCGCCGACGTCCACCATCTCCTGAATCTTCTGGAAAATCGTCGCGCGCGGCAGCACATAGCCGCCCTCGGCGCCGGGGATACGGTAGAAGTTGCAGAAGCTGCACCGAACGTAGCAGACGTTGGTGTAATTGATGTTGCGCCCGACGATGTAACTGACAGTGTTGTCCGGGTGCTTTTGGGTCCGCACGAAGTCAGCCAACTGTCCTAGCTCTACGATGTTCGGGTGGTGGAACAGCCGCAGGGCGTCTTCGCCCGTGATGCGTTCGCCGGCGAAAACCTTGTCGGCGATGTCGTCAATGGAGGACGTTCCCCCCGCCCCCAATCCTGGGGGAGCCAGAAGTTCTCGTTCTGCCAGTGCCATAGGGTTGTCCTTCTAGTTCGCCATCGCCAGCGGGACCGCCGCTTTGCGGGCCGCTTCGTCATGGCGCACGGGGTCGTTCAGTTCATCCTCGGCGTCGGGCCGGACCACTTGATTGTAGAAGCTGTCCCGCTCGACCGGCGTTCGCCCTGCCTCCACGATGAGATTTACTAACTGAGGCCGCGTCAGCACTTGCTGCTTGTTGCCCTGCTCGCCGTCTTTGTAGGTGATCTCGTACTCGTGGATCGTGCCGTCCAGGTCGTCCGCGCCGTACCACTGGGCGAGCTGCGAGACCTGGGGCGTGTTCATGATCCAGAACGTCTTAACGTGCTGGAAGTTGTCCAGCATCAGGCGCGAGATCGCGATGTTTCGCAGATCGCCGTCGCCGGTCGGGTGCGGCAGGCCCGCCAGTTGGGTGCCTTCGGGGTGGAATGAGAGCGGCGTGAAGGTTACGAAATGGCTGGTCTCGTCCTGCAAGGCGCGCATCTTGACCAGGTGCTCGACGCGCTCCGGGATCGTCTCGATGTGGCCGTAAAGCATGGTCGCGTACTGCGGCAGGCCCGCCTCGGCGGCGGCTTTGGAGATGTCTATCCACTGATCGCCGGACAGCTTGCGCCCGAACAGCTCCATGTGAACCCGCTCGGAGAGTATTTCAATGCCGCCGCCCGGCAGCGAGTCCAGCCCGGCCTCTTTCAGCTCGGCGAAGACTTCCGGGAGCGGCTTGTTCGCCTGCCGCTGTATCTCGGCGATCTCGACGCAGGTGAACGCTTTGATGTGAACGTCGGGCCGGATCGCCTTGACGCCCCGCAGCAGGTCTAGGTAGTATTGGTACGGCAGCTTGGGGTTGATTCCCGCCACCATATGCACTTCCTTGATCGGAACGTCCAGGTGCGCCCGCAGGCGGTTCTGGACATCCGCGATGCTCATGGTGTACGGGTCCGGCCCGCCCTTCTGGGCGTAGAAGGCACAGAACTTACAGCCCTTATTGCAGACGTTGGTGTAGTTGATGTGCTGGTTACGGACGTAATAGGTCTTATCGCCATTCATCCGCTCCCGCACAATATTGGCGAGCGCCCCGACCGCGTTCAGGTTCGGGTTCTCGTACAGGGCCAGCCCATCGTTGGCATCCAGACGCCGCCCGTCCATGACTTTGTCATAAATGCGGGTCAACCCCGCCGTCTCGACCAGCTTCTCCGTCAGTCGTCTGCTCATGCGGCTTTTTCCCAATCTAATCAAAGCGACATTGTGAATAAAGGTACAATGTATTGTACCACAATCTGCGGGGATTACAACCCCCGCTTAATGCTCCACGACGCGGGCGAGGCCGACATCCACTCCCTGTCCTCCCCAGGTTTGGTGACAGTGAACGGCCAGCATCACTTTCGCCCCCGGCTTCAGCAATGCCTTCGCGGCGGGGCTGATCGGCAGCGGTTCATACCCGGTGTTGTAACCTCCGGCCTTTGCCGCAAGCACGCCGTTGACATAAATCTCCACGTCCTCATCATGGAAGGCCATGAACGCGAGGTCGGAGTACGCTCCCGGCGGCAACGTAAGTGTGCGCCGCAGCCAGAGGTCGCCGGGCGAGTCCGTCCAGGCGGTCCCGATGACCACGCCCGATGGGGGGTTGGCCCCAAACACACCCTTGCCCGTCTTCCATCCCGAATCATCGAATTCGGTTTTGTACCAGCCGGCGGGCGGCGGGCCGGCGGTTGTCAGGTAATGCCAGACTGCCGGAACGGTCGAAGACGTGGGGACAAGATAAGCCACAGAAGGCGGCGGCGGGAGCGGCGCCCAGCCGCTGACTTTGACCGGGTCGGCACCGGCCCATTTTTTCCAGACGGTGGGATCAGTCAGCATTCGGATGAAGACGCCGCCAACCACCGAGCGCGCCCGGAAGCCGTCGCTGTGGATGTCATCGGTCAGGTAGGTGTCCACCAGCGGCAAGCGCGCCGTCGTCGCGTTGAGGTAATCATAAAACGGCGAGATCATCGCCTCGAAGTCCGTCCGACTATCGGCCAGCGAGGCGCTGAAGAACGAATGATCGGTGTCTCCGATGCGGGTGCGCGAGTCCAGCGGCACGCCATAGGTCGTCATCTTGCTTTTGTAGTACGCGATCTCCTTTTGCGCGACAGACGGCGGGAAGACGTGCAGGCCGAGGACTTTGTCCCAGACCAGGTTGTATTTCTGGCTCCAGGTGCCGGGCTTGTCGAAAGCCAGCAGGGAATGATCGCCCGCATCGGCCACCTGCTGCCAGTGGGCCGCGTCGGCCTGCGCCAGTTGCGCGTACTTCGCCGCCCCTTTTGCATCGCCCCGCATCCGGCACAAATCGCCATAAGCAGCCAGGGCGAGAATGGCCTTCACCGAGAGATTAGCGTTGTGCGCCAGATGGCCCATGAAGTCGTCGGTGCAGAGCTGATCTTCGGGGTCCAGCCCGTATTGCACGAGGTACTGCGCCCACCGGGTCAGCAGCGGCCAGTACGGCTTCACAAAATCCGCGTTGCCGTCCGCTTTGGCGATGCCATCACAGAGAAGCAGCATGTTGCCGCTCTCTTCCACCGGCATGGCTTCGCCCGCATCCCCCGTCACTGATGCCACCGGATAGGTGCCCAGATCGTGGGGCGAGTTCGGGAACTTCCAGCGGGGCGAGGCGGCATACGCCAGGATCGGGACGGCGGAAGCTTTCGCCAGTGTTGGGCTTAAAAGAAGCCAGACCGGAGAGGTCGGGAACAAAACGTCGGCGGTGGCGATGTCGCCGTTGCTGGTGTTTTCTTTGGTGAACATCAGCGGCCTGCCATTGGTGTCCGCCGCGATTCCCGCTGCGGCCAGCGACTGCCGGTACGCCAGGGCGCCGATCTGCGCGTAGCGCGCCCCGCCGACTCGGGTCATGTCGGCCGTCAGAGCGGCGTCAAACTGCGCGCACCGCCCTGTCAGGCTGGGGTAGTCCCGCTCGGCGGCCTGAAGCATGGTGGAGGGCATCGCCCCGTCGCGCCGCCAGTAGGGGCGCAGCTTCTTGCCCGCAAGCTTGACGGAGTAAAGCTCGTCATAGGCGATGATCAGATGGCGTGAAACAGGCGCCGCGCCGACCACGCCCAATGGAAACACAAATGCCAGGGTAGGAGGTTCGTCGGAGGCCGCGCGCGGCATCCGGGCATCGTCGCGGGCCGGCAGGGTTCCCCCGGCGGCAAAGCCGCCGGCCAGGGCCTCGCCGTCGCCGATGGCCGCTTTTGTTTGCCCGGTCGGGGCGGCAACATAGGCATACCCCCAGTCAATCCGTACGTCATCCCCCGGAGGCGTCAGCAGCGTTTGATCCACCGTTCCGACTTTCAGAGCCGTCAGCGGTCCCATCGTCTCGCGTGACCACCTCACTTTTTGATCGGGCGTGTTGACCGCAAGCAGCGCACCGGCACTGTCATAAACGGAAACCAGGTGTCGTTTCCCGTCTGCCGAGCGCACGGTCCAGGTGAGATAGCTCAAGGGCCGGGTCAGCACGTCCAGGTCATCCGGCAACGCCGCCGTCATAAATGTCAGCGTGACATGAACACCCGCGCCATCGAAATTGTAAAGGCTGCGCGTCGGCGTCACCCGCACCCCCGTCTGCGGCAGCGCGGGGACACCGGCAGGGCTGGTGCCCATGAGCCGAAACACCCGCCCGTCAATGCGGACCAGGCTGACCAGCGGATGTTCATGGTGCGTCCAGTGCCGCGTGACATCGTCGGTGAGCCGGTCCGCCTCCGACCAGATGCTCAGGTAGGGGTCACTTGTGACCAGCGGCACGGCAGGCGGACGAAAGGCCGGGGGCGCAGGCTCTGACGGGGCGCTCACGGCGCTTAGAGCCAGCGTTATTACTACCAACACAGCAAAATGAAATGCGATTAAACCTTGTTTCAATCTTTGGTCTCTGGAAAATCAAGGAGGAAGCCGCATGGCGGAAGGCAGCCGTGGTTTTCATAGAGTATGCTGCCCTCACGGACAGCCGTCGTCACGAATGCCTGTGGCACGTTTCGCCACTCCTCGACTTCTTCAGGATGATAAACGATTATGTCCATCGGAACCAGAATGTCGCTCAAGACGCCGTACAGGTCGGCGGCGCGCTGGGCGCGGGGGCGGGCGTCGTCGGACATTACCAAGAGGTCAATGTCGCTGTCGGGGCGGGCATCACCCCGACTCCGGCTGCCGAACAGGATGATTTTGTGCGGGCGGGCGGCAGCCACGACGCGGCGGACGACCTCCATCATTAGATTGTCATCAACGGTGTACATCAGCATCTATTTAGCGGAGTCTGTTCACGCTCAACCCACCTGCCTCAGAAGTTACTCGCCGAGGTGCCGGCGGTAGCGCCTACAACGGCGGTAGGGTGGAGGCGTGTCGGCCTCCCCCGCCCTAGCCCGCCGCTCACTGAACCGGGGCCTCCGGCAGGCGCCCGGTGCCAGACGCGGCACGCCCAGCACCGCCGCCAGTTCGTCGGCGTAGTGTTCGGCGCCTGCCGCCGAAGAGTAGAGACCTACCACCATCCTGCCTGTTCCGCCGCGCCAGCCGACGTAAACCAGGTAGACTCTACTACTGCCGCTCGGTTCCGCCCAAACACCTTCCAGATCGGAGAGCGGACCGGTGCGTGTTCGGCGGAAGGGGGACCACCCCTCGCTCCAGCGGTAGGTACGCCGCCCCTCGTCCACTGCCAGCTCCGTAGGACCACCCATCCACCAGAACAGGACCGCCCCCGCTAGACCGATGCCGGCGAAGGCCAACAGGTAGGGCCAGTGGTCAGATCGCATGGCCCCGTAAACGCGCAAGTCGTCGCTGACGACCAGCAGTGGCAGCAGCAGAGACAGGAGGCCCATCAGGCCCAGACAGGCGCAGTGCTCCCACGGCCTGCGGAGGGCGAACCCGCTTGGGTACGGGCACAGGTATTGCGCTCGCCGTCCTCGCATGGCGAGCAGGAACGCGACGATCCAGAGGCCGACGGTTCCGAACAAAATGAGATTCGCCGCTGTGCGCCCCGTCATGGAAGTATGCTCTGTTGGCGCTAATCCACTGGGTCTTCGTTCGCGCCCAGGCGATGGATGTCCATAACGTCCGTGAGGCGCTGGAGGCGGGCGATCATGGCGTTGATGTGATCGGTGTCCACGGCGTCGAAACTGATCTGCATGACGGCGGTGTGGTTCGGATAGGAGCGGGTGCGGATCGCCTGGATGAAGGTTTTGACCTCGCTGAAGAGCTTACCGATGTCTTCCAGCAAGCCGATCCGGTCCACCAACTCGATCTTAATGTCGGTCGAGTAGCGCTGGGTCGGGTCGGAGGGCTTCCAATCCACTTCAAGCAGGCGCTCCGGCTCGGTCTGCTGATAGTGGGCGACGTTGGCGCAGCCGTGCCGGTGCAGGGCGATCCCCTTGCCGCGCGTCATGTAACCGACCACCTCGTCGCCGGGCACGGGCTGGCAGCATTTGGCGCGGACGATGGCAACGTCTTCCAAATCGCCGCCGACTTGCAGCTTGCCGGTGTTGGTTCCCTTGCGCTCGAATGAGCGGACTTCTTCCTGGGAGTCTCCCTGCGCCAGCGTCCGCAGGCGCGTGACGACTGAGCCGATGGCCGCGTCGCCATAGCCGACAGCCGCCAGCAGGTCTTCCTGACCGTGGTAGTTCATCTGCTCACTGATCTTCGTCAGGACTTCCGGCGACATCAGATGGCGCGAGTCGAGGTGCAGCCGCTCCAACTCCTTTTGCAGCAGCTCCCGGCCCCGCGCGACGTTGGAAGCGAACCGCAGCTTGCGGAAATAGGCCTTGATCTTCGTCCGCGCGTGGCTCGTCTTGGCCGCCGCGAGCCAGTCCAGGGAGGGGTTGGCGCTGGGGCGGGCCAAAATCTCCACAATGTCGCCGTTCTTGAAATGGGAAGTGAGCGGGACGATCTTGCCGTTGACTTTTGCCCCAACGCAGTGCATGCCGAGGTCGGAGTGGATGCGGTAAGCGGCGTCAATGGGCGTCGCGCCGACAGGGAAGTCGAGGACATCGCCTTTGGGGGTAAAAACAAAGACCTGATCGGTGAACAGGTCGCTGACGACGCCGCGCAAGAACTCACCGGGTTCTTTGGCATCGGACTGCCAATCAAACAACTGCTGGCGCAGCAGGGTCATTTTCTTGTCGAACCGCTTGTCTGCGCCCGGCGTTCTGGCTTTGCCGCCGCCTTCCTTGTACTGCCAGTGCGCGGCGATCCCAAAGTCCGCCGTCCGGTGCATGTCGGTGGTGCGAATCTGGATTTCCAGCGGCTCGCCCGTCGGCCCGATCACCTTCGTGTGCAGGGACTGGTAGCCGTTGGACTTGACCTTGGCAATGTAGTCGTCGAAGCGGCCCGGCAGGGGCAGCCAGACTTGGTGGACGATCCCCAGCGCGTGGTAACAGTCCGCCACGGTGGGGACGATGACGCGCAGGGCGATCAGGTCGTAGATTTCGCCCAGGTCCAGCGTCTGTTTCTGCATCTTGTTGTAGATGGAATACAGATGCTTGGGCCGGCCCTGGAACTCGGCCTGGATGCCTTCTGCCCCTAGCCGCGCCTTCAAAACCTCCGTTGCGGTCGCGATGTCCTTCTCGCGCTGCGCCCGCGTCTTGTCCAGCTTCTGCTTCAGCTCGTTGTAGGCGTCGGGGTTGATGTACTTGAAGGCCAGGTCTTCGAGCTGCCACTTGATCTGCCAGATGCCCAGCCGGTGTGCCAGCGGCGCAAAAATCTGGAGTGTCTCCTGAGCGACCTTCTTTTGGCGGTGCTCCGGCATCGCCGCCAGCGTTCGCATGTTATGCAGACGGTCGGCCAGCTTGATGACCATGACCCGCAGGTCTTTGGCCATCGCCAGCAGAATCTTACGCAGGTTGGCCGCGCTTTTGCTGGTCTCGCCGTGCCGCTTTTTGCGGGCGATGGCCTCCGGCCCCTCCGGAGCGGCCGGTTCGACGGCGGGGGGCGCATCTACGCGCGCGCCCGGCTCCGCCTCATTCCGAGCCTCGAAATCCGCCAGTTTCAGCTTGGTGACGCCGTCCACCAAGTCGGCGATCTCCTCACCGAACTCCTGCGCGAGCTGGTCACGCGAGACGCCGCAGTCCTCGACAACGTCGTGCAGCAGGCCCGCCGCCAGCGTGGCGTCATCCATTTCCAGTTCGGTCAGGATGGTGGCGACGGCCAGGGGGTGCGTGATGTAGGGTTCGCCGGAGCGGCGAGTCTGTCCCTCATGTTTCTCGGCGGCATAGGCGTAGGCACGGCGCAGCAGATCGGCATCCACATCGGGATGGTAGACCCGCGCCTTTTCGATCAAGGGTTCAGCCAAATCTCCGTCTGCCATTGTCGCTCTCGTTCGCATCCCGTACTGCGTCAACACCCGCGTCAACAGCGTCGTCCCTCGCCTTTTACCCAAACCCTCACCGGTTTGTCCCACGCTTGTGGTTGTGTCTTTCACGCCTCTTGTCATACTTATCTCTATTGTGCATCATTTTGACGAATTCTGTACGCCCTTGTTCCCCCTTTGAATTTTTTGATATAAAAAGACCCCCGGCAGATGCGGGGGGGCCGCTGCCGCCTCAGTCGCTCACTCCCGTTTTATCCAATTTATCCAAGTCGCTGCGTCAACAGATGCAGCAGCTTTTTCCTGTGCTGTCCCCACCGCTTCCCCACACGGCCAACAGTTGACAACTCTCGCCCTGTATGTTACTATAGCCACAGTCAACGCCACACATTGAGACATCTAAGCCTTATGTCCCTGACACAGAAAAGACCTGAAACCACCGCACCTCAGCCGCGCTCGGCCCGCTGGAGCGGCATCACGCCGCGCGCCTGGATCATCGGCCTGCTGCTGATCCCCCTCCTCGACTTCTGGCTGGAATACACCGAGATCGTCGCGGCCGGCCCGGACCTGGCGGCCATGTCGCTGCCGATGGCCGTCTTGTTCGCCCTGCTGGTGCTGATCGGGATCAACCTGGGCATCAAGAAGTTTCGGCCCAAGATGGCGCTGACGCAGGCCGAGCTGATGTTCATTTACACCATGAACACGGTCGCCATCTATATCGGCGGCATCGGCATGATGCAGTTCCTGACGCCCGCCCTCGTCGGCTGGAAATACTTCGCCACCAAAGAGAACAAGTGGGAAAACTGGCACCACTTCATCCGGCCCTGGGCTGTGCCCGACGCCAGCGTCGCCAAAGATTACTACAAGGGGCAGACAACGCTGTTCACCCCGGAGCACCTGACAGCCTGGGCGGGGCCAATTATCATCTGGACCGGGTTCATCTTCACGCTGCTGTTTTGCTTCTACTGCATCGCCGCCCTGCTGCGGCGACAGTGGGTGGACCGGGAGCGGCTGATCTTCCCCATCGTCCAGATTCCCCTGGAGATCACCAAGGACGGCGGCAGCAACCCGCTGTGGACCAACCGCCTGCTGTGGCTGGGCGTCGGCATCCCGGTCGTGCTCGAAAGCCTGGCGGCGATCCACTTCACGCTGATCCCGACCTTCCCGTACATCCCGGTCAAGCCCGAAGCCGGCCTGCAACTGGAGCAGGGCATCAAGACGCCGCCGTGGAACGCCATCGGGTACACGACGATGGCCTTTTATCCGCTCGTCATCGGCCTGACCTACCTGCTCTCGCTGGACGTGTCGTTCTCCTGCTGGTTTTTCTACCTGTTCAGCAAGCTGCAAAACGTCGGCGCGACCTCGTTCGGCTTCCGCGATCCCGGCGCGGGGCCGACCCTGGCGAACATGCCGTATACCGCCGAGCAGGGCTTCGGCGCGTTCCTCGGGCTGGCCCTGTACTCGCTGATCCTGGCCCGCCCGCAGCTCGCCGAAGCCTGGCGCAAGGCGTTTCGGGGGGCGTCCGACATTGACGACTCGGCGGAGCCGATGTCCTACCGGGCGGCCTACATTGGCCTGTTCGTCTCGTCCGCGCTGCTCGTCGGCTTCGGGGTGGCCCTAGGGCTGTCGCTCTGGGTATCGCTGATCTTCTGGGTCCTGCTGCTGCTGCTGGCCCTGACCTTCACCCGCATCCGGGCCGAGGCCGGGCTGCCCTGGGGTCAAGGGCCTTACAACCTGGCGCATGGAAACATGGTGCGTTTCGGCGGGACGGAAGCCTTCTCGCCGCAGGAGCTGACCGCCTTTTCGTTCGTCCGCTGGTTCGACTCGGACTGGCGCTGCCTGGGGCAGCCCGCCGAGATCGAGGCCATGAAGATCGCGGACTCGACCCACCCGCGCCCGATGAACCCGCGCCACCTGACGGCGGCGGTCTTCGTCGCCATCCTGGTCGGCTGCCTCGCCGCCTGGGTCTCGTGCCTGGGCATCTACTACCATTATGGGGCGGCTTCCGCGCACGTCAACGACTGGCGGACGGGGCAGGGCCATTACGGATTCGACGAATTGCAGGGCTGGCTGAACGCCCACAAGGCCGCCGACACCGCCCGCATCAGCGCCGCCCTGGTCGGCCTGGCGGTCGTCACCGTCATGGGCTTCCTGCGGACGCGCTTTACCTGGTGGCCGCTGCACCCCATCGGCTACGCCGTCGGCAGCACGGACACGATGACTTGGATCTGGTTCCCGGTACTGCTCGGCTGGCTCGCCAAGACGCTGATCCTGCGCTACGGCGGCGTCAAGATGTACCGCTCGGCCCTGCCCTTCTTCATCGGCCTGGTGCTGGGCGACTACGGCATCTCCGCCCTCTGGTCCCTGTATTTCCTGGCGACCGGTCACGCGGGCTACCGGACGTTCCCGATCTAAGGGTATGGGAGGTCAGGTGGAAGACAAGGAGCAGGTCTGGCCTCCGACCCCAGATTTCGGAACAGAAGCAAGCGAGCCTCGTCCGCGGAAACAAAACCACGGCTGCACGGCCACTGCAAGCGTCATCTTTGTCACGTTCCTGGCCTTCTTTAATTGGCCTAGGCGCGGGTGGTCACAAGGACTTTTCGGAGTCGCTCTTGGCTAACATCGGCCTGGCCCTGTTCGATACGGCACTGTGGGTACTTGCGATCCTCTACTGGCTGGGAGTTGCAAGAGCATACTGGAAGAATTTGAAGCAGGAACCAACATCCCTCAAGTATGTGGGATTTGCCCTGTTTTTTGGAGGGTTGGCAGCTCTGTACGGGGCGGGCGTATACATTTCGCTGTCTCTCCTGATCGTTCGCGCCGCTGCTTCCGATACAACATTCTGAAGCGGCGAAGACCGGGAAGCTGTCATGCTTTCCGGTCTTCCGGCGCTTGAATAATGCCATTGTCCAGTAGGTGCTGGAGATATGCTTCGGGCGTCAGCCGCCCATCCAGCATTTCCAGAAATTGCGCTTTCGAGAGGTTGCCCACCTGCTTGCGGCGCATACTGAGCATCGAGTCGTTGAACTCCTTTTCGCCCTGGCTGGTGCGCGTTCTGAGCGCAGTTTTCCGGTCGCCATAGTAGTACCAGAACATGTTGTGGTGCGTCTTGTCGCGCCGGAAGCCGAGCCTCTCCAGGGCCACTTCAAACTCCTGTGTGCGGTAGGTGGGCATCAGGCGAGGACCTGGGCCTGCTTGACATCCGCGCGTAGCTTGTCCCGCAGGGTGATGGCATCTGGGGTCAGAGCCTCGTCAGGCTCACCTATCAAGCCGTCGTACAGAAAGGCAAACTCCTCTTGAAGCTGGCTCAAAGCTTCCTCGCGGCTGGCGGAAAAGGCGGACAGGCCGTAAGCCGGGCACTCAAAGACCCAAAGGCCATTTTGGCGGGCAGACAAAATCTGTACGGGCTGCCTCAGCAGGTAGTTATGGTTGCCCCACAGGAACGAACACGTCTCAAAAGGGCGCACTTCAGTTTCGGGTTCCAAAACGGATATCGTGTGCATAGTCGGCCTCCTCCTACTCCTTGCATTATAGCATACGCCGTAAGGGAAACTTTTCTGCGTTTCAGGCTTGCCGTCACGCTTTGGAAACGCTATAATGAGGGCACGGAGACTTTATGGCAGCGAAGCAGAATTTTCTGGCCTTTGACCTGGGGGCGGAGAGCGGACGGGGCATTCTGGGCGTATTTGATGGCGAGCGTCTGACGCTGGAAGAGGTGGGGCGGTTTGCGACGGGGCGCGGGCAGGACGACATTGGCCCGGACGGCGTCCGGCGCTGGGACATCGGACGCATCGGCGGCGAGATCGAGACGCTGCTTGGGCGCGCACAGGCGCAGGCGGGGACGCTGCACGGCGTCGGCGTGGACACCTGGGGGGTGGACTTCGGGCTGCTGGACGCGCAGGGAAGACTGCTCGAAGCGCCGACCCATTATCGTGACGAGCGCCATCCCCCTGCCATGAGCGCTGTCCATGCTCTCATCCCCCCGGAAGAGATTTGGGCCAAGACCGGCGTTCAATTCCTGCCCTTCAACACCCTGTACCAGCTCCACGCGCTGCAGGCCCACAGTCCTGGGCTGCTGGACCGAGCGGCTCATTTGCTGCTGATGCCGGACTTATTCCACCACCAACTCACCGGGGGCCGCAGCGTCGCCAATGAACGCACGGAAGCCAGCACGACGCAGTTTTTCAACCCGGCCACGCGGGCCTGGGAGCCGTCGCTGCTGACGCGGCTGGGCCTGCCGTCGCACTTCCTGGGCGAGATCGTCCCGGCGGGGACGCGCGTCGGCGAGACGGCGGGGGGTGTGCCCGTCTATGCGCCCGGTTCGCACGACACGGCCTCAGCCGTCGCCGCCACGCCCGCCGCGCCGGGTTCACGCTGGGCGTTTCTCTCATCCGGCACCTGGTCACTGCTTGGCGTCGAACTGCCCGCGCCGAACCTGACGGCGGAAGCGCGCGAACTCGGGTTCAGCAACGAGTTCGGCGTCGGCGAGACCGTCCGCTTCCTCAAGAACATCATGGGCCTGTGGCTGGTGCAGGAGTGCCGCCGGTCATTGAAGCAGGCCGGGGGCCGCGACTACTCGTATGCCGAGCTGACCGCCTTGGCCGAAGCCGCGCCGCCGGGCGGCCCCCTCATAGACGCCACCGCGCACCGCTTCCTGGCCCCGCCCGATATGGCGGGAGAAATCCGCACCGCCTGCGCCGAGACGAGTCAGCCCGCGCCCCAAGAGGCCGGCGCGCTCATCCGATGCTGCCTGGACAGCCTCGCCCATGCGTACCGCCAGGCACTCGACGGTTTAGAACACCTGCTCGGCACGAAGTTTGACGCCCTGCACATCGTCGGCGGCGGCTCTCAAAACCGCCTGCTCAACCAGCTCACGGCGAACGCCTGCGGCATTCCCGTCATCGCCGGGCCGTCCGAGGCGACAGCGATCGGCAACATCCTGGCCCAGCTTGTCGCGTCAGGCGCGGTTGCGGACTGGGCGCAGGCACGCGCCCTGGCCCGCCGCTCGTTCCCGACAGAGACGTTTACACGATGAGTTTACACGATAACAGGAGACACCACACGCATCATGCCCGACGCAACAAAAACCGCCAAACTCCAAGAACTTCTCGCCCTGTCCCATGATCTGGGCGATCCGGCCCACGATTGGGCCATTTTAGGAGAAGGCAACACATCCACCCGCGTGGACGACGAAACCTTTCTGGTCAAGGCCAGCGGTTCAGAATTAAGAACGCTCCAGCCGGAGCAGGTCAGCCAGGTTCGCTTCGCACCGATCCTAGATGCCCTGAACAACGGACGCGACTACACAGATGCCGAAGTCAAAGACCTGCTCCTGAGTTCCTGCACCGACGGCAGCGGGCGGATGCCCTCGGTCGAGACCATCTTCCACGGATTCCTGCTGTCGCTGCCCGGCATTGATTTTATCGGGCACACGCACGTTACATCTATTAACGGCCTGCTTTGCTCGCGCGAGGGCTGGGCCGCCATGCAGGGCGGCGGTCGCTTGTTCCCCGACGAGATCGTCGTCTGCGGCGTCGCCCCCTGCTGCGTCCCCTATGTAGACCCCGGCATCCCGCTGGCGCGTGCCCTGCGCGACCGGGTACTGGCCTACATCGAGACCCACAGCGCCGCGCCGAAGACCATCTACCTGCAAAACCACGGCTTCATCGCCGTCGGCAAGTCCGCGCAGGAGGTCCGCAACATCCACCTGATGGGCGACAAGGCCGCCCGCATCCTGCTCGGCGCGCTGGCGGGCGGCACGGTGACTTACCTGACGCCCGACAACGTGACGCGCATCCAGACGCGGCCCGACGAGCACTACCGCCAGCTCGCGCTCGGCCTGCGGCCCGACGCCCCGGCGTAGACCGAACAGGCCCCGCAACGAACCGGCCCTGAAGGACCCGGCTATGGTTTTATTGGGGTATTCCCGGTTTCGCCGGTGGGCCGTCCCTTCGGGGCTGAAGCAAGCAATGATTACCGTCAAAGACATCGTGAAGACGTACAAGACCGGCGCGATGGACTTGACCGTCTTGAAAGGCGTCTCGCTGCATGTGGACGCTGGGGAGATGGTGGCGATCATGGGGCCGTCGGGGTCGGGCAAGTCCACGCTGATGAACATCATCGGCTGCCTGGACAAGCCCACGTCTGGCGCGTACCGCCTGGATGGGGAGGAAGTGGCGCGGCTGGACGAGGGCGCGCTGGCGCGCATCCGCAACCGCAAGATCGGGTTCGTCTTCCAGCAGTTCAACCTGCTGGCCCGGACGAGCGCGCTCCGCAACGTCGAGCTGCCGATGGTCTATTCGGGCCTCGCCGGGCGCGAGGGGCGGGCACGGAAAGCCCTGACGCGCGTGGGTCTGGCGGACCGGATGGACCACCAGCCGAACCAGTTGTCGGGCGGGCAGCAGCAGCGGGTCGCCATCGCCCGCGCCCTGGTCAACGACCCCGCCCTGCTGATGGCCGACGAGCCGACCGGGGCGCTGGACACGAAGACGGGGGAGGAGATCATGGCGCTGTTCCAGGACCTGCACCGGGAAGGGAAGACGCTGGTCGTCGTGACGCACGAGGACGACATCGCCCGGCACTGTGAGCGAATCGTGCGCTTCCGGGACGGGGAGATCGTCAGCGATGAGCCGGTCAAAGACAGGATTGTGGCGGGGGCGTAGGATCACTCATACCGCAGGGCGGTAATCGGGTCTAATTTTGCGGCCCGGAAGGCGGGGTAGATGCCGAAGAACAGGCCGACGCCGACGGCGAAGCCGAAGCCGAGTTCCGTGGCCCAGAAAGGGACGAACGTGGGCAGAAATTTGTGGGCGAAGTGGTCAATCAGCTTCGCCAGGCCGTAGCCGCACGAGACGCCGATCAGGCCGCCCAGGCCGGAAACGACCATCGCCTCGACCACGAACTGCAAAAGGATCGCCCCGCGCGTCGCCCCGACCGCTTTGCGGATGCCGATCTCCCGTGTCCGCTCCGTGACCGAGACCAGCATGATGTTCATGATGCCGATGCCGCCGGTCAGCAGCGCCAACCCCCCTACCCCGCCGAGTACCAATTGGATTCCGTTCAGCAGTGTGTCGAGCTGCTTCAGGATACCTTCCTGCGTGTCTACGACCAAGTCCTTGTAGTTTAGCGGATGGCGCGACTTCAGAATGCTCCAGACTTGATCCGCCGCCGTCTCCACCTGCGGAATTTCTCTCGCACGAGTCGAGAAGCTGCTGATCTTGTCGCTGCCGGTGAAACGCTTCTGCACCGAAGACAGTGGGGCGTACAGGGCGTTGTTGAAGTCCTGGCCGCCGCCGCCCCGGTCCTTTTCCTCTAATAACCCGACCACGATCAGGGACACGTCGGAGCCGTCGCCGGTCGTGCAGCGGATTTCTTTGCCCAGAGGATCACTGTCCCCGAACAAGTCTTGTTTGACCTTGTGGCCGATGACGCAGGCCTTTCCCCAGGAAGCGACATCGTCTGCGCTGACGAAGCGGCCCTCGGCCAGCGGCAGGCTCTGTGTCTGGTTGTAGGTGTCCATCACGCCGGTCAGGGTTAGGGAGCGGCGGCTGCTTCCGACCTGGGCGACGACGCCGGACTCGGCGCTGGGGCTGACGGCGCCGACCATCGGGCAGCGCGCCTCGACCGCCTTCGCGTCCTCCATGGTTAAGCCCGCGAAGCCGCCGCGCTGCACGGCGCCCGGCTTCGGCTGGTAGGAGGCAAAAATCAGGTTGGCCCCGTTGCCGGCGAACTGGTCCAAAATCTGCTGCCGAATGCCCTGCACGATGGCGATCATCACGATGACGCTGGTGACGCCGATGATGACGCCGAGCATGGTCAGCAGGGCGCGCAGCTTGTTCGCCCAGAGCGCGGCGAGGGCGACCCGGATGGATTCAAAGAAGATCATGGGGTATCCGTCTCGCCCATCATTGCCTTCCGATAGCCTGCCACCCGTGCCTGCAAGTCGTCCGGCAGGTCATAGCCGCCTAGCCGCCCTAAGATATTCTCGACTTGCTCTCGGTACGGCTCCGTCCGCAGGCTTTCTTCCAAGCGCATCGCTTCCAGAAGCAGCACCAGCGCTTTGTGCAGGCTGGCCTGGGCGGCGACGGTCCGGCTCTGCGCCTCATACACGTCCGCCTGCGCGTCCAGCAGGCGCGCGGCGATAACGCACCGGGCGGGGTCCAGGCCGCCGCCCATGCGGAACAGGTTCAGCAGTGTTTCGTCGGGCAGCATCGTCAGCGTCGCCAGGTTCAGCCCGGTCATCTTCTTGCAGGCATCGGCGGCCTCCGCCAGCGCGGCCTCGTAGCGCCCGCCGTCCTTGCCGGTCAGGATGCGGGCGAGAACTAGGGCCAGCCCTTCAATCTGCTGCTCGACGTAGCCCTTTCGGGAGCGCTGGAACATGGCGTCTCCTTAGAGACTGTATAGAAAGTAGGTCGGGCGATTAAAATCGCGGCAACAAAGGCACAAAGTCTGCCTTCGCAGACTAAAACTTCGCAGACTCCGGTCCTAACCTGCGGAGGCAGGTTTCGCGAACTTGTTGCTGCGGTTTTAACCGCCGGTTGAGAGTTTCTATACAATCTCTCATCCGTTGCCGAAGTCCGATTTGCGGCGGGCCGCGCCGTCCAGAGTCGGCACGACCAGCTTTTCGCCGGTGTGCAGGCCCGAGACGATCTCCACGTCGGTGTCGTTACGAAGACCTGTGACTACGGTGCGCTTCTCTTGGTTGCCCAGCGCCCTCAGAACTGTCACCTGCCCCTGCTTGCCTGGGAAGGAAACGGCCTCCAGGGGCGCGAGGACGACGTGGGCGTGTTTCTGGCTGATGATGGCGACATTGGCGCTCATGCCCGACCGCAGGCGCGGGTCGTAGCGGGCGAAGGCGACCTTGACGGAGAACTTGGAAATCGAACTTGTGCTGCTCGCGCCGGCGGCATCGAAAGCGTTAGTGGAGGCAGGCGCGATCTCCGTCACTCCCCCCGCGAAGGTCGTGTCAGGCAGAGCGTCCACGGTGATGCGTGCCGGGGCGTGGGCGTGGACTTTGGAGATGTCCACCTCGTTGATGCCGACTTTCACTTCCAGGCGACTACCCAGGGTGGCGACAATAGCCTGAGCATCGGAGAAGCCCGTAGTCGCGCTTTGCACGATCTCGTTCGGCTCCTTGTACTTTTTCAACACAATGCCCGACGCGGGCGCGAGGATGCGCGTGTCGCTGATGTTGACCTGGAGCTGCTGGATGTCGCCGCTGATCTGGGCGACGCTGGCGCGGGCCTGGGTAATGTCCGACTGCTTCACCGCGTCCTGGCCGCTGTTCGCCCGCGCCGCGTCTAATTGGACTCGTGCGGCCTGAACCTGCGCCCTGGCGTCGTTCACATCCTGGACGCGCGGACCCGCCTGGGTGAGCAGGAGGGCTTGCTTGGCGGTGGCGAGGCTGCTGGCGGCGGTGTCTACGGCGACCTGCGAGGCGTCGTAATCGGACTGCGAGATGAAGCCTCGGCCCAGCAGGCTTTGGCGCCGCTTCTGGGTGCGTATGGCGTCGTCGTAAGCGATCTGCGCGCGGGAAACCGCTTCCCGCTGCTGGGCCACCTCCTGCGGACGCGCCAGCGCCGACACGGAGGCCAGGTGCGCCTGGGCGGTGTTCAGCCCCGCCTGCGCCTGGGCGATGGCTGCGGCCGTCTGCTTGACTTGCAGCGCATATTCGGCTTCCGTCTGGGCCAGCCGTGCCTGCGCCTGCCGGAGCTGGGCCTGGTCGCGGGTGAGCTGTGGGTCAATGAGAGAGCGGTCCACAGTCGCGATGAGCTGCCCCCTGGTGACGTACTGCCCTTCCTGGATGGGGATGGCGAGCAGGCGTCCGGCGGCTTTGCTCTTGACATCCACCTTGTCCACCGGCTCAATGGTGCCGGTCTCGGAGACCTGGATGACGATGTCGCCCAGATGCGTCTGCACAGTGCGCGGCGGGGGCGGCGGCTTGTGCAGGGACTTGGTGACGCTCCGGCCCACAGTGACGGCCAGGCCGAGCAGGATGGCAATGATCAAGAGCGGTTTGAGAAGACGCTTGCTCATAGGCCCAGTATACCAGATTCGTCCGAGCCGGGCGAGCGTCATTTCTCGGAAAGTTTGCCCGACGGTCCGGCGGCCTTGTGGCGGTTCGCCAGAAGTAAAGTGTGCGCTTTGCGGACGGCCAGCGCTGTTTGGCAGTCGCGCTCGTAGGGCGAGAGGCGGGCGGGGCTGGACGTCTGCATCGCCTCGGCGCGCGCCTCGATGACGGCCCCGCGCTGACGCCAGTTGCCGAAACGGGACATCTGGCAGCGTTTCAGCAGCGCCTTTCGGAACGTCCCGTCAGGCCACAACGCGGGATTGTCCGCCGGGGAAGCCGCACGGGCGGCATGGGCGGCGTCTCCGACGTATTCGCGCGCATGACGCGGGTTGTTGGTCCAGAGCGCAAAGACCAATGCCTGCGCGTAGGGGTCGCCCCCGGTCAGCCCCGCCACCGTCGCATCATGCCCGGGCGCATGATAGGGAACACCAGGCAGAGGCCGGGTCAGCACGTCGTCCACGACGCGCTGGGCATACTCCCGCTGGAACTGCTGGATGGGCCGCTGCCGACCGGCACGAGCAAAGACGGTGGCCCAGTAGTTCACGACTTTGGGGTCGTAGTTTCCGACACGCCGCGAGCCGCGAAACGCCAGCCGCATGTCGTCCGGCGTCGTGAGCGGCTTGCCGAAGACGAGCAGCCCGCGCCTGTCCACATCCAGCCCTTGCTTGACAAAAACCTTGTCCCAGACGCGCCCCTGTCCCGTCCCGATCAGCCGACGCTTGATGTAGACAAGGGTGGGCGGCAGGCTGCCGGTCGCCGCCGTCCACTGCATGACGCCCCACGACAGCACCCCCTTGTCGTACAGGTTGACCGAGTCGAAGCCGCCTTCCAGCGACTGCGTGACTTCCAGGATGAACAGGTTGCGCGTCGTGACCTCTTCGGGCCGAATCCAGCGGGTGGAGCGCACCTCGACGCCGTTTTCCAGGTTCATCCGGCGCAGGAAGTTGAACCGCGCCGGGTCTTTGGTCATGTCCGGCAGGACGTAGGGCTGCACCGTCACCGGCGTCAGGTCCAGCACGACTTGTTCCGGCGCCTTCGGCCCACGATGGTGGTGCCGCCGGTGATGCGCCGCCAGCACATCGGTAGCCGTCCCCAGAAGGAGTAGAGCCGAAAAGAGCAATGCTAAAACCGGCAGAGAAAGAGTCGTCTTCAGGAATCGCTTCATCGTAATCCAATTCACAGGAGTTCTTAGCCGTAAACCCATTCGACGGAGAAGGGGCATCCTAGTGTACGCCAGAACAGGCCGTTTCCGGTTCCATCAAGGCGGGACTTTTGACAGCATCTTCAGCCAGCGCGCAGCTTGCCGAGCGCCTCCCGCGCCGCTTCGGCTGTTTCCAGGTCGTCGTCCGCCCGAAGATGATCCCGCGCTTCCCGCGCCCGCGCGTCGCCCAGAGTCCCCAGCGCCCAGGCGACCGCTCCGCGCACGGCGGCCGTCTCGTCCGCCGCCCGTGCCAGCAGCGACGGGACGGCCTCCCAATCCCCAACTTGCCCCAGGGCGACCGCCGCCGCTCCTCGTATGTTCGCCGCGCCGTCGCCCAGCGCGCTCATCAATGTCGCTCCTGCTTCCCTTGCCCGCAGCTCGCCCAGTGAGAGGATCACGCTGACGCGCACGACAGGAGACGGGTCGTTTAGCGCGGCGAGCAGCGCCGCGACAGCCCGCGCCCCGCCGATCTCGCCCAGCATCTCGGCGGCATCGGCCCGGATGTTCTCGTCCGCGTCACGCCCCAGCAAGGCAAGGAGTTCCTCTTCGTTCATGCAGCCTTCAATTCTGTTGACAACAGCCTATAAACTCGACAAATACAAACATTTGAGGGTACAATCGAAATATGACCGCAAAAAGTAAATTGTTGCGGATGGACAACGTTCTCATCGTTGTCGACGACCTCGAGGCTGCCAAAGCGTTCTTCGCCGAACTCGGTATGGAACTGGAAGGCGAGGCGCCGGTCGAGGGGCGTTGGGTGGACCGCGTCGTCGGGCTAAACGACGTCCGTGCCGACATCACCATGATGTGGACCCCGGACGGCCACAGCCGGCTTGAGCTGACGAAGTTCCACACGCCGCCGCCGGTCAGAGCCGAGCCGGAAAGCGCGCCGGCGAACACGCTGGGCATACGCCGCATCATGTTCGCTGTCGAGGACATCGACGACGTCGTTGCCCGCCTGCGCAGCCACGGTGCCGAACTCGTCGGCGAGATCGCGCAGTACGAGGACATCTACCGGCTCTGCTTCCTGCGTGGCCCTGAGGGCATCATCATCGGACTGGCCGAGCAGCTGAGTAATCAATCGGTAACGGATGTTTTAGGAAATTCTTGATGTGCAAACGAGAACTGTTCTTGCTTGTGCAACGCCCTTGCCGCACTTTGGCGCACGAAGCCTGCCCAATAAAACGGGTTACGGGCTGACGAAGGAGAACACGACCAAGAAGCAGACCTACGCCACCTCCCACGAGATGATCGACGACCTGAAGGGCTGGATGGTGCGGTATGACTTCTACCGCCCGCACCGCCAGCTCGGACGGAAGACGCCCTACGAGGCGGTCTGTGACTGGCACAAGAAGGAGCCGGATCGCTTACTCAAGGAGCCTTCCTCTCTCCTTGCTTACCACACTGACCGTTCACAACCTCCTGAAACTTGACAACTAGCGTATAACAGCGCACAGAGAGTACCCCATAATGAAGCTGATGGAACAGCAAGAAGCGCGCCGGATGCGCCGTGACGAGGGTTTGTCTCTGAACGAGATCGCTGCACGCCTGCAAGTGTCGAAAAGCTCGGTCAGTCTGTGGGTGAGAGACATTGTTCTAACGGAGCCACAGGTCGCTCAATTGACGGCACAGAACCCTCTGTACAACCGGCAACTGCTTTCAAGCCAATTGAGTAGGGCGCGCTCACGAAATGTCCGCGTCGGCTACCAGGAGGCAGGACGCCAAAGAGCACGACAGGGCGACGCGCTGCACATGGCGGGTTGTATGCTCTATTGGGCCGAAGGAAGCAAGAGTCGCTGCGACGTTGGCTTTACCAAGTCCGACCCAAAGATGGTCGCGTTTTTTGTCCGCTTCCTGGAGCACTGCTACCGCGTACAGAAGCATGAAATTGCGGTCTACATCAATTGCTTCGACGATCAGGAATCGGTGAGTGAGATAGAAGATTTTTGGCTGGAGAGGCTGGGATTGCCGCGAATGCAACTCAGGAAAACCACAGTCAACTACTTCTCGTCTTATTCTCAGAAGAAACGCATCAGCAAACTGAGATACGGAACTTGCCGGGTGAACGTCCATCGGACCGAGATCGTTCAGAACATCTATGGGGCCATCCAAGAATATGCAGGGTTTCAGTGTGAGAAGTGGCTGGATTGACAGATGAAGAGAGAAAGTGCGGGTGTAGCTCAGTGGTAGAGCACCGACCTTCCAAGCCGGCTGTCGCGAGTTCGAGCCTCGTCGCCCGCTTTCTTTTCTTCAGCCCCGACCGCGCCTGGTAGCTCAGTTGGATAGAGCAAGAATCTTCTAAATTCTAGGTCGGGGGTTCGAGTCCCCCCCAGGCGGTTTTCTTCCCGACCGATTGAGTTTCAACTAAATTTCAGTTGAGTTTCACACGCTGCCCTGCTCACAAAGAAAGGGACGCCTCTTCGAGAGGTGTCCCTTTCTTTTCGCCTGTGTGTAGCCTGGCCCTTCAGGGACGGGCATTAGGGAGCCGTGTACTGCTGTAAGTAGCTACCGCCGGCGTCGGTGTAGGAAATCCAAACGGCATGGGTGGCGGGGTCCACCGCCAGCGTGTGCGACTTTTTGTGGGTCGGGACGGTGTCGAGCAGGGTCACGCCCACCCCCGTTTCGCCCACCACGGAAATGACGCCGGCATCGCCGCAGGCGCAGTAGAGCCGCTTTTTGCTCTCATCAAAGGCGATCTGGTCCACATAGCCGGGCGCGATGTCGGCAGACGCCAGCACTTTGCCGGTTTTTTGGTCCAGCATCACGACTTTGCCCTGACCCGCCGCGAACACGCGGCGCGTTTTGGGGTCAATCGCCAAGCCATGCGGCGAGGTCATCGGCGCAGTCGGCCAGCTTGCCTCGACGGCGTGGGTCGCGGGGTTGATGACCTGGACCACATTGGCCGGCTTGATGTTCTGATACAAGCGATCTGTGCCCGCATCGTAGGCAGCGTACTCGGGCGCCCCGGCGATGGCGACCGAGCCTGCAATGGCGTTGGTCTTGGCGTTGACGATCCAGTCTTCGGCCCCGTCGTCGTGGCAGATGTAGAGCATGTCGGTCTTGGGGTCCAGGACGATGTCGTCGCCCGGCCCGACCAGGGCGATCTCGCCGGTCTTTGCCAGTGTCGTGTTGTCGAAGACGACCACTTTCTGCCCGCTGCCCGCCGTGAACAGCTTGTTGTCGGCGGCATCCACAGCGATGCCGTTTATTTCGACGCCGGTCGGCACTTGGGTCAGGGCGTTTTTCCCGGCCTTCTTCTGGAGGTCCAGCACGGCCAGCGTCTTGGTGCCGGGATGCGAGGCCAGCAGGCGGTGCCGGGGCGCGTCCACCAGCATCCAGTCCCAGCCGCCCGGCCCGCCGGGGACTTCCAGAGGGGCCTGGGGCACAAGCAGGGGCTTGTCGGCGGCGAGGGCGGGCAACGCTGCCAGGGCGGACAGCACGACCGCACGGGCGGCGATCTTTATCAGGTTCATTCGTACTTCTCCAGAGTGTGGTGCAAGGGCTACAGGGAATGTCAGGGGCTGACGGTCAGATGCGAATAAACGTCATCTACGGCAGCGGCGCAAGTCTGGTTGTCCGCGCTTAACGGGTAATCGCCAATGCTGTTGCCATTTGCGGCGTAGACCCCTTGAAAGTTGGGGTCGAAGCAGAACTTCAGACCATCGGCCTTGTTGATGGGGACGCCAACGACATGTCCGTTCGACATGCCCGCCTCAAACGCTATGGACTTGACGTGCCCGTCCACGAAGCACATGTTGTAGCGCCCGTCGTGGCGCAAAGACTTGGTGCTGGGGTTGCCGCCGAGTGTGCTCAGGATGTTGTCTGAAGTCACCGAATAGGTCGGCGTATCGTTGGTATCCCCAAAGGCGACACACTCCGCCGGGGAAACAATCGAGCCGATGCTGCGTCCCGGTCGGTAGGAGCCGGTCGTGCCGTTAGGGTCTTTCTGATCCGGCCCAACTAACCCGTAGCCGCCGTCGCTCACCCAGCCCTGGTTGTAGCCGTAGCCCAAGCACATCGCGATGGGGTTGATGCCGTCCTCGCAAGAAGGGTTTCCTTTGTAGATCGGCCATTCGTTGCGATCCGGACAGTAAAACACGCCCACGTTCTTGACAAAGGGCTGGAGGATCACATAGTAGTCTTGATCCAAAAACTTGCGCGGGTTGGTCGGTCCACCGATACCAGCGCCGGGAATGCGGACGTGGTTTATCAGCGGGGTCAACTCATCATAGTCCTGGTTGTACTGGAGGTAAGCAAGGCCGATCTGGCGCAAATTGCTGGCGCAGGCCGTGCGGCGGGCATTCTCGCGGACCTTCTGAAAGACGGGGAACAGGATGGCGGCGAGAATCGCGATGATGGCGATAACGACGAGCAGTTCAATGAGGGTAAACCCGCGGCGGCGTTGTGGCATTGGGTATGATTTCCTTCCCAGTAAAACTGCTTATAGAATACTCTGCTGGGAGGAGAAAATAGGTTAAGGGAATGTTATGATTGTGTTAAGTTGTTGTTAAAAACACGCAACAGTTGTAAATGAAGACATCTTCACCGGGACTGATCCGGCAGCGTCTCAGTTTCCCAATCGCGAATTTTTCAGGTTTATTTCACCCTTCACCCTTTTTGGCATAGATCATGCACAGAGCAAAACCAGTAGATGTGACAGGACCTTACTTGTGGACAGGATTATTGCTTGATCATGGACGCCGCGACACCCATTCTGCCCCCGGTTCCGCTCCCGGACGAGCGGGAACGCCTTGAAGCGCTTCGCCGCTACGGCGCGTTCGGGCTGCTACGGGCGGCCGTCTTTGATGACATCGCGCGGCTGGCTGCCTTCATCTGCCGGACGCCCATTTCCCTGATCTCTTTGATTGACACCAACCGCCAGTGGTTCCTGTCACAGAACGGCATTGGAGCCTGCGAAACCTCCCGCGAGGCGTCCTTCTGCGCCCACGCCCTGGTCGGGACGGAGATGCTGATCATCGAGGACGCCCGGACCGACGCCCGGTTCGCGCGCAACGTGATGGTGACCGGCGAGCCGTTCATCCGCTTCTACGCGGGCGCCCCCCTGCTGACCCTGGATGGCTATGCTTTGGGCACCCTTTGCGTCGTGGACTGCGTCCCGCGCACCCTCACTTCTGAGCAGAAAGATACTCTTCAGTCCCTCAGCCGCATGGTGATGACGCAGCTTGAGATAACTCGGTTGAAGCGCGAGATGCGCGCCCTCCAGCAGTCCTTCGACCCGCGCCCAGTCCCACGCTGAGACCTCTTCGCTGAGACCTCTTCGCTGAGACCTCTTCGCTGAGACCTCTTCGCTGAGACCTCTTCGCTGAGACCTCTTCGCTGAGACCTCTTCGCTGAGACCTCTTCAAAGAAGTGGCAAGTTCCTCCGTGCAAAACAGAAAGCAGACACGCTGTTAGAAATACGGGGAAAGAGGGTAGAAGAAGTTCAGCATAGAGAGACCCGCAAAGGTGGACGGCCTTCGGGCACCGGCCTTCGGGCACGATAGGAACGACATGAGCAAACACGTCTTGATCACCGGCGGCGCGGGCTTCATCGGCTCACATGTCGCCCGTGAGCTTCTGCAGCAGGGCTACACCGTCCGTGCGTTGGACAACCTTTCCCCCCAGGTCCACGGGCCGGAGCAGAAGCGGCCCGCGTATTTGGAATCCGATGTCGAGATGATGGTGGGCGACGTGCGCGACGCGGCCACGGTCCAAAAGGCTCTGAAAGGGGTGGACGCCGTCTACCACTTCGCCGCCCTGGTCGGGGTCGGTCAGAGCATGTACGAAATCGCCCGCTATACCGATGTCAACAACTCCGGCACGGCGACCCTTTTGGAAGCGCTCGCCGAGAACCCGGTCGAGAAGCTGATCGTTGCGTCCAGCATGAGCATCTACGGCGAGGGTCTATACCAGTCGCCTGACGGGTCGCTCGTTTCCGGCACGGAGCGCGGCCTGACGCAGCTCGGGCACGGCGACTGGGAGGTCCGCGATGACGCCGGCAATGCCCTCCTGCCTATCCCGACGCCCGAATCCAAGACGCCCTCGCTGGCCTCAGTGTATGCGCTGTCCAAGTACGACCAGGAGCGGATGTGCCTGATCGTGGGCCGGGCGTACCACATCCCGACCGTCGCCCTGCGCTTTTTCAACGTCTTCGGCACGGACCAGGCGCTCTCCAACCCCTACACCGGCGTCCTCGCCATCTTCGCCTCGCGCTATTTGAACGGGCGCCCCCCGATCATCTTTGAAGACGGCTGCCAGCGGCGCGACTTCGTGAGCGTCTTGGATGTCGCCCGCGCCTGCCGCTTGGCCCTGGAAACGCCCGCCGCGACTGGACACGTCTTCAACGTCGGCAGCGGCCAGTCTTATACCGTGGAGGAGATCGCCGCACGCATGGCCCGGACACTGGGCATGGAACGCCTCCCCCCGGAGATTTCCGGCAAGTACCGGGCGGGCGACATCCGCCACTGCTTCGCCGACATCACCCAAGCCAGGGAAGTCCTGGGATACGCGCCGCAAGTCCCGCTGGATGACGGGCTGGCGGAGATCGCGGGCTGGCTGGAAGGGCAGGTAGCCTATGACCGCGTCGCCGAGGCGGGGGCAGAGCTGGCAAAACGGGGGCTGACCGTATGAGCACTCTGAACGGCCCCATCCTCATCACCGGCGGCGCAGGATTTGTCGGCACGAATCTCGCTCACCAGTATCTGTCGCAGGGTGTGTCCGTGCGCGTGTACGACAACCTTTCGCGCGCCGGAGTCGAGGAGAACGCTCGCTGGCTCCGGCAGACGCACGGCGATCTGGTGCAGATTGAAGTCGCCGACATCCGCGACGCGATGTGTTTACGCCGCGCAGTCCGTGGCGCCTCCCAGGTATTCCACCTCGCCGCGCAGGTTGCCGTCACGACGAGCCTGACTGATCCGATTGAGGACTTTGAGGTCAACGCGCGCGGGACGCTGAACCTGCTGGAAGCCATCCGCGCTTGTGACGCGCCCCCGCCCCTTGTTTTCACATCCACGAACAAAGTCTACGGCGGCCTGCCGGACATCGGGCTGCGGGTCCGGGGAGCGCGCTACGAGCCGGAAGACGGCGCGGTCTGTGCCCACGGAGTCGGCGAAACCCGGCCTCTCGACTTCCACAGCCCCTACGGCTGTTCGAAGGGCGCGGCGGACCAGTACGTTCTGGACTACGCCCGGACTTACGACCTGCCCGCCGTCGTGTTTCGGATGAGCTGCATCTACGGCCCGCACCAGTTCGGGACCGAGGATCAGGGCTGGGTTGCCCATTTCCTCATTCGCGCCCTCGAAGGCAAGCCGATCACGCTGTATGGCGACGGGCGGCAGGTGCGGGACATCCTGTTCGTCGAGGACCTGGTGAACGCCTTCCTGCTGGCGCAGAGTCGGATGGAAACGCTGTCCGGGCAGGCATTCAACATCGGCGGCGGCGCGGACAACACGGTCAGCCTGCTCGATCTGCTCGGCTTAATCGGTGAGACTTACGGTAAACAGCCCGATGTTCGATTCGACGACTGGCGGCCCGGCGACCAGCGGTACTACGTTTCCGACACGCGCAAGTTTGAAGTGGCGACCGGGTGGACTGCGAAAACGGACGTCGTGCGCGGCATCGAGCGGCTGGCGCGCTGGCTGTGCGAGGCGCGCGGGCTTTCCCGGCAGGCGGCGGCGCGCGAGGAGGCATTTGTATGAGCGATGGCACCATGCGCGCGGCTGTCTTGGTGACGCCGGGTGAGATGCGCGTTGAGGAAGCCCCGCGCCCCACGCCCGGACCGACCGAGGTCCGGGTGCGTCTGGAAGGCTGCGGCGTCTGCGCCTCCAACTTGCCGCCCTGGGAGGGCCGCGAGTGGTTTTCTTATCCGATGGAGCCGGGCGCACTCGGTCACGAGGCCTGGGGCGTGGTGGATATGGTCGGCACGGACGTTTCCGGGCTGGCAGTTGGGGACCGGGTCGCGATGCTGTCGGGCCATGCCTATGCCGAATATGATGTCGCCGACCAGAGCGCCGTCGTCACGCTGCCTGCGTCTCTGGACGGCCTGCCCTTTCCCGGTGAGCCGCTGGGCTGCGCCGTGAACATCTTCCGCCGCAGCGACATCAAGCCGGGCCAGACCGTCGCGGTCGTCGGCATCGGGTTTTTGGGCGCGCTGCTGACGCGGCTGGCAGCGGACAGGGGAGCAAAAGTCATCGCCGTCGCCCGTCGCCCGTTCGCGCAGGAGACCGCGCGCCGCATGGGCGCGGCTCACGTCCTGCCGATGGACGACCACTGGCAGATCATCGAGCAGGTCAAGGCGCTGACGGACGGCGCGTTCTGCGACGTGGTGGTCGAGGCCGTCGGCAAGCAGTGGCCGTTGGATTTGTCTGCCGAACTGACTCGCGAGCGCGGGCGTCTGATCATCGCGGGCTACCACCAGGACGGCCTTCGCACGGTCAACATGCAGCTTTGGAACTGGCGCGGCCTGGACGTCATCAACGCCCACGAGCGTGATCCGCAGATGTATACCAACGGCATCCGTCTGGCTGTGGATGCGGTTGCCAGCGGCGCTCTGGACCCGACGCCGCTCTATACGCACACGTTCCCGCTGGCGCGGCTGGGCGAAGCGCTGGACGCGACGCGGGACCGGCCGGACGGCTTTCTGAAGGCCCTGGTGACGCTGTCGTGATGGAGAAGGACCCCCCGCCCCCAATTTTGGGGGAGCCAGATAGGAAGGATCAGGCCGGTCCTACCTCCCCAGGATTGGGGGCAGGGGGGCTACGCCTCCTGATGACGGCGGACGCGGTCGGCGGCGTCTGGACGTATGCCCTGGATCTGGCGCGCGCACTGGCCCCGCACGACGTTTCCGTCGCCCTCGCCACAATGGGCCGCCTGCCCACCCCGGCGCAGCGCGCGGAGGCGAACGCCATTTACAACCTGACGCTCCACCCCTCGGCTTTTGCCCTGGAATGGATGGCGGACCCGTGGGAGGATGTCGCCCGCGCCGGGGACTGGCTGCGGGAGTTGGAAAAAGACTTGGAGCCGGACCTCATCCACCTCAACGGCTATGCCCACGGCGCTCTGCCCTGGCGCATGCCGACTCTGGTGGCGGGGCATTCGTGCGTCCTGTCCTGGTGGCGGGCCGTCCACGGAGAAGACGCACCGCCGGCCTGGGACCGCTACCAGTCAGAAGTCAGGCGCGGGCTGCGCGCGGCGGGCCGAGTGGTCGCTCCGACACGGGCCATGCTGGACGCGCTTGATACTCACTATGGCCCTTTCGCCGCCGGTCAGGTCATCCCAAACGGGCGCGACTTGAGCGCCTTCGCACCCGGCGAGAAGCAGCCGTTCGTCTTCAGCGCCGGACGGCTCTGGGACGAGGCCAAAAACATCGCCGCGCTGGACGCGGCGGCTTCGGGTCTGCCCTGGCCGGTTCTCGTCGCGGGCGACACGGCGCATCCCAGCGGCGAGTCGGCAACGCCCGCTCATGTGCGTCTCCTGGGCTGCCTGACGCCCGCCCAGGTCGCCGGGCGTCTGACCCGCGCCGCCATTTATGCCCTGCCCGCGCGCTATGAACCATTCGGCCTGTCCGCCCTGGAAGCGGGCTTGTCCGGCTGTGCTCTTGTTCTGGGGGACATCCCTACTCTGCGCGAAGTCTGGGGCGACGCGGCCTTGTTCGTCCCGCCGGACGACCCCGACGCCTTACGCGCCGCTCTTTGCCGTCTCATCGAAGACAAGGGCCTGCGCGAAGAAATGGGCATTTGTGCCTGCTCCCGCGCCCAAGCCTACACGCTGGAGCGTATGGCTGAGGGTTATTTAGAAGCCTATCAGGCGCTGACTCAGGAGAAGGTCGTTTGCGCCTAGTCTATTTCACTCATTCCCTGCTTTCTGACTGGAACCACGGCAACGCTCACTACCTGCGTGGTGTGCTGACTGAACTGCAGACACGGGGCCACGATGTCCGCGTGTACGAGCCGGAAAACGCCTGGAGCCTGAAAAACCAGACAGCCGACGCCGGACCAGCCGCCGCCGAAGGTTTCCGAAGGGCCTATCCGACGCTCTACAGTACGCGCTACGATCTCCGCACGATCCTCTTAGACAAGGCGCTGGATGGGGCGGACCTGGTTCTGGTCCACGAGTGGAACGAGCATGCCCTGGTCCACCGGATCGGCGCGCATCGGGCGCGGGTGGGAGGTTATAGGCTGCTGTTCCACGACACGCACCACCGCGCCGTCACCGACCGCAAGGGCGTGGCGGCCTATGACCTGAGCCGTTATGACGGCGTTCTGGCCTTCGGAAACGTCATCCGCGACCTGTATTTGGGCGAAGGCTGGGCCAAGCGCGCCTGGACCTGGCACGAGGCGGCGGACACGCGCGTTTTCCGCCCCCTCCCTGACGTCGCAAAAGAAGGCGATCTGGTCTGGATCGGCAACTGGGGCGACGACGAGCGCACCCAGGAGCTGCACGAGTTTCTGCTGGAGCCGGTCCACAGTCTGCGTCTGAAAGCGCGCGTCCACGGCGTCCGCTACCCCCCGGCGGCAAAGAGGGCGCTGGCTCAGGCGGGCATCGAGTATGCAGGCTGGCTGCCCAACTATCAGGCGCCCGAGGTCTTCGCCCGCTACCGCGCGACGGTTCACGTCCCGCGCCGCCCGTACACCCGCTCCCTGCCCGGCATCCCAACCATTCGAGTTTTCGAGGCCCTGGCCTGCGGCATCCCCCTCGTGTCCGCGCCCTGGGACGACGCCGAGGGGCTGTTCACGCCCGGCAAGGATTTTCTGGTTGCCCGCGACGGCACAGAGATGCGTGTGCAATTAAAGTCACTGCTGACGGATGAAGGCTTGGCAAGGTCAGTGGCCGCGCGCGGGCTGGAAACGATCCGGCGGCGGCACACCTGCGCGCATCGGGTGGACGAACTGCTTGGGATTTGGGAGCAGATTGCCCCCTAGCCTCCAATTCTGGGGAACCGGAAAGAGGGTGCGGGCCGAGGTTCCTTCTCCCTTCGCGGCCAGGCTTTCCTTCCCTGCTCCCCCAGAATTGGGGGCTGGGGGGTGAACCATTATGAACATCGCTTTTTTCGGCTCCAGCCTCGTGTCCGCCTATTGGAACGGGGCCGCCACCTACTACCGGGGCGTCATCCGCGCCATGCACGAACGCGGGCACCGAGTCACGTTCTATGAGCCGGACGCTTACGAGCGCCAGCAGCACCGGGACATGACCGACCCGGAGTGGGCGCGGGTCGTGGTCTACGCGGGCGAAGGCGAGGATGGAGTCCGGGCCGCGCTGGAAGATGCGCGCGGGTCAGACCTAGTGGTCAAGGCCAGCGGCGTGGGCGTTTTTGACGAACTATTGGAAGCCGCCGTCCTGGACCTGAAAAGGCCCGGCTCCCTCGTCGCTTTTTGGGACGTGGACGCGCCCGCGACGCTGGAGCGGGTGCAAGACGATCCTGCCGACCCGTTCCGCGCTCTGATCCCATGCTATAACCTGGTCCTAACCTACGGCGGCGGCCAGCCCGTCGTGGAGGCGTACCGGGCGCTGGGAGCGCGCGAATGCGTCCCCATCTATAACGCCCTGGACCCGCACACGCACTACCCCGTTTCGCCCGATCCGCGCTTCACCGCCGCCCTAGGATTTTTGGGGAACCGCCTGCCGGACCGGGAAGCGCGTGTCGAGGAGTTCTTTCTGCGGGCCGCTGCGCTCTTGCCTGACGAGCGGTTCCTGCTCGGCGGGAGCGGCTGGGGGGACAAAGCGATGCCGCCGAACGTCGCGTATGTCGGTCATGTCTACACCGAGGACCATAACGCCTTCAACTGTACGCCGCGCGCCGTACTGAACGTCAGCCGCGACTCGATGGCGCGGTATGGGTTTTCGCCCGCCACGCGGGTCTTCGAGGCGGCGGGCGCAGGCGCGTGCCTGATTACGGATGCCTGGGAGGGAATCGAGATGTTCTTTGCGCCCGGTCGGGAAATCTTGGTGGCGCGGGACGGGGATGAGGTGGCGCAGGTTGTTCGGGACCTGACGCCGGAGCAGGCACGAGGGATCGGACAGGCCGCTTTGCGTCGGGTGCTGGCGGAACACACCTATGCCCATCGGGTCGCGCAACTCGAATCGGTTTTAGAGGCGGCGCGGCCATGACTTCCCCTCTGCGCCTTGTCATTCTCGGCCTGTCCATCACGTCGTCGTGGGGCAACGGCCACGCGACGACGTTTCGCGGGCTGGTGCGTGAACTGACGGCGCGCGGGCATGACGTCCTTTTCCTGGAGCGGGATGTTCCCTGGTATGCGTCAAACCGTGACCTCCCCCACCCGTCGTATGGGCGAACGGAGCTGTACGGCGGGCTGGCGGAGCTTGAGGAGCGGTTCGCCTCGGACGTTCGCGACGCCGACGCGGTCATCGTCGGCTCCTATGTCCCGGAAGGTGTCGTCGTCGGACAGTGGGTGCAGCGGACGGCGCGGGGCGTCAAAGCCTTCTATGACATAGACACGCCGGTGACGCTGGCGAAGCTGGAACGGGGTGACTTTGAGTACCTTTCGCCGGAACTGATTCCCGGCTATGGCCTGTACCTGTCGTTCGCCGGCGGGGCGGCCCTGACGCGCCTGGAACAGGACTACGGCTCGCCCTGCGCGCGTCCCTTCTACTGCTCGGTGGACCCCGCCCTTTACGCGCCCGAAGACGCCTCGCCGGGATGGGACCTGGGCTACATGGGGACGTACAGCGATGACCGGCAGCCGCCTCTGGACCGGCTGCTGGTCGAGCCGGCCCGGCGGTGGGGGGAGGGCCGCTTCGTCGTCGCCGGGCCGCAGTACCCCAACACCCTCGTGTGGCCGCCGAACGTCGCCCGGATCGAGCACCTGCCGCCCGCCGAGCACCGGGCGTTCTATAACAAGCAGCGGTGGACGCTGAACATCACGCGGGCGGACATGGTCGCGGTCGGCTATTCTCCGAGCGTCCGTCTGTTCGAGGCGGCTGCTTGTGGCGTCCCGATCCTGAGCGACTACTGGGAAGGATTGGAGACGTTCTTCGCGCTCGGCACGGAAATCGTGGTCACGCGGTCGGCTGAGGAGACGCTGCGCGCCTTGCGTCAAACGTCCAAAGAAGAGCGACAGGCCATCGCCGCACGGGCACGGGCGCGTGTCTTAGCCGCGCACACGGCCGCGCATCGGGCGGCGGAACTGGAAAATCATTTGAACGAAGCGAGGGGAACAGCGACCGGATGAGATTGCCTGAAGAGATTGCCGCGCTTGGTCCGTGGTTTCAAAACCTGCACCTGCCCGACGGGACACAGACATTCCAGGACCACTGGCTGGGGGACTTCCCAGCCTTTAAATGGCAGCAGATCGCGCCGCATCTGCCTGAAGACCTGACCGGCTGGCGCGCCCTCGAGATCGGCTGCAATGCAGGCTTTTACTCGTTTGAGCTGGCAAAGCGGGGCGCCCAGGTGACGGGGATTGACTGCGATCCCCACTTTTTGGCCCAGGCGCGCTGGGCCGCGAAACAGTTTGGGCTGGAGTCACGGGTCGAGTTCGAGCAGAGGCAGGTCTACGATTTAGCCTCGACCTGGGAGGCCTATGACTTGGTCCTGTTCATGGGCGTCTTCTACCACCTGCGCTACCCCCTGCTCGGCCTGGACATCGTCGCGCGGAAGGTCAAAAAACTGCTTGTCTTCCAGACCCTGATGTCGCCGGGCGCGGAGGTCGCCGAAGACACCTGGGACCTGCGCTACACGGAGCGAGACCGGCTGCGCGCGCCGGGCTGGCCGCAGATGGCCTTTCTGGAACACAAATTCGCCGGCGACCCGACCAACTGGTGGGTGCCCAGCCGCGCCGGTGTCGAGGCGATGCTGCGCTCCAGCGGGATGCGGATCACGGCTCGCCCCGCAACAGAGTCCTACCTGTGCGAACCGGACCCGACGAACCCGTCCAGCGTCCGCACCTGGAACGCCGGTGAGTTTGGTGCAGCAACCGCCCTGAATGCGCGCCTGACGAAGACCCTCCATTTCTGCCACTGCTGGGTGAACACCGCGCCGGGCTACACCGAGACCTGCTTCCACGACGGCACCCGCGTAACCGCCATGCCCGAAGACAGTGACGAGTATCGGGGCAAAGCTGCGCGGTTCGGCTATGGAGATGACTTGGAAGCCCTGTCGCGTGAGCACGAGATCCTGCACACATTCCTGGCGGAAGCGCTGGGCTACGGCGCCTCCCCCACCCTTTGGGCCGTCGCGCACGGCCAGCAGGGCGGCGTCGCTTCTTACTGGGAGCAGGTGGAGGAGGAAGCGTGGACGCTGGCGTTTCAGACCTACCTGCATGGGGGTCCTCATGCGGAGCCGCTGCGCCGCCTCACGGACGCCGGGCTGGACCTGGAAACGCTGCGCGAGGAAGCGCGGAAACTGCTGCGCTAGACGCACAGGGGAGAAGGAAGCCATCCGGCCTTCCCGCCCTGATTGTCCTCTACGCGATTGGGTCGCCACCCGTCACGCCGTAGATCATGCCGGTGATGTAGCTCGCTTCCTGCGAGGCGAGCAGGACGTACACGGGGGCAAGCTCGGACGGCTGGGCGGGGCGCTCCAGCAGGGTGTCTTTCCCGAAGGTTTTCACCTGCTCGATCGGCATCGTGGACGGGATCAGCGGCGTCCAGACCGGGCCGGGCGCGACGGCGTTAACGCGGACGCCGCTCTTGATCGCGTCCTGCGCCAGCGCCTTGGTGAAGTTAGCGATGGCTCCCTTCGAGGCGGCATAGGCCAGCAGAAACGAGGCCGGCTGGTACGCCTGGATAGAGGTCGTATTGATGATTGATCCGCCCGAGTTCATCACCGCCAGGGCGGCTTTGCACAAGTAGAACATGGCGTAGACGTTCGTCTTAAAGGTGTAATCCCATTCCTCGGACGGCACCTCCTGGATGCTCTGGTGCGTCCGCTGGAAGGCGGCGTTGTTGACCAGGATGTCGAGACGGCCGAACTCGTCCATCGCCCGCTGGATGAGCTGCCGGCAGTGAGCTTCCTGCGAAATGTCGCCCGGCACGACGACGGCCTTGCGACCCGATTCGGTGACGAGGCGAGCGGTCTCGTGCGCGTCCTCGTCTTCGTTGAGGTAAGAAATCAGCACGTCTGCGCCTTCGCGGGCGAAGGCCAGCGCAACGGCGCGGCCAATCCCCGAATCCGCGCCGGTGATAAGGGCAACTCGGCCCCGAAGCTTTTCGCTGCCGACATAGGTGTCCTCGCCGTAGTTCGGCTTGATATTCATGTCGCCTTCGTGGCCGGGCGGCGCAATCGCCTCCGCATTGGAAGGCGGCCCTTGTTCCTGCGTCTTCGGGTCCTGCGTCTTCGGGTCCTGCGGCTCCAAAAGTGTCATGGCGGTTTCCTTCACGGCAATGATGCCGTTTCGGTGTGCCCCGCTGGAAAATCCCTTAAACCGGCCAGGCGCTCACACAAAAAGAGGGCCGGGAGTCCCCGGCCCTCTTCCCGTTTACAACGTGACGTTAGGGCTTCTTGACGAACTTCATGGCCGTCCAGTTCATGCAGTAGCGCAGGCCGGTCGGCGGGGGGCCGTCGTTGAAGACGTGGCCCAGATGGGAGCCGCAGCGGGCGCAGACGACTTCGTCTCGGCTCATTCCCAGGCTGCTGTCCGTCTGCGTAAAGACGCTGGTCTTGGCGAGCGGCTTCCAAAAACTCGGCCAGCCCGTCCCCGAGTCGAACTGCGTGTCCGTGCTGTACAGGTCGTTGCCGCAGGCGGCGCACTTATAGATGCCCTTGCCTTTGGCCTCGTATTGGCCCGAAAAGGCCGGGTCCGTGCCCTGCTCGCGCAGGACATGATATTGGGCTGGGGTCAGAATCTTCTTCCATTCTGCGTCGGTCTTGATGACGGCGAAATGGTGCGCGGGAACAGGCTTGGCGTCGGCGGCTCCCATCAGGCCAGAGCGGCTGAGGAGCAGCGCCCCGCCGACAGCGACGGTTCCGACGAGGGAGTTCCGCAGGAAGTCGCGGCGTGTCAAGTTCATGATTTGGTTACCTCTTACCCTCTATAACATCGGCGGAAGGCGAAAAGTTCATTTTTCGTCCCTATCGGGCAGGCCGACGCGGGCAAGGTACGACCGGCAGAACTCCCAGAACTCGGCAGGCATCGGGATGGGCCGGCCCGTGGAGCGGCGGACGAAGCAGCCGCTCTGCTCGGCACGGGCGTACTCCAGGCCGGTTTCGGGGTGGAAGAACCGCAGGGCCAGCGACAGGGCCGACTTGCCGACATGCATCACCCAGACCCGGACGGTGACGGGGTCGGACAGGCGGATGGGCCGCTTGTAGACGATCTCGGTCCGGGTCAGCGCGGCGGCAATGTCGGCGGCGTACAGCCGGTCCGGGGGCCAGGCACTGGCGCTCTGGAAGGCCAGCCGCCCGTCTTCCAGCCAGCGGATATAAACGACATTGTGCGCGATCCCGGACGGATCGAAGTCGTAATACTGCGGATTCAATCGCAGCTCGAAGATGTCACTCACCAGTCCCCTCCCCCAGAACTTCCGTCAGTGTGGCCGAGAGCAGCGCGGCCAGATTGGGAACCGCGTTCCGGTGCATGATCTCGTGCCCGTGCGAGTTTTCCGCCGCGAAGGCCAGCGTGATGGGCCGGGCGACCAGCCCATGCGAGGCCGCGCAGCTTGCATCACTGCCGCCCCGCGACAGGGCCTGAAAGTGGGGGGTCTGCCCAATGCCCTGCGCGGCCCGCGCCACCAGGTCAATGTCCCGCGCCTGCATGGCGCTGTACCCGTCGTTGACCCAGACCGTCGGCTGGTCGTCCAGCGCGAACGGACTTTCCGGCACGCGCGGCCCGATCTCCAGAGCGATGCCGACCGAGGCCGGGCGCTGCCGCAGCAGCCACAGCGCCCCATGCCCGCCGACTTCCTCCGCGGCCGTCGCCGCGAACAGGAGGCGCTCCGGGTCCAGGCCGCTCACGTTCTCCAATGCCAGCAGCATCGCCGCCAAGTCCGCCCGGTCATCCAGGAATGGGGCGGAAACGAACTCCCCTAGCTCCGTCACCGTCCGCCGCGACGGGTGCAGAACGACGCGCGTCCCGGCCTGGACACCGCGCGCCGCCAGTTCTTCCACCGACAGCCCCGTCCAGACCCGCGCGTCCCCCCACGTCAGCGCCCGCTCCCGCGCCTGCGCCGCAACACTGCCCGCATCATTCGTGTGGATGCTCCCGAACGACAGAATGCCCGTCAACGCCTCGCCTGACACCAAAATCTGCATGGGACCTTCGCCCCACTTCCACGGGTACGCGCCGCCCAGGTTGGTCACCGCCAGCCGCCCGTCCGCCTCGGCCCCCACGACCAGCAGCGCGATCTCGTCCAGATGCGCCATCACCACGATGTCAGGCTTGGCGGGGACGTGCCCCGCGCCGGGCAGGGACAGGAGCAGGTTCCCCCGCGCGTCCGTCTCCCACGCACACCCCAGCCGGTCCGCGTGGGCCGCGACCGCTTCCCGCACCCGCCCCTCCTGCCCCGGCGGGCCGGGGAGAGCGACCAGTTCACGAACCAAATCCAGCGCATCGGTCATCTAGGAAGCCTCCATGAGATTGTACTGCATCTGATGGCATTTTCAATCCCCCTAAGATGATAGCACTGCCCTATGCTATAATCCATGTGGAATGAAACGCATTGAGTGCTTGAGTTTGTTCGCGGGATGCGGAGGTTGTAGTCTTGGGCTGAAACAGGCAGGGATTGATGTCCGGCTTGCCGCAGAGATTAATGAGGATGCGTGTGCAACTTACGCGCTTAACCTTGATTCAAGGGTTGTTTGGCAAACGGATTTATCGCGCGTTGAGCCAGATGAGATTCTCGAACGCTCTGGTCTGGCGAGAGGAGCCGTGGACATTATCGTCGGCGGCCCACCCTGCCAGGGCTTCACTTCAGCGGGAGCACGCGATTGGGCAGATTCGCGAAACATATTACTGCGTCACTTTGTAGATATTGTAGTTGGCCTGCGACCAACGTGGTTTATCATGGAGAACGTCGAGGGGTTGCTAACATTAAAAAATGGCTTCTTTATCATTGAAGCTATTACACGTCTTCTAGGGGCAGGCTATTGGATGCGAGCACGCAAGGTTTACATGGAAGACTACGGGCTACCCCAGCGGCGGAAGCGGGTCATTGTCGTTGGTAATCTGGAAGGCACCGAATTCGACTTCCCTGCATCAAGACACCAACAAACACCAAGCCTCTTCGACTTCGACAGCAAGCCGTTCTATACCATAGCTGATGCCATTGATGATCTGCCTCAACCTGTTATAGCATCAGCAGGCATCTTCTACACGCAGGAGGCAAGATCAGATTACCAGAGACTCATGCGCCGCCCTGATAAACAGCCGATTCTACACCATGAAGCCAGGCGCCTCGCGGGTGCTTCTGAGGAGCGTATTTGCCTTCTCCCACAAGGCGGGACGATGAAAGATTTACCCGAGGAATTGCAGCATCCAAGTTTTAGCAGGCGAGCGTTCCGGCGGGTGATGGATGGTACGCCAACAGAGCGGCGTGGAGGAGCGCCGTCCGGCTTGAAGCGAATGATAGCTGAGAATCCGTGCCTGACGATAACCTCCGCAGCGCCCACTGAATTTATTCATCCCTTTGATAATAGGCCACTAACGCTTCGTGAATGTGCTCGGATACAGTCTTTCCCGGATTGGTTCGAGTTTAAAGGATCGTGGAACTCTGTCGCCTCGCAGATAGGAAATGCCATACCTCCAGAGTTCATGCGGCAGTTTGCAAGGCATCTACTGTCCATCGCCAGGTGGGAGCCTCAGCCCGGTCTAGATGGCCGATGGTTAGGTATAGAGGCGACGAAATCAGCAGGTGTTAGCCCAGCGCTTGCAACTATGCTCAACGATTTAGAAGTGAGAACGCGCCTGTTTTCAGTGACTAAAGCAGGTGCAAATCAAGCCAGTGTGCAATCTACAGAGCAAAGTATAATGCCTAAGAGGAAAAATATGCCGTCTATCATTTCAACGTTTAACAAAGAGGAGCGGAAGCTTCTAACTATCGCTAGAACGCTCGGGAGCAACGGCCTGAGAGTTTACTTAGAGGACGCTGAACTGATCCGGCTGTGCGCTATAATCGCAACTGACTTAGGCTATGGTTCCCTTGTTGAAGATTTCGTAGCGGCGGGAGAACTTGACCGGGGCTACTATGGGACGCCTATGAGTTGGTTCAACGGCGTACTGCCAGCCAGCGTTACACTTGGAGAGGTATTTCACCGACTGGACAAAACTATAAGTGACTTCAAGGATTACTTCCGGTGCCTCTGTGCGCTACATAAGCACCGACGTAAATTCCGCCTCATCCTAGAACACCAGGCACTGCCACAGATGGAACAAATCGTTCCGCGGTGTCTGCTGGAGCACGGCATGATGCCTCCTGACACGTTAGCATCATGGCTTGTGTGGCGTAAATGGCTGTACGACATTGACAACAGATCGGCACAAGAGACTGGCTACCTCTTTGAACCTATCTTAGCAATGGCATTAGGCGGTGAACGCTTTTCTGACAGAAACTCGCCGGTTCGCCGCGCGGCGGACCCGAAGAAAGGACGGCAAGTTGATTGCATCCTAGACAAGACCGCCTACGAGTTTAAGATGCGGGTTACTATAGCCGCGAACGGTCAAGGTAGATTCGGAGAGGAACTGGATTTCGCCCGCGACTGTGAAAGCTCAGGCTACAGGCCAGTGCTTCTTGTGCTGGACCCAACGCCTTCCTCCCGCCTCGGTGATCTTGTTTCCGAGTATGAAAAGCGCAGCGGCGCGGCGTATACAGGTGATGCTGCCTGGTCTCATATTGAGAACGCTGCCGGGGCAGTTATGGCAAGCTTCATTGAGAGGTATGTGAAGGCACCGCTTTTAGAAGTTGCTACAGCACACGATGAGTTAATGCCCATCAAATTGCAGTATACGAAAAACCAAGTCTTGCTGGAAGTAGGCGACACCCCCTTGATACTTGACAGATCGGGCGGGCAGATCGAGTATGATGATCCCTCGGAAGAGGGCGGATGACGCAATAATCTAGCAGAGGGATAAGAATGGCTTACCTCCAACAAGCGATCCAAATATCAACCATGAAAATCTACACCAAAGAGGGCGATGGGGGGGAGACGGGCCTGTACGGGGGGCAGCGGGTCTGGAAGGATGCGCTGCGGGTGGAGACGTATGGGACGGTGGATGAGTGCAACGCACTCCTGGGGGCGGCGCTGACATTGATCGAAGACGCCGAGGCGCGCGAAGTCGTGACGCGCATTCAGGGGGAGTTGTTCGAGGTCGGGGCGGACCTGGCGACGCCGCTGGCGCGGGGCGAGGCGGCGGGGCGCGTCGGGGCGGAGGCGACGGCGCGGCTGGAAGCGGAGATTGACAAGTTCGAGGCGGAGCTGCCGCCGCTCCGCCACTTCATCCTGCCGGGCGGATCGCCGGGTGGGGCGGCCTTGCATCAGGCGCGGGCGGTCTGCCGCCGGGCGGAGCGGCGCCTGGTGACGCTGGGGCAGGCGGAGCCGGTCAACCCCGAAGTTGCGCGCTATTTGAACCGTTTGAGCGACCACTTGTTTGTGCTGGCGCGGCTGGTGAACAGTCGCGCGGGCGCCCCGGAGACGATCTGGGAGCGCCCGCATCAGGAGGCATGAGCCGCGAGGAGAATGAGGGCGCGATGAATCGCGCCCCTACTGCACGGCGACGGCGAGGGGAGCGAGGGTGGCATATGTGCCGCTGTCGTTGAAGGTCGCGGTCGCGGTGTAGGTTCCATGCACCGTATATCCAGAGAGGATCTGGGTGCTGGTGAGAGTCTGGCCGGGTGCCAGCGAGAGGGTGTCGAGAGGGGGGAAGCCGGGGACCGAACCCGGCACTTGGCTGCCGGCGGGGTCCCGCACGATGAAGCCGGCGGGCGGCGTGGTCGGGGCGGCGGCGCTGTAGTGGATGGAGACGGCGGCGGCTGTGGTGTTGGTCAGGGTCAGCGTGTAGGTGACGCTGCCACCGACAGCGATCGTGTTGGTGTTCTCGGACAGCGAGGCCGTCAGGCCGTTGGGTTCCACAAGGCTGACGGAGAGGACGCCGCCCCCACCTCCGCCGTTGCCGGTCCCCGTCGTGCCGGTTGTTCCTGTAGTGCCCGTCGTGCCCGTGCCGCCGGGGTTGCCGTTGTCGCCGCCGCCGCCCCCGCCGCAGCCGGCGAGGAGGGGGAGCGTCGTCGCCCCCAGCAGGCAGAGGGTTATGATTCGTCGCAGAGACTGCATGGTTCAAAGTCCTTTCGTGCAGTCCCATTTTAACACACCCAGCGCCGGAGCGTCAAGCGGCCCGGCATACTTCCATTGACTTGCTTCAGGAGACACAACGTATGGCTGAACTCACTATGGGCGATCCCGCCCCGGATTTTCGCGTTCCCGCCGTCACCCGCCAGGGCGAGACGCCGCTGTCCCTGGCCGACTACCGGGGCAAGTCCACCGTCGTCCTATATTTCTACCCGAAGGACGACACGCCGGGCTGCACGACCGAGTCGTGCTCCTTCCGAGACATGGGGCCGGATTTCGAGGCGGCGGGCGGGACAATCCTGGGCATCAGCCCAGACGACCAGGCCTCTCACGTTGCGTTCGCCGAGAAACATGCCCTCCCCTTCCCACTCCTGGCCGACACCGACCACGCGGTCGCCGAGGCTTACGGGGTGTGGAAGGAGAAGAACAACTACGGCAAGACGTACTGGGGGATCGAGCGGACGACGTTCGTGATTGACAAGGAGGGCAAGATTGCCAAGATTTACCCGCGCGTCAAGGTGGAAGAGCACGCCCAAAAGGTTCTGGAGTTCGTGCAGGGGCTGTAGGATTACCCCCCGGCCCCCAATTCTGGGGGGGTCAGAAGGGGCTAGGGGGCTTCTTAGCCCAGCCCGCTCAGAAATTGAAAACTTGACCGGAGGCAGTCGAAGGGGTCACGGCGGCACACATCCTGCTCGACGGCGTACCACTCGACACCGGCGGCGGCGCAGGCGGGCAGCAGGTTCGGCCAGTCCAGGTTTCCCTCGCCGACCGGGGCCATGACAGGCTGGCCGTCCGCGATCTCCTTGTCTTTGACGTGGATCACGGGAACGCGGCCCGCGCACCGCGCGATCAGACGCTCCGGGTTCAGCCCGGCGTGACCGATCCAGTAGAGGTCCAGTTCCAGGCATAGGTCCGGGCCGCCCTCTTCAATCAGGATGTCGAACTGTGTGCGCGGGATGCCGTTTTGGAAGCCGACACGCTCGAACTCGTGGGCATGGTTGTGGTAGCCGAAGCGGATGCCGGCGTCTTTGAGGCGCGCGATGACCGGCGCAGCGTCCCGCGCCCAGTCGGCATAACCCGCCGCGCCCGCCTCGACATAGGGGCGCGGGAGGCTGCCAATCGCGGCGAAATCGCAGCCCAGGGTATGGTGAAATGCAATCTCCCGCTCCGTCTCCTGCGCCAGACTTTCCCAGCTCCGGTGCGTGGCGATGCACCGGAGGCCGTTGTCGTCGAGCATCTGCCGCGCCTGTTCGGCAGAGACGGCAGGCGATTCGCCGCCCATGGCCCCGACGGCGGAAAGCTGGACGGCAGGGTAGCCGATGGCGCGGATTTTGGCGAGGGTATCTGCCAGATCGGCGGCGGTCGCCGTGAAGTCGCGCACGGTATACATCTGAACGGCGAGTTGAGAGGTGAGGGTGTTCATGGGCGCCTGCCTTTCAGCACAAAAGAGGCGGGTGCAAAACAGACCCGGCCCTGCTGATCAGGGCCGGGTCTGTTTTCCGACGGCGGGTTTACCGGCGGGAAGTATCTTCCTCCTGCCATTGCCGTTTCCACCACTGATCAGCGGCGGTCAGGTCCGGCAGATTGAGTTCCTGTGCATGATCCGCCCGCAGCCGGGCGCGGGCGGCTCGGACGTGCAGACGCCGTGCCAGCTCTTCCATCGTCTTCGCGGAGCGGCTGAGGAAGCGCTGGTCGCGCCGGACGCACTTCCAGAGGGCGATCCGGGACTGAAGCGGGATCGGTTCTTCCGCCGAAGGCTTGCGCCGTTGTGCCGGGATATGACGTTGTAACATTTTGGTCAAACCTCATGCCAGTGAATAGTTTTGTTTCTCGTGTCACTGGATTATACCCCATCTGCACTCAGCCGAGAAGGTCAAGTCATTCTTTCACGCCATAGATCGCCATCGGCTGCTTGATCCAGAGCGTCCCCATATGCTGACGCGCTTCCGAGCGGGAATCCAGCAGGAACAGGGTGTCTACGGTGACGGGGTAATGAACCTTGCCGTCGTTCGCCCCGCCCCAGTGGCCGAGGTCGGCGGCTTCGCCCGGCGATGGAACAAGCCGGAAAGGGACGAAGCGCCACCCGCGCCAATCTATCGGGAGGCCGTTGGGCTGGAGCGTCTGCCCAGTCGCATCTCGGAAACGCATGCGTGCCAAATTGCCGCGGCCATCTCCCCAAACCCACAGGCCCAGGCCGAGCGGCCGGCCCGGCAGAACCGCTGGCTGCCGCTCGATCACGCGCACAAAGGACCAGCCCGGCGCGAACTGATAGCTCAACCGCAGAGCGACGCCGCCGCCCGGCGAGGCGGACGCCGGTTCGAGATGCACAGTTGAAGGCACTTTCGCGTCACCGTCGAGCAGGGCATGAAGCAACGGGAGGGCGACGGGATAGGGCAGGAAGCGCATCGCCGGCAGCCGGGCGACCGGACGACCCCGCGCGTCCCGCAGCAGGCAGTCCGCACCCAGACGCGGGTTCCCCGGCAGGGTCACGTCCAGACCCGTCTGACCCGCTGTGAGACGTACCGGATGGGAGGATGCCGGGCCGTCCGGTGCGAGGCTCAGTTGACCTACGAACGGTGACCCGGCAGGGTTAGTCAGGTGGACACGGACGCTGTGGTCCGTCAGCGGCGCGACCGACAGGCTCAGGGGATCGGTCGGCGTGAAAGTGACCTCCTGCGAATACGGCTGCCGGACGCCGTCGAGCGCCAGGCCGACCCGTACCTGCACCGGGACGCGGGCCTGGCCGGGCACCAGGACCTCCCAGCGCCGCGTTTCCCCCGACGCCGCCGCGTTGACCCGGCTGGCGACCGACTTCGGCGCCCCACCTGGCGTCGTCACGGCGATCAGCATCTGGGCGCGGTGGCGGCGGCCGTCCGGGTTGTGATAGGACAGGCTTAGGTTCAGCGTCTGCCCCGCCGAGTAGAGCGAGTCGCCCGCCGCGACCGACCAAGAGGCGGCGGCGCGCAGGGCGGGGTCAGTGCCGGCCTCAAGGTACTGCGGGCTGCCCGTCAGCGCGAGTTGGCGACTGCCGGGGAGGGAAACGGGGTGAGCATCCGCTGTCGTCCAAAAGGCCAGCTTAACAGACGCGCCCCGCACGAACAGCAGCAGGTAATCCTGGTCTGACGCCAGCGGCAGGCGCTTGACGAACCGATACCCACCTAATGCCCGCGTCAGCCCTTGCGCCGCCTCGAATGCGGGCTTGGGCGTGTAGTCGTTGTGGACAGTCCCGAAGTGGTGTTCCGGGTCTTTCGGATCCAGCCCGTCGTCGTGCCAGTCGTACCAGATGCTCAGGCGCACACCCTCGGCCAAATTGGACAGCCACTCACGGGCAAGGTACTGCCCCTGCTGCTCTGGAGTGACGTTGACGGCGGAGTAGCCCCACTCGGACGAGACGAGCGGGATGCTTTTGCCCTTCGGCGCGTAGTGTCGAATCAGCCGACGCACGGCGGGGTAGTCCGCCGCCGCGCTCTCAGGCCGGCCGCCGCGATAGGGGTGCAGGGAGACGGCGTCAACGTAGCGCAGCAGGCCCGCTTGGAAGACGCTTTCGAGGAAGTCCAGCGGGATGCCGGACGTGCCGGGGGCAAGGACGGTCGCGTTCGGGTCGGCCTCTTTGATCGCTCGCGCCGTTTCGAGCGCCAGTCGCCCGTACTCGGCGGCGTTGGCCTGCGGCTTCCAGAAGCCGCCGTTCGGCTCGTTCCATATTTCCCACAGGATCGGCTTGCCCCTATAGTGGACCGCCGAGGCGGCGGCGAAGCGCGCGAATGCCGCCTGCGCTTCGGGCGTGCGGGGCGCCCCCGTCTGATACAAGTCGTTGCCGTAATCGAGGATAAACAGTGGCTGGATGTGCCGCGCCGCCAGACCCGCGACGAGGGTGTCATAGTCCGAAAAATCGTACTGCCCCTTGACCTTCTCAATGTGGTCCCAGACGAAGTCCATGCGTATCCAGCCGAAGCCGCCCGACTTCAGCCCGTCCAGGTCGCGTATCGGCGCTCCGGTGAAGTGGATGTTGACGCCGACGCACTGCGGCACGACGGGCGGCGGCAGGGCGCCAGGCCGGGCGGGGCGGCAGGAAAGCAGGAGCAGTAAAAGAACAACAACGGGGAAGGTACGCATGATGCCTCGGCCCGGCACTGGAAGTGCCGGTCTACTGGTAAATGAAAGTCGCTCCGCGACTGAGGAGGGGTCTTCGCGGGCTTCTCTTTAGTGCCGGAGGCACTTTCACTCGGCAGTAGCCCGGCACTTCCAGTGCCGGGCCTTTTTTGCTGTCTACAGCAGCGACTTGACGGCCTCGACGATGGCGTCGGCGTCTATCTTGGCGGCGTGGAGCAGTTCGGCGGGCTTGCCGGAGCCGGGCATCTTGGAGACGGCCAGCTTGACGACCGTGGGGGCGTGGTCGCCGACGCCGACGAAGGCGTCCAGCACGGCGTCGCCCAATCCGCCCTCGAACCAGTGGTCCTCGACGACGACCATCTTGTTGCCGCAATCCTGCGCGGCCCGGTGCAGGGTCTCCTTGTCAATGGGCTTGACCGAGTAGGCGTCAATCAGGCGGATAGCGATCCCTTCGGCTTTGAGCCGGTCGTAGGCCTTGTTGGCCTCATGGACGGTGATGCCCGCCGCCACGACGGCGACCCGATCGCCGTCGGAATGGTGGACCAGCTTGGAGCCGCCCACTTCAAATGTCTCGTCCGGCCCGTAGAGAATCGGCGTCTTCTCGCGCGTGGTGCGGAGGTACGAAACGTGCGGCAGGTCCGCCATCAGGAGGAGCAGGCGGGCGGTCTGATTGGGGTCGCTGGGGTACAGGACGGTGCTGTCGCAGACAGCGCGCATCATGGCGATGTCTTCCAGGGCCATTTGGGAGGGACCGTCCTCGCCGATGCTTACGCCCGCATGGGACCCGCTGAGGCTGAGGCTGGCGTTAGAGATACTCGCCATGCGGATCTGGTCATAGGCGCGGCTGAAGAAGGCGGCGAAGGTGGAGGCGAAGGCGCGCTTGCCGCGCGTCGCCAGGCCGACCGCCGCCGAGACAAGCTGCTGTTCGGCGATGTACATCTCGAAGAAGCGGTCTGGGAACGCCTTGTTGAACTCATCGGCGTGGGTGGAATTGGAAACCTCGCCGTCGAGCGCGACGACGTCCGCGCGGAATCCGCCCAGGGCGGTCAGGGCGTCGCCATACGCCTTGCGCGTGGCCTCTTTCGTGCCCAGGGCGTAGACGGGCAGCTTCAGCGGGCCGGTCGCGGCGGGCGCAGCGGGCGCCTGATCGCTCGGCTTTTCGACGTTGACGATGATGTGCCGTTCGCCGCCCAGTTCCTTGATGGCGTCGGCGGCCTGCTCGGCGTTCAACGCCTTGCCGTGCCAGCCTTCCTTGTTGGAGAGGAACGAGACGCCGTGGCCTTTGTCGGTCTTGGCGATGATCCAGGTGGGCTTGTCGGTCTGCGCCAGGGCTTCGGCGTAGGCGCGGTCAATGGCGTCCAGGTCGTGCCCGTCAATCTCGATGGCGTGGCAGCCGAAGGCGCGGGCGCGGGCAGCGTACACGGCGCTGTTCCAGCCCAGGTCGGTCTCGCCGCGCTGGCCCAGCCGGTTCATGTCCAGGATGGCGATCAGGTTATTCAGCTTGTAGTGCTGCGCGTGGTCGCAGGCTTCCCAGATAGAACCTTCGGCCACTTCGGAGTCGCCTAGGACGACCCAGACTTTAAAGGGCAGCTTGTCCAGGTACTTGCCGTCCAATGCCATGCCGACGCCGATGGGCAGGCCCTGGCCAAGCGAACCGGTAGCGACATCCACATAAGGCGTCACATGGGGGTTGGGGTGGCCTTCCAGCCGGCTGCCGAACTGGCGCAGGGTCAGCAGTTCCTCGTCGCTAATCGCGCCCGCCGCCTTGAACATGGAATACAGCAGGGGACAGGCATGGCCCTTGCTGAAAATCAGGTGGTCGTTGCCCGGGTTCTTCTGGTTCGCCCAGTCGTATTTGAGGTACTTGCCGAGCAGCACAGCCATGAGGTCCGCCGCCGACATGGACGAGGTCGGGTGCCCCGACCCCGCCGCCGTCGTACACCGGATGCTGTCCACGCGAAGCTGCGCCGCGAGTTCTTTAAAATCCACTTCCGCCATGTGTGTTCTCCTTAGTTCGCCGTAACAAGTGTCTTGGTTAAAATGATCTCCGCCTGCTTCTCCGGTTCATAGCTGACGTTGATGCTTGGCCGGGGATTGCCGATCTGCCGACCGGCGGCCACCGTGATCAAAAACCGGTTCTCCCCGAACGGAACCACGTTGGCATGAATCCAACTTGGGCCACCTGCAAGCAACGGCGCGAAGGTGGCAGTGAACCGTTCCGCAGAAACCACTTGCTCCTGATGGACCCGGCGCTCCTCCGCCCCGTATTCCACGGCGTCGTCCCGCACGAAAAGCACGTTGCCTTCGGTAAAACGCACATCGCGGGCCAACTGCCACTGGTTGAGGGCATGAAAAATCTGCGCGAGATAGTCGTTTGTTTCCATCATTCACCTGACGATGTGCCGGTTAAACAGCGCCGCCTGCTCCGGCGTTCGCACGACGATCTCCGAGGAGCCGGGCAGCGCGCTGTTGAAGCCGGAGTAAGCGCGCTCATTCGGAGCCAGCACCGTCTCAAACTCGGTTTCGGGTATCCGCGCTTCAATAACGCCCGCATCGGTGATCCGGTCTGCGCGGACGCGCGGATCAACGGCGTTCCGCGCCGCCGCAAAATCCCGCGTGATCCAGGTCGGCAGCCGCGCGGCATCCAGGCCATTAGCGCGAATTCGGGAGGCATCGTTGATGCTGCCGTGATACACTCTTACCCATTCTACCGCTTCTATCGCCCGCTTCCCTGCCTCTAAGCCAAAAGTCTGCGCCCATTATAAACGAAAGGGACGGGCGAAGTCAATCAGGGCCACTTGACATACAGAGGTTTCCTATGTATAATGCTCACATGAACACCCCGGCGCAAGAACACCTCAAAGGCGGCCTGGCCCTGCTCCTCCTGGCGACGCTGCGCGACGGCCCCGCGCATGGCTATTCGCTGGCCCGCACTATCGAGCGGCGCACGGAGAACGCCTTGCAGCTCCGCGAAGGCACCCTCTACCCGGCCCTACACACGCTGGAGCGTGATGGCCTGATCGTCAGCGCCTGGGAGACGCCTGTGGGGGGCCGGGAGCGCAAGGTCTACCGGCTGACCCCGGTGGGCGAGAAGAAGCTGGACGAATGGAGCCAGGGCTGGCATCAGTTCGCAGAGGCCGTCGGGCGTGTCCTCGCCCCCACCCCTGAAACCTCGGAAGGAGAACCCTCACATGGAACTGGAACCCGATCCCCTCGCCTCCGCCCCGCGCCGGGTGGAAGCCTATCTTGACCAAATCTTGGTCCCGCTGACGCGCCGCCTGTCGCCGTTCCACCGGGAGGAGCTTCGGCGTGAGCTTCGTGAACACCTGTGGGCGCGCGTGGACGCCTACCGTGAGCTAGGGCAGTCCGAAGACGACGCCGTGACGGAGGCGCTATGCCAGTTCGGCGGCGCGGAAGATTTCCTGCGCCAGTGGCAGCGGGAATGGATGCGTCCAACCCAACGGCTCACGCTTTGCGAGGTTTGGGAGGCGGCACGGCCTGCGCTTCGTCCGTCGCTGACGGCGCTGCTTTCGGTTCCGGCGGCCATAGCTTTGGCTGGCTTCTTCGCATTCGATAGCCAGATCGGAGGTCCGTTCCTCGCGGCACTGTTCAACGTGTACTTCGTTGGCACGGTGCTTCTTCCTCCAATCGTCCTCGGTCTGGCACAGGGCCGCCGCGCGTCGTGTCATCCCGGCTTGGGGATGTTCGCCGCACTGTCGGTGCAAATTGTCGGCCTCAGCGCACTAACTTGGCTTGCAGGCAGACTTTTGCCGGAGCAGAGTTCTGTTATTCAGTGCCTCGATGCGCTTTTGCTGTTAGCGTTCCTCTGGCTGCCGATTTCCTGCACGACCGCCGCGCTCGGCGGCTGGTGGGCGCGGCGACTAGAAACTCGCCACCACGCCTGAGTTCTTAGACACGATCTGCGTGATAGCCCAGGCCGCGTGTTCTCGCACGAGCGGCTCCGGGTCGTGTTCGGCGGCGTGTGCGAGCGCGGGCAGGGCGCGCGGGTCGCCCAGGTTGCCCAGGGCAACGCAGACGTTGCGGAGGAGGCCGCGCCGCTTGGTGCGTTTGATGGGGCTGTGGCGGAACTTGGCGCGGAAGGCGTCGTCGTCCAGGGCGAGCAGTTCCAGGAGGTCCGGCGTCGTCAGGTCGGCGCGGGGGGCGACGGCGGGGTCGGTCGCGCGGACGGCGAATTTGTTCCAGGGGCAGGCGGCGAGGCAGTCGTCGCAGCCGTAGATTCGGTTGCCGACCAGCGGGCGCAGGTCAACGGGGATGCTGCCTTTGAGTTCGATGGTCAGGTAGGAGATGCAGCGGCGGGCGTCGAGTTCGTAGGGCGCGGTGATTGCTCCGGTCGGGCAGGCGGGGAGGCAGCGGGTGCAGGTGCCGCAGTGGGTGGTTTCAGGCGTGTCGGGTGGCAGGGCGATGTCCAAAATAATCTCGCCCAGGAAGAACCAGTTGCCCAAACGCCGGGAGATCAGGTTGGTGTGCTTGCCGATCCAGCCCAGGCCCGCCCGCATGGCGAGGTCGCGCTCGGTGACGGGGCCGGTGTCGCAGTAGACTTTGCCTCCGGCATCCGGGGCCTGCGCTTGGATGAAGGCCAGCAGGGCGTTCAGCCGTTCCCAAAGCAGGTCGTGGTAGTCGTCGAAGCGGGCGTAGCGGGCGACGGTCCCTGCGAGTCCCGGCACTGGAAGTGCCGGGCTACTATCAAGTGAAAGTGCCTCCGGCACTGAAGACAAGCTTACGGATGGCATTCCCCCAGTCGCGGAGCGACTTTCATTCACGAGTAGCCCGGCACTTCCAGTGCCGGGTTTTTGCCCCTCCTCCGGCGAGTAGTTGAACGCGACGCAGACGACGGAGCGGGCGGCAGGCAGGACGAGGGACAGGTCGCCGCGCTTCGGCTCCTGGCGACCCAAGTACAGCATTTCGCCGGCCTTGCCCTCGGCCAGCCACCGGGCATAGTGGCGGTGGTGAGGCGGCGGGTCCGCCGTCGTGACGCCGCACAGGGCGAAGCCGAGGCGGGCGGCTTCGGCTTTAATCCGGCCCTTCAAGAGTTCAGGGAGGAGTTCAGAGGGGGTGGCGTCCGGCAATTCCTGCATCAATCTCGTGCCAGAAGTCAATCGTGTCTTCCCCCAAGTGCCAGCAGAGGAAGACTTCATGCGCCGGGTCCCCGTTCAGGAAGTGCGGGAAGTCTACCAAGCCCCGCTCCAGGTCTTTGATCTGAATGCCTTCGTCGGCGATCCCTTCGATCAGGCGCTGGGCTTCTTCTTTCCAGCGGCCCGCGCCGGAGAGGATCGGCCCTTTGCCGTTGCCGCGCAGGATCACGACATGGGACGCCCCGGCGGCGTCGGGGGCGCGGCGGGCCTCGGCCAGCAGTTCCCCGATCCGCAGCAGGCGGCGGCGCAGGGGGGGCAGGGCCGCGCGCGCTTCAGCCAGCGTGAAATGTTTCGGGAAGATCGCCATGAGTTAACTCCAGAGGCTTCAGCTCCAGACGAAGCGCAGGATACGGTGGTTCATGGTGTCGGCGACGTACAGGTCGCCGCGCACCTGCCCGCCGGGGGCGGCGGGGCCGACGGCCAGGCCGCCGGGGCGCAGCAGGGCGCCGAGTGAGCGGCCGACCTTTTCTAATGTGGCGAGGACACGGCCGTCGGCCAGGGAGAGGCACTGGACGCGCCCGCGCGTCTCGCCCGTGATGGAGTCCGGCTCGCCGCCGTCGGCGACGTACAGCAGGCCCGTCCGGTCCAGGGCCAGCGCGCGGGGCTGGTGCAGCGACAGGGGGATCAGCTCGTTGCCGGTCGCGCGCGTCCGTGTCCCGCCGATCTGCCGGGCCGGGCGGCCCAGCGGGTCGAAGCCGATCAGCCGACCACCCAGCGTTTCCGCCGCGTATAGGCTGCCGCCCGACGCGGCGGCCAGTGCCTGCGGGCTGCTCAGGCCCGGTCCGTACAGCCCGGATGCGCCCAGGACGCCCAGAAAGCGGCCCTCGTAGCTGAAGCGCTGGACGCGGCTGTTTCCGGTGTCCGCGACAAAGATGTCGCCGCTGCCGGGCGCGACCGCGATGGCTGTGGGGCCGCTGAGTTCCCCTTCGCCTTTGCCCGGCCTGCCGAAGACCAGCGTCAGGACACCTTCGCGCGTGAACTTCTGCACCCGGCTGTTGCCCTGCTCGACGACGTAGAACGAGTCCTCCCCGTCCGTGGCGACCCCCTGCGGCGACCCGAACTGCCCGCGCCCTAGCCCTTTGCCGCCGATGACGGCGACGCCGCCGTCGGGCGTGATGCGCTGCAAGCGGTGGTGATACGAGTCGGCGACAAACAGCACCCCGGCTCCGTCCACGGCCATGCCTGCGGGATACCCGAATTCTCCTGCGTTCTCGCCGCGCGCGCCCAGCACTTCGGTCACGCGCAGCCTGGGCGGCTTCCCCTGCTTTGGCGTGACCAGGGAACTGAGGGTGACAACGCCTTCTTCCTCGTCCTCCTGCGCGCTCTCAGAAAGCCGGTAGCCGCGCGGGTCCGTCACCCGCACTTCGGCCAGCCGCGTCCCGTCCGGCAGCCGCTCCGCCGTCAGCTCGCGCTGGATCGGGGCGGGGGCGTCCTCCCACGCGGCATAATCCGGGGCTGGTTCTTCGTCTTCGCCAAATTCCAGAAATTGAAAGCGGTCGGAACTCATAACGTGCGCGGCGTCCTCGGAGTCATTATACCAATTCCGCGCGCGTTCGCAAGCAAAAGGGTGTGGGAGTTATTACATCAGGGGTGTTGCATCAGGGATCGGATAAGGAAGAAGGGCGGGTCGCCCCGCCCTTCCCGCTGCCGCCAAAGGCATCACGCCTACTCCGGCAGACCCTGCGGTTTCATAACAGCTCCCGCCAGACGCTGCTGGATTTTTTGCCTCTCTTGGAGCGCAGCCTCGGCGCGCGGCCGGTCTCCGCAAGAACGGGCGACCTTGCTGAGATGGTCCAGCGCATCGGCCAGCGCTTCCTGATAGCCCAGGGCACGGTAGACCGACAGGCCCTCCTCGACCAGCGACAGTGCCCGCGCCGTTTCGCCCTGCGTCTGGGCAAGGCGGCTCAGGTTCAGCAAAGTGTTGCCGATCCCGCTCCATCTCTCCAAACGCCGCAGGATGAGGAGACGATCCTCCAGCAGCGCGCGCGCCTCGTCGTGACGATCCGCGCCTATGGCAGATTCTGCCAGCTCGGTGAGGACGGAGGCCGCCCCAGCGTCGTCGCCCGACTGCCGGGCGAGCGAAAGGCTTTCCCTGTAGAGCGCGCAGGCGGTCTCGCTATCGCCCTGCACCTGAATCAGCCTACCCAGGTTGTGAAGCGCGTCGGCGACATCAGGGGCGCCGCCGACCCTCCTCATGAGGGACAGACACCTCTCGAAGTGCAGCCGGCCGGCTTGATAGTCACCCCGGTCCTGAGCCAGACGACCCAGCGAGCGCAGACATTGGGCGGCGCCCATCCAGTCGCCCAGGCGCTCATACAGGGTTAGACTTTGGCCGTAGGCCTCGGCGGATGCCCGCTCATCGCCCAGATAGCCGGCGACATCGGCTAGTTCAGAGAGCGCCATCGCCCGCGCCGCCGCGCTTGCATCCGTGCGGGCCAGCAGCGACTCCAGCACCTGGCGCAGATCACGCCAATGCCCTCGCATATACCAGGGACGACCCAGCAAAAACACCAGTTGGATGCCGGCATCGGCGCCCGCCGGGTCTGCCTGGCACCAATCCAGGGCGGTACGCAAATTGCCGTGTTCCGCTTCCAACCGGTCAAGCCACCGGAGATGATCCGGCCCGTCGAGCGCCTCCTTGGCCTGGCTCGCGAACTGCAAAAAGTAGTGGGTGTGCCGGTATGCGAGGTGGGCATGTGCCTCTTGATTCTCGGCCCTCCGGTCCCCGGCGAACTCGCGCAGACTTTCTAGCATTCGGAAGCGCAGGGCGCCGCCCTCGTCGGTCATCACCAGCAGCGACCGCGCCCGCAACTGTGAAAGCATTTCCAGCGCTTGGGGTTCTTCGCAGACCGACTGGGCCGCTTCCAAACCGCAGCCGCCACGGAAGACCGAGAGCTGCACGAAGAAACGCTGCAATTCGGGGGACAGCAGGCGATAGCTCCACTCGACGGCGTCCGGCAGCACCTGATACCGGGGCAGCGTCCCCTCGCGGCGGCTGACCAGCAGGGGGAACCGGTCTTCCAGCCGCTCCAGCATCTGCGCGGGCGTCAGCGTCTGCGCCCACCCGGCGGCCAGTTCCAGGGCGAGCGGGCTGCCCTTCAGTCGTTCGCAAAGCGCGGCGACGGCGGGAGCGTTGCGCGGCGTGATCTGGAAATCCGGCAGACCAGCCTGCGCCCGGTCCACGAAGAGCTGCACACTGGGGAACTCGGCGAGGGATGATGCCCGCGCCTGGGCCGCTGAGGGGGTCGGCAAGGGAGGAACGGACACCTCGCGCTCACCGGGAACATTGAGGCGCCGGCGTGAGGTCACAAGGCAGGTCAGGTCGGGTGCGCGCGTCAGGAGCCTTTCCAGCCAGGGGGCGGCGGTCTCGCCGATCTGCTCCATGCTGTCCAGGACCAGCAATGTCGGCTGCCCGCCCAGCGCCGCCGCGATCTGCTCCTCCAGAGAGGAACCAGCCTTGAGCGGCAGACGCAGAGCGTCGGCCAGGGCGTCCAAAACCCTGCCTTCGTCCGGCAGGCTCACCAAAGCGACGAACAGGACCGCGCCCTGGAAGAAGCCGGTGAGATGCCGCGCCGCCTCGAGGGCGAGCCGCGTTTTGCCCGCCCCGCCCGGCCCGGTGAGCGTGACCAAGCGAACGTCCCGGCGGCGCAGCAGCGCGCCGATCTGATCCATCTCGTCGGCCCGTCCAAAAAAGCGGGTCAGCGGCGTTTGCAACGGAGGGAACAGGGAAAAAGCCGCCGGGGCGGGGGGGGCGCCGTCATCTGTTTGTCTTCCTCCTCCGGTAGCCGAGCGGCGGCCAGAGCACGCACGGCTTGAGACGGAGGGAGTCGTCCGGGCGTCCTTACTGCGTGTAAAGCAGTTCGCCCCGATACACGATTTTACACCATTTTTGGCGGGAAGTCAAATGGAACAGGAAGCCAAATGGAAAATGAACTACCTCGCAGCACCGTCGCGAGGGGTTGTTCGGCTTCTTCGCCGACTTGTAACCTTTAGAACATCGGCCCGGCCTGGGCCAGCGTGTCGCAGGTCTGGCTGGCGACCTGCTCGAAGTCTTCAGCCGTCAGGTCCAGCGCGGCCAGCGCCTCCGAATGAAGCGTGTAGGCCAAGCCGTCCAGGCCCAGGCCGATGCCCAGCGTCAGGCAGACGGCGTCGGCGATGTGGATGAGGCAGGGCAGCAGGGACGGTGCGGGCGATTCGAGCGGTGCGTGGTGCCAGCGCACGGCGGTGACGAGCGAAGCGGGCAGGTTCCAGCGTTCCAACAGGCGCGCGCCGGCTTCGGCGTGGTCGAAGCCGAGAACTTCCCGCTCCGCCTCGGCAAAGGTCAACTCGCCGCCCAGAGCGCGGAGGAGGACGCGGGCAAACTCATCTTTCAAGTAAGTGCTGAGAACGACCTTGCCGATGTCGTGCAGCAGACCTGCCACAAAGGCTTCTTCAGTCGCGCGGTAGCGGGCGCGCTGGGCCAGCGACTGGGCGGCGGACGCGCACGCAAGCGAGTGCCGCCAGAGCGCGCCGCGCGGCAGGGCATAGCCCTTGACATCCTTCTCCAGCATCTCCTGGCAGCTCGTCGCCATCACCAGATTTCGCGTCGTCCGCATCCCCAGCGTGATGACGGACTCGGAAACCGTCGAGATGCGGCGGCTGGACCCGTAGAACGCCGAGTTTGCCAGCTTCAAGACGCGCGCCGCCAGGGCCTGATCCGAAGCCAGCGCCCGCGCGACGTCCGCCGTGCCCGCCTTCGGGTCGTCCGTGAGCTGCATGACGCGCACGACGGCGGCAGGCAGGGCCGGCAGACCGCGCACCTGGCTGACGAGCGTTTCCAGGCGGAGGTCATCCATAGGCCCAGCCTCCTTCCAAAGCAAGCCCCAGGCTGGGAATGGGGGCTGGGGTGAGAAGCGGGCTGCCATGCCCCAAAATCACCAGCATCCGTTCCGCCAGCCCCACGGGCCGCACCCAAACCGTGCCGGTCGCGGCATCCAGCGTCACCGTCCGCCCAAAGTGCCCGCCCGTATCCTCGGCGCAGAGGGGAACGTGGGCATGGGCCAGCTCTTCCTTGACGGCATGGACATTCCTTTGGCCGATCTCCAGCTGGGACCGCGTCCCCAGGTCGGAGGCAGCGTCCGTGAAGATTTGCGCGCCGCCGACGAGGGCGGCCTGCACCCGCGCGGCCTGCCCGCCCTGCCGCGTGATCTCGGCGAGCGCATGGGCAACGGCAGTGTCGGCGCACTTGCCGGGAGGCGGCGCGATTGCGGGGCGGGAAGCTAACCGAGAGAGCGGCAGGGTGACGGGCAGGACGACATGCACCAGGACGGCGAGGCAAGCGTGAGGTTCATAAAGGCAAAGACCGACGCACGCGCCCAGCCCGCGCGCTTGCAGGCGCGCGTCCGCCGAGCGGGTCTGTCCCGTTTCCCCCATTTCCACCGCGACGACCGATGCCATTGTTCAGAAGGTTCCTCTCCTTCCTGATTATGGCGGCCCGTCGCCCCTTCTCCAGCGAACGCGGCTAATCCAGCAAAAGCACGGTGCCGGTCTCGCCCGCAGGGATGACCGAGACATCGGCGGGGATGACCAGCAGGGCGTTGGCCTGGACCATCGGGTGCATCATGCCGGACCCCTGCCGGCTGACCGGCGTGACGCGCCAGCCGCCGCCCTCGGGCGTCACGACCGCCCGCTGGTAGCTCTGCCGGCCCGGTGTGTGTCCGGCGTCTTGGGTGAGCCGCGCCGCGACCATGGGGCGGGCCAATTCGGTCAGCCCGCGCAGGCGGCGCAGGGCGGGACGCACGAACAGCTCGAACGTCACCATTGAGGAGGCGGGGTTGCCGGGCAGGCCGAAGAAGACAGTTTCGCCCCAGCGCCCGAAGGCGACCGGCTTGCCGGGGCGGATGGCGACGCGCCAGAAGTCCATCGTCCCACGCTCGGCGAAGACGGCCTTGACAAAGTCATAGTCGCCGACCGAGACGCCGCCGCTAGTCAGGAGCACATCCGCCCCGGCACACGCATCGAAGGCTTCACGCAGGGCGTTCGCCGTGTCCCGTGCGTGGAGCCGGTGCGTCACGACGCCGCCCGCTTCGGCCACCTGGGCGGTCAGAGCATAGGCGTTGGAATTGTAGATCTGTCCCGGCAGAAGCGGCTGCCCCGGCTCCACCAGCTCATCGCCCGTGCTGAGGATTGCTACGCGCGGGCGGGGGCGGGCACGGACATGGGCGCGGCCCACGACGGCGGCCATGCCGATCTCGGCGGGGCGTGTGCGGCTGCCGGACGACAGGACGAGGCTGCCCGCCGCCACGTCCTCTCCCGCCCGCCGGATGTTCTGGCCCGGCTGAATGGGCTGGAGGAAGGCGACGCCTCCGGCGCGCGCTTCCGTGTCTTCCACGGGCACGACCGCGTCAGCGCCGGGCGGAATGGGTGCTCCGGTCATGATACGCAGTGCGCTCCCCGGCGTCAGCGCGGGGAGGGACAGCGCCCCGGCGGGGATGTCCCCCTGCACGGGCAGCGTGGTGGGGTCGTTTGCAAGGTCGGCGGCGCGCACGGCAAAGCCGTCCATGCTGCTGTTGTCGAAGGGCGGGACGTCCTGGGTCGCCCAAAGGTCTTCGGCCAGCACACAGCCAAGCGCCTCGGAGAGCGGCAAGTCAGCGGGCGGGAGCGGAGCGATCCGGCCCAGCATCTGGGCAAGGGCCTGGTCGTAGGTAAGCATGATGGTTCCCGGTCCTGAAAGGCCGGGCTACTGGTAAGTGAAAGCCCCTCCAGGGCTAAATGCCGATGGCGCGGAGCCTTGTCTGTAGCCCCGGAGGGGCTTTGTCCGGCGAAGCCGGGATTAGCCCGGCCTTTCAAGGCCGGGAATAGCCCTCCATCGGATGCCCCGTCTCGCGCACCCGCAGGACGTCTACGGCGTGGGGCAGCAGGGGGACGAGACTGGCCGCGTTATCCCTCGCCCCGGAGGGGCTGCCGGGGAGATTGACGATCAGGGTCGCGCCCCGGACGCCGGCGACGCCGCGCGAGAGGGCGGCGAAGGGGGTCTGCTTGAGGCTCTCCCAGAGCAAAAACTGGCTGATATTGGGCGCGTCCCGCTCCAGCACTTTGCCGGTCGCCTCCGGCGTCACGTCGCGCGGGCTGAAGCCGGTGCCACCTGTGGTCAGGATGACGTCGCACTCGTACTCGTCCGCCCAGCGCTTCAGCGTCTCAGTGATGACCCGTTTGTCGTCCGGCACGACCGCTTCCAGGGCCACGACGAACTTGTCACCGGGCAAATTATCCTTGATCGCCGGACCCGAAAGGTCTTCCCGTTCGCCCGCGCTGCACCGGTCGCTGACTGTCAGCACACCGACCCGAATTAGCTCTCCCATGTTACCCCTTACCCCCATTCAAACGGGCCACTCTTCCCGCCGGTCTTCGAGACCAGGTGGACGCTCTCGATCACCATGCGCTTGTCTACAGCCTTCGCCATGTCGTAGACCGTCAGGGCGGCGACCGTCGCCGCCGTCAGCGCCTCCATCTCGACGCCCGTCTGCGCCACTGTGGTCGCCGACGTTCGGATGGTCAACTGCCCCTCGCCAAACTCAAAGTCAATGGAAACATCGGACAGCGGCAGCGAGTGGCACAGGGGGATCAATTCATCCACGCGCTTCGCCGCCAGGACGCCCGCCACCCGCGCCACCGCCAGCGCGTCCCCCTTGGCGAGTTCGTTTTGGCGAATTTTGTATAGTGTTTCCGGCTGCATCGTCAGGACCGCCTGCGCCGTCGCCACCCGCCGGGTCGCTTCCTTGCCCGACACATCTACCATCCGCGCCTTGCCATGCTCGTCAATGTGGGTGAGGTCGCTCATTTACAGTTCCAACTCGTTTAGTATCAGCACTTGCAAATCGGTCACGCGCCGGAAGTGCTTGTCGTTGTTCGTCAGGAAGGCCTCACAGCCTGAATGAAGCGCCGTCGCCGCTTGGAGCGCGTCCGGCGTCCGCAGATTGTACCTAGCCCGCAGGTCAGCGGCGATCTCTGCGATAGCGGCGTCCACAGGAACGGAATACAGGTTGTGGCTGCGGAGCAGCAGATCCGTGATCTTTTTCTGCTGTGCCACGTTTCCCGTGCGGAGAGGTCGCACGAGCGTTTCCGTCAGTGTGATCGTTGAAGTAAAGCCGACAATTTGGCTCACGCTAATCCGGTAGAAAATCTCCGAGAGGAGAGCGCCACGAGTGGGATCAGCCTGGACGAAATCAATAATGGCGTCCGTATCCAGGCCCAAACGGGTGACTCCGACGAGTGCGTCCTGAAGTTTGGTCAATCTCATGCGTCCCATTCATCCCGCATCTCATTGATATACTGCTGGACATCTACGCCTTTCCAGGCGTCACGTCCGACGCCGTAGAAATCCATGACGCTGAAGCGCCGCTCACCGTCCAAATCTGCGGCATCTTCCTCCTGTGACAGATCACGCATCACCACCGTCTGCACATAAGCCTCTGCTTCCAGCCCGCGACGAGAAGCCCGCTCGCGAAGCTGCTGTTCCATCTCCGGCGTTAGTTCAATCTCTAAAATGCTCACTTTCCTGCCTCCACGTTGCCTCGTAAATGTGCTTCCTCCTGCTCCGCCCAGGCTCTCTGTTCCGCCAACACTTCTTCTACTGTCCCAGCCGACTGAGGCGTTACTGCGGCGCTATCCGGCAACTCGTCATAGCTGCGCCAAAAGTCAGCAAGATCGTAAAAGACGCTGAGTGGTTCGTCTTCAGGATACTCGTATACCCTGTCGAGCCGTGGGAACGACCGGAGCAGATGTTTCAACTCCACGAGTCGCCACTTGCGTAACGCCACCTGCCTGTCAAACTGCTGCGTTTCGGCAAGTTGTTCAAGGTAACGGTTTAGCGTCTGCCACTCACTTATATCTGTGTTTGCCAGCAAGGCGGCAAGTTCATCTTGCTCCGGGGTTCCCTTACCGATCTGCTCAAGCGCGTAGGCGATGACTTGTTCAACAGACAACTTCCTGCGGCCGAAGCCGTGCCAACCCACCCAGATCATCGGCCAGTCAACGGGAAGGCTATCGAGATGGAATTGATCGAAGTACAAAGGCATTTCGCCTATTATACCACGCCTGCCTCTCGCAAACAAGCAACCCAGCCCTTGACAGGCATAGTAGACACTTGGTATAATCCGGCAGTGCGTCGGTAGAACGGTGTCTACTTCCATGTCCCTCGGATGGCTGTTTCTGGATATGAACTCGTTTTTCGCCTCGGTGGAGCAGCAGGAGCATCCTGAGCTGCGCGGCAGGCCGGTCGCGGTCGTCCCGATGCTGGCGGACACGACCTGCTGCATCGCGGCGTCGTATGAGGCGAAGACGTATGGCGTCAAGACGGGGACGAACGTCGCCGAGGCGAAACGGCTGTGCCCGAACCTGCGGCTGGTCGAGGCGAAGCACGGGCCATACCGGGAGTATCAGGCGCGGATATTCCACACGGTCTCACAGTGCCTGCCGGTGACGGAGGTTCTGTCGGTGGACGAGATGGTCTGTAAATTGTGGGCGAATGAGCGGCGCCTGAGCGACGCGATCCGGCTGGGAGAGCTTATCAAGGCGCGAATCAAGGCCGAGGTTGGCGAGTACATGCACTGCTCGGTGGGGCTGGGACCCAACCCATTTCTCGCCAAAGTCGCCGCCGAGATGCAAAAGCCGAACGGGCTGGTCGTCCTGGACGCGGACGATCTGCCGCACAAGCTGTACCGGATGGCGCTGATGGACTTTCCGGGTATCAGCCGGGGCATGGAGGCGCGGCTGCACGCGGCGGGCGTGTGGACGACCGAGCAGATGTACGCACTGACCCTGCCGCAGATGCGGGCGGTCTGGGGCGGCGTCGGGGGCGAGCATTAATGGCACCTGCTCCGGGGCCATGCGGTCGTGACACCGCCCAAAGTCCGGCGCAGCGTCGGCCACTCGCATGTGCTGGCCCCTGATTTGCGGACGCCTGAAGGGGCGGCGTCCGTGGCAGGGCGGCTGTTGGAGAAGGCGGCGGAGAGGATGCGGCATCATGGGTTTTCGGCGCGGGGGCTGGCCGTTCATGTCCGCAGCGAAGACAGGCAAACCTGGTCGGCCAAGCGGCGGCTGATGCCCTGCGCCGATACCTGGACGCTGCTGGCGACCCTGCGGTCTTTGTGGGAACATCCGTTCCCCTCGGTGCGTCAGGTCGGGGTCGTGCTGTACGATCTGCTGCTGGACGGTCAGGGAACGCCTTCGCTGTTCGGGGAGGACGCGGCGCGGCGGACGGCGTCCCGCGCGGTGGACGAGATCAACCGCCGCTTCGGGCGCGGGACACTGTCCCTGGCCTCGGTCGTGCCGGTGCGACGGACGGCGGAGGACAAGATCGCGTTCGGCAAGATCGGGGAGATGGATTAGGACCCCGTCCTGAACGGCGGGGCTGTAAAAGAGCAAATTCCCGCCTTCGCGGGCATCAATGCCATTGACCTTTGCTCTTTCTTCGCCCGCGAAGGCGGGGGCTTGCATTTCTAAAGCCCCGCCGTTCAGGGCGGGGCCTCTTACGGGTACATATCCCTCATGCTTTTCCTCGGACTTGACCTCGCCTGGGGCAACAAAAATACGTCGGGCGGCGTGGTCCTTTCCTACTCTCCCCCCGTCAACGGTGATGGGGGCCGGGGGTCAATCCTCGATGTCACCGAAACACTGGGGGATGACGACGAGATCGTCGCCTGGGTCCGCCGCTGGAACGAGGAGGCCGGGGCAGAGGGCCTGCTGCTGGGGGTGGACGCGCCGCTGCTGGTGCCGAACAGGGCGGGGAAGCGGCCCTGCGAGGCGGAAATCGGGCGGCGGTTCGCGCGATTCCAGGCAGGGGCGCACCCGGCCAACCGGACGATCTTCCGGGATGATGTCCGGGGCGAGCGATTAGTATCACGGCTGGCGGGGGAGGGCATCACGGACGACCCGTACCTCAACGCCCCACACCAGGTCGGCAGACGGCAGATGATGGAGGTCTTCCCGCATCCCGCTCACATCGTCCTGTTCGGACTGGCGCGGACGCTCAAATACAAAGCGAAGCCGGGACGGGACTACCCAAGCCGCTGGGCAGCGATGAACGAGTATAGCCGCCGCCTGCGCGGGCTGACGGCCCATGACCCACCGCTGTCATTGGGGGAAGACTGGCCGCCCGCAGACGCGACGGGCCGGGTCGCCGGGGCGCTGAAGCGGCTGGAGGACGGGCTGGACGCGCTCACCTGCGCGTACATCGTCTATTGGTACTGGTGGCACGGTTCGGCGGGCGCGGAGGTGCTGGGGGATCTGACGGACGGCTATATCGTCGTTCCCCGCCGCCCCGAAGAAGACAATCACGAAGAAGGGAATCAGGTACAATAGCCTATGCCTGCTTCGCCGCTCCCGGTCCTGCAAACGCCGCGCCTAACGCTACGCCCGATGACCGCCGCCGATTCGGATGCCGTTTACAAGATGATCGCCGCGTCACGGGACTCGTTCGCGCGCTGGTTCGGCTGGGCGCGGGCCAGCACGCGCGAGTCGGTGCAGGAGTACGTCCAGCAGGCGGCAGAGGCGGTGACGGTCGGGAGCGCCTGGCATTATGTCGTGCGGACGCGGCAGGGGAGTCTGATCGCGCGGGTCGGCCTGACGCAGATTGACGCGGTCAACTTCAGCGCCGAACTGGGCTACATGCTGCGGACGGACTTCGAGGGCAGCGGGCTGATGACCGAGGCCGCGCAGGGCCTTCTGTCCCATGCCTTCGGCGCGGGCGGCCTGCACCGGATCGTGGCGTATGCCGACGTGGAGAACGTGGGCAGCCAGAAGGTGCTGGCCCGCCTAGGCTTCCAGCACGAGGGGACCGCGCGCCATATGATCCACCTCCCCGAGCGCGGCTGGCGGGACCATCATGCCTACGGGCTGCTGGAAGGGGAACTGGGTGACGGACGGAAGTAAGCCGCCGGACCTTATGGTCTGCGCGGCGACGGAGATGGAGCTAAGGGCATTTGGCCCTCGGCGCGAGGAGGCGGGACAGGATAGCTTCTGTACCGGCGTCGGCGTCCCCATTGCTCTCGCTCAGACATTGCTCATCGCGGGGCGCGAGCGGCCTGCGCGTATTCTGAACATCGGCATCGCCGGGGCCTACCCCGGCAGCGGCCTTGCCATCGGCGACATCGTCCTCGGCACCTCGGAGGTCTACGGCGATGTTGGCTTTGAACTGCCCGAAGAGCCGGGCTTCCGGCACGTCCGCGAGATGCCCTGGGGAGCGCCTTACCAGGAACCCGTGACGCTGACGGTATTCCCGGAGTTCGCCGGTGCGCGCGAGGGGCGCGGCTGCACCGTCAACGCCTGCACGGGGACCGAGGCCACGGGGCGGCTGCGCGAGCGGCTGTTTGACGCCCACTTTGAGACGATGGAGGGCGCGGCGGTCGCGCAGGCGGGCTATATCTTGGAAGTCCCCGTCTGTGAAATCCGTGCCATCAGCAACATCGCCTCGGACAGAGACATGCGGCCTGAGAATATCCACCTCGCATTAGACGCTCTCGCTGCCTACTTCCAGAAATGCCGAGAAAGAACAGCATGACCGAACTCAGCTTGGGCATCTCGCCCTGCCCGAACGACGTTTACATCTTCAGCGGCCTGCTGCTCGGCGCAGTCTGTGCAGAGGGCATGACGTTCCGCGTGGACTTTCAGGATGTCGAGACGCTGAACGCCCGCGCGCAGGCGGGGACGATGGACGTGGTCAAGATCAGCTACGCCAACTTTCTTCACTGCCAAGACCGCTACGACCTGCTGCCCTGCGGCGGCGCATTGGGGCGCGGCGTCGGGCCGCTGCTGCTGTCCAATGGCGGCGGCTGGGACCCAGATGGCGAAGTCCGCGTGCCGGGCGAGTTCACAACCGCCAACTTCCTGCTGGACTTCTACGCCGGGCGTCCACTCCGCAAGCGGTTCCTGCCGTTCGATGCGCTGTATGCGGGGCTGCTGGACACGCCGGGCGCACAGGGCGTCGTCATCCACGAGAAGCGGTTCACGTTTGCCGCCGATGGGCTGCATCTGGTTCAGGACTTGGGCGATCATTGGGAGCGGGAGACCGGGTTTGCCATCCCGCTGGGCGGGATCGCCGCCCGCAAAGAGCTGGATCACGCGCGGCTGGCCGAGGCCGTGCGCGAGAGCCTGCGCTGGGCACAGGCCCATGACGCCGAGGCGTTCGCGCTCTGCCGCGAGTACGCGCAGGACCTGAACCCGGACGTCGTCCGCGCGCACATCACGCTCTACGTCAACAGCTTCTCGGAAGACGTGGGGCCGGAGGGGCAGGCAGCGGTGGACTTTTTTCTGGCCCGGCAGCGGGAGGCCGCAGCAGGAGGTAGGCAATGAATCTACGGCAGAAAAGCGGGTGGTGGCTGGCGCCTGCATTGGCGCTGGGACTGATGGCGGCCCTCACGCCCGCGCGGGCGCAGGGGACGAAGCCGGCGGTCGCCAGTCCTGCGAACAACCCTCTGGACCCGTCGCCGTTCGGGGTCAACTTCCTGAAATGGGAGTTCCTGAAGGGTCACGCGGACGTCTGGACGGACCTGCGGCAGCGGATGGCCTTGATGAAGGCGGCGGGGATCACCTGGGACCGGGACGGCATTGACAAAAACACGGTCAACCCCAGGCCCGGCGTCTGGGATTGGGACTTCACAGACAAAGTGGTCGCGCTCGCCAAAGAGCAGCACATTCACCTCGCCGTCATCCTCATGGGCGGCCCGCCGCCGCGCGATGCGGCGGGCCGGGCCTCCTACGCGGAGTATGTCTATCAGACCGTCCATCGCTACAAGGACAGCGTCAAGGTCTGGGAGATCTGGAATGAACCCAATATCCCGTCGTTCTGGAAGAATCCCGACGTCCACCTCTACACGCGGATGCTGAAGGCCGCCTATGCCGCCGCCAAGCGCGCCGACCCGGCCTGCGTCGTGCTGGGCGGCAGCGCCAATGGGCCAGGCAATGACTGGTTCAACGGCATCGCCGACGCGGGCGGCTGGGCCTCGTGCGACGCCATCTCGCTGCACCCCTACGCCATGTCCCCGGACCCGATCAAGCAGCGGCTCGACCTGATCCTGCACATCATCAACGGCGTGGCCGCCGCCCACGGCCCGAAACCCGTTTGGATCACCGAGGACGGCTGGCGGTCGGATCGCGCCCCGGCGGAGGAGGCCAAACAAGCCACGCGCGTCTTCCAGACCTATGTGATTGCGCTGGCGAACGGCGTCCACAACCTGGACTACTTCTGCATGGACGATTACGACCATTGGGGCCTGATCCACAGCAGCCAGCCCTTCGACCCCAAGCTGTCGTACACCGCTGTGCAGACACTGACCCGCGCGCTGGGAGCGCCCGGCCCCGCCGCGCCGTTCGCCGGCTACCTCAAGATGCCGGAAGGCGTCGCAGGCTTTGTGTTCCGCAAGCCGGGCCGGGGCCGGGTGCTCATCCTGTGGAACAACGATGACCAGACGCGGACAATCACCCTGCCGCAGCGGGCGGGGCTGACGGCGACGGACATCCTCCAGCGCCCCGTCGCCGTCATGCAGGGACGGCTGACATTAGGATCAACGCCAATCATCATCTCCGGCGCGGACACCCGGCGGCTTGGCCCGGTCAGCCCGGCGTTCGACCCGTTCCTCCTGCCTAAAGGAACCAACCTGATCTACAACGGCGCTTTGGACGCCACGCCTGACACAGCCGCCGGAACCTGGAAGACGCCCGGCAACTGGTACTTAGGCGTCTTCAACGCGGGCGGCAAGGACGCCGACCTGCGCGTCACAGACGGCGGGCGCGGCGGCTCGACCTGCCTGTCCATCGCCAAGGCGGCGGGCGTGGCGGCCTGGAACAACGCCATCATCCCGGTCGAGCCGGGCCACCGGTACAAACTGACGGCCTGGATCAAGACGCAGGCGGCGACAGGGAAGAACACGGCGCAGATTGTCTGGTACAGCGGCAACATGTGGACGCCGATGGGGACGGTGGAGACGGCCTCGCAGGCGGGGACTCAGGACTGGACTCAGGTGACGGCGGAGGGCGTCTGCCCCCGCGACGCCATGTTCGTGCGAGTGCATCTGCGGAGCGAGCAGAACACGGGCCAGGTCTTGTTCGACGACATCGCGTTGACGCAGGAGTAGCAATCAGGCGAAGGTGAAACCCGCCGCGTGTGGTACAATGAGCGCATCAATTCACGACAGGAGGCCCGAAAATGGCAACCCTACAGGCAACTCCCCTGGTATCCGAAGAATATCGGCGTGAGCTGGGGAAGCGCGGCCAGGCGATTTACGAAAAGCTCAAGTCGAAGTTAGAGCCGGAGTTCAACGGCCAGCACGTCGTCATCCATGTTGACACGGAAGAGTATGTGGTCGCCAAACTTTCCACACTCGCCAGTCACGAGATGTTTCGCCGCCGCCCCGTGAATGGCCGGCTCTTTGGCCGCAAGATCGGACCGGAACCGGACACCGACCGGGTGGCGCAGATCGCGTCTCTGGAAATGCTGGCGGAGCGCCGCAAATGATCCTCGGCCATGTACGGGACTATCTGCCGCGAGTTTCCCTGACCTTGCCCGGTATTCGAGGGCCGCTGTCCGTTGAGTTCGTGGCAGATACCGGATTCGAGGGTGATCTTTCCGTGCCAAATGCCCTGCTTTCGCGGCTCGATGCTTCGTTCTTCAAAGAGCGCTACCTGCAACTTGCCGACGGTTCCATTATTACCCGGTTGGCTTATTTCATTGACATTGACTGGGGCGGCGAGGTTCGGCCCACAGAAGTCATGGTACTGGAAAATGCGCCGCTGCTCGGCGCAATCCTCATGGACGAAAGCCACCTGGACGCCGATATGCGGACCGGCGGCGAGGTGGTCATCGAGCCTGACTAGCCGATGCTCTAGCGTTCAGAGGTGGGTCAGGCTTTTCGGCCAAGGCGGGCCGCGTCCTCATACCGCACCAGCGACCCGCCGAAGATGTCCAGGGCGCTGCCGATGGTCAGGTCTACTTTGCCGCCGGAAAGCTGTGCGACGCGGGCGATGTCTTCCAGTCGCTGTGCCCCACCGGCGTAGGTGGTCGGAAGGCTGACCCATTCCCCCAGCAGGCCCACTAACTCCTCGTCAATCCCCTCGCACTTGCCCTCCACATCGGCGGCGTGGATGAGCAGTTCGTCGCATGACGCTTCAAACAGCGCGATAGTCTCGGCGCTCAGGCGGGTGGCGGTGAGCGTGCGCCAGCGGTCAGTGGCGACATGGTACGCGCCATTGGGCGCGCGACGGCAGGAGAGGTCCACGACGAGGCGGGACCGGCCCACGGCCTGCGTCATGGCGCGCAGGCGGGCAGGGGCGAGGACGCCGCCGGGGAAGAGGTAAGACGTGACGATGACATGGCTCGCGCCCGCGTCCAGCCACATGGCGGCGTTTTCGGGCGTGACGCCGCCGCCGATCTGGAGGCCACCGGGGTAGGCGTCGAGCGCGGCCCGCGCGGCGTCTTCGTTGCCCGGCCCCAGCAGGATGACGTGGCCGCCGCGCAGCCCATCGCGGCGGTACAGCGCGGCGAAGTCGGCGGCCGAGCGGTCGGAGACGTAGTTGGTGACGGTCTGCGCGCCGTCGTCGGTCAAGGTGCCGCCGACGATCTGGACGACGCGGCCTTCTTTGAGATCAATGCAGGGGCGGAAAGCCATCGGTGGGTTCAGTCCTTACGCATCAGCAGGGAGAAGGTGTTGGGGAGTTTGGCGACAACTTCGGGAGGCAAGTTCGGGAACTGGTCCCAGTAGGGTTCGGCGTGTTCTTCGAGCTTCTCCAGGCGTAGGCCGGCTTGGACCAGGGGATTGATGATCTGGCCGAACGTCTTCTGGCTCTCGTATTTGCGCGACAAATCTTCTTTGGGCTTCGCCAGTTCGCCGATGTAGGTCGGCCCCCAGCCCTGCTCCATTTGCGCGGCTGTCTGGAAGTAGTCGCCGTAAACGGGGTCCAGGTCCAGGATGTCGCAGCAGAACCAAGACGCGGGGGCGTTCAGGGCGTCGGACTTTTGGCGGGCGACGGCGATCATGTCCTCGCTGATGTCCACGCCGACCACTTCCTGCACCCCCTTGTTCCAGAGCGAGAGCGTGTCCGTGCCGCCCGCGCATTGCAGGTGGACGGCGCGGCGGCACCAGTCGCCGAGGCCGCGCAGGTACGGCTCCTCGGCGGCGCAGAAGTTCATGCCGCCCGCCCGCAGGAATTGGATACGGCCTTCCAGGTCTTCGGCGTAGTGTGCCGCCGCCTCGTTCCAGGCGACCCGGTTGGACTGGTGCATTTCGCGAACGGTCATCATGGTCTCCAAAAGCCGTTGACCCGGCACTGGAAGTGCCGAGCTACTGGTGAGTGGAAGTGCCTCCGGCACTGAAGACGAGCCTACGGACGGCATTTCCTCAGTCGCGGAGCGACTTTCACTCCATAGTAGCCCGGCACTTCCAGTGCCGGGTATTGAGCGTATTGTACCTGATGCGCGCCCCTTACGAGACAGCGATGTTACGAGACGGCGGTATCGCCGCGCTCGCCGGTGCGGATGCGGACGGCTTCCAGGACCGGCGTGATGAAGATCTTGCCGTCGCCGATCTCGCCCGTTCGGGCCGCGCCCTCGATGGCCTCCACGACGCGGTCCATCTCGGAGTCCGCGACCACGACGACGAGCTGGACTTTGGGCAGCAGGTTGACCTGGTACTCGGACCCACGGTAGTGCTGCGTGTAGCCTTTCTGCTTGCCGGCGCCCTTGATCTCGGTGACGCTGATTCCCCGAACTCCCAGCTCATCCAGGGCGGACTTGACTTCATCCAGGCGGCTGGGGCGAATGATTGCCTCGATACGAACCATGATCTTGTCTCCTTAATTGGGGCCTAATCCACGCCTGCCAGGGCGGGGATGCCCGCGTTGTCGCCGGAGTAACCTTCCTCGCCGTGCTCGGTCACATCCAGGCCGTCCTCTTCCTGCTCGGAGGAGGCGCGCAGACCACCGGGGATCACTGCGTTGAGGATCGAGCCGATGATAAACGTGGACACGACCGCCATGATAACAGTCAGAAGGATCGCCTCGATCTGTGCGATAACCTGGTCAATGGAACCGGCGGGGCCGCCCACCAGGGAATCCAGGATGCCGTTGCTGCGGCCCAAGGGGGTTTTGGGATCGGTGATCAGAGAGTTGACCGCGCTGTTGGCGAACAGGCCGGTTGCCAAAGCGCCCCACATCCCGCCGCAGGCATGGACGCCGAAGACATCCAGCGCGTCATCGTAGCGGTTAAGCTTGCCTTTCAACTGGATGGCGGAGAAGCAGATCGGGGAAACGATCAGGCCGATCAGCAGGGCGGCCATGGCATTGACGAAGCCGCAGGCCGGGGTGATGGCGACCAGGCCGGCCACCGCGCCCGAGGCGAAGCCGACGGCAGTCGGCTTCTTGAACTTGATCCACTCCACGAGCATCCAGGAGAGGCCCGCCGCCGCCGTCGCGATGTGGGTGTTGATGAACGCGGCGGTCGAGACGCCGTCGGCGGCAAGCTGAGAGCCGGCGTTGAAGCCGAACCAGCCGAACCAGAGCAGGGCGGCGCCGAGCAGGACCATTGGGACGTTGTGCGGGCGCATCTCTTCCGACCCGGCGCCGCGCCGCTTGCCGAGCATCATGCAGAGGACCAGGGCGGAGACGCCGGAGGAGATGTGGACGACCGTGCCTCCCGCGAAGTCCAGGGCGTGAATTCCACCCGTTCCGATCAGGCCGCCGTCCCAGACCATGTGGGCCAGCGGGTCATAGAAGAAGGTCGCCCAGAGCAGGATAAACAGGCAGTAGGCGCCGAACTTCATGCGCTCGGCGATGGCGCCCGAAATCAGCGCGGGCGTGATGATCGCAAACGTCATCTGGAACAGCATGAAGATCGCGCCGGGGACCGTGGGCGCATTGGACACCGGCACCGGGCCGGCGCCCGCCTTCAGCCCCATCCAACTGAGCGGGCTGGCGATAATGAGGTGCAGGGGACCGTTCACGGGCGTTGGCCCGAAGGCGACGGAATAGCCCCAGAGCATCCACTGGATGCTGATGATGCCGAGCGCGGCGAAGGACATCATCAGGGTGTTCAAGACGTTCTTGGAGCGCACCAGGCCGCCGTAGAAGAAGGCCAAACCCGGCGTCATCAGCATGACGAGCGCAGAGGCGACGATCATCCAGGCGGTATCTCCCCGGCTGGCGCCTTCCGCAGTCGTGGCGGCGCTGGTCAGCTTGGTGATGGTGGGATCAGCGCCAATCGTGCCGGCGGTGAGTGGGGCGGCAGGGGCAGGCGCGGACGCCGCCGCGGGCGCTGCCGAAGGGGCGGGCGCGGCAGACGGAGGCTGTGCGTAAGCGGTCAGACATAGGGGAAGGAGCGCCATCACGCCGAGCGCGTGACGCCAGAAGTTGGGTTTCACGAAAAAGCATCCTCCTGAAAAGGGTAAGTTTACCGGGGTGCTTCATCGCGTGTGCCGGATGGCTGCTTGCCGGGCGTCTGCGCCTGGAAGTGAGTTAGTCTAGCACAGGTCGGGAACTTTTGTCAAGCCTGCGGGCGTACCTTTGCCAATTTTGTTTCGGATCAGTGTTTGCCTGCTTCACAGATGAGAGGCGAGATGCTCCACGAATTGGTCCTGCGCGTTCCCGGCCTGCCGCGCCGTGCCGGGGAAGTTGTTCATCAGCAGTGAAAAGACGTACAGCGTTCCTGAACGGCCTGTGACGTAGCCGGACAGGGCGCGCACCCCGCCCAGCGTGCCTGTCTTGGCGTGGACGTTATCTGCCGCAGTCGTCCCCTTCATGCGGCTTTTCAGAGTCCCGTCCACGCCCGCGATCGGCAGCGAGTCGTACCAGACCCGCCAGTCCGGCTTTTTGTGCATCCCCACCAGCAGCACCGCCACGGCGCGCGCGGAGACGAAGTTGCGCCGCCCCACCCCGCAGCCGTCCACGAGGTTCAGCGTCTGCGTGTCCAGGCCTAGGCTCCGCAGGAACGCGGTTTCGCGCGCATGGCCGATGTCGTAGGAGACGGCCCCGCCCCCAATGGAGCCTGTCAGCCGCACCAAAGATTCGGCCAGCAGGTTGTCGCTGGGCTTGTTCATGCGGGGGAGGTACTGCGCCAGCGGCAGGCTGAGGTGCTCGGCCAGTGTCACCGTTCCCGGAGGCGTCTGTCCCATCACGGCCCGGCCCGTCACCAGGATGCCTGCCTTGACCAGCGACTGCCGCAGCAGGGTCGCAGCCAGGAGAGGCGGGTCTTTGACGGGAACATTCTGGTCCAGGGCGGCCCCCGGCGGCAGCGTCCCCGTGACCAGAAAGTAGTTCTTGTCCCAGGGACGGGATACGGCGCAGTCGTTGGGCGCGTCCCCTGCCCCGGTCTTTGCGGCGACGACGACCGGCAGGTAATCAGTCGGCGGCGTCAGGGTGACGGTGACGGGATCGCCCGGCGCCTTGCCCGGCGCGACGTGGACACCCAGTACGCCCTCGTTCACTTCCAGGGCGGAAATCTGCGGGAATTCCTCATCGGAGAAGTCGTCCCACTCCCAGCCGAAGCCGTAAGGCCCGTCGGTGAAGAGGCTGCCGTCGCCGACGACGCTGCCCTCGACCCGCTTGACGCCCGCTTGGGCCAGCGTCCGCGCCAGCGCGTCCAGGTCGTCCGGCGACAGCAAACCGTCCCCGCCGCCGTGCAGGTACAGGCTGCCGCGAATCGTCCCCGCCGAGTCCGGCTTCGCCTCCGCCCGCAGAGCCGTGTGTATCCGAAAACCGTCTCCCAGCACTTCCAAAGCGGCGGCTGACGTGAACAGTTTTCGGTTGGAGGCAGGGATCAGCCGCGTGTCGGCGTCATGCGCGTACAGCACCTGCCCCGTGTCCACGCGGCAGACGATGGCCCCGGTGATGCCGCCCTTCAGCCCAGGCGCGTCCAAAATCTTATCGAGGACCGGGGCCAGCGCGTCCTGCGCGCGGGCCGGGCCGAGGGCGACAAGCAGCAAGAGGGTCGCCAGGAGAACGCCGCATCGGCTCATCATTCGCCGAGCCTCTTTGTGAAATAGTAGCCGCCGTTGCTCATGCCGACCGCCTCGTAAGCCTGATGCGCCGCAGTGCGCGCGTAGCCCGACTCCAGCCGGACCCAATCGCAGCCATGCTGCTCTGCCTGTGTGAAGGCTCGCTCCAGAAGTGCGCGGGCCACCCCCTTGCCCCGCGCCGCCTCGGTCACGATCAGGTCGGGAATCCAGCCCTGGGGGTGGACAAAGTTGAGATGCTCCCGGAACACAAGGGATAAAAAGCCGATGATGCTCCCGTCCACTTCGGCGACCAGGGATGCTGTTTCGGGGTCGGCGATGTGCCGCTCAAAGACGGCCTGGGCGGCCTCGGACGTTTCCGGCGACAGGGCTGGGCGGCCAAGTTCGGCCAGCAAGGCGGCGACTCGGAGGAAGTCAGCAGAAGTGGTGGAGCGGACATGAATTTCGTTCATGGGGCTATTATACTATGAACCTAAGCCCGGCGCAAGAACCTAACCCCAGCGCAAGCCAGGGCCATGCCCTGAAGGGCACGGCTATTGGGCGAGGACGCCAAGAAGCCCACGCTTCGCGGGACTGGGGCAGATGTTCAGCCCCACGAAGTGGGGCTTCCTGGCCGGAGGCCGACTAGCCGTGCCCTTCAGGGCGCGGCTCTGGCCTGCGCCGGGGATAGGAGGAATCCCCTCCCCACGCCCCGAACCTACTGCCATGACATTGTTAGGCGTGATCTTTGACTGCGACGGCCTGCTGGCCGATACCGAGACGCCGGACTACGACGCCTGGCGGCATATTTATGAGGAGCAGGGCCTGCACCTGCCTGTCACGCTATGGGCGCAAAGCATCGGGACGGCGAAGGGCCACGACCGACACGACTGGCACGCGCCGCTGGCCGATCGGGTCGGCCCTGGCTATGACCGGGAAGCGACCCAGGTCCGCAAGCGCGCCCATTACCAGGCCGCCATCGGCAAGCTGACGCCCATGCCCGGCGTCCTTTCCCTGCTCGACGCGCTGGACAGGGAGAACATCCCCTGTGCCGTCGCCTCCAACTCCGAGCGAGTTTGGGTGGACCGCGTCCTGGACATCACCGGCCTGACGTCCCGCTTCCAGGCCATCGCCACCGCCGACGAGGTCGCGCGGCCCAAGCCTGCGCCCGATGTGTACCTGCTGGCCGCCGAGCGTCTAGGCGTCGCGCCCACTCACTGCGTCGCCTTCGAGGACTCGCCGCGCGGCCTGGCCGCCGCCCACGCCGCCGGTATGTTCACCGTCGCCGTGCCGACCGCGCTCACCCGCCATCTCGACTTCGCGCAGGCGCATCACCTGGTCGAAACGCTGGAGCATCTGACGCTGGAACACCTGCGGCGGCCACAGGAGGGATGACTTCATGGGAGCATGGGGATATGGCCCGTTGCAAAACGACTCGGCGGCGGATTGGCTGGGCGAAATCGGTGAGTTCTGTTCCACTCAGGTCGCGACTGTGCTGGACAGGGACCGGATGGATGCGGAGTGGGAGGAAGTCCGGGCCGCTTGCTGGCTGCTGGAACGTCCCGGCGTCACCTACGTTTGGCCGCCGGATGTGCTCACCGCGCAACTGCGACAGGGCATAGATTGGCTGACGTGGCTCCGGGATGAGTCGGAATGGCACGAGGATTGGGATGAACCGGATGATCTTCGCGTATCGCTTGACGCGCAGATTTCGGCACTCACGCAGATGCTTGCCAAAATAGAGCCGGATGCGAATGCACAGGAGTAGCCCGTGACACCCCAAGAGACCGTCCTCGCGCTCACGCGCCACATACGCGACACTGTCCGGCCCCACCTGGGAGCGTGGCACGGACGGCAGATTTCGGGCACGGCGGCTTCCGGGGACGCGACGTTCGGGATTGATGAGATCGCTGAGGAGGCCATTGTCTCGTTTATCGAGCGCGAAAAGCTGTCCATCGCTTACTACTCCGAAGACAAGGGACTGATGGAGTTCGGGACGTCGCCCGAAGCGGTCCTGATCATTGACCCGATTGACGGCACCCGGCCCGCCATCGCGGGGTTCGAAGCGTGCGTCGTCTCGGTCGCCTGGGCGGACTATGCGCCCGATGTGACGCTGGGGGACGTGCGGCTGGGCTGCATCGGCGAGATCAAGAACGATGACTTGTTCTGGGCGGGGCGGGGCGGGGGGGCGCACTGGATCGGGCCGGACGGCGGCAAAAAGGCGGCGCGGCTGCTGCCGATTGAGGACATCGCGAAGGCGCCGCTGACGTTCGAGGTCGTTGCCCGGCCCTTCGAGTGGATCGGCGTCGCGCTGGGCGACATCGTGGACGCCAGCTCCATGACCGGCGGCTGCTTCCTGTTCAACTCGACGGCGTTCTCCCTGACGCGCCTGATGACCGGGCAGCTCGCCGCCACGATGGACATCGGCAACCGACTGCTGCGGGACTTTCCCGCTGCGAGGGAGCGGTTCCTGGCGCTGGGCTTCGGCAGGCCCATCGGCCTGTTCGCCTACGACATCGCCGCCGCCGCGCTGATCGCCCAGGAAGCGGGGGCCGTCGTCACCGACGCTTACGGTCATTCGCTGGACAAGACGCGGCTTCTGGACACGAGCGAGGCGAACTTGCAGTCCATCCTGGGTGCGTCCAACCCCGCCCTGCATGAGAAACTACTGGCCGCACTCCATCGGGGGGTCGCTCGGCTTCATATCACCGAGGAGATGGAATGAGCAAGACAGAGACACGCTGGATCATGGCAGGAGGCGGGCTGGGCGCATTGGCACTGGGGAGTTGGGGCTGGGCCAACCGGCGGCGGCTCTTTGTCAGCGACATCACGACGGGCGAGAGCGCCGCTTACCCCAAGCTGCGATCACGGGTCTATTATGCCGATGTCGCGCAGGCGATGACGGCGGGGGAACAGGCCTTGCGCCGCCTGCCGCGCTGGAAATTGGTCGCGCGGGACGCGGAAAGCGACGTACTGGAAGCTGAGGTGAGGACGCGGATCGGCCTGTTCACGGACGATGTCACTATCTACTTCTTCCCACTGGGACACGGCCAGACCCGCGTCACGATCCGCTCCCGCTCCCGCCGGGGCCGGGGAGACCTGGGCCAGAACGCCGCGCACATCCGCGAACTGCAAGGCGCGATGGACGACCGGCTCAATGCCGGGGCGGCGTTCTGAGAGGGCGAAGGAAAAAACCTGGAGAGGAAGGGCGCACCTGCGTGTGCGCCCTTTTCTTGTGCCTGCCGTCTTTTACGTCCCGATGAGCTGCACCAGCGACTGCTGGGCGGCGTACTGCACCTGCGGGTTTTGGCTCTGGGCCAGACTTTGCAAGGCGGAGATGACCGCGCCGTCCTTGCTGCCGGACTGCCCCAGTGTCACCGCCGCCCAGGTCTGGGCGGGCGTACCGCCCGCCGCAATGGCTTTCGTCAACGCCGGCACGACATCCGACTGCGTCAAGGCACCCATGCGGGCCAGGGTCTGGCTCGCGTTGAACGGAGCCGGGGTTGGCTGATTGAAGGAGGCGACCAGGGCCGGGATGGCGTCGTGCTCCAGGGCAGGCGTCAGCAGGCCCTGCTGGGCAGCGCTGGCGACCGCACCGTCCGCATCCCCCAAAGAACGGACCAGGGTCGGGATCACGGCGGGGTTGCCGCTGCGTCCCAGCCCGACGGTCGCGCCTTCACGGACCGGGACCGGCGTGGCAGGGTTGGTCAAGACCGCATTCAGCGCCGCCACGGCGGCGGGTGTGCCGATGCCGCCCAGCGCCTGCGCGGCGGAAGCGCCGGTGCCGGGGCGCGTCAAGGCTGCCGCCAGCGGGCCGACGGCGGGCGGGCCGGCAGACTGAGCGCCGGCCAGTGCAGCGTCACGCACACGGGCATCAAAGTCGCCCAGGGCGGTGACCAGGGACGCGATGGCGGTTGGGCTGGCGAACCTGCCCAGGGCGAGAGCCGCCTGGGCACGGGCCTCGCTGTCGGCATTGAGGTCTTGGAGGACAGCGGCCAGCGTCGGCTCGACCCCATGGAGGAGCGGCAGCGCGGCCTCGGCTTTGGGGACGGCGGCTTGGGCGTCCGTCAGGGCCTTCTGCGCGGCGGTCTGAGCGGCGGCATCCTTTGCCTTGCCCAGCCCCCCTTGCGCTGTGGTAAGCGCGTCTTTGGCTGTCCGCACGCCGTTATAAGCGGCCAGCACGACGTCGGCCAGAGCGACCTGCGCCAGACGCTGCACGGAGGGCTGGTCCGTCTTGTTCGCCAGCTTGGTCAGCTCGCCGACACTGATAGGGGATGCGATCTGATCCAGCAAGTTGACCATCTGCTGGCGGAAAGCGATGTCGTTCTGGACCTTCGGGTCTTCCAAATGGGCGATCACCAGGGGTACGGACGGGGCGCCGATCTTTTGCAGGGCGCTGATGGCCGAGTCCTGCGCGGCCGGGAGCGGCAGCACGGCGTCAACCTGGGCGGCGGCCTTGTCGCCGCCAACCTTGCCCAGCACGTCCACAGCGGCCCCGCGGATGTCCGGGTCGCCGTTGGAGAGCCGGTCCACGACCGCCTTCAGGTTGGCGTCGCTTTGGCCCGCCAGCGTCGCCAGCCCGGCCTTGGCGGTGTCTTTAACCGTGGTCTCGCTGTCCTTGCACAGCGCGAACCCGGTGTCGAGCGCCTGCGTCGGCGTGACTTTGTTTGCCGCTGTCAGACGGTTCACCGAATCCGCCGCGTTTTTGCGGATTTGGAGGCTGTTCACGTTCTGCGGGCTAGTCTTGTCCTCGTCCGGGTTCTGCGTGTTGATCAGCACGTCCATCAGCCTCCCACTCCCGACCAGGCCTTGCACCGCCCCGTCGCGGACGTTTTGGTCGGGGCTGGCGAGCGCGGTTTCGAGCTTCGCCTGCGAAGACCGGTTGTAGCTGACCAGGCCGAAGACGGCCAGGATCAGCGCCGCAACGATAATGATAGCCCGAAGACGGGCCTGAAAAAACGAGAGTACGCTGCTCATGGGTTCCCTCACTGTTGATACCCCTATCTTAAACGAAACGGCGGGATTTGTCAAGCGGGGAAAAGGAGAAGGTCATGCCCGCGTCGAACTAAGGCCGCATGAGCTTACGGATCGCCATTCTCTTATCAGGCCGACACGGGCGCGGGAGCAACATGCAGGCTATTGCCCAGGCGTGCGCGAATGGGCGGGTTGACGGCGAGGTGGTCGCTGTTATCGGTAATTACTCCGATTCGCCTGCACTGGCCCGCGCTCACGAACTAGGGATGCGCTCCTGCGCGGTCGACTCGCGGCAGGGCGAAGACGCTTATGCCGACGCTCTGCTTGGCCTCCTGCACCTTTGCGAAGCGGATCTCATCTGCCTGGCGGGCTACATGCGTAAGGCGCCCGATGCCATTGTGAGCGCCTACAGGGGGAGGATGATGAACATCCACGCCGCCCTGCTGCCCGCCTTCGGCGGCCAGGGGATGTACGGGCATCATATCCATCAAGCCGTCCTGGATTACGGCGCAAAGGTGTCGGGCTGCACCGTGCATTTCGTGGACGCGGGCTATGACACCGGTCCGATCATCCTGCAAACGCCCGTCCCGGTCGAAGAGGACGACACGGCGGAAACGCTGGCCGCGCGCGTCCTGGCCGCCGAGCACCAGACCTACCCCCAAGCGGTCGCCCTGTTCGCGCAGGGGCGGCTGACGCTGGACGGGCGGCGGGTGCGGGTGGGTCCCGGCCCTGAAGTGCCGGGCTACGCGAAGTGAAAGTGCCTCCGGCACTGAAGACAGTGACGTAGGGGCGCGATTCATCGCGTCCTCCTCAGTCGCGGAGCGACTTTCACTTCGCGTAGCCCGGCACTTCAGGGCTGGGGCTGCCTTCAGGGCCGGGGCTGTTTCACCACCCGATCAAGCGCCACCGCCGTTTCCAGCAGCGCGCGCAGATCGGCCAGGGGGAGCATCGTCGCCGAGTCGGACAGCGCTTTCTCAGGCGCCGGATGGACCTCCAAAAAGAGCGCGTCCACGCCCACCGCAACGGCGGCGCGCATCAAAGCGGGGATGAACTCACGCTGACCGCCGCTCGAGGTCCCCTGCCCGCCCGGCTGCTGCACTGAATGGGTGGCGTCGAAAACAACGGGATAGCCGAGCGCGCGCAGGATCGGCAGCGAGCGCATGTCCACGACCAGGGTGTTGTAGCCGAAGCTGGCCCCGCGCTCGGTCAGCAGCAGGCTGTTGTTTCCCGTCCCCGTCACCTTCTCCACGACGTTTTTCATGTCCCAGGGGGCCAGAAACTGGCCTTTCTTGACGTTGACGACGCGCCCGCTCTCACCCGCCGCAACGAGAAGATCGGTCTGGCGGGACAGGAAGGCGGGGATTTGCAGCACGTCCACCACCTCGGCGACCGGCTGGACCTGCCAGGTCTCGTGGATGTCCGTCAGCACGGGGACGGCGAACTCGGCCTTGATCGCCGCCAGCACCTCCAGCCCGGCGTCCAGCCCGCCGCCCCGGAACGAGCCGGCGGACGTGCGGTTGGCCTTGTCGAACGAGGCTTTGAAGACGAACGGCAGGCCCAGATCGCGGCAGACGGCCTGGGCATGGGCGGCGACCTCGCGGCACAGATCCCAGCTCTCGATGACGCACGGCCCGGCGATGACGGCGAGAGGGCGGCCCTCGCCGACGGTGAAATCGTCAATAGTGACGTGGTGCATTCAATCCTCCCTCATGGACACGGGTCATAAGTAAGCGAGGCATTCTTGCCGGAGGCGACCTGCTCCAGAATGCCGACGTACTGCGGCAGGATCAGCTTCCAGTCAAAGTTCTCCACACAGTAGCGCCGGATGTCCCCTCGGTACTGCCTGTTCTCCTGCACGGCGCGCGCGATCACGTCGCCGATGTTGTCCTTGTCGCGATCCACGATGTGAATCCATTCGCGGCTTAAATCAAGGTTGTGAGACGCTTCCGGGCTGAGGACGAGCGAGAGGCCAGCGGCCATCGCCTCGGAGACGACGCCGGCATGGCCTTCACCGTCACTCAGCAGAACCAGGCAGGCGTACCGAGTCAGGTCCTGATGAACCTGTTCGCGGCTCCATTGGCCGATGTAGCAGGTGTTCCGGCCGTTAGGGGCGAAGCCTTCGGCGTCCTCGCCCATCGGCCCGACAAAATCAACCTGTACTGTGTGCTCGTTCAGGGCGGTAGTCATCAGGGCTTGCTGCTTCCGCGCCTCCACGCGCCCCAAAACGATTGCCTGTTTGGAAGCATGGGGAGCGCAGCGGACGTTGTCGCAGTCAATCCCGTTGGGCAAGACATAGATCGTCCCCCGGAAGCCCTGGTTCAACAACGTCTGCCTCATCTCCCGGCTGAGTACCAGCATGTAATCAGCCTGAGCCATGTGGCCGACAATGCGCCGGTAGTAGTCCGACCACCTCTCTGGAAATGCGGCGTAGCCGTAATGGGTGGAAATGACAAGCGGAAACCGAAAACGACGCGCGAGCGGAACCCATACTTCTGAGAATGCGTCCAAATGCAGATGGACAACGTCATAGCGCCAGGGCATAGCCTTCAGGGCGCTGAACGTCCGCTTCCGCTTCTTGTTCAGGATATGGACCGTGTGCCCCGCTTCCCGAAGCGCGACGCTCTGCTGCCAAATCAGGTTTTCAATCCCGCCCCAGGCGGGCGGCGGAATGGGCAGATCGCCTCCGGCAACAAGTAACACTTTCATCGACAGGAACGCCGCCTTTCTCAGATGTGCGGATTCGGAGCGGCCGGAACGGCCGCGTCATCTGACAGCTTCTTTTCCGAGCAGGCCGCTTGCGGTCCGAAGCACTTCGTCCACACTCAGCAGGCGCATACACAAGTGCGGGTCGTCGGCGTTGCGGCAGACCTTCCGGTCACAGGGGCCGCAGGGGACGGGGTGCGCCATGACCAAAGCTCGGCCCGAACGGGGGCCGTACCACTTCGGTGAGGTCGGGCCGAACAGGGCGACCTGGGGTGTCCCCAGAGCGGACGCGACGTGCATAGGGCCGGTGTCGCCGCTGACCAGCAGCGCCGCGCGGTGGAGTAGGGCTGCCGCCTGACGAAAACTCAGCTCTCCCGCCATCACGACCGGGGCGGCCTCCATGCGCGCCGCGATCTCTTCCAGGGCGGGCCGTTCCTTGGCGCTGCCGATGAGGGCAATGCGGCAGCCATGCCGACGCGCCAGGGTATCACCCAAGGCGACATAGCGGTCGGCGGGCCAGCATTTGGTCGGCCACGTCGTCATGGGGGCCAGCGCCACGAACTCTTGGCCCGGTTCCAGCCCGTGTGACCGCAGAAAATCCCCCGCGACGGAGGCGTCCTCCGCCGTATAGCCCATGCTCATCGGCTCGGGTTCGGTCGCCGGCAGATCAAGCGCCTGTAACGCCAGCAGGTATTGATCTATTCGATGATCCGGGAGCCGCGGCTCGGCGAAGGGATGCGTGTAAAGGCGCTGGTAATAGCGTTTGCGGGAGGCGCCGTAGTAGCGTTTGAACGTGTCGAATATGCCGATCGAGACCGGCGCACCCGTCCCCAGCAGAAGCAGGGGCCATTCCTCAGGCTGGAACGAGATGAAGATGTCGTACCGGCGGGCCTTTAACTCCCGCCAGAACTTCCCAGCGCGCACCCCCCAAAAAGGATACTGAAGATTGCGGATCATGCGCTTCCAGTAGGAACTGTCCCAGCATAGAAGTTCGTCAACATAGGGGTTGGCGTCTATGGCCTCACGCTCACTGAATTCCACGGCCCACGTCAGATGAGCATCTGGGTACGCCTTCCGTAGAGCGGCCAGCAGGGGCGTTCCCATCAGAACGTCCCCGAACGCCCCAAGGCGCAGGATCAGGATGCGCCTGCAAGCCCGCTCACGCGGGACAGGACAACGCTGTATGGGAGCGTCACAGGGAGTCAGCGGCGGCAGGAACGCCGGCGGCAGAGACTGGGGTCTGGCCCGGCGCAGATTCCTGCTCTGGATTGTGATGGGGCCGATCTTCATGCCCCTGCCCTCCCCAACTGGACGCGGTAAACCGCCTCCACCTCGTCAACCATGCGGCGCAGAGTGAAGTGCGCCTCGACTCGCGCCCGGCCGGCCTCGCCCAGATTCCGCCGAAGTTCGGGGGCGCCCGCCAGCCGGCCCAGCGCGTCCGCCAAAGCCGCCGGGTCTGATGCGGGCACGAGCAGCCCCGTCTCACCGTCGGCGACCATCTCCGGCGTCCCGCCTACGCGGCTCGCGACGACCGGCTTGCCCAGCGCCATCCCCTGCTGAATCACGGCCGAGCAAGGTTCCGGCCAGACGGATGGAACGGCGACGATGTCCAGGGCGGCCATGACGTTGTTGACATCGTCCCGGAACCCGGCGAAGACGACTCGCCGACCGAAGCCTTTTTCAGACACCTCCCTCCGCAGGCTCGTCATGTCCGACCCGTCCCCGACCACCACGGCGCGCAGGCACGGGCGCCGGTCCGTCAGCAGACGCAGCGCTTCAAACAGGTCGCGGTGCCCCTTCTCCGGCGCGACGCGCCCGACAATGCCGACGGCCAGGTCTTCGGGGGCCAAGCCGAGCGAGGCGCGCAGGGCGGGCACGTCGGCCGTCAGCGCGCGGAACGCCTCGGCGTCGATGCCGTGGTGGATGACCTCTGTCCGGCCCGGCGCGACCCCATTCTCGATGTGCATGTCGCGCACCGACCCCGAGATGGCGATCAAACGCCGGTGCAGCAGCGCAAGGATGAGGCGGCCGCGCACGCGGCTCTGGAAAGGGATTGGGAGATGCCAGGTGAGGAAGGAGGCGGGGACCCCGGCCAGACGCGCTGCGGCGGCGGGCACGAGCGCGTCATCCTGGGTGTGGGCGTGGATCACATCCACCTTCTCCCGGCGCAGGAAATCCCTGTAGCGCCGGAAGTCCGTCCAATCCGACTGCCGCCGCACGGTCGCCTCGAAGGTCTCCAAGCCGAGCGCCTGGGCGCGGGACAGCACGAAGCGGCCCGGACGGCCTGCCACGATGACGCGGTGGCCCCGCGCCCGCAGTTGTTCGGACAGGTTGAGCAGGTGGATCTCCAGGCCGCCCCACGACTCAAGATTACTGGCGATCTGCACGATGGTCAGAGGGCGTGGGGCGGTCACGAGGCCACCGCCTTCGGCAGGGCCGCCGCGCCACGCGCGGCTTCGTACTCGCGCCGATAAAGCGCCTCGATCCGGTCGGTCATCAGCCGCAGCGAGAAGTGAGCCTCGACCCGCTCCCGGCCTGCCGCCCCCAGTCGCTTGCGAAGAAAAGCGTCCCCGGCCAGCCGGGCAATCGCGTCCGCCAGGGCGGCGGCGTCTGACGGGGGCACGAGAAAACCCGTCTGGCCGTCCACAATCATCTCCGGCGTACCGCCCGCGCGTGTCCCGACAACAGGCCGGCCCAGCGCCATCGCCTGCTGGACGACGGCGGCGCACGGCTCGTTCCAAGTCGAGGGCAGCGTCATGATGTCCAGGGCGGCGACCACGTTGTTAACGTCGTCGCGGAAGCCGGCGAAGACCACGCGGTCTTCCAGGCCCAGCGCCCGCACCGCCTCACGGACGGCGGCCTCGGACGGCCCATCGCCGACGATGACGTAGCGTAGCGGATACCGGTCGCCCAAAAGCGCCGCCGCTTGGAGCAGGACCAGGTGCCCCTTTTCGGGGGCGATCCGGCCGACGATGCCGACTGTCAAGCAATCATCAGGAACGCCCAGGCCGCGCTTGACATCACACGGCGAGGCCGTCGTGTGGACGAACTCTTCAATGTCCGTGCCGTGGTGAATGACCTCGACCTTGTCGGGGGCAACGCCACAGGCCAGCAGGGTCTCGCGCACCGAGGCCGAAACGGTGACCATCCGGGTCCACAGCACCTGGCTGTAAAGCCAGGAGCCGAGCCGGTTTTTGAAGGGGTACGGCATGTGCCGCGTCAGGATGCGGACGGGGACATGGGCGCGCAGGCCGGCGAACGGCGGCACGATCATGTCGGTGCTCCAATGGGCGTGGAGGACATCAATGTGATTTTCGCGGAGGAACCGGCGCAGGGCGCCGTAGTCCTGCCAGTCGTTCTGCTTTCGGACCGTAATGGGCACCGTCGCCAGCCCCATCTGGTGCGCGCGCTCCTCGACGAACCGGCCCGGACGGCAGGCGACGGTGACGTCGTACCCGCGCCGCTGAAGCTGCTGCGACAGGTTAAGGGCGTGAAGCTCCGCCCCCCCCCAGTTGGGGAACGCCGAAGCCACTTGCAGCACGGAAAGGGACATGAACGCGGTTATCCTTTAGGCGCGGCGGGCGGCGTACCGTAAGCGGCGCAGACGCGGGCAATGATGTCGGTGGTGGAGCGCCCCGCGACCAGTGAAAGGAGGCGCACGTCGCCGCCGTAGGCGCGGACGACGGCGGCTTCGGGCAGATCCTCCTCGCGGTAGTCGCCGCCCTTGACGTAGACAGCAGGGTGCAAGGCCTCGATCAGAGGCACCGGCGTCCGCGTTTCGAACGGGGTCACATAATCCACGCAGGCCAGGGCGGCCAGCATCTCCATCCGCTCGGCGAGCGGGACGATGGGCCGCAGGTCGCCCTTGAACCCGCGCACCGACTCGTCCGCATTGACCGCGATCAGCAGCGCGTTTCCCAACGCGCGCGCTTCAGCCAGGTAGCGGGCGTGGCCGACATGGAGCAGGTCGAAGACGCCGTTCGTAAAAATGACCGTCTCGCCCACCGCCTGCCGCGCCGCCACGATTGGGATCAGCGCTTCCAGCGTTTTGATCTTGTCAGGCGCTGACGGGGAGGGCGATGCCACGCGGTTTCCTTTCGGGCCGGCTCATCCGCAGAGCAAGGGCGGAGATCACGGCGGGGACGCTCAGGTTCTGCATGCACATCATGTCACCGCGCGCGCAGATGCGGTCACGGCAGGGGACGCAGGGCAGCGTCCGATCAATCAACACGGTGCTATTCGCGGTCAGCGGCCCCGTTCGGTCCGGGTCCGCCGCGCCGGAAAGGACCACGAGGGGCGTTCCGACGGCGGCCCCAATGTGCATCGGGCCGGTGTCGCAGGTCAGCAGCGCGTCTGCGCGGGCCAGCACGGCCCCGAACTGCTTGACGGTCAGGCGTCCGGCGAAGTTCAGGATACGCCCGTCGGCGGAGGCCACCTCGCGCGCCAGACCGACCTCATCCAGCCCGTCCATGACCGTCTTGAACGACGACGGCGCCCCCGTCACGACCACCTTCACGCCCGGTTGCGCGGCCCAGTGCGCGGCCACGGCGCGGAACCGCTCCAGCGGCCAGCGGTTGAGCGGCCTGGAGGCGGCAGGATTGATGACCAGCAGCGGGTCGGATGCCAAGACCCCGGCCTCGGCCAGCAGCCGCGCGGCTTCCCGGCGGTCCGCGTCGGGAATAAGAAAATCCAGCGAACGGTCGAGGAGCGGCCCGACACCCAGCGGGGCCAGTTCCTTGTAAAAGTCATCTACGGCGTGGGCCACGCGGCCCGTGCCGGGCTGGACGGCCATGCACTTCTCAAAGGTCAGGCGCGTCCGCGCCCCGCTGGCCGCCGCCATCAGGTACGACTTGGCGCTCGGGTGCAGGTTAATTACCAGATCGTAGCGCTCCCGCGCGACCCGCCACAGAAACGGAACGAAGTGGTCGAGGCGCGAGTCCACGCCGCGCTTGTCGAACGTGAGCACATTCCGCACGCACGGATGCCCCGCCAGCGCATCCCTCATGCCGCCGCCGACGATGAAGTCAATGGCGATGCCTGGGAAGGCCGCGTGGACCGCCCGCACCGAGGGCGTCGCCAGCAGGATGTCACCCATGCCGCCGAACCGGATAAAAAGAGCGCGCTGGAACTTCGGCGGAACGTCTTTGGGATGGGTCGTCGCTGACGGATACACGGAAAATTATACCTAATTTTCGCCGACGGGCGCAAGGAGGCTTTGAGCCAGCAGCGAAAGCGCTGCCGCTTGAACGTCTTCGACGCTCAATGAAGCCATCGTGCCGTCCGGCGATTCCAGAACGCGGTGGCACGGCCCATAGTTCCCCCACTTGCGCGGGTTGGTCGGCCCAAACAACGACACGGTGGGTACGCCGAGCGCGACGGCGGAGTGCATGACAGCCGTGTCGTTGCCGACGAACAGGCCAAGCTCCGAGACCAGCGCGAGCGACCCGCGCAGATCGCAGGCGCCTGTGAAAGAGACGATCCGCCCACGGCTATGGGGGGGGCAGCAGGCCAGCATCTCCTCGGCGGCGTCTTGCTCTTCGGGGCCGCCGATTAGCACGATCCGCCGGTGGGGGTCCTGCCGGAGCAGGGCGTCGGCTACGAGGGCAAAGCAGGCCGCCCCCCAGCGCTTCCGGGGCAGGCTCGCACCAGGCTGGATGCCGATCAGACAGGCGCGGGGCACATTCGCGCCCCAGGCCTCCCGCAGCCGCTCCCGCGCCTGCCGCGTCTCACTTCCGCTCACCCACAATTCCAGGGCGGGGTTGACCGGCGCGTAGGGCGCGACCGCATGCAGGACGTCGAAGTAGCAGGCGATCTCGCTCTTTTCCCGGTCGTAAAGGACCCGGCGGTTCAGCAGAGGTCCGCGCCCTTCCGACTCGAAGCCGGCCCGGATACGGATGCCGCCAAGCCAGGGCGTCAGGGCCGAATGGAAGGAGCGGTTCAGGGCGAGACACAGGTCGAAGCTCCCTGCCCGAAGCCGGCGCACGAGTCTCAGGTAGGGCCGTCCCCCCTTGTCCGACTTGTACGGATCGAACTCGATGATCTCGTCTAGATAGGGGTTGTTTTGCAGCAGGACGCGCGCGTTCTTCCCGGTCAGCAGGGCGATGTGGGCGTCCGGCCACTGCGCGCGCGCCGCCCGGAAGATCGGGACCGCCAGCAGGGTGTCGCCGATGAAGCGGAACTTGGTGGCGATCAGGATGCGCCGGATGTCGCCGCTGACCTTCGGCTCGTAGGGCCGAACCACGGCGTCGGGAGCAGACCGAGCAGGCGGGGCCTGCGGCATCGGGGTCAATCCGCCCCGGCGCAGCCGCAGCAGACGCCGGGCGGCCAGCGCGACCTCATCGGGAGTAATGGCCCGCAGGCAATCATAGCGCCCGTTGCAGGTTGGGTGGTTTCCGCAAGGGGCGCACGGCAGGGCTTTGTAGATCGCCTCGGACCGGGCATCGAACGGCCCGGTGACGACCGGGTCGGTCGAGCCGAACAGGGCGAGGGTGGGCGTTCCGACCGCCGTCGCCAGGTGCATCGGTCCCGAATCGGCGCTGAGGAGCAGGTCGCAACGCTGGAGGACGGCGGCCAGCGTCTTGACCGAGGTCTTCCCCACGAGGTTGACCGGCCGGGCGCGCTGGGTCAGCCGCAGGACCTCCGTCGCCAGGGCGATGTCCTCCTCGCCCGATCCGACGAGGACGCAGGGCGTGTCCGCCAGCCCGTCCAGGGCGAGGGCGAAAGAGGCGGCGAACCAGCGCTTCTGCGGGCGGGTCGCGCCGACGTTGACGGCAAGAACGGGGCCGTCCGCCGTGATCCCGGACGCGGCCAGCAGCGCGTCCGAGGTCGCTTTCGATTCGGCATCCACAGCCACGACGAGGCGGCGAACATCCTGGTGCGTCGCGCGCGGGAGCGGCATGGTGTCCAGCATCGCATCGGCCATGTGCGTCGCCCGCGTCTGGCGCAGCTCGGTCAGGAAGCGGTTCATGCCGCGCCCGCCCCGCCCCACCCGGCGCGGAGTCCGGGCCAGCCAGGCGGCGGCGGCATAGGCGGAGAGGGGCGGCAGGATGACGGCGTCCGTATACCGGCCGTCCCGAAGCAGCCGGTACGTCTGGACCACGCGCGCCCAGCTTCCGCGCGCCGTGCGGGCGATGATGGCGTCCAGGTCGGGGTTGTTTTTGAGCACTTCCGCCGCCGCGCCCGCGCCGACGACGGTGTCAATGCGAGCGTCGGGGTACGCCTGCCGGAGCGCGGCGATCGCCGGCGTGGTCAGCAGGGCGTCCCCCATGTAGTTCATGTTGACGACCAAAAACTTACGCATCTTGTACTAGTTTACCCGCCCAACGGCCAATTTCCCGGCGACCGCCGCCAGCGCGTCATCGGGCGTGATCCGCGCCAGGCTCGCCGCCCCGGCCTCGTCCGTGGGACGCTTTCCCGCCGCCATCGCACCGGGCGCGGGGTCGTGCAGGACGACGTTCCGCGCGCCGTAAGGCCCGTGCCGCGCGGGGTCTGTCGCGCCGAACAGGGCGACGACGGGGGTGCCGACGGCCACGGCGATGTGCATCGGCCCGGTGTCCGCCGTCACCAGCAGGTCGCAGGCAGCGAGCACGGAGGCCAATTCCCGCAGCGTGGTCTTGCCCGCCAGGTCCACATACCCGTCCGCCAGCGAGGACTTGATCTGCGCCACTACTTCGGCGTCATTCTTGTCGCCGACGAAGACCAGACCTTGCCCCGATGCCGCCAGCGCCCGCGCGATAACTATCCACCGGTCGGCGGGCCATCTCTTGTAGGCGCGCGATGCCCCCACGTTCAAGGCAATCCGGGGACGCGGCAGGCCCGAAAGCCACTCGCCCGCGCGGGCCGCTCCCTCGGCGGCCAGATACGGCTGCGGCGTGAACTCCGGGGGGACGGCGTGAACGCCCAGCGCCTCGGCGAAGCCGTATAGCAAGTCTACCTCATGCCGGTCCCGCGCCCTGCCGGGGATGACGGGGTGCGTCAGGAACAGCGCGTTCGCCTCGCGGTTCCGATCCCAGCCCACACGCACCGGCGCCCCCGACAGCCGCGTCACCAGACCGCTCAGGAGCAGCCCCTGCATGTCCAACGCCATGTCATAATGGCCCGCCCGCAATTCACCTCGGAGCGCCATTAGTTCGCTCAACGAAGGCTTGTCCGGCATGACGCACAGATGGTCAATGCAAGGATTGCCGCGCAGGACGTCCGCGCAGCGGCGGCGGACGACCCAGCCCAGGGTCAGATGCGGCGCGGCCTCTCGGATCGCCTGCACGACCGGCAAGGCGTGGATGACGTCGCCGATAGAGCTGGTTTTGACGACCAGCAGGCGCGAAATCTCAGCGAGCAGCGGCAGAGGTCGGGGCATGGTCGCTCGTTTCTGATGCTTCGGGGGCGGAGGGCGGCGGCACACGCCAGCGGTCGTGCAGCCACAGCCATTGATCGGGATACTGCCGGATGATGTCCTCGATGTTTGCCGTGAGCTGCGTCATGATCCGCAGCACATCGGCGTTCCGATCCCCCGTCGCTTCGGGAACAATGGCCGGATAGAAGATCATCTTATAGGTGCCATCCGGCTGGCGCGGACAGAAGAGCGGCAGCAATGTCGCACCCGTTTTGAGGGCCAGCACGGCGGGGCCGGCGACTGTCCCAGCCAGCCGACCAAAGAACGGCACAAACACGTCTTCGGATTTCTGGTCGGGGACAATTGCGATCATGCCGTTTTCGCGCAGCCTTTTGAGCAGCGTGCGGGGCGACGCGCCGCGTGGGTGAACCGTGTTGCCGTCTCTGCCGCGAATCCGGTCCGTGAGCGCATTGAACTTCTCGTCCTCGCCCTGGCGGGCGATCACCATCATCGGATGCCCGACCAGCGCCAGCATCTTAGCGCTCCACTCCCAATTGCCTAGATGGGCCGCGATGATGATCACGCCTTTCCCGCGCACCAGAGCGGTTTCCAAAGGCTCCAGCGAGTCCAGCTTGACCCGGCGGCTGATATCTTCCAAGCTCATGTCCGAGCCTTTCAGAAACTCGACCAGCATGGCACGGGTGAAGTGCTGAAAGACGCGCTTGATCAGGTCCTGCCGCTGCCGCTCGGTGAGCGAGTCGCCGTAAGCGATCTTGAGGTTCTTGTCGGCCACGTTCCGGTAGCGCGCCGACAGATGATACGCCAGCGTCCCCAGCGCGGTGCCCCAGGCCAGTGCGGGTTTCCACGGAACACGGCGCAGGATGATGAACAGCACCCATAGCGATGTCCGCACGAAGCCCTGCCAAAATTGTTTGCTGATACGCATATATAGGAAGAACAACCCAACCCGGCACAAGTGCCGGGGCTAGGTGCCGGGGCTAGGTGCCGGGGCTAGGTGCCGGGGCTCCTCAGTCGAGCCATGACTTCATGGCAGGAGTTTATAAACCCCGCCTCATCCTCCACGGCCATCTCAACACGCAGGGCATAGACAGGTAGTTTCTCCGCCTCAGCCGCATGGGGCCACTTCACGGCGTCCTTTTCCGTCATCACCAGAGCGCCCGCGCCGGCCTGCGCGGCGGCGGCGATGGCGGCCCGCGCGTCGGCAAGGCCGATACTGTGATGGTCAGCCCATACCTGCCGACCGACCACATCGGCCCCCACTTCGCGCGTCAGCGTCTCGACGAACGACTGCGGCTGCGCGATGGCGGAAACGGCGAAAACGCGCCTGCCGCGCAGTTCGGAAAGCGGGCGCATGATGGCCGACAGGTCATCGGCGGGGACCAGACCGGCAGCGCAGTGGTCGGCGAAGAACAGCGGCGCGCCGGGCGCCAGGGCGCGGACCTGAGCCGCCAAAGCCTGCCGCTCGACGGGCGTCAAGCCGCCAGAGCGAGTGGCGACGACGATCCCGGCCCGGCGCAGGTGCCGCTTCGGCTCGCGCAGCAGGCCGCGCGGGAGCGGAAAGCCGTTGTCGAAGGGGCGGCGCGCGTCCAGCAGCACGATGTCGAGGTTCCGGCCAAGCTGCCAGAACTGAAAGCCGTCGTCCAGGATCAGCGCGTCCAGCCCAAAGCGGCGCAGCGCCTCACGGCCGGACTGCCGCCGATCTTTGCCGACGAGAACGGGGACGCCGGGCAGGGTCTGGGCGAGAAGATGAGGTTCATCGCCGGCCTGAGCCGCCGAAAGTAAGACCTCGCCGCCCGTGTCCGAAACAAGGCGAACGGACTGACTTTCACCCCCATGCCCCCGGCTCAGGATCGCAACGCGCTTGCCCTCGGCCTGCATCCGGCGGCAAAGAAGCTGAGTCATGGGCGTCTTGCCGGTGCCGCCCACGGAGAGGTTGCCGATGCTGACGATGGGGATCGGCAGCCAGTCCCGCCGGCGCAGGCCCAGCCGCTCGCCCGCCAGATAGCCTTCCAGCCCGATGCCGTACAGGCCCGCACAGCCGCCCAGAACGCCGCGCAGGGCGGCGGCGGGCAGGCCGGGGCGTTCCGGCTCGGCGATGACACTGAGGACGTAGTCTTCTACGATTTTGGCATCTAGGCGCGACGCCATAGACCCCACCCCGCCCGCGCTTTTCCGTCCGCGCGGATCGCGCCCACTTCGCGCTCGGCCTGCTCCTCCAGAGCCGTGATCGCCGCGCCGACGCGCTCCGCCCACAGCCGCTGGTCTTCCTCGCTCCTCGCGTCGGCGGGGATAGTGATCGGCTCGCCGTAAATCCAGACGACGCGCGAGAACGGCAGCGGGATCATGTACCGATCCCAGGCGCGCATCAGCTTGCGCGGATAGGCGCTGATGCCGGCCGGGATGATGGGCGAACCGGACTTCTGGGCGAGGAAGATCGCCCCCGGCTGGACGACGTGGCTCGGCCCGCGCGGGCCGTCCGGCGTGAAGGCCGCCGTCGCGCCCGCCTTCAGGTGCTTGGTCAGCGTCAACACGGACTGGATCGCGCCGCGCGCCGAGGTCGAGCCGCGCACTGTTTTGATGCCGAAGCGCTGGAACAGCCGGTTCTGGTACTCGCCGTCCCGCGAGGTCGAGACGATGGCCCAGTAGCCTTTGTTCCGATACCGCGTGATCGGCATGAATGTCCGCCCGTGCCAGGAGACGAGGATGACGCCTTTGCCGGCCTCCTGCGCGGCGCGCAGGTGCTCCTCGCCGACCATGCGGACGCGCAGCGTCGCGGAAAGCAGCCGGGCGATCCAGTAGGCCAGGAGGGGAATGAAATACAGCTTCATGGTCGGAACTTCTGGGTTCTGAGTTCTGCGTCAGGCTCCGAGGGCAGCGGACGCCGCGAGGTTAGGGTCCAGGCGCTCCTCGTCTTCCCCCGCATCCTCTTCCCCCGCATCTTTCCAGGGGAACTTCTTCTCGTGGAACCGCTCGTACAGGTGCCGGTACAGGCCGTCCGGGCGGCGCATCAGCTCGTTGTGCGTCCCGCTCTCGACGATCCGGCCGGCCTCCATGACCAGTATCTTGTGCGCGTTCTGGATGGTGGACAGCCGGTGCGCGATCACCAGAGTCGTCCGCCCACGCATCAGCGTTTCCAGGGCTTCCTGTACCACTTTCTCGGACTCGGCATCCAGCGCGGACGTCGCCTCGTCTAAGATCAGAATGCGCGGGTCTTTCAGCAGGGCGCGCGCGATGGCGATCCGCTGCCGCTGCCCGCCCGAGACCTGCTTGCCACGCTCGCCGACGAGGGTGTCGTAGCTATCCGGCATGATGTCCGGGTTCGTGATGAAGGAATGTGCGTTCGCCGCCCGCGCCGCCGCCTCAATCATCGCGGCCGTCGCCAGCGGGCTGCCATACGCGATGTTGTCGCGGATCGTCCCGCCGAACAGGACGGTTTCCTGCGGCACGATGGCGATCTGACGCCGCAGGGAGGCCAATGTGACATGGCGCAGATCATGACCGTCCACGCGGATGGCTCCCGATTGCGGATCATAGAAGCGCGGGATCAGGTCGGCGATGGTGCTCTTGCCCGCGCCGGACGACCCCACGACGGCGACGACCTCGCCGGGGTTCATGGTGAACGAGATGTCGCGCAGGACGGGCGTGTCTGGGTTATAAGCGAAGGCGACATGGTCGAACTCGACTCGGCCCGCGACTTCGTGGAGCGCGACGGCATCGGGCGCATCCTCGATCTCGGAATGGACATCTAGGATGTTCTGGAAGATACGACTGCTGCCTGCTTGAATCTGCTCCCAAGTGACTTTGGCTCCGCCCAGCCCGCCGACTCCTTTGGCGATCAGGTTGAGCGTGAACACGAACGTGCCGAGCTGTCCCAGCGTCAGCTGGTTGCTGGCGACCATGCGGCCCGCGATCCACAGGGCAAAGGCGATCCCGACCGCGCCGATCAGGTCGTTCGTCGGCTTGATCCGCGCGGACTGGCGAACCACCACCATGCTGAAATCTTTGGCGGCCTGATTCTCTTCACGGAACCGCGCCACCGTCTGCTTTTCCGCGCCGAACGACTGGATGATGCGGATGCCGCTGAGGGTTTCTTCCATCAGCGTGTTGAGGTCGGCCAGCTTGTTCTGCGTGTCCCCCGTTGAGCGGCGGATGCGGCGGGTCAGCAGGTTGATGCTGTAAGCCATCAGCGGGAACGCAACGAGGGCAAAGAGAGACAGCTTGACCGAGATAAGGAAGATGTAGACCAGGCCGCCGATGACATAAAAAGGCGCGGGGGCAAGGTCTTTCAGTCCCGACACGGCCTGCTGCAAGAGCGGCACATCGTTATTCATCGTGGACATCAGGGCCCCGGTCCGCTGACGGTTGAAGAAGTTCAGCGAAAGCCCCTGCAAGTGCTCGTAGATGCGGTTCCGCAGGCGCAGCCCCAGCCTCTGCCCGGCCTCGGAGAAAAGGACCATGTCACCGTAGGTAAAAAACCAGCGCAGGGCGTACACGCCGATGATCGCCAGACTGACTAGATTCAGGCGATGCAGCTCGACGGCATCCACTTTGCTGACGGCGGCCTTGTTGGCCGAGTCGATGAACGGCTTCAGGAGCGTGGCGACAGTGCCGTCCGTGGCGGCGACTCCGGCGGCGCAGAACAGAGCGCCCAGCAGATACCAGCGGTCCTGCTTGATGTAAGGCCAGAGCAAATCCCAAATCCGGCGTGGCGGCAGTGTCATGGTAGTCAGTGTACCAGAAAAGGCAGTTTCAGAAAACGCAGACTCAGCAGCAGGACGAAGATCACCTGATAGGCTGCCGTGGTCTGCTCGCGGTTTTTGAGGGCCTGCGCCCACTCGAATCGGCCTGTTCCCGCCGTGCGCGGCCAGGGCGAGGGCAGCAGGCGCGGCACACGCCGCACATAATCCAGGTAGGAGGAACCGAACTTTTCGGTCAGAAACGCCTCCTCGTAGAAAATGGCCGCGAGGTGGAAGACCAGGAACAGCGCGACCATTAGGCCGACGCCCCACAGGCCCAGGCCGGAGATCAGGCCGTAGCCGACGGCCAGCAGCAGGGAGCCAAAATAGAGCGGGTTGCGAACATAGGCGTAAGGGCCGCCTGTGGCAATCTCGGCGTCTTTGGCGATGTAGCCCGCCGACCAGAAGCGGACGATCTCGCCCAAGATGACCAGGGCGAGGCCGGCCCCATACGCCGTCCACCCGCCGTCGTTCCGGTGCAGCGTCAGCGACAGGGCCAGCAGCAGCAGGGGGACGAGCCAGGTGAAGACGGTGCGGCGGCGCACGAGGAACGGCGGCTTCATGGCTGGAGGCGGCGTTTGTTCGGGCAAAGAGTGTTCGGACACAGGGTTCTCGGATTGGATCATAACGACTTGTCAGACACGGCAGGAGCGCCGCCGGAGGCGCGGGCGGCGATGAGGTCCAGCAGCAACGCGGCGGCGCGGCGGACGCCGCCGGGCTGGCCGAGGCTGTTCTCCACCAGGGCGTTCAGCCGCTCCTTCATATTTAGGATACGCTCCGGCTCCAGCAGCATCTCGACCGCAAGCGCCGAGATCGCTTCGGGGGTGGCATACGGCCCCAGCAGCTCGGCGACCAGACGCTCTTCCGCCAGGATGTTGGGCATCCCCAGGTGGACGATGCCGTGCGACGCCCGCCGCAGGAGGAACTCCAGCGACTGGAGCAGCGACCCCCGGTAGACGATGACCATCGGCTTTTTGAGGATCATCGCCTCCAGTGTCGCCGTGCCGGACTTGGTCAGGACCAGATCGGCCCGCGCCAGGACGTCCCAAGTCAGGCCGGCCGCGATCACGAGGGGCGCGGGGCCGGCGGGCGGCATGGGCCGCCCGTGCCCGTCCTCGTCGGCGCGCGGGGCCGGCACGGTCATCCCCTCGTTGGTGGCGAGCTGCGGGGTGGGCATCGCGCTGTGGGCGAATCGGGCCAGCGTGTCCCCCGCCTGCGCCATCAGGAGGTGGAGGCGCGCACCGCGCCCGCCGGCCCCCTGCTCGCGCCGAATTATTTCTTCGGCCAGAGGCTGCCAGGTCGGCGTCGTCAGGGCGAGCATGAATTGAACACCTGGAATGCGCCGGGCGATCTCGCCGGCCGCGCCGACCAGGGCGGGCAGGATGTGCCGAATCTCGCCTCGCCGACTCCCCGGCAATAGGGCCACAATGGGCCGGGCCGGGTCCAGCCCGAAGCGTTCGTAGAAGTCGGCATCGGGCAGGGTCGGCTTGACCAAGTCCAGCAGCGGGTGGCCGACAAAGTGCGCGTCCGCCCCCTCGGACCGCAGCAGCGCCTCCGACCAGGGGAACGGCGTCACGATGCGGTCTGTGACGGCTGCGAGGCTCTTTTCGCGGGGGCGCGGCACGGCCCGACGCCGCCACGAGCCGGGCGGGAAGTAGTAAAAGACCGGGCAAATGGCCTTTTTCTTCACCCAGCGCGCCAGCTTCACATTGAACGCGCCCGCATCGATCACAACCAGGGCATCGGGCGGGTCGCGCCGCAGCGCGCGCTCCATCTCCCACAGCACCCAATACATGCCCGGTATCTTCGGCAGCGCGTCCGCGATGCCGATGGCTGCCCAGGGGTCACTGTCGTGGCGCAGACGGAAGCCCGCTTCAGCCAGGAAATGGCCGCCGATGCCCCAGGCCTCCACCGGGCGCGGGTGGGTCAGTGCGCGCAGGGCGGTCAGCAGGGCCGCGCCCTGGCGGTCGCCGGACGGCTCGCCCGCGACCATCGCGATCCTCAGCGGTTCCAAAGGCTTCTCAGACACCCGTTCCACCCCCGTCACTGCCGGGGCGCGTCATTCTGGCGTCCGTTGGAGCCGAAGCGTATGTTGCGGATAAAGTCCAGCAGGTAATCCCGCTCCGGGCTGGGGGCGACCTCGTTGTCAATGGTCTCGATGGCCTGGGACATGTTCATCTGCGAGCGATACAGCAGCTTGTACGCCTGCTTGAGATCGGCCCGGACGGGCGCGGAGACGCCCGAACGGCGCAGGCCGATCACGTTTAAGTTTAATACCTTGCAGGGGCGCCCGTCGCCCATCATGAACGGGGGGATATCCTGCACCACTTTGGAGTAGCCGCCGATCATGGCCAGCCGGCCGATACGAACAAACTGATGGACGCCGACGAAGCCGCCGAAGTTCACTCGGTCCTCGACCTCGATATGGCCCGAAATGCCGGTCATGTTCGCCATGGTGATGCCGCTGCCGATCCGGCAGTTGTGGCCGATATGGGAGTAGGCCATAATCAGGTTGTCGTCGCCGATGCGCGTCTCGTTGCCTGCGCCGGCCGCGCGGTGGATCGTCACATGCTCACGGATGATGTTGTTGTCGCCGATGATCAGGAAGCTCTTCTCACCTTTGAACTTGCGGTCCTGCGGGATGCCGCCTAGGACGGCGCCGGGGAAGATGTCGCAGGCGCTGCCGATAGTCACATACGGCTCGACGACGACATGCGGGCGCAGGCAAGTCCCCGCCCCGATGACGGCCTCGGCCCCGACCACGACATAGGCGCCGATCTCGACGTCGCTGCCGATGTTCGCGCTGGGATCAATGCTGGCTGTAGGGTGAATCTTCATGCAGGAATGGTGTCTTTTCCGTGTTGACGACAACAAAAGGAAGGAACGTCGAAGAAGGACGTCGCCGGCCGCTAATCGCAGGCCGCTAAAGAGACTCGACCAGCGCAAACAAGATTTCCGCCGCCGCCACTTCCTGACCTCCCACGCGCGCGGTGCATCGCACCTTGCCCATGTTGCTTCGGATACGCAGCAGTTCCGTCTCCAGTTCCAGCGTGTCGCCGGGGACGATGGGGCGGCGGAACTTGACCCCGTTCACCGTGCCCAGGTAAGCCAACTTGCCTTTGTGCTCCTCCACCGACAGGATCATCACCCCGCCGACCTGCGCCATTGCTTCGATGATCAGGACGCCCGGCATGACGGCGCGCTGCGGAAAATGCCCCTGGAAGAACGGCTCGTTGGCCGTCACATTCTTGATCCCGACAGCCCGCTTGCCCGGTTCCAACTCCAAAATGCGATCCACGAGCAGGAACGGGTATCGGTGCGGCAAAATCTCCTTGATCGCATCAATCTCAAGTACAGGCAAAGTGATCTCCTAGTGCGAAATCTCGGACAGGGTCTGCGCCAGGCGCGTGTTCAGCGCGTGACTGGGCCGGACAGCGATGACCTGGGCCAGCAGGGGACGCCCGATCAGGGCCAGGTCCCCTATCAGATCGAGCAGCTTGTGGCGGGCCAGCTCGTTCGCGAACCGCAGCGGCGTCTCATAGCCGTCTTCTCCCAAGACCACGGCGTTTTCGCGCGACGCGCCCAGCCCCAGCCCGTGCGCCCGGAGGGCCTCGATCTCCGACAAGAACCCAAACGTCCGAGCGGGTGCGACCTCGGCGGCATAGTCACCCTGGGCGGCATTAAAAGTCGCCGCCGACGTTCCGAGATAGGGATGCCGGGGATAATCCAGCACGACCGTGAGCGTGAGCCGGTCGGCGGGCAGGGCGACCAGCGCGGCGACGCCTGCCGAAACCGTGACCGGCTGCGTCAGCGTCAGCGGGGAAATCGCACCGTCCGGCTGTTCGCGCAGGCCAGCCTCCTGGATGAGCGCGACGAACGGGGCGGCGCTGCCATCCCCCGCCGGCATTTCCCCACACTCCGTCTCGATCACGGCATCATCCACGCCCAGTCCCGCCAGGGCCGAAAGGACATGCTCGACCGTCTGCACTTCCCAGCCGTTCCGCCCCAGCCGGGTGCAGCGGGAGGTGTCCCTCACGTTCGCCGCGCGGGCCGGAATCTCCTGCCCGCTCCGCCGGTCCCGGAAGGTCAGCCCCGCCCCCGCCGGGGCGGGATGGAAACAAACGGAGGCGTCGGCCCCGGAATGCAGGCCGACGCCTTGAAAGACCCGGCTGGGGGCGGCCAGCGTGACGCGCGGGCGCTTCGTCACTGGCCCGCGCCCTTTTCTTTCGCCAGGGATTCTTTTTCCAGGGATTCTTTTTCCAGGGCGGCGAGACGCTCTTCCAGCCTCTTGATCTGCTTGTTCAGCTCGGGCAGCTTGCCGTAAAGGGCTTGTGCGCGCATCTCTTGCCCGTGCGGACGAGCATACATGCCGGAAACGAACGACTGCGGCGGCAGGTCGCTGATGACGCCGGCCTTGGCGGCAACAATGCTGCCGTCGCCGATGGTGACATGATCCTTGATGCCGACCTGGCCGGCGAGGATGACGCCATCGCCGATGTCCACACTGCCCGAAACGCCGACCTGGGCAACGATCACGCAGTTCTTGCCGACCGTGACGTTGTGGCCTATGTGGACCAGGTTGTCTATCTTGGTGCCCGTCCCGATGCGGGTCGAGCCGGTCCGGGCCTTGTCAATAGTGACGTTCGCGCCGATTTCCACGTCGTCCTCAACAATGACGCGGCCGATCTGGGGAATCTTGTAGTGCCGGTTCTCAATGAACATGTAACCGAAGCCGTCCGTGCCCAGTACGCTGCCGCTGTGGATCACGACGGCATTCCCGATCTCCGTGTCGTCGTGCAGGACGACGTGCGGGTAGATCACGCAGTTGTCGCCGACAGTGACATTGTCGCCGAGATAGACGAACGGGTAGATGACGCAGTTCTCGCCCAGGCGCACGTTGTCGCCGATCACGGCCAGCGCGTGGACCGAGGCGTTGCGGCCAAAGGAGACGTTCTCGCCCAGCACGGCGGTCGGATGGATGCCCTTGTAGACCTTCGGTTCGGGCGCAAAGATGCGAAGCACCTGCGCGAAGGCAAAGCGCGGGTTCTTGACGCGGATCAGCGGCTTGCCGCCCGAATAGTCGGCGAGCTTGGGGCTGTTGGCGGGGGCGATCACGGCCGAAGCGCGCGAACGCCCGGCGCTGGTCATCAGCTTGTCGTTTTCGGCGAACGTGATGTCGCCGTCCTGCGCGTCTTCAATGCTGGAAATGCCCCGGATGGTGATGGACCCATCGCCCTCCACCGCCCCCTCGATGAGCGCGGCCAGTTGTCCCACGGTCGTTTGCATGTCCTCTCCTTCATTCAGCGCCTCGTCAAGACATCCCTAAAACACTTCAAAACACTTCAAAACACTTCAAAGATATGCCAGGGCATCCCAGCTACAGCCGCCAGACGCCTGCCTTCATGGCCTGCGCCAGAGTGGGTGTCAGATCCCGGTCACCGGGCCGGGGCGGGCCGAACGTCACGTCCAAATTCTGCTGGTCCGCCGTGTCCTGCGCGGCGGCTCGCGTGTCATCGTAAAGGTGTCTGACCCAGCGTGCGCGCTGCGCGCTCAGGTGCGTCCCGGCCTCTGCCAGACTCTTTCCTGCGAACGCGGCCCGCCCCGCGCCCGGCCCCGCCGGCAATGACCGCGCCCCGGCATCGCCGGCGACGGGAACGGAAACCGGCGCGGGCCGCGCCAGGGCGCCGAGCAGAGCGGTGCGCTGCTGAGTCAGCCGTGCCTGCTGGCCGGCAAGGAAGCGCGCGTCACCGTCGCGCAGCCGGGACTCCAGCGCGTCCGCCTGTGTCTGAACGTAGGCGGTGCGCGCCTCTTGAAGACGCCGGATTTCCACTTCTTGCCGCGCTTGTGCCGCGTCCCGCGCCTGCACACGCGCCGCAATCAGGGCCTGGAGCCGGGCGCGTTCCGCTTCCACCTTTGCCCGCAGGGTTTCCCGCTTCGGGGCGGGCGGCACGGCTTCTTTCCAGCCGTCCAGGGTTTTGGTCAGAGCCTCGACGTTTGCCTGCAGCAACTGCAAAGCCAGATCCGGCTGGATCGCGGCCCTCTCCGTAGGAATTGGATACTGCTGCCGCGCTTCGCGCAGCCAGCCGTCCTGCCGGCTGGCGATCTGATCCGCCCGCGCCATCTCGCGCCGGGACCGCAGCCCGTCCAGCAGTGAGCGCTGCACGGCCGTCAATCGGTTCCCGGCTTGGCTGACCGCGGCCATCGGAAGAGCCGCGCCGTCCTTGCCTGCGGCGGGCGGCAGGGCCGGCAGTGTCGCGATCTTTTGGTCCGGCCGGTCAGCGGGCGGGAGTGACCGCGCGGCGGCTTCCAAGCGCCGCAGAGCGGCGTCGTACCGGCTCACGCCGCTCCACCCCGGATGTCTGCGCGTCAGGGCGTCTAAGTTGACGTAGCCCCGGATCGGAGGCGGCGGCACGGGCCGCGTGTGCGTCGCACACCCGCCCAGCAGCAGCGCCGGCCCCAGCAGCGCCGGTCCGAGGAGGCGCAGCAGCCGCCTACTTGTTGATGCGCTTGACCACGTCCTCAGTGATGTCATTGGTCGTGTATACCGCGATGTCTGAGGTAAAAACGACGGACAGCCCTCTCTGTTGGGCGACGGCGGCAATGGCCTCGCGCACACTCTGGGTGAAGTCCGTATTGTCCTGATCACTCAGCTTTTTGAGCTGTGCTTGGTAGCCGTCCCCAATTTCCTGCAAGGCTGCCTTTCCTGCCTCATACTGGCTGGTTAGAGCGGCGATTCGGGACGTGTCGGCGGGCGTCGGAGTCTTCGCCTGCTGCAAATCGGTCAGTTCCTGCGCGGCTTTGTTGGACTGGGTCTGGAGCACGGCGGCGCGCGTCCGGTCCGACTCGGTCGGGTTCACTTTGCTGAGAAGCCCGCCCAGCTCGGTCTGCTCGGCTTTGGTCAGCATGATGCTGGCCGCCTGCTGTTTGAAGGCCGTGTCCAGCCGGTCGGCCAGCGCCTTCAACTCAGTATCATACCGAGCCTTCTTGGAGGACTGAGTTTGGAGCTTTTGGATGTCCACGCTGCCGAACGTGGGCAGCCCGGAGGGCGCGGCTTGGGCGGAGCGGGCAAGCACGGAAGGGGCCAGCGTCAGGGCGGCGGCTCCGAAAATCATGAAACTGCGTAAGGTACGATGGAGTGTCATAGGTTCCTTCTATGGGATAGGTGTTTTCAAATGTTAGAATGACTGCCCGATGCTGAACTGCGTCCGTCCGCCGCGCGAGCCTGTCGTCGGGATGGCGTAGTCCAAGCGGATCGGACCGATGGGAGTGACCAGGCGGATGCCGAACCCGTAGTCTGCCTGAAACTGAAACGCGCTGTGCTGCCGGAGACCCGGCTGCTGGTAGATGGAGTTCCAGGAGTCGCCGCCGTCGAACAGCAGCACACCTTGGAAGTTGTTGTCCTTTTTGCTGAAGGGAATACGCAGCTCGGCCTGGAAGAGCGCCAGGTTGCTGCCCCAGAACCGGTCCGTGTCGTACCCGCGCAGCGAGTCCGCGCCGCCCAGGAAGTACTGCTCGAAGAAGGGAATGTTCTTGGCCGTGGCTCCGATCAGCAGGCGCGTCGCCAGGACGCGCTTGGGCTGGTTGAAGTTGCCGGCTTTGCGTGGCCCTTCCAGGCTGGTATACTGCCGCAGGTCCAGGCCCAGCTTGCCGAAGTTCTCCCGACCCGGCGGGAGGGGGCTGACGGCTTGGATGTCTGAGGGGCGGGTGCGGGCGGTCACGACCTCGTAAGAGAGGGAGCGGAAGCCGCCCGAGGCGGGCGAAATCTCATTGTCACGGTTGCTGAAGATCGCCCGTGCGCCCAATCCCGCGACCGTTCCATTCTGCCGGATGAACTGGTCCTGCGTCAGCAGCGTGACGTTGTCCGTGCTGACGTCTTCAATTCGCCCTGTGATGCCGGCCGTCAGAAAGTCGCTGAGGGCGCGGTTGACGCCCACGACGCCGCCGCGACGCCGCTCCAGGTAGGTGTTGTTGTCCCCCGTGGTGTTGGCGCCGCTCTGGAACTGGCCGGAGTTGAACCGATAAACGGCCTTGTCATAAACATCTACGTCCAGCGACGTGTGCTTTTTATCTAAATACGGCTCGAAGAAGCCCAGTTCCAGGCTGCTCTGGCTGTTGATGCCGCCGACCTCCCACTGGAGGCTGACGCGCTCGCCGAGGCCGCGGAAGTTGTTTTCCGCAAGCTCCGCCCGGCCCACCAGCTTGGAGCGCGAGGAGTAGCCGACGCCCACTGAGACCTGGCCGCTGCGCTTTTCGGCCACGGTGATGATGACATCCACTTTGCCGACATCCACAGAGCTGAGGTCGAAGGGGTCTTCGTCGAAGAGGCCGAGGTTGTAGATTCGGGTCACGTCCCGCTGGAGCTTGTGCTCATCCAGGACGTCGCCGGGCATGGAACGCATCTCACGGGTGATCACCTGGGTCTTGGTGCGCTTGTTGCCCTTGACCACGATCGAGTTGATGTGCGCTTCCACCAGCGGGATGTTCAAAACGTTGGTGAATGGATCAATGTTGATGTCGGAGCTGACGTCGAAGATGTAGCCTTGACTCCGCACATAGCCGGTTTGGTGGTTGAACAGGCCGTCCAGGTCCCGCACCAGGACATTGGTGTTCAGGACCTTGCCTTCCTGCGTGGTCATCCTCGCTTTGAGGGTGGCGGCGGGAATCGTCGGCTCACCCGTTGGGGTGTTCGCCGTGAATTTGATCGTCTTGACGACCGGATTTTCTTTGACCGTGAACGCCACGTCCACGCCCCCGGCCGGGTCCGGCTCGGCGGCGACTCCCACATCGCCGTTGAAGTAGCCCATGCCCTTGACGGCGTCGCGGGCGGCGTCGGCCAGCCCCGCCGTGTAGGCATCCCCAAGCCGCAGACCTGCCTGCTTGATGACCGCGCGGATGGCGTCCCCATTGATGTTGGCGTTGCCTATCACCGTGATGCGCGAGACCCGGCCCGTGAGCTGCGGCGCTCCCGGAGCGGTCCCTTCCCCCGTCGCCGCTCCCGGTATGTTGATGGGCGGCAGGGCAGGGGCGGGCGGCGCGGCGGCGGGCGGCGCGGCGGCAGGGGGCGCGGCGGGCGTCGGGTTGCCCGGCGGCGGAGCGACCGGCGGGGTGGCGACCGGGGGCGTGACAATCGGCGGGTTGGTGACGGGCGGCAGGGTCGGAGCGGGGGCGCCCGCGCCTCCCGGCGTGGTCGTCCCCGCATCCTGCGCCGAGGCCGGCAGCAGCGGGGACAGGCCCGTCAGAGCAAGGGAGGCAGACACAACAAGAGCGCAAGCTTTTCGTTTCACTTGCGCCCGATTTTTATCCCAAAGTACCAAACATTCGCTCCCTTGTGAGTTCGTTCCCGCATTTTTCGGGCTTCCGTCGGAATTCAGGTTTTGAGGTACGGCTCGACTTTCTGCCGCACCATCGTCCGCGCCCGGTTGAGACGAGTCTTGACCGCTTCCAATGTGAGGCCGGTAACTTCGGCGATCTCGTTGTAGGAAAGCCCGTCTACGTCCCGCAGCACCAGGATACTCTTATAGGCGGGCTGGAGGCTGTCCACGGCCCGGTTGATCTGGGCCTGCAATTCTTTTTGCTCCAGCAGCGGCGCGGGGGACTGCGTCCAGTCCGCAATCTCGCGCGTTTGGGCCGCTCCCTCGGAGCCTGCCGCGTCCCCTACCGGCCCAGCGTCCAGCGACGGCCCTTCCATTTCGCGCTGCCGGTCTCGCTGCTTGAAGCGGTTCTTGCAGTGGTTTTCCGCGATCCGGTAAAGCCAGGTGCTGACTTTGGCGTCGCCCCGGAACTGGTCCCGCGCTTTGTGCGCGGAGAGAAACGTTTCCTGCGTCAGGTCTTCCGCTTCCTCGCGGCTCCCGATCCGCTGATAGATCGAGTTGAAGATCTTTTCGCCGTAGCGCGCGTAGAGGGCGTTGAAGTCGTGGACCAGCGCCACGTCGTCGCGCAGGTGCCCGCTCCCGTCCGCCAGCGGATGCACTGCTGACCGGCTCTCATGCGACTCGCCGGAATCCCATTCGTTATTCGGTTTATTCCGGGCGCGCGGCGCCAGGGCCATTGCGTCATTCCTTTGGACAAAGCGGAAAGCGAAAGGTTTCACTTTTTTCTTTTGGGGCGCGAAACAGGCTGCGTGACATCAGTTCTCTAAAACCGGAGTACGCCTTCCAGGGTCACGGTGTTGTTCTTCTGGTCGTCCGTCGAGACGCCGATGCGGTAGCGGCTGGTGATGTCGTACCCCAGCTTCAGCGTATACTGCGGCGGCAGCAGCGTCTGATCGGTCGCGCCGCGCGCCCCAAAGGAGCGTGAGAAGATGACCTCCAGCTTGGGGCCGATCTGCTTGGTCACGGTCACGAACACAGGCTGGCTCGGGTCGTAGGTGACGTTCACGTCTTCCAGCCCCAGGGCGCTCGCCACGGACTGGGTGATCGGCGTCAGCAGCGTCGGGATGGCGACGTTGGCCAGGGCGGTCTTGAACTGATCTTCCAGGATGTTCTGGCCGCCCGCCCCGCCGCCGGCCGCCGCCACCAGCGCGCTGGCGGGGACTAGAGCAGCCACCATCTGCGCCTTCGTCAGCCCGCCGGGGGAAGACGAGAAATCTGTGTGCAGCTTGGCCGGGTCCGTCGAGCCGAGCAGGCCGTAGATGTGTACGGTGATGGTGTACCGCTGCCGTGCGCCGCCGAGCGGACTGCTGCCGGCAAGCGCAGTGTTTCCCTGGGGCGCCGTCTCGCCGATGCCGTTTCCCGCCACCGACCGGTACTGCGCCAGCGTCGCCGGCGACGGAGAAACCGTCGTCTGCGCCCAGATGTTCACGTTGGTCTGGACTCCAGGTACGCCGTTCTCGTCCTCCCGAGGGTACTCCACGGCCACATAGTTGTTCACGTTCCCGCCCAGGCTGAGAGAACCGGTGTCACGCGGCTTCACGATCTTCAGCAGAGTCGAGGGGGGCAGAACAAATTGCCCGCGAGCGATCCGCAGGGTTCCGCCGAAGTGCGGGGCGCTCAAACTGCCCTGCAGCCTTACTCGACCGCTGGCTTCCGCCTGTAACAGCCCGCCCTGAACGCGGACGGTCTTGGTGCGCCCGCCGCCGAGCTGCAAAGCGACGTTGAACGAGGGGTTGAACTTGGACGGCTTTTTTACATCGTCGGCGCCGCCGGTGGGCGACGGCAGCGTACCGGTCGCGTTGCTGATCACGATTGGCGAATCCGGCGGCGTCGCGATGTCCGGCGTCAGGAACGGCCCCGCAACCGTCAGGGTGCCGTTGATCGTTGCCTTCAGGGCGCTCCCAAAGCTCTTCGCCAGCGCGTTCTGCTTGCTGTTCTCGTCCACGCCCAGGTCTTTGGCCGTCAGCCGCAGGTTGAGGCTTTGACTCCCCAGAAGTGCGGCACCCCCCGCGAGTGAGAATCCGCCGCCTTTGCTGGACTGGCCGGTGAACGATTGGATCGTGGCTTTGTTATCCGTCAGAACAACGATCCCGTTGATTTTGTTCACGGACGTGTCGAAATCAGCCAGCCCGACGGATGCATTGGTGATGGTCGCCAGGCCGGTCAGCCCCCCGATGCCGAAATTGGCGTTGACCGAGAGCCGCCCCCCCGTCTTCTTGGGGTCCAATGCGCCGGGGGCAAAGCCGGCCAGCGCGGCGAGGTCCTGCACGTTGAGGACCGCGTGCAGGTCCCGGTCGGGCAGCCGGGCAGCTTCTTCGGGCTTGGCGGCGTCGAGGAGTGGCAGCGATCCGGCCAGCGTGGCGACCAGCCGGCCGTTCTTGAACGCCGACAGGTCGCTGACCGTCAGCACTTTGGGCGCATCCGGCGCGGACGAGGCCAGGGTGATGGTTCCGCTGCGGATGCTGTCCAGGGCATAGGCGGGTGCATCTGCACTGACCACCTCCTTGCCGGGTCCACCTTTGCCGGACGCCTTTTTGCCGGACGCCACTTTTGGGGCGGCCGCCTTCAGAGCGGAGCCTTCGGGGTTGGACAGGCTGACCGAGCCGACCAGGTTGGGCGAGCGCGTCGGGCCGGAGACATTGACAGACAGGGCGCTGATCTCACGCGGCAGCGCCCCCAGGGCGGCATCCAGAGTGGCTTGCCGCGCGTGTGCAAGGTCGGCGTCCTGCGGGTTGAAGTAAGGCACCAGCCTCAGCGGCGCGAGAGGGATGTTCGACGCATCCAGTGAGGCGGTGATGGCGCCGTCCAAGTTCGCCGTCCCCGAAGCATTCAAAAAGGCGCGTTCGTTTGTGGCACGAAGCTGATGGACGGTAACGATACGGTCACGGTAGTCCACATCCGCAGAGGCCGCCCCGATTGGGACGCCCCCCAGCAGCAGGTTCGTGGCGCCGGCCGTGACCGCCCCCGAAGGCCGCGCCCCCGCCGTGTAAGCAAGGCTGGCAGTCAGTCCGCTGACCTTTGTCTCGCCCAATGTCAAGGTCTGCGCGCTCAGATCGGCCCGCGCCGTCAGCGCCGTCAGCGGCCCGTCTAAAGTCACACGGGGAAGGGCGAACGTCCCGGCAATCGGCTGCGGCAGGCCCGCGAGCTGCGCCAGGAACTTCCGGCCGGCGGGCGTCCGCGCGAACTGGCCAACGCGGAGCGTCGCGAAGACGTGCGATAGGCGCTCCGGGGCGGCTGTGGGGATCGCCGCCGCAAGGGAGATCGCCCCACCCCGCTGCGGGTGTCCGAGATTTGGCAATGTCAGGCGCAGGGCATTGACGTCATACTCCACCGGCCCGCCGGCCTCGCCGGCATAGTCCGTCGGGGCCGAGACGAGGAACCGCCAGGGGAGACCTGTCTGCGTCAGGACGCCGTCGTCGTAGCGGCCTGCCAGCGACAGGGGCGCGAACGTCTGCCCGTCCACGACGAGATCCGGCACAGTCACGGAAGTCAGCGCCACATGCGGGACTTGCGGCGTCCCATCGAAGCGCCCCGCAAGGGCCAGGGTGCCCTCCACATCGGCATACGGTTTCAGCAGCGAGTCGAACCGGGCCAGGTCCAGACCGGAAGCCGTGAAGCGGGCGCGCAGAATGCCCCCTGCCGTCCGCTCTCCGCTGGCCCTGAGCGTCGCCGCTTCGGACTGGACGACGCCGTTTTCGACCCGCAGAACGCCGTCGGCATAGTGGATGTCGGCGGCGACCCGATCCAGCCGGTAGTCCCCAACGGTGGCGTCCGTCACCCCCGCATGGCCCGACACGGCCGGCGCCTTGAGCCGCCCCGTGATGCGGAAGTCGCCGGTCGCCGTCCCCGTCAGGTTCGGCAGGCTGGCCGTCAATGTCCGCGCGGTCTTCGGGGAAGGGGCCGAGGCCGATTCGGCGAGGTGCAGGAAGTCCGCCACATCCCCTTCAGACAGGTGGACTTTCAGCGCCAGGAGGGGGTTTGTCCCTGACAACTGCGTCACCGTGCCGTCCAGCCGGGCCTCGGTCGGGAAGCGCCGCAGGGTCACATCCCCAAGCCGAACGCCGTTCAAACCGGCCGTCAGGTTTCCTGTGACCAGGTCGGCGGCGTAGCGCCCTAAGCGCGGCTCGATCAGCCGCACCGCGCCGACGACCTGCGGCGCGCTGGCGGGGCCGACCACCTTGCCGTCAAAGGCCGCGCGGCCACTGAGCGCGACCCGCGAATACGGGCGGAGCAGGCCGGCGATGTCCAGGCCCGCCGTGCGGACGCTTAAATTCCAGCGCCCCGCCGCGCCGCCGACGGGGATTGTCCCGCTGGCTGCCGCCGTGCCGCCGGCATCCCGCGCGACCAGCCGGGTGAGCGTGATCGCCCCTCCCTGTGTCCAGGCCACCCGGCCCGCAAGGGAGCGCAGCGTCGTCTGCCGCAGGTGCAGATTGGCGGCGCTCACGTTCGCGACGACCGAAAGCGGCCGCCCCTGGTTGTCTGCCAGGAACTGCACGTCCGCCAGCCCGCCCAGGTTCAGGTTCTTCGCCTTGACGGCAGGCGGCAGGCGCAGGCGGGCGAGGTCCACGCCGCGCACCATCCCTGCCAGCAGGAGGACCGGCTTCGCCCCTGTCGTGTCTACCGTCCCCCGGAGGGCGGCCTGCCCCGTGCCGTTCAGCCGAAACGTCGCCGTGGGAATCGAAAGGATTTTGTTGGTGTAGGTCGCCTGCGCCACAAGATTGGTCGCCTGGTTCCCTAAATAGACCACGGCGGGCACCGTGGCGCTGACGGTGATGGTGGGATTGCCCGGTGTGCCGGTGAAGGAGGCCCGCACCGGCCCCGGTGAGACTTTGAAGCCTGGCGGGAGCTTCAGGACCGGCAGGGCGGCGGCCAGCCGGACCGGGTCCAGCCGGGGCGACGAGGCCGAAACGGCGACCTGCGGGTGCTGGAAGTCGAATACGGTCCCGGCCACCGCCAGGAGCTGTCCCGCGACCCGGCCGTGGGCGTCCAGGGAAAGTCCTGCGCCGGTGAACGCCGTCGTCCCCGTCAGGTCCTCCAGCGGCTGCGCCAGCAGCTTCTTGTTCGAGGCCAGGATCGTCACATGGCGCACGGCGATGTTGCCGGACAGGTCCAGCAGGCGTCCCGGCGGCGGCGAGACGCCCTCATTCGCCAGCGAAACATCGGCGTCGGCCCGGCCCCGGATGATGCGCGCCTGCGGGAAGGCTTTGAAGTAGTCCGTCCAGTAGGCCGCGTCGGCGTTCGTCGCGACGACGTGCCCCCGGTAGCGGCCCGCCACCAGGCGCGATATGTCCCCGTTGACGAGCAGGCTGTCGAAGCGGTTTTCCGCGCTTGCCCCGCGCCCGCGCACGTCGAAATAGACGTTGCGCGTGGAGAAGAAGTCAATCGTGCCGTCCACCGCCGTCAGCGTGTTCAGGGCGGGCCGCTTGCCCCGATCCGGGGCGTTGAAGTCGCGGAAGCGCAGGAGACCGTTGTGGACGAGGATGCGCCCGACAAAAGGCTTGCTCGTCTTGGTCGTCTTGGGCTTGAGAAAATCACTGAAATTGAACTGGGTCGAGGAGAGGCGCTCGATGAGGAGCGTGGGCTGCTCCAGCGTGATGTCGCCCAGGGCGTGTGCGGCGTTGCCGCTGTCGAAGATCAGAGAGTGGAGGTTGTAGTCAACGGTCAGCCGCCGGGCGGCCAGCGTCGCCTCTCCCCCCCCGGCCGCAAAGGTGGCTTTGTTGGCGATGGCGATGTCCGTGAGGACGAGTGCTCCACGCCGGCTGAAGTCGGCCCCGCCGATCCGCACCTCATGGCCCGTCTGCCGGGTCAACTCGGCCTCGGCGATGGGGACGAGGTGGGCGCGCAGCAGGTGATACACGGAAGCGAAGTAGACGCCGGCGGAGACGGTCAAGCCGACCAGAGGGAGCGTCACCAGGCCGCGCAGCGTCCACCGCGCGGCGGCGGGCAATCGGGGGCCGGGGCGGCCTTTGGGCTGTCGTTCTTTGGGCTGTCGTGGGCGTGGTTGACTCATGCGGTTACGGGGCGGCCCCCGGAAGGGCGCGATGAATCGCGCCCCTACTGACCTGCCTTCATTGCCAGGAACTTGTCGCTGAACTCCTTGGCGTTGTACGAGGACCGGATAAAGGGGCCGCTGGCGACAAACAAAAAGCCCACCGCCTCACCGATCTCTTTGTACTCGGCAAAGACATCCGGGTGGACATACTCCACTACATCCAGGTAGTTCTTGCCGGGCTTGAGGTACTGGCCGATGGTCACCGCATCCACGTCATACGCCTTCAAGTCTTCCAGAAGCGCGACCACCTCGTCTTTGGTTTCGCCCAGGCCGAGCATTAGCCCGCTCTTGGTGTAGATGGCGGGGTCAGCGGCCTTGACGTACTGCAAGAGCTGGAGGGAGCGGGCGTAACGCGCCTGCGGGCGCACCTGTCGGTACAAGCGCGGGACGGTCTCGATGTTGTGGTTGTAAACGTGCGGCTTCGCGTCCACGACGGTCTGGATGTTGGTTTTGTTCCCCAGGAAATCCGGCGTCAGCACCTCGATGATCGTTTCGGGCAGCAGGCGGCGCAGCCACTGAATCGTCTCGGCGAAATGATGGGAGCCGCCGTCCGGCAGCTCGTCGCGGTTGACGCTGGTGACAACGGTGTGCTTCAAGCCCAAAATCGCGGCGCTCTCGGCCACGCGGCGCGGCTCGCCGGGGTCCAGCGCCCCGCCCTTGCCGGTCTTGACGGCGCAGAAGCGGCAGGCGCGGGTGCAGGTATCGCCGAGGATCATGAACGTCGCCGTCTTCTTGGACCAGCACTCGCCGAGATTGGGGCAGCGGGCCTCCTCGCAGACCGTCACCAGCCCCGACCGGCGCATCAGCCCTTCGACTTCTTCAATGCCCTGCCGCTTGGGCAGCTTGATGGTCAGCCATTCCGGGATGCGCCGGTTGACGACTCGCCCCCCCGCCCCCAATTCTGGGGGAGCCGGAGGGGGAACGAGGGGAGCCGCCTGCGGCAGCATCTCAAGTTGGATCAAATCAGCCATAAGTTTCCACTTTCTCTCCGTGATTATAGCCTTTCGTGACTCACAAAGTCAATGTGCCCCCGACCGCTCTTCATCCTCGCCCGGTTGACAAGGTAGGCTTCAACACCTATAATGGCTGTAATCATCATTCAAGGCAAATCCCGGCCATCGAGGGCCGCGAGGGGGAGGTCTGTGTTGTCCAAGTTTTTCCGGCGGGCGCGGCTGGCGCTGAGTTTCTTTTTCCTGGCGGCGGCGCTGCTGCTGGGGAGCGCCCGCGCCTCGTATGCGGACGGCGTGGGGGTGCGGCTGCCCGCCTTTACCACGTCTGTGTACGGCGTCTTGGCGTTCGTGCTGCTGGCCTCCGTGGCCGCTCTGATTTATGGATTCATCCTGCGGGCGCAGGTTCAGCGCCTGTCCCCCGGCACGCCGGCCATGCAAGAGGTCGGCGAGGCGATTCGGTCGGGGGCGCTGGCATATCTTGCCAAGCAGGTGCGAACGATGCTGCCGCTGGTGGCGATTCTGGCCGTCCTGCTCGTCGTCCTGTATTACGGCCAGTACGGCCTGACGGTCGCCCTCGGCGTTGCCGTGGCATTCCTGCTCGGCGTTTCGCTTTCTTATACTGCGGGCTATGTCGGCATGGGCATGGCCGTGATCGGCAACCAGCGGACGGCCAACCAGGCGCTGACGACCTATAAAGGCGCGCTGGAAACGGCCTTCAAGAGCGGCGCGGTGGCGGGCATGATGACGGTCGGGCTGGGGCTGCTGGGCGCGACGATCATCTTCCTTATCTTCCGAAGCGACGCCATGAAGGTGCTGATCGGGTTCGGGTTCGGCGGCAGCCTGGCCGCCCTGTTTATGCGCGTCGGCGGCGGCATCTTCACCAAGTCCGCCGACGTCGGCGCGGACCTGGTGGGCAAGGTGGAACAGTCCATCCCCGAAGACGACCCGCGCAACGCGGCGACCATCGCCGACAACGTGGGGGACAACGTGGGGGACTGCGCGGGCATGGCCGCCGATGTGTTCGAGTCATACCTGGTCACACTCGTTGCGGCCCTCCTGCTCGGCGGGGCGCTGGGGAAGACGTTCCATCTCACGCCCGCAGAAACTCTGTCCCTGATCCTGTTCCCCCTCGTCATCCACGGCGTCGGCATCTTCGCCTCAATCTTCGGTATCGCCTCGATGCGCGGCAAGGAAGACATGAATTTGGACCCGCTGACGCCGATCACGCGGGGCTTCTGGCTGACGGGGCTGCTGGCGACAATCGGCCTGACGGCAGCCGCCCATTTTCTGCCAAATCTCAAGGACGGCATCACGATAGACGGGCGGACTTATGGACCGGTTTATTTCGTCATTTCCACCGTAATCGGCGTCGCTCTCGCCCTGATCATCGGCAAGCAAACCGAATACTTTACCGGGTCGGACAAGCGGCCCGTCAACGAGGTCGCTCACGCCTCGCAGACCGGGCCGGCGACCTTGATTCTGTCGGGCTTCTCGCTGGGCCTGGAAAGCGCGGCCTGGAGCGCCGCCGTGATCGTCGCCGCTCTGTTCTCCATCGTGCTGCTGTTCGGCGGCAGCGCACTGCTGTCGGCCTACGGCATCGCGCTGGCCGGCCTGGGGCTGCTGACCACGACGGGCTACGTCCTGGCGATGGACACGTTCGGGCCGATCTCGGACAACGCGCAGGGCATCTTCGAGATGTCCGGCACGGCCCGCGAACAGCACGCAAGCCGCAATGGGACCGCGCCCGACGCCGTTTCGGGAGACAAGGTCGTCTCCAAGCTGGACTCGGCGGGCAACACGACCAAAGCCTTGACCAAGGGCTTCGCCATCGCGACCGCCGTGATCGCCGCCGTGGCCTTGTTCCAGGGCTTCGTGACCGATGCCGGCCTGACCGCGCGGGACTTCAGCCTGGTGGAGCCGAAGGTCTTCATCGGGCTGCTGATCGGCGGTGCGGCCCCGTTCCTGTTCTGCTCGTTCGCCATCAACGCCGTCTCGCGGGCGGCCTTTCAACTGGTCGAGGAGGTGCGGCGGCAGTTCCGCGAGATCCCCGGCATCATGGAAGGGACGGGCAAGCCGGACTATGCGCGGTGCGTCGAGATCGCCACGGCGGCGGCGCAGAAGGAGCTGCTGGGGCCGGGCATCCTCGCCATCTGCCTGCCCATTCTGGTCGGCTTCGGGCTGGGCGCCCCCGCGCTGGGCGGCTACCTCGCCGGGGCCATTGTGACGGGGCAGCTCATGGCGGTCCTGCTGGCGAATTCCGGCGGGGCCTGGGACAACGCCAAGAAGAAGATCGAGGACGGCATGTTCGGCGGCAAAGGGACGGAGCAGCACAAGGCCAGTGTCATCGGGGATACCGTCGGCGATCCGTTCAAGGACACGGCTGGCCCCGCCCTCAATCCGCTGATTAAGGTGATGAACCTGGTCGGCGTTCTCATCGCGGGCGTCGTCGTCAGCACATCGGGGAATGGCCTCATACGGGGCGTCATCGTGGTCGTCATGGCCGCGCTGCTGGCGGGCGCCATCCTGTTCTCCAAGCGCGGCGGCCTGGCCGAGATGGCGGACATCGAGGCGGAAGGCGAGCCTCCGGCGGGTCCGACGCCGAGCCAAAAACAGACACAGACGCGACGGTAACGGCGGCACATCTTCCGTCACAGCGCCGGGCCGGTTCCGGGCCAAGTGAGCTATTGCATCTCAGTCTTCACATGAGAGGAAGGCAGAATACCCAACGTCCGAACAAGGCTATGTGCCTAGCTTGTGCTTGGAATGTGAGGCCCAAACACAGCGGGATTATTTGGCGTCACTTAAGGCAGATACAGCTCTGCCACCACCTTAAAAGATGCTACACCCAGACTTTCCATAATGGCAGTTATGCGACGGACCGCGCTTGGTTAAAGCAGAGGCGGAAGTCAAGTGGGGCGCAAAGCCGGTACATGTCATAGCTTTGTGTTATCGGAACCACAGGGAGCTGAGTACCTGTGGCACTGCATCACTTAGGTATGTCTAATCCTTTGGAGGTTGTGTTCCTGGCGGTATCACGCGGAAACTGCGTGAGATCACAGGATCTTCCTCAGCGAAATGCGAGGGCACATTCTGAAAGGAATACATCGTCAGTTTGAGACCGGAGCGGGCATCAATAATCGTGATGTCGTGGTGCTGTTCGGGGGATCGCTTCCAATAGCTGTCCTTACGCACCGATAGTACGCGGCCGGAGCGTGGTGTCGCAAGGCCAACCATGACGTTGATCCGGCCAAAGCCGCTTTGATGCCTCCAAGGAATCAATTGTATCAAGCGGTCTAAAAGCGTCGGCGGCCCTGGGAAGAGCATGGCATCAACGCCCATCTGTTGTAGGGTGTCACTCGGCTGACCTAATTCCTTTACACCTAACGTGTGGTGGAAATAGCGCGGGTATAAGAACGTGTAACGTGTGCCGTCGGGCAGGGGTGGGCTTGTGTAGCGCTTGTACGGGTGCGGGGGTTGCTGGAGCCACGGTGTCACGCAAGCAGCCGCCACGACGGCTATTACTGCTGCATATAGTCCCCAACGTTGGGTCTGTTGAGTGGCATGGGGAACCATTGCAGATTGTTCTGGATTCATGGCATCTATTCCTTCCATTCGGGTGTTTTCTTTGGATGTTCGTGTCTCGGTTGCTGACAGGCCGAAAGTAACACTCCATAGGCCAACTTATCGGACCCAAACGCCTGTCTAAGTAGCGCGGCGGCTGGCCGTGTTCGATTAATCGCTGTGGTACGATTTGTCTACTGTAGACGCCTAAGATGTTTGCCCTAGACAAGCACCCTGAATCGAAACAGGGGTTCTCATCCATTCAGGCGGGAGATCATCAACGGCGCTGGGGGCTTCCTCAACCCGGTCAAGTATCTCCTATAATAGCTTTATTGTACGATCCTCATGGCAAAAACCGCGTTTGTGACCGGTGCGACCGGCTTCCTCGGCCTTAACCTCGTGCAGCACCTGACCGAGCAAGGCTGGGAAGTGACCGCCCTGCATCGGCCCTCGTCTCATTTGACCTACCTGAGACGGTTCCCGGTGACATTGGCGGTGGGTGAGATCGAGGAAGCCGCGTCGCTGGAGCGGGCCATGCCGGATGGGCTGGACGCCGTATTCCATGTGGCCGGTGATGTCAGCTTCTGGTCGGGGCATCGGGCGCGGCAGCAACGGACGAATGTCGAGGGGACGCGGAACGTGGCGGCGGCGGCGCGGCGTAAGGGCGCGCGGCGATTTGTCCACACCTCGACAATAGCCGTCTACGGAACCCCGCCGGGGCCGTTTGATGAAACCTCTGCCCATCTCGGCAAAGCCTCCCCCATTGGCTACCTCCATTCCAAAGCACTGGCCGAAGAGGAAGTGCGAAAGGCGGTCTCGGAGGGCCTGGACGCCGTCATTCTCAACCCGGCCAACATCGTCGGGCCGTATGACCTGGGCAACTGGTCGCGCTTGTTCCGGCTGGTAGTCGAGGGCAGGCTGCCGGGGGTCCCGCCGGGCCGCGCGCCCTTCTGCCACGTCGGCGACGTGGCAAAGGCGCACCTTGCGGCCTTTGAAGAGGGCCGTGTGGGGGAAAACTACATTTTGGCGGGGACTGACGCGAGCTATCTTGAAGCATTCGCCGTTGTCGGAGCGCTGCTGGGGCGTCCGGTTCCCGCCAAGCCGATCCCGGCCTTCACCCTCACGCTGGCCGGGCGGCTTTCAGAATGGCGTTCGCGGCTGACGCACAAGGAGCCGGACCTGACACCTGAAATGGCGACGCTGCTGTCCGCCACCATCACCTGCCGCAGCGACAAGGCCATGCGGGAGCTAGGGTATCAGGCCGTCCCGCTCCAGACGATGTTCGAAGACTGCTACCGGTGGCTGGCGTCGGAGGGGATGATTGGGAAATAGCCGATGCGGGCGCAGTCAGTCCCGGCGCAGTCAGTCCCGGCACTGGAAGTGCCGGGCTACTCTGAGTGAAAGTGCCTCCGGCACTGAGGAAAACGTACCGTAGGGGCGCGGTTTACCGTGCCCTCCTCAGTCACGGAGTGACTTTCATTAGGCAGTAGACCAGCACTTCCAGTGCCGGGACCGACTGCACCGATTTCGGTGCGCCACAAAAAACCGCCCGGTGCCCGTTTTGGGGCCGGGCGGTTTAGATTGCTTGTCGGGGATGCTCGTCGGTCTACTTGGCGACGGCGGCGCGCTTGCTCTGGCCGCGTCCGAGGCCACGTTTGAAGGGGGCGCGGTGGACGATCTCTGTGTAATCCAGGCCGGCTGCCGTCAACGCTTTGTGCCAGGAGTCGAAGCGGCGGCGGGCTGCCGTGATCAGCGTGATGTCCTCCAGCTCCATGTTCTTGGCGTTCAGCTCCTTGCCGTTGCGGTGGAACTCGCGCACCATTTCCAGAATCCGGTCGTCGTCCCACTCACGATACCGGCGGATTTCGTCGTAGTTCAGGCCCGACGCTTCCAGCGCCTCGCGCCACGACCCGAAGTGGCTCTTCTTGGTGGCGGCGGCGGCGAGCTGCGGGTCCACGTTCAGGCAGACGTTGCGCCAGGACAGGTCCACATTCTGCGCGTGCAGCTCCTTGACGCGGGCGATGATGCGGTCGCGGCTCCAGGACTTGTAGCGGCGGATGGAGTCGTAGTCCAGGCCGGCGAATCGAACGGCGTCTTCCCAGGTCCCGAAGTAGCGGGTGGCGGCGCGCAGCAGGGAAAGGTTGTTGGTGGCGACGCTGGAATAGTTGAGATTCTCACCGGACTCGTACATACTGAGAATCTCGAGGGCGATAGCGTCTTTGTTCCATTTGCGATGCATTGGACGGTCTCCTGTAATCTTGTCGGTGCTTGCTGTCTCAGAGGAACGCCGCGCACGGCACTGTTACGTCGCGTATAAAGCCTTCCAATTGAGAAGGACTTGATGAGCAGTCTTGAGTGGTATCGCAACGGTTGCGACAGAGTTATTATACTTGGTATTTACCCAAAGTTCAACAGTTTTATATAAAACTTTTGTTAAGTTTTCGTTAAGTTTATGCTAAACTGAGGCCACTGGAAAGGGACAACGATGCCGATCTCATCTGAAAGTATGCCTGAAACGGGTTCTCAAAGCATCGCCGTGGCGGATCATATCTCCCGTTTGCGGCCTTATGTGCCGGGCAAGCCCATCGAGGAAGTGCAGCGCGAGCTGGGCCTGACGGACGTGATCAAGCTGGCCTCCAACGAGAACCCGTTGGGGCCGTCCCCACGCGCCCTGGAGGCGCTGACGGCGGCGGCGGGCGGCGTCGCCCTCTACCCCGAAGGCAGCGCGCCCGCCCTGCGGCGGGCTGTCTCGCAGGCCACAGGGATGCCCGAAGACACGCTGGTCTTCGGCAACGGCAGCGATGAGGTCCTGCACCTGCTCGCCCTGACGTTCTTGCAGCCGGGTGACGAGACCGTGCAGGGCGACCCGTCGTTCGCCATGTACGAGATATACGCGACGCAGTGCGACGCGGTTCCCGTCCTCGTGCCCCTCAAAAACTTCACGCACGACTTGGACGCCATGGCGGATGCCGTGACCGACAAGACACGCATGATTTTTGTCGCCAACCCCAACAACCCGACGGGGACATTCGTCCGGCGTGAGGCCGTGGCGCAGTTCCTGGACCGCCTCCCCCGCAATGTTTTAGTAATCTTCGACGAGGCGTATGCCGAGTACGTCGCCGACCCCGACAAGCCCGACCTGCGCCCCCTCGTTTTGGAGGGCCGCAACATCGTCATCCTTCACACCTTTTCCAAAGCCTACGGCCTGGCGGGCCTGCGGGTCGGCTACGGCATCATGCGCCCCGAGATCGCCACCCTCCTGAACCGCGTCCGCTCGCCGTTCAACGTCAACCTGCCCGCCCAGGCCGCCGCCGCCGCCGCTCTAGGCGACAACGTCCATGTCGCCCGCACCGTCGCGCTAAACGCCGAAGGCCGAAACTACTTCTACACCGAGTTCGAGCGCCTGGGCCTGGACTACGTCCCCAGCGAAGGCAACTTCGTCCTGGTGGACGTGGGGGACGGGCGGCAGGTGTTTGAAGCCTTGCAGCACAAAGGCGTCATCGTCCGCTCCGCCCACGGCATGGGCCTCCCCCGCCACATCCGCGTGACCACGGGGACCATGCCCCAGAACCAGCGCTTCATCGCGGCGCTGAAAGAAGTGCTGACCTGACTGGATCATGCAAACTATGCAATACCCAGACACATTGGCTGATTTCGCTCTTATCCGTCAGCGATTGAGCGATTGGCTATCACAGTCGCCAATCAACACAAGTAAAACTTTGGCGACGGCGCAGACGCTGCGCCCTGATGGCACTTGGCCTGACATAGACTACGCAAACCGAGACCGCGGTTCCTGGGAACCGTTTGAGCATCTTGACCGCATGAGGAACTTAGCGATCCTCTTTCGCTCGGATAGCAGCGCGGAACTCGGCACAGTGGTGCGGAAGGCCCTTATCGCCTGGGTCGAACGTGATCCCCAGTCCGACAACTGGTGGTACAACTACATCGGCACACCACATGAGATCGGAACTGTCCTGCTGCTCATGCGTGACGCATTCTTGCCGGAGGAGGCGCCGGGGTCGCTGGAGATCGTCCAGCGAGCACGGACGCGGCCGGGTCCCGATAATACTCACACGGTGCGGATCGGCCTGATCGCGGCCGTGCTGGCCGAAGATGAAGCCGGTGCGGAGGCCGTCCTATCAGCGCTTTGGCCGATTGTCCGAGTCGGCAGCGGGGAGGGAATACAGGCCGACGCGAGCTACCACTTCCACGGCCCGCAGCTCTATTCCGGGGGGTACGGCCGCGGCCACGGCATGACCATCGCCCGTCTTATGGCGGTCATCGCCGGCACCCGCTTCGCCGCACCGCCGGAGACGGTCGAGGCTTTCAGCCACTTCATCCTCGATGGCTCACAGTGGATGATCCGGGGCGAGGCCTTCGAGGTCACGGCGCGCGGGCGGGAAACGTCACGCCCCGAATGGGACATACGCCCTGATTTCGCCCAAATGTGCCGCAACATGCTGTCCGTCGGCGTACCGAGGGAGGCAGAATGGAAGGCTTTCCTCAACCGCCTAGAAAACGGATCGCATTTGCCCGCTGCCGTCTCCCCACTCGAAGGCGTCCGTCACTTTTGGAGGAGCGACCTGCTAATCCGCCAGTCCACGCGGTACTACGGGTCGGTCAAGATGAACTCCGTCCGGGTGCGTGGCTCGGAGACGGGCAATGGCGAGGGACTGACGAACTACTACCTTCTGTTCGGGTGCAACCTATTAATGCAGCGGGGCGATGAGTACCGGAATATCTACCCCGTCTGGGATTGGCACCGCCTTCCTGGTGCAACCTGCACGGCAACAGATCGTGTGCTTCCGTCCATCGAATTCGGCACCGGCTCCGAAGGAACGACCCGTTTTGTCGGGGGCGTCACCGACGGCAGCGTGGGGTTAGCCGCCTGGGTACTGGAGCGCGATGGGGTATACGCCCACAAGGCGTGCGCCCTGCTGGAAAACGGCATTGTCGCTGTCGGCGCGGGCATACGCGGGCCGGAAGGCGAAATGCTGCAAACAGGCGTAAACCAGTGCTGGCTCTCCGGCGATGTCTGGATCAAAGACACCGCTGGAACACGAAAACTTTTAGACGGCGAAATGTACGACACCATCGAGTGGGTTTGGCACGATGGGGTGGGTTATTGCTTTGAACCCGGTCAGCAGGTAGTCGTTCGCAATAGTCCCCAAAAGGGCGGTTGGGATCGGATATTGGCACACTCGGACGCTTTGGAGTATCGGGAAACGCTCCCTAGAGACCTCTCTAACAAGCCCATCTTCAGTCTCTGGATTGAGCATGGCCGGAGTGTACGGAACGACTCATACCAGTATGCTGTCTTCCCAGGCATCAGCGTGGAAGAGATGCCCCGCATCGCTTCCGACAGAACCATTGTCGTCGAGGCAAACAGCCCTGATGTGCAGGCGTTTCGGGATAAGGCTACCGGGCGGACGCTGTGTGCGTTCTACCGCGCTGGCTCCGCGTCCAATGTTACGGTCGATCATCCATGCCTTGTAATCGGGTGGGAGACACAGACTGAGACTCATGTCGCGGTAAGTAATCCTGAGAATGAACCCCTCGCAGTAAGCGTCAAGTGTGGGCAGCGCATGGGCATTGTCCGCCTTCCAGCAGGTCTACCGGCTGGTTCGAGCATAAGGCAGGAATTGGCTTAATAACCATCGGTGCTAGTTTGTTCGTGACGCTATTGGGAGCCATAATCATGCGTTGCCGTGATGAACGCCTCCTGAGCCGAATCTCTGTACGCATCCGTTCATGCAGGTGATGGGTTTCCCTAACTTTGCATCCTCGGAAACTGGATTTCTGCTGTTATTGATATTTAAAACTAGCATCATTGATTAATACAGTCAGAAGAAGCATGGTAGCCTTTATGTCAAAGAACAATGCAAAAGCAGAAATTAAACGGTCCATCACCGCCGATGACCTGCTGACGTTGCAGGGCGTCATCGTCCGCTCCGCTCACGGCATGGGCCTGCCGCGCCACATCCGCGTGACGGCGGGAACCATGCCGCAGAACCAGCGGTTCATCGCAGCCTTGAAGGAAGTATTGGCATCATCCTCAAATCACAAGTAAGGGGCGTGACTATGACACTCACTCTTGACATTCGACCGGCTCAGGACAATGAAAGCCAGGAAAAGCGCCTCAAGGCCGCTGTCGCCCTGTATGATGCGGAGATGGTTTCTCAAGGGCAGGCGGCAGAGATGGCGGGCTTGCCTTTGTCCGAGTTCCTTTCGGCACTGAGCCGTTACGGTGTTTCTGTATTCCAATATGGGGCCGAGGAAGCTATTGTAGAAGCACGTCGCAAATGATGCGAATATACACCGAAATATGGATCGTCGATTCATCTCCGATAATCCTTCTGGGCAAGATTGGCCTCCCGCACCTGCTCCCAAAGATCAGCGGAGGAGTCACTATCCCGCAGGCAGTTGTTGATGAGGTCAATCAGGCACCACCGGAGGACCTGGGCCGCAAAGCACTCGCAACGATCATACAGACCGAAAGGACGCTCGTTTATGAGCCAGGCCCCAAACCGGCGGTGGACGCCTTCGGCCTGGGAGCCGGAGAGGCAGCCGTCCTGTCAGCCGTTCTGGACCGTGCGGGATACAAAATGGCTGTCATCGCGGTCATGGACGAACTGCGTGGCCGCAAAGCGGCCGCATCTTTGGGCGTCCCGACGCTGGGGACGGTCGGTGTCCTAATCCGGGCTAAAGATGAGGACGAAATCTCACGACTTGTTCCCCACCTGTACGCACTGCGAGCCGCCGGAGCTTGGATAAGCGATGACTTTTGCCGAGAAGTAGCGCGTGGCGTCGGCGAGGCTTGGCCGTGAGTTTAGGAGGAGGCATTTCGTTTACTATGTCAAAGAACAACGCAAACACCGAGACCAAGCGCCCTATCACTGCCGATGATCTGCTGACCTTGCAAGGCATTAGTGACCCGCAGGTTTCGCCGGACGGGGCGCGCGTTGCCTTTGTCCGCACGGCGACGGATACGGAGAAGAACACCTACCGGGGCGAAATCTGGGCCGCTCCCGCCGACGGCAGCCGCCCGGCCCGGAAGTTCACCGGCGGGAAGTGGAACGACAATGAGCCGCGCTGGTCGCCGGACGGGGCACAGATCGCGTTCGTCTCCGATAGGCAGGATGAGCAGGCGCAGGTGTTCCTGATCCCCGCCGACGGCGGCGAGGCGTCCGCGCTGACGCGGCTGGAGCCGGGCGGCATTCGCGGCCTGCGCTGGTCGCCGGACGGGGCGAAGATCGCCTTCCTGTACCGGGCCACGCCCCACGCCTACACGAAGAAGGCCACCGAGGAGCGCAAGGCCAAAGGGCTGTCCGCGCCGCCGCGCGTCCACACCCGCCTGGGTTATCGTCTGGACGGCTTCGGCTACTTTGACGACTCCTACTGGCAGGTGTATGTCGCCGATGCCCTGACGGGCGAGGCGCGGGCGCTGACGGGCGGCGAGTTCTCGTGCGGCGACATTTGCTGGTCGCCGGACGGCCAGACGCTCGCTTTCTTGTCCGACCGGCGGCTCGACGGGGACGCCAGCGGCACATCGGAGACGCAGATTTGGACGGTGCCCGTGTCCGGCGGCGACATCGCCGCCCTCCCCTCCCCGCCCGGCGACAAGGGCGGCCTGGCCTGGTCCCCGGACGGACGCGCGCTGGCCTACATCGGCAACCCGGACCCGCAGGACCAGTGGGGGACGAACAACGACCGCGTCTTCGTGCTGCCCGCCGAGGGCGGCGCCACGGCGCGCGACCTGACCGGGCACACGGACAAGGCGGTCGGCGCGCTGACCATCGCGGACGTGGGCGGCGGGGGCGGCGAGGCCCTTGTCTGGAGCGCGGACAGCGCGCGCCTGTTCTTCCCGGTCAGCGAGAACGGCGACACGCGCGTCTACAGCGTCCCCGCCGAAGGCGGCGAGTTGACGCTGCTGACGCCCGAAGGGCATGTCGTGGGCGGCTTCAGCATCGCGGGGGACACGCTCGCCTATACGCTCGGCTCTCCGACTGCGCCCGCCGAAGTCTTTGTCGGCAGTCGGCAGGTCTCCGACCTGAACCGGGCTTGGCACGATGAAATCGCCTTGCGGCCCCCTACCCCGTTCGTCCTGGACAGCGGGAACGGTGGCACAGTCCCCGGCTGGTTCCTGCTGCCGCCGGACTTCCAAGCCGACGGCTCGGCCCCCCTAGTGCTGTACGTCCACGGCGGGCCGCATTTGCAGTACGGCAACACCCTGTTCCACGAGCTGCAATGGCTGGCCGCGCAGGGCTACGTCGTCGCCTACGCCAACCCGCGCGGGTCGAAGGGCTACGGCGAGACGCACACCAAAGCCATCAAAGGCCATTGGGGCGATCCCGCTCTGGCGGACGTGGAGCGCGTCGTGGATGAGGCCATCGCGCGAGGCTATGCCGACCCGAACAAGACCGCCATCATGGGCGGCTCGTATGGCGGCTACCTGACCGCCTGGGCCGTCGGCCACACCGACCGCTTCGCCTGCGCCATCGCCGACCGGCTGGTGGGCAACATCCACTCGATGTCGGGGACGTGCGACTTCCCGTGGTCGCACGGCACCTACTACGGCGGCAACGCCTGGGACGACCCCGCCGACCTGTGGGAGAACTCGCCGCTGGCCTACGCGGGCAAGATCAACACGCCGCTGCTCTTGATCCACTCTGACGGCGACCTGCGCTGCCCCGTCAGCCAGGCCGAGGAGTTGTTCGCAGCCCTGCGGCTGCAAAAGAAGCCCGTCGAGTTCGTGCGCTACCCCGCCGAAACGTCCCACGGCCTGTCCCGCAATGGCCCGCCGGACCTGCGTCTGGACCGCCTGCGCCGGAACCTGGCGTGGCTGGACAAGTATCTGAAAGTGGATAAGAAAAATGAAAACACTGATTGATGAACGCGTGGAACAGGCGCGTGCCGGCACGAACCTCACGGTCCTCTGCCGAATGCCCTCCGGCTGGGCTGTATTAGGGGACGCGCAGTTCATCCGTGGGTACAGCCTGCTGCTTCCCGACCCAGTCGTGCCGGACCTGAACGCGCTTGGCCCGGACGCGCGGCGTCAATACCTATATGATGCGACGGTGATTGGCGATGCGCTGCTGGAAGTAACCGAGGCGTACCGGATCAACTACGAGATTCTCGGCAACCTTGATCCGGCGCTTCATACGCATATCTTTCCACGCTACCGGCATGAGCCGGAAGAGTACCGGCAAGGCGTTATCTATCACTATCCGCGCGAACAGCGCGCCTCAAGGCCGTTCGACCCCGAGCGCGACCGCGAACTGATGCAGCGTCTCACAGACGCGATCCGACGGCGCCTCTCAAGTCCGGCGGCGACTCTCAAGAAGGAGTAAAAGACATTGATCGTTGTGATGCAGGCGGACGCCGCCGAGGCGCAGGTCCGCGAAGTTGAGGGGGCGCTTCAGGAATGGGGGTATGAGATACATCCGATCTATGGCACCGAGCGCACCGTCATCGCCGCCGTCGGCACGCCGACGCAGGATGAGGGCCATGTCGCCGATCAGGTGGAGTCGCTGCCCGCCGTCGAGCGGGCCGTCTTGATCCTGAAGCCGTACCGCTTTGCTTCCCGCGAGTACAAGCCGGAAAAGAGCGTCGTCAAGGTCGGCGATGTGACGGTCGGCGGGGACGGCTTCGTGATGATGGCCGGCCCCTGCACGGTCGAGTCCGAGGAGCAGATCATGGAGACCGCCCGCGCCGTCAAGGCCGCCGGCGCGACCGTCCTGCGCGGCGGGGCGTTCAAGCCCAGCACGTCCCCCTACTCCTTCCAGGGCATGGGTGAGGACGGGCTGAAGCTGCTGGCCCAGGCGCGGGACGAGACGGGCCTGCCGGTCATCACCGAGGTCATGCACATCGGCAACATTGACCTGGTCTGCAAGTACGCGGACATCTTGCAGATCGGGACGCGCAACATGCAGAACTACGACCTGCTCATCGAGATCGGCAAGCTCAAGAAGCCCGTCATGCTCAAGCGCGGCATGTCGGCCAAGATCGAGGAATGGCTCCAGGCCGCCGAATACATCATCAAGGGCGGCAACGAGGCCGTGATGCTCTGCGAGCGCGGTGTGCGGACGTTTGAGACCTACACCCGCAACACGCTGGACCTGTCCGCCGTGCTGGCCGTGCGCGAATTGTCGCATTTGCCCATCGTCGTGGACCCCTCGCAGGGCACGGGCCGGTCCTCGATGGTCCCCGCCATGTGCCGCGCCGCGCTGGCCGTCGGCGCGGACGGCCTGCTGGTGGAAGTCCACCCGAACCCGGAAAAGGCGCTGAAAGATGGCGCGCAGTCTATCACCATCCCCGCCTTCCAGGCCGTGATGAAGGAACTCGCGGCGGTCGGTGAGGCGGTAGGGCGGAAGATGTGAAGCCATCCAAAGTGAGGAAGTAAAGTGAGGAAGTATGGATGATCGAGGGTGGTACTCCGTCAAGTGCATCTTTGAGCACGATGGTTTAACTCAGGGAGCGGAGGCGACGGTTTATGAAGAGCGGGTCGTGATACTGCGGGCCACAGGTCTCGATGATGCCATAGAGCAAGGCGAAGCCGAAGCGCAAGAGTATGCTGCCAGCATCGGCGACGACTCAATTTGCTACGCGGGCTTCATCAGTGCATATAGCACGGGCGAGGACGAGTTGACAGATAAAATGGAAGTATACTCGCTCATGCGGGAGACTACACTCCCTCGCGAGATGTTTCTTACTCGTTACTATGACGACGGGACTGAGCGAACCCAATAGCCACCACAATCTGCCGCCATTAAGAACGCCGCTCATGCCGGGCATGAGCGGCGTTCCTCTTTGGGTAGATTATAGGCTGAGGGCATTCAGCAGAGCATTCTGCACTTCGGCCAGTCTGACCGCAGATAAAGTACCCAGGAGCGAGAGGAAGCGTGCTCTGCCGCGTACCTGAACCTGATGACAGAGAGCAACCGAGTCCCGTGTCAGGCCAGCCTCACCCGCAGGGAAGAAGATGGTCGTGGGGATGGCAAGCCGCTTCGTTTTACTGGTCAAGGGGATGACGATGCTCGTGATGAGGTCTTGGTTGAGCGCATCATCCTGGAGAACGATGGCGGGCCGAACACCTGCCTGTTCCGGGCCGGAAGGATCTCCAAAGTCCACCATCCAGACCGCGCCTTGTCTCACTCTTGCTCCTCTTGAGCCAGCAACTGCGCGCGATGCGCGCTGTCAGAGTCGGCTAAAGCCTCCTCCTCTGCCGCGTTTTCTGCCGTGTAAGCTTTAAGCATCGATGAGTCAAAGACCGGTCGTGGCCGTGCGGCACGCACAGCGCGGGCGAGAAGCCGGGCGGCGTATTCGCTTGCTTGTCGTCCTTCCTTCGCGGAGAGGCGCTGCAAGTCGGCTTCCGTGGCCTCGTCTATCGTGATGGTCAAGGTCGTCATAGACTGATTATACCTTGCGCGCCCCTGCTTCGGCATTGTTGTGACCGCCGCGTAAAAGAAAAGCTTCCCTCTCACACAAGAAGGAAGCTGCATCAGTTGAACCATTACAAAATGGAGGTGCCGGCCAGAATCGAACTGGCGCATAAAGGTTTTGCAGACCTCTCCCTTACCACTTGGGCACGGCACCGAGGAAAACGATAAAACCGAGGAAAACGATAAAAGGGTAAGCGGGAGACGGGCTTCGAACCCGCGACCTCAACTTTGGGAAAGTTGCATTCTACCCCTGAACTACTCCCGCATGACAACTATTTGATTTCGTAATCACCTGCCCAGCGAATATTTTTGCCTGATTGTTTGCAGTGGGATCAACCCGCAACACCAACAGCCTTCGCTAAACCAAGATTGGGCACAAGGTAGGTTTTCTCGTTATCTGGACAGTAGACCCCATAGAAGTCTGCCCGGTCACCATAGCAACGGGAGGTGTGCCTTTTGGAGCCATAATCCTGTGCCATCGTGTAAAGATTGAAGTGGATCGAGTCCTTGACGCCACCGCCCGGTCTTACCCTGGATACGCGAAAAGCAACCATCATCTTCCATGACAAGATCATAATCCTGCTGGTCGCCAAAAGGCACAAGGACAGTTTTTCCTGCCTTTAATAATGCGGCAAGAACTGCACCTTCAGTGACTGTGCCAACTTGTGTCGTATTTCGCACTGCCCTTCCTTAGACAAACACTCTACCACTAAACTACTCCCGCGTTACAGCTATTATAATCGCACGGCGCGGCTTTGTCAAGACCTCGGCACCGAGTTCTTTTACTCTGGATGCCGAACCCTGGGGCCTCTTTGTGCAACTATGGCTGTAGAAGAACGCGATGGCCCGGCCTGGGAGAGATGCTTTGCTATGACCAACCCCTTTCGCGACAACAAAGAAGACCGCCTGCTCCGTCAACTCCTTGCGGGTAGCCGCCAAGCCTTTGAAACCTTGCTGGCGCAGCAGGAGCGGCGCGTCTACACACTCGCTCTGCACCTCCTCGGCGATGCGGCGGAGGCGGAGGACGTGACCCAGGACACGTTTATCGAAGTCCATCGCGCCCTTCCCACGTTCCGGGGGCAGTCGCGGCTGGACACCTGGGTCTGCCGCATCACCGTCAATCTCTGCTTGCAGCGCCGCCGCAAACGCGCCGTCGTGACGACGGCGCTCTGGCCGGACAATCTCAGTGCTCCCGCGCAGGATGATCCCGTGCAGCGGACATTGAGCGTCGAATTGCAGGCCGTGATCGCGCGGGCGGTGGCGACGCTGCCGGAGGCGCAGCGCGATGTCTTTATCCTGCACGAAATGGAAGGCTGGAGCTACGGCGAGGTCGCCGAATCGCTCGGCTGCCCCGTGGGGACCGTGAAATCGCGGCTGTCGGCAGCGCTGGCGCGGCTGCGCCCTCTGCTGTGTGACTATGTGACGGCCCACCAAGACGCACCCGCCCTGCCATTATCGCCGTCCCCTCTGGAGGTCCTGTCATGAACCGAATGTCTCTTTCCACAGCCGTCTGCCCGCAGGACGACGACCTGAAGGCATGCCTTGACGGCGAGATGTCCCCGCTCCGCCGCCTGCGGGTGCGCCGGCATCTGCAAGCGTGCGCCGCGTGTACCGAGGCGGCACAGGCAATCACACTGCTGGGAACGGAAGCCCGCCGGTGGCGCGCAGCCCAGGCCCCGCCCCCGACGCTGCGCCATCGGATTTTGTCGCGCCTGAAGTTTGCACAGGAGGAGCCGCGCCGACCCTGCCGGGGGGAGAAACGACAAACGGCGCTTCGGTGGGCGGGAGTGTCGCTTGTGACCGCCACGCTGGTGCTCTGGCTCACCCTGGCGCCCCAGGGACGGCATGGCCGCATCATGGCAGCCACTGTCCGGCAGGCTTTGGAGGATGTCAACACCTGGCACCTGCAAGGCTGGAAGCTGGTCGGGGGAAAGCGTGTCCCCTGGGAGGTTTGGGGGCGGCGTTCTCCTTTCTTCTACCGCGAACAGCTTGGCGGGCAGGTCATCACCGATGACGGGGCGGAGCGCACCCAGGTCTTCCCGCCCGACCCGGCCATCGGGCGTCCAATGGGCCTGGTGGTAAAAACCTCGTCCCGGCCGGGCGATGAAGACGCAAACACGGGATGGAACTTCACGAAAATGTTTGCCGCCCGGCCGGATAACATGAAGCCGTGGCAGGAGACACGCGATCAGGTCGTGTTCGACGAGAACGACGCGGGTATGCAAGGGCCGGGGACGGTGACGGACAACCTGTACATTGTAGACAAACAGACCGCGCTCCCCGTGCAGATCGAGGTCCGTCGCGGCAACGACAAGTCTTCCGACCGCCTGACATCGGAATTCCTCACCGCCGAATATGACGTGCCGCTGCCCGACCTAGGAGCCGTGCCGCAGTGGCCGTCAAGCTGTCCGGTCTTCGACGCCACAAACTCGATCCCGGCCTCCAGCCTGCCGCGCGAGAACGCGGTGAGTTCCAACGGAATCACCGTACAAATGACGCCTCTGGGCGAGGATTCGGAAGGCAACATCCTGGTCAACGTCCATGCCTGGCTCGGCGGTGTTCTGCTGGGCAGGCGCCCTCCCATCTACGCGCATGTGGATGTGCCGAGGAACTTGGGCGGCGCTGCCGCCGCGCCGCCTGCGGCCCAGGATGATCTTGGCCGGGGCTACATAGGAGTTGATGTGCTGGATGGACAGCAGGGCCAGAAAGAGGGAGACTGGCTGATGGTGCTGTCACCCCTGGAGCCGCCGTCCGCGCAAGCCGAACGGCCGCGCCAACTGACGCTGACCGTGCATGTTGCCCCCGCCGTCATGGCGGCGTTGAGCGGCATCAAGGGGATGGTGGGGGAACAAAGGCTGCTGGATGAGAACGTCGGCCTCACCGTCGGCCTTCCCAAGAAGGCCGCCCCATTCGACCAGAGCCGCTTCCAGGGATTGACCGGGGAACCCCTGGACGCCTTGATCGCGACTGCTCATGCGGATTACTGGATCAACGGCTTCGACTGGAAAGATCCATCCGACCTAATGCGCCTCAAAGGGGTGCGCTCAATCGCCTGGCGCAAGCAGGCCCTCCAGCTTCTTCCACCGGGTAGCCGAGATGCCCCTGTGGAACACGAAAGGCTTGTGCAGACCTACGATGAAATGGCCCGTCGGTATCACCACCTCGGCGACCGGCAGCACGCGGCGGAAGCCTTGCGCGCCATCATCGCGGAAAGCAATGAGCCGCCGGCGATGCCGCACGACTTCCGCAAGCGAGCGGAGGAAGAGCTGCGGGCCTGGACCAAATCTGGCGCGCAGTAATTGATTCGGCAGAGGACGAAGGGCGGGGTTTTCCGCCCTTCGTCCCCTACCCATGTATGTTGACAACCGGCGCGGTTTCCTCTATAATCCCCGTATGCAATTCCGCCTCACGCGCTTCCTCCCCGCCCTTCTACTGCTTCTCCTGACCCTGCCTGTTCTGGCCGCGCCGCTGCCGCGTTTGCACGCGCAGGGCGCTCAGATCGTAGACGCGCAGGGGCATCCTGTCGTCCTACGCGGGATCAACCTGGGCGGATGGCTGGTCGAGGAGCCGTGGATGATGCCGCTGGCGACCAAGCCGCCGGAGGGGTCTGATCTGCCGCCGGTCAAAGACCACGCTTCGCTGGTGGCTGTCTTGGAAAAGCGGTTCGGCGCGGCGGGCGCGGCGCGGGTGCAGGCGGTCTTCCGGCAGGCGTGGCTGAACGAGGCGGACTTCGACCGCATTCGCGCGGCAGGGCTGAACTGCGTCCGCCTGCCGTTCCTCGCCAGCCAGATCGCCGAACCGGCGGCCTTGAAGCAGATGGATCAGGCGGTCGCGTGGGCCAGGTCGCGCGGAGTTTATGTCATCCTGGACATGCACGGCGCCCCCGGCAGCCAGAGCGACCAGGGCCACACGGGCGTCGCCGGGCGCAACGAGTTCTTCCACGACCCGGCGAACGTCACCCGCGCCGAAGCGGTCTGGACCCAGGTCGCGCGCCGCTACCGGGACAACCCCGCCGTGGCCGGCTATGATCTGGTCAACGAGCCGACAGGGACGCCCGGCTCGGATACGCTGTATGTAGTGACGGACCGGCTGTACCGTGCCGTGCGCGCCATAGACCCGACGCATTTGGTCTTCATCGAGGACGGCTACACCGGCATCCAATGGATGCCCTTCCCCGGCCCCTGCGGCTGGACGGATGTCGTTTACAGCTCCCACCTCTACAATTTCAAGGCGAAGTCGGCGGACGATCAGGCGAAAGGGGCTGCCGATTACCTCGCGTCGGTGGACAAGGAGCGGCAGCGCCGCCAGGTGCCGTTCTACGTCGGCGAGTTCGGCCTGGAGCCAGGCGGCAAGCCGGAGACCGAGGCGGCGCTGATCAAGGCGATGGACGACAAAGGCATTTCCTGGTCGCAGTGGACTTACAAGGTCATCTTCGGCGGGCCGGGCGGGCTGACGCTCTGGAGCCTAATCGGCAACACGAAGCCGGTCGTCAGGCTGGACCCCTACCGCGACTCGGAGGCCGAATTGATCGCCAAGAGCGCACAGGTCCGTTCGGAGAACCTGGCCGAGAACGAGCCGCTGGCGCAGGTATTCCGCGCCTCGGTCCCGCCGGACACGCAAGCCGCGCGCTGAAGCCCCTATACCCGCTCCTGTGCCTCTTCCATTAACTCCGTGGCTTCGTCCAGTTTCTCTTCCAGCGCGTCCAGGACGGCATGGGGATCGGTCGCTTCCGCCATCGCCTCGGCTTCGGGGTCCAGGCGGTCCCGGACCGAGGGCAGGTCGTGGCGCAGCTCTTCCACGAGCGCGATCAGCTTGGCGATCTTCTGCTCGGTCAGCAGGCTCACCTGCAAGTCGAGCTGCGCCCGCCGCTCGGCCAGCCGCGCCTGCCGGTTCTGCGTGATCAGGATGACGATTGCCAGGAGCAGCCCGCCGGTGCTGACGATCCCGGAGAGGAGGGAGAACGGCGGCGGGTCGAACGGGAGGATGCCGAAATGGCTGGGGAAGATGTTGACGAGAACCCAGAGGGCGAGGCCGGCTAAAACGAGGTTCAGGAACAGGGGACGGCCCAGATTCGAGGTGACGGCCTCCACCACGCGCTGATGGATGCTGACGCCGCTTTCCGCCCGCGCGTGGAGCGCGGCGATGGTCTCGACATGCTGGTTGACGTGCTCCGGCAAGGAGTCTGCGGGAACGGTCAAGGAATGCCCCTACTCTTACGGCTCGTTGCCGTCGTTCATCTTCTTTGACTGGCTTTCCTTGTCGATCACCTTCTCGATCTGCTTCACCAGCCGCTCCGGCTCCGTGGATTCGGCCAGCACCGAGACCTCCGGGTCGCCGTCGGGGATGTCGAAGTGGTGGACGATGGCGTGCAGCATCATCAGCATCTTGGTATTTTCCTGCTCCGACAGGAGGTTGATCTGCAAATCCAGGTGTGAGCGGCGCTCCGCCAATCGGCTCTGCCGGTTCTGGCTGATCAGGATGAAGGTGGACAAGAAGATCGCTTCCAGCGACACGACCATCGAGAGAAGCTGGAAGGGATACGGGTCGAGATGTTTGGTGTGCGGCAGGATGTTGTAGACCATCCAGGCCCCGAACCATAAAACATGGACCCAGATAAACGCGATTTTGCCGCAAAAACCTGTAATGCCGTCTACGACGCGATCCGTGGGGGTTCGCTTGGATCGCGCGGTCTCGTCAAGCTGGGCGACCAACTCCACGTTGCGCTCGGTCAGCTCGTCCACGGTCTTGGGCTTGTGATAAGGGTTGCGGAGGGGCGCTTGCGTGACGGACATGACGGACACTCCTTTGATGTAACTATTAAGTTTTCTACTTGCCCCAGGTTGCGAACAGGGCGATGGCGGCGGCCAGCATGACAGCGGTCGCGGCCCAGCCGAGCGCCTTCTGGCGCGCGTTCAGCGTGAACTCGCCCATCACCTTAGAATGGGACGCCATCAGCATCATCAGGACCATGATTGGGCCGGCCACGACGCCGTTGAGGACGGCGGACCAGAACAGCGCCTTGATAGGATCAATGTGGACATGACCGGGCCAGTTGACGTTGAGCAGCAGGCCGATCCCCGTCGCGGCGGCGATCACGCCATAGAACTTCCGGGCGCGGTGCGGTTTGCGGTTTAGCCCAACTCTCCAGCGCAGGGCCTCGCCGACGGCGTAGGCCGCCGAGCCGGCGAGGACGGGCAGGGCCAGCAGGCCCGTCCCAACAATGCCCAGCGCGAACAGCAGCCGCGCATACGGCCCGGCGACCGGCCCCAGGGCGGCGGCGGCCTAGGTCGAGGTTTGGATGTCCCGGTGCCCCGTCGCCCAAAGCGTCGCGGCAGCGGTCAGAATGATGAAATAGGCGACGAGATTGGAAAATCCCATGCCGGTGTAGGTGTCCACCCGGATGCGGTGAAGCTGCGAGGGGGCCTCGGCGGGGTTGCGCCGCAGCGGCCGGTCTGTCGGGTTGGCGCGCTCGATCTCAACCTCCTCCTCCGCCTGCCAGAAGAACAGGTAAGGGCTGATCGTCGTCCCAAGCACGGCGACGATGCTGGTGACGTACTCGGTTTTCCAGGAGAAGGACGGCAGGAGTGTGGCGCGCAGGGCGTGGCCCCAGGGGATGTGGATGACGAAAACGGTGGCGACATAGGCGAACAGGGCCAGCGTCAGCCACTTGAGGAAGTGGGCGTACCGGTCGTAGGGCAGAAAGCTTTCCAGCACGACCGAGACGACCGCAAACCCCGCCGCGTACAGCAGGGCCGGCCCGCCGACCAGCAGGTTCACGGCCGCGCCCATCGCCCCGATGTCCGCGCCCAGGTTGATGATGTTGGCGATCAGGACCAGCCCGACCATGCCATACAGCCACACGGGCGCGTAGTGCCGACGGAGGTTGCCCGAGATGCCGCGCCCCGTGACGCGCCCGATCTGCGCGCTGATTTCCTGAATGCCCGCCATCAGCGGGTAGGAAAACAGCATGGTCCAGAGTAGGCCGTAGCCGAACTGCGCCCCGACCTGCGAATACGTCGCGATCCCGCTCGGATCGTCGTCGGACGCCCCGGTGACCAGCCCCGGCCCCAGCGTCTGGAGCAGCCCCCGTTTCGTAACGCCCTTCGGCGGTGTCTTCTGGCGCGGGTCGTCGTCACTGACGACCTCGCCTCCCGGCGTCCTAGCTTCCATTTCCCGCGTTGCCATTCTTCATCCTGACTCACCGGCACCGGAAGCCGATGGAAATAAATTTGTTGTGTTTATGATACAAGAATGACTATGACAAACAATTTATTGTTCCATTCGCTTCTATAGTTCCCACAGGAGCGAACGTTCAAACGCGGGAAAGTACCAGTTTTCTCCCTTTCCTCCTACTTCGGCCCCAGCGTGAACTTGTCAATGATGCTGCCGTCAGGCCGGATCACGGTCGCCGTCACGCGCGGGCCGTCCACCTCGCAGCGGATTGCGTGGTAGATCAGGGCGTCGTACTGCGCGTCGCCCAGCGGCCGCCCCAGAGCGTCCTTATCCTTCTGGAAGACGTCGCCGGGGATAGCGACCTGCGCGTTTTCCGGTCGGTACGGCGGGGCGCCGCCGCCGCCGGTGACGAGGTAAGTGACGCCGTCGCGGGTCGTCCGGTAGTAGAGGTGGTCATGGCCGCAGAAGACGGCGCGGGGGTGGTAGCGGACGAACAGCGGGTGCAGATACCGCTGCGCTTCGGGTGTCGGCCCGTGCGGGCCGACGGAGAACGGCCCCTCATGGAACATCACGAAGGTGCTGACGGCAGTGGTGCGCGACCGCGCCAGCTCCCGTTCGAGCCAGACGTACTGCGGACTGCCCGGCTCGTATGGCTCCATGCTGTCCACGATGATGAACCGGTTTCGATGCCGGGTGAAGGCATAATACAGCCTGTTGATTTTGTCACCGGAGTCGAACGTGCCGGGGACATAGTGCGGGTAGAACGTGCCCAGGTCGTGGTTGCCCCGCGCCGGGTAATAGGCGATATGCGCGGCCCGCAGCGGCTGCGTGATCTGGTCAAACTGGCTCCATTGCCGGGGGTTACGGCCGTCGGAAACCAGGTCGCCGCTTTGCAGAACGAACTCGGGGTGCAGACCGACGATCTCCTGGATGATCCTTTGGTGGGCTTGCGGGTTGGAGCGGGTGTCGCCATAAGCGACGAAGGTGAACTTCTCGGCGGCCACGCGGGGCCGGAGCGGAGCGCGCTTGGGGGCGGCGGGGGCAGCGGCGGCCAGCAGGAGCAGCGCCAGCCCCAAAGCAGGCAGGGGAGTCAATCTGAGCATTAAAGTTCCTTTCATAGACGGCATTGCGGCTGCCGAAAATCCCGCGCCCATTATACTCCAAAAAATAAAGGTAAAAATATTTGAAACTTTCCCCGTGCTTGGAATGTCAGCAAGGCTGAAAACGGGCCGTGATGCCCGGACCATACCTGTGAGCTTCCCGAACTGTTCCTCCCAGGGAGGCCGCGACTGATCAAAGGAGACAAACATCGTGCCACTTTCCAAGATGCTGGGCGCCTGCGCCCTGGGAGCAATCTTATCCGCTTCCCTGCTGTCCGTAGTGCCGGCGGCGCAGGCGCAGGCGACTCTGACGCCATCCGATACCCTGCTTCCGACGGCGGCGACAAAGGAGATCGGCATCGCCGGGAACTACTCCTTCAACGGCGACAAGCCCTACGCTTTCCAGGGCAGCTACGGCGTATTCACTTCGCCAACCGTGGAGTTCGGCGGCGTCGCGGCGATCTCGGGGGCCAGCCATTCCACGACGGCTTCGTCGGTGGGAGCGTTTGCCGACTACTATTTCACGGGCGCCGCCGACAACCCGCTGCTGCCCTACCTCGGCGTGTTTGCCGGCTACTCGCATGTCCACGACGACAGCGCTTCAGTCGGAGCGCAGGGCGGGGTCAAATACTTTTTCAACCCGAACATCGCACTCAACGTGGAACTCAATTATCGTGCGGCCCGCCACTCGTCGGGAACGTCCAACCTGGTTTTGGGCTTGTCTACCTTCTTCCGCTGAGACGCCTGATGCTCCCACGGCTGTAAGTGTGCCGGTCTGTGGTATAATCATGCTATTCCAATCTGCCAGGAGGCACACGTCTTTATGAGCGTTCGTACCAACTCGAATACCGACACAAGCACCGACAACGCCAACTGGGGCACAATCGTCATCCTCCTGATCCTGGTGATCGCGGCATTCGTGATCGGCGTCGTTATGTACTACGACAATCAGAAGCCGCCGCCTGCGACCACCGTTACGGCCCCCGCTGCCTCTGCGGCCCCCGCTGCCTCTGCGGCCCCCGCTGCCTCTGCGGCCCCCGCTGCCTCTGCGGCCCCCGCTGCCTCTGCGGCCCCCGCTGCCTCTGCGGCCCCCGCTGCCTCTGCGGCCCCCGCTGCCTCTGCGGCTCCGGCGGCCGTACAGGCGGCGCCCAGCATGGCTTCTCCCGCGCCTCCGGTCGGAGCCAACGGTTCGGGCGGACCTGCTGCGAGCGCTCCCGCAGGCGGCGCTTCCGGCGCCAACGCAGGGACCGGCGTCAGCGGCGGTCAATAGCTTCTCGGAAATCATTGAAAAGGCCCATCGGTTCTCGAACCGATGGGCCTTTTTTGCCGAGTGTTATGCGCCCAACACTTGCGCCGCCTGCGTTTGAGCTTCCTGCACAAGCGGCAAGAGAGACGCATCCAGCGCTTCGTCGCTGTCGGTAATCGGCCCGGTCTTCGCCAGGAACCAATGCTCCGTGTGCGCCACCGACTGCCCCGGCTCCAGCGTGGTCAGCGGGCCAAGCGTTTCCAGTTCCTGAAAAGCGGCCTTGGTGAACGTCTCGAAGTTGCTGCCCATGTCCGGCAGCGCGGCAGAGCCGCCAGGCGTGGGTTCGATCTGGATGAGGAACGCCTGCTCGTCCGTCAGGTGCGCCCCCCACCCCTGGGCGTTATAAACGCCGACCTTCTGCGCGTGGCCGATTTCGTCCGCCTGACGCAAAGACAGGTACTTCGTCCCCCAGCGCCAGCGGGGGTCGGCCATGTCGGTGAACTTCCACAGAATCAGGGGCCGGCCGGGGGCAAGATCGTCGTCGTGCGAGACGAACGGCTCCTGCGGCAGCACGACCCGCCCGCCGCCCGCAACGATGCTCAAGGCCCAGGAGGCGAGCGTAACCGGCCAGACGTTGTGGTTGGTCAGGACGTGCTCGACGCGGGCCGCCGGACCCGATGCCGCCAGCGTGACGCGCATTTTTTTGGCGATCCCCGTGGTGGCCTCGGTCCCGTAGGCAATGCGAAGCGCGCCGTCGTCCAGCGTCGGCGTCGGATAGGGTTCGTTGTCCGGGTGGTAGGAGCGCGGCTTGACTTCCGGCGCGTGCCAGAGCCGGTGCCCGCCGTAAGGAGTCCACTCTGCACCGCCGGTCTGCCCGCGCGTTTCGGGGATCACCTGAAAAGCGTTCGGGCCGTCCACGAATCCGTACCGGATGATGCGCGGCCCGACAGCCGTCGTCACGACGACTTCCGCGTCGCCGTTGCTGAGGCGGACGCTGTCCCAGCCTTCAAATTGGATTGTTTCTAGTGTTGGAGTTGCCATGCGGGGAGAGTTCGGGGCAAGCGGGGGGGATTCCTGCACGGAAGACCGGCACTGGAAGTGCCGGGAACTATGATTGGGCTAGGACCATCCCTCCATACGCGAACATCAGGCCGCCGGGCTGCTCGATCTGGACGGAAACCGGCGTCCCCCCCGCGAAATACTCCTTGCGGACGTAGGCTAGGGCAAGCGATTGCCCGCCGTGCCGGGGCGAGGCGACAGCGCTGGTGATACGCCCGATCTCGCGCCCCGGCTCCGGGCCGTCTTCAGGGACATGGACGGTCGCGCCGGTCGGCGGCACCGGAGCGTCTTCGGTCAGCAAAATCTGGCGCAGGGCGCGGTTGGTGTGGCCGCGCGCGTGGAGTCGGGCGGCGATCTCCTGTCCCACATAGCAGCCTTTGGTGTAGGAAACGGCGTCGTCCATGCCGGCTTCGGGCAGGAGAATGGATGGGGAAAGCTCCTGCCCCCAGGCGGGGATGCCGGCCTCAACGCGCAGGGCTTCGGCGGAACCTTCGTCCAGCGGCGTTACGCCGGCGGCTGTCAGCGCCTTCCAGGCGGCGGCGCTTTCGGCGGCGGGCAGCCAGAGATCGAAGCCGGAGGCTAGGGGAACGGCAAGCGGGCGTTTCTCACCCGGCAGGTCCGACCACTGCGCCGCGCCTTCGCCCAGCACGGAGAAAATCGCCCATTGGTCGGAAACATCCGTCAGAGCCACGTCTTCCATAATGAGGAACTTATCCAGCGTCTCATGCAAGGCGGGCAGGCAAACGGGGTCGGTCTCGATGACCAATGCGTCGGGGAAAGCATGAACATGAAGGTCAGCCAGTATGTGCCCAGTGCTGTCCAGCAGGGCGGCATGACGGACCTCGCCAAGCGCGAGGGCAAGGACGTCGTTTGAGACCATGCCCTGCAAGAACGAGTGGCGGTCGGCCCCGCGCAGTTCCAACAGGCCGCGCGACGAACGCGGCCAGACGGCTAGACCGTCCGGCTGATGCACGGCGTCATAACCCAAAAGCGGGTGTGTCATGGGGCGGCCTCCAGGATAACGGGACTAAGCGGGGCGGACGGCGCGGCGATCTTCGATGTCGTTCAGAAAAATGATCTTGACGGCGGCGGCAGTGGCGGCGAGAAGCGCGCCAAGCAGGAAACCGGATGCAGAAATGGGGGGACGCATGGACATTGTGCCTCTTTTCACAAACAATTGTACCATGATGAACAATGCCCGTCAAGCCGGAAAAGTTCCTGGTTTTGGGTACATCACAGGCATCCCTATGAACACAACAGCATCCACTCAAGGCACCACAACCGCCGGTTCCGACCCCGCCGAAGTCAAAGCCGCCGGCCTGCACCATGTCACCGACCGGCAGCCGGGCATCCGGCGCGAGCCGGACGGCGACGGCTTCCGGTATGTCGCGCCGGACGGCTCCGTCATCGAGGACGAGAAGACATTGGCGCGCATCAGGTCGCTAGGCATCCCGCCCGCCTACACCGACGTCTGGATCTGCCGCCAGGAGAACGGATACCTCCAGGCGACGGGGCACGACGCCAAGGGCCGCAAGCAGTACCGCTATCACCCGCGCTGGCGCGAGACGCGGGACGAGACCAAGTACGAGCACATGATAGCCTTCGGGGAGGCGCTGCCGCGCATCCGCGCGCGGGTCGAGCACGACCTGGGGCGGCACGGGCTGACGCGCGAAAGGGTGCTGGCAACGGTCGTGCGCCTGCTGGAAACGACGCTGATCCGGGTCGGCAACGATCAGTACGCCCGCGAAAACCACCACTACGGCCTGACCACCATGCAGAACGACCATGTGGACGTGGAGGGCGCGACGCTGCACTTTCACTTCGTGGGCAAAAGCGGCAAGGAGCACACGATTGACGTGAAAGACCGGCGGCTGGCCCGCGTCGTCCAGCGCCTGCGCGACCTGCCGGGCGAGGAGATATTCCAATACACGGACGATGACGGCAAGCGGCACACCATTGACTCATCGGATGTCAACGACTACCTGCACGAGATCACGGGTCAGCACTTCACCGCCAAAGACTTTCGGACGTGGGCCGGGACAGTCCTCGCGTCGCTGGCCTTGCAGGAGTTCGAGGCCTTCGACTCAGCCACGCAGGCCAAAAAGAACGTGACGGCGGCCATCAAGGCCGTCGCCCAGCGGCTCGGCAACACCCCCGCCATCTGCCGCAAGTGCTACGTCCACCCCGGCGTGCTGGACATGTACCTGGACGGCACCATGCTCCACGCTCTGGAACAGCGCGCCGAGCAGGAGCTGGTGGACACGCTGCATTCCCTGCGCCCCGAGGAAGCCGCCGTCATGGCCCTGCTGGGCCGGCGTCTGGCGGAGGAAGCGACGAAAGTCTAAGCGCAGATTGGAATGCTAATCGTCATCCTGTACGGTGAAGGCCGACATGATACCCTCTTTGTTCACATGGGTGAGCTGGCTCAAGCGCACCGCCTTGACGTGACCATCACACCAGAGGACATTTGTCAGGCCGTTGTGGCGGGCTAGGACGCAACTGCCGTCGGAGTCGTGGCCGAGACAAGGCTGGCCGCCGGGCTGGGCTGTGTTCGAGATGTTCCGGTTCGGGTCGGCGAAAGGCAGCGGCAGTGATGTGCGCGGATCGCTGCCGTAGGGCGACCAGACGATCCAGTACGCAGTGGCGCTCGGGGGCGTTTCTGCAACCCACACGGTTGTTGCCGGTGCATCGAACGTAGAGACGTTAGTGTTCTCCATTCCGGCAGGCGGGGTCGCGGGTTTGCCGTAAGACGGCGCCTTCAAAAACTCGCCGGCATCATAGACAGAATTGATGCCGTAGCTGCCCCAGGTGTATGGGTATTTGTGCATATCGACATTGACTGTGTCGCCCGGTTTGTAAGCCTCAATGACTCGATCTTGGTGTGACGCATGGGACAAGTCTCTGGAAGGGAACGCTTCGTCGGGACAGTCAAAGACCGCCGTACTTTGAACGAATGGATAGATGGCATCCATCCACGGATGATTCTGGTGATCAGTCACCGCAGGCGCGAACTCGTCAGAGTCCTGTATGTATTGGGTGAGGGCGAGGCCGATCTGCTTCAGGTTAGCCTCGCACGAGGTTCGCCGCGCCCCCTCGCGTACCTTCTGGAAGACGGGGAACAGGATAGCGGTGATGATCGCGATCATTGCAATGACTACAAGCAACTCAATCAGAGTAAAGCCCTTCCGCGTCATAGCGTTCCTCCTGAAAAGAGAGCGGCGCGAGTCAACTCGCTCGCCTGCATTAGACCCAGGTACGTTGTCGGCGGGGGCAAAGTTCCAGCCTGGAATGCTACTTGACAACCCTTCGGCCTTTGGGCTAAAGTAGCGTATGGAACATACGCCCCAAGAAGCCGAAGCAATCACACAGGACGTCATCGAGAAGTACCAGAAGTTCGTTAATCCGACGCAGGTTGCCCTGCTCAAAGTCGGCGGGTTCGACCATATCGAGCACCACGCCGAGGGGGTGACGCTGACCGACCTGGAGGGCAACTCCTACATTGACTGCCTGGGCGGGTACGGCGTCTTCTCGCTCGGTCACCGGCACCCCCGCGTCGTTGAGGCCGTCAAGCGGCAGCTCGACTTTATCCCGCTCGGCTCCAAGACCTTCCTGAACAAGCCGCTGGCTGATCTCTCGGCGAAGCTGGCCGAACTTTCGCCCGGCGACCTGCAATATTCGTTCCTCAGCAATTCGGGGGCCGAGGCCGCCGAGGCCGCGCTGAAGATCGCCCGCATGGCGTCCGGCAAGACCGACTTCATCTCGACCGAGGGCGCGTACCACGGCAAGACGATGGGGGCGCTGTCCGTGACCGGGCGCGCGGTCTACCGAAAACCGTTCGAGCCGATGCTGCCCGGCGCCTGCTTTGTCCCGTTCAACGACGCCGACGCCATCGAGGCGGCCATCACGGACCGCACTGCCGCCGTGATCTTGGAACCCGTGCAGGGCGAGGGCGGCATCCAGGTCCCCTCCCCCGATTACTTCCCGCGCGTCCGCGAGATCTGCGACCGGCACGGCGTCCTGCTCATCGTGGACGAAGTCCAGACGGGCCTGGGCCGGACCGGCAAGCTGTTCGCCGTGAACCACTGGGACGTTGCGCCGGACATTATGACCCTGGCGAAAGCCCTGGGCGGCGGCGTCATGCCCATCGGCGCGACGTTGGCGATGCCGGACATCTGGAACAAGGTCTTCCACGAGAACCCGTTCATCCACACCACGACGTTCGGCGGCGGCGAGATGGCCTGCGCCGCCGCCCTGGCTGCGTTGGAGGTCATGGTCGAAGAAGACCTGCCCGCAAAGGCCGCCGAGAACGGCGCGTACTTCCTGCACGGCCTCAAACACATCCAGGCGGAGCACCCAAACATCCTGAAGGAAGCGCGCGGCCTGGGCCTGATGCTCGGCGTCGAGTTCACCGACAGCGACATCGGCAAGCTGGTCATCGGTACGATGGTCCACCGGGGCGTCATCGCCGCCTACACCCTCAACAACGCTAGAGTGATCCGCTTCGAGCCGCCGCTCATCATCACCCGCGCCCAAATTGACCAAGTGCTCGAAGTCTTCGCCGCCGGCGTCCAGGATGCGATTGACCTGCTGGGGGACCTGATTTAGAACCCTATCGGCAGACGGGAGGCAGACGTGAGCACGAAAGACACCCTGAAGCGGCGCATTCCCGTTTGGGGCTTTAGCCTAATCGAGTTGCTGAGTGTGCTGGCGATTTTGGCCGTCCTTATCGCCGTTCTTTTTCCCTTGTTTCAACAGCCCCACTCTTCTCCCAATGGGGTTGTTCAGGACGGCTCCGGCAAGCCTCTTCCCGGCGCAGTCCTGCGCTTCCGGGACCCGTCAGGCCGCGTCGTCGCCACAGTCGCCGCCGACGGCTACGGCAGTTTCCAGCAGCATAGCCTTGATGCCCTCAGCAAGAACGCCGTGGACGGCTTCGGGCTGAGTTTCTACACTCACCGCACGGGCAGCTCCGACCTATACGTCTTCACGCCGCTCGGAATGCACACTGCCACGTTCCGCGACGAGGCGGGCAAACCTGTCCCCGGTTTAGCCGTCTCTTTTGGCCCGGACCACAAAACCTGGCGGCTTCAGAATTACCGAGAGCCGTTTGACGCCATTTCCGATGCAAAAGGAGTTGTTCAGATCACCGATACCCCACTAGGAAAGCGTTTCGAGTTCCAAAGCCGCAGCCCCCACTACATCGTCCAGCGTTTTCAAAGGACGGTTGATGGCAGCACCATCCGCTACACTGTCACCGTGACCACGCCGGGCACGATCACCGGCTGCCTGCGGGGAGAAGATGGGCAACCCCTGCGAGGCTACAAGGCATTCGCGACGGTCAGCCCCGACCTGAACCACTTCGACCGCTGGTACGCAGATTACCTTGTCACGGGACCGACGGGCCGCTTCCGCATCACCAATCTCAGGCCGCGCCTCTATTATGTCAGCGTCGCCCCGGCGCGCGGCTACCACGCCCTCCTCCCCGCCCGGCGTGTCACCCTCGCTCCCGGCCGGACGGCGGAGGTGAGCCTACGGGCGGACGACGCAGACGACTTGGAGGAAACACCCCATGCCCAGTGAACCCAATCGCCCGCTCGTCGGCGTCCTCCTCGGCTTTGCCTGCGTATTTTTCCTGTTCGTCAAGCGCCAGAGGAAGCCGCCGCAGGACGACGCCGAAACCCTGCTGCAACTCGCCCAGCAGGAGATGCGCGAGGCGCAGGCAAGGAACCGTTCGCGGGCGGTGGAAGCCATCACGCAGAAGAATAACCTGCAAGCACTAGCGGACCAGACTCAGAAGATGGTGAACAACTTGCAGGTGAAGGCGCAAAAAGCCCGTGAAGAAGGGGACGTCGGCCTGGAACGCCAACTGACGGTGGAGCAGAAGCGGTATGAGCGGTCCCTAGACAAAATGACGACTGGCCTACAATCTGCCATTGAAGCCGCTGAGGCAGTCAAAGATGCCATGCGGCGCGAAGAGGAAAGTATCCGGTCAAAAACCGCAGAGGCATTGAGCATGAAGGCTCTATACAGACAGGCGCAGATCGAGTTCGAGATCGAGAAGAGCCGGTTGGGCATGACAACGACAAAGGCGGGCGAGTGGTTCGAGCGCGCCCAAGCCAAAATCCAGCAGGCCCAGGCGCGGCGGGACTTGATGACGCAGATACGGAAGACGGCGGAGGTGCTGGAGGAGGCTGCCGAGGCAGCGGCGCGTGAGGGCAACACGGCCCTGAGCCGACGGCTGTTGTCGGAGCGGGACGAGTTGAAGCAGGTTGGGCTTAACCCGAGGCTGTGGCAAGAGAAGACTTAATGTGTGGCGGATAGACACACAAAATGGTATAATCATCAAAGGAGAAACGCCATGCCGACAGTAACGCAAACCGCAACGCGGAAAACAACCCGTCTAGACTTCCGGGTCCGCCCGGATGTCAAACAAATCATCGAGCAGGCGGCGGATGTTCTCGGCGTCTCGACCACGGATTTTGCCAGTGCCACCTTGGTAGCCGAGGCGCAGGCCGTGCTCGACCGTCACCAGCGCATCACGCTCAACAACACGGATCGTGACCATTTCTTGAAGGCTCTTGCCTCCGAGGAAGGTCCGAATGAAGCACTAGTTCAGGCCGCTCACAAGTTCAACGAGCGATACGGCAAGTAGTCAGGACCATTCCAGGGAGGGCCAAATTGTCCGAGTTTGTGCCGTTGACGAAAGCTCATGATCGCGCCGCCTTTGACTGCGGCGTTCCCAGCTTGAACCAATACCTGCAACGCTCCGCGCGCCAGAATCAGGAGAAGGACATCGGGCGTACCTATGTCCTAGTGGAGCCGGGGCAGGTCCGGGTCTGGGCCTACTACACCCTTTCATCAGCCTCCGTCGAGTTTGAGGAGTATCCTGAAAACGCGGGACTGCCGCATTATCCGATTCCTGCCATCCTGCTGGCGCGGCTGGCCGTGGACAAACAACGTCACGGAGAAGGGCTTGGGAGAGATTCATTGCTACACGCCCTCGGCATCGCACGGCGTCATGCCGACAGTGTTGCCGCCGCAATCGTCATCGTGGAAGCGATTGATGAGGCGGCGCAAACGTTCTACGAGAAGTACGGCTTCCGCCCACTGAACAAGCCTGGGCGCCACCTCTACCTGACGTTGAAACAGATTCGGCAGTTGCCATAAAAAGGGCGCGGCTTACGCCGCGCCCCTTTGTTGGTGTCACTGACGACCGGATGGTTTAGTAGTCGTCGTCGTCATGGCCGCCGCCCGCGTTGCCGCCCTTGCTCTTTTCCTTCTTCTCGACGATCAGCGAGTTGGTGGAAAGAATCATGCCGGCGATGGAGGAGGCGTTCTGCAAGGCGGACCGGGTGACTTTGACCGGGTCCACGATTCCCGCCGCGACGAGGTCCACATACTCTTCGGTCAGGGCGTTCAGGCCCTGGCCAGCAGGGAGGGACTTGACCTTCTGCACGACGACGGAGCCTTCCAGACCGGCGTTCTGGGCGATCTGGCGCAGCGGCTCTTCGAGGGCGCGGCGGACGATGTTCACGCCGACCTTCTCGTCGCCTTCGAGCTGGAGGCTGTCCAGGGCGGGGATGATGGAGACCAACGTCGCGCCGCCGCCGGCGATGATGCCTTCCTCGACCGCCGCGCGGGTGGCGGACAGGGCATCCTCGAAGCGGTGCTTCTTCTCTTTCAGCGCAGTCTCAGTGGCCGCGCCGACCTGGATGACGGCGACGCCGCCGGCCAGCTTCGCCAGCCGCTCTTGCAACTTCTCCTTGTCGTAGGAGCTGTCCGTGTTGTCGATCTGGCGGCGGATCTGCTCGATCCGCCCCTTCACGGCGTCCGTCTGGCCGCCGCCCTCAACCACCGTCGTGTCTTCCTTGGTGATGACGACCTTTTTGGCCGAACCCAGGTCGGTCATCTCGACGCCATCGAGCTTGATGCCCAGGTCTTCGGTCAGGAACCGGCCGCCGGTCAGGACGCCGATGTCCTCCATCATGGCCTTGCGGCGGTCGCCGAAGCCAGGGGCCTTGACGGCGACCACGTTCAAGATGCCGCGCAGCTTGTTGACGACCAGAGTGGCGAGCGCCTCGCCGTCCACGTCCTCAGCGATAATCAGCAGGGGCCGGCGGGACTGGGAGATTTTCTCCAGCAGCGGGATCAGGTCCTGCGCGCTCGAAATCTTCTTCTCGTGCAGCAGGATGACGGGGTTCTCCAGGGTCGCTTCCTGGCGCTCGGGGTCGGTGACGAAGTAGGGCGAGATGAAGCCCTTGTCGAACTGTAGGCCTTCGACCACGTCCAGCGTGGTGTCGGTGCCCTTGCTCTCCTCGACGGTGATGACGCCGTCTTTGCCGACTTTGTCCAGGGCCTCGGCGATCATGTCGCCGATTTCAGGATCGTTGCCGGAAATAGACGCGACCTGGGCGATGGAAGCCTTGTCGGTGATCTCGATCTTGCGCGATTTCAGTTCCTCAACCGCCTTCTCGACGGCCAGCTCGATGCCGCGCCGCAGGGCGATGGGGTTGCCGCCCGCCGCGACGTAGCGCAGGCCCTCATTGACGATGGCCTGGGCGAGAACGGTCGCCGTCGTGGTGCCGTCGCCGGCCACATCATTGGTCTTGGAGGCGACCTCGCGGACGAGCTGCGCGCCCATGTTCTCATAGGGGTCGTCCAGCTCAATTTCCTTGGCGACGGTGACGCCGTCCTTGGTGATGGTCGGGCTGCCCCACTTCTTGTCCAGAACGACGTTACGGCCCTTCGGCCCCAGCGTGACCTTGACGGCGTTGGCGACGGCGTTCGCGCCGCGCTCCAGCGCACGCCGGGCTTCTTCATCAAACAGCAATGTCTTGGCTGCCATAATGTGCTAATCTCCTATGCGACTGTAGGGGCGCGACTCATCGCGCCCTGTATGAACGATAAAAAGGGACGGCAGAAGGGCGCAATGAGTCGCGCCCCTACACCATTGGCTACGCACGCACAGCGTAGATCTGGTCTTCGTCCAGGATCATGTATTCCTGGCCTTCCAGCTTCAATTCGGTGCCGCCGTACTTGGAATAGATGACCTTGTCGCCCACGGACACGGTCAGGGTGGAGCGGGAGCCGTCGTCAAGGACGCGGCCTGGACCGACGGCGATGACCTCGCCCTCTTGGGGCTTCTGCTGGGCGGAGTCCGGGATAAAGATGCCGCCGCTGGTTTTAGCCTCGGCCTCGCTGGGCTTGACCAGCACTTTGTCCGCCAGGGGCCGGAAGTTGACTGCCATGTGAAATTGCCTCCTCGTCACATTTCGTAGAGTTGCGATTGAATCTGTTTTTAGCACTCGCAGGTGTTGAGTGCTAAAACTACTCTTATTCTACTCGTTCCCGGCAAAATTGTCAAGGACTTGGAAAAGGAGTTAGCGGGGATGTTTGGGACACAGGGAAGCGGGAATAACGAAGCAACTCTTAGACTGGAGGAACCCAATGATGACACACCAGACGCGACCCAGCGCACTCCTGTTGACCGCCGCCCTCGGCCTGACCCTCTCCGCCGCCCACGCCGGCGGCCTGAAAGACGTCGGCAACGCGGCGGCTTACCCCTTCAAGAAGGGCGCGCACAACGCAGGCAAGACGATCCACACCAGCGCGGGGCAGGCCAGCAAGGGCCTCAACCACGCAGGGCAGGCCGTGCAGTACCCCGTGCAGAAGACGGGCGTGAACGCCAGCAAGACGGCGCACAAATCCGCTCAGGATGTCAAGAAGAAGTAGCCGTACCCTAGACCGGGAACAATAATAATAGGCTCTGTCAATTCTGACGGAGCCTATTATTCGGAGTGGTAGACCGGCATGACGGCTACGAGGATCGCTTCCTCCACCAGCGCGTTAGTGGCCCTTGTACGCAGTTCATCCGCGAAGCGCGACAGCAGCAGGTAGTTCTGTGTGAACGAATACGGCGTGTCCGTATAAATTAGGTTGACTCGATCTTGAGTCGGCTGCCCTGACTGGGCTAAGTAGTTCCCACTCAGCCCACGCTGTACCGTACAGCCGCCGAAGTTGTAGGTAAACTCTGCCTCCAGGGTTTCCAGGAGGTTGTGATAGGCGGCGAGTGGGAGATCCGGCACATACACCTCAACCCTTGCTTTTTCGGATAGAGGCAATGAACTGTTCCCTCCTTTTCTCGTTATTAATAAAATCTTCCGTCCGGCGGATGGACTCTTCAGCCGTCAGTTTCGCGCGCTTCGGACGGCGGATGATCCAATCCGTTTCCAGATGCTCAGTTTCCGGCAGTTCTGTTTCTGTCGAAGCGTCCGTGTTTTTCGGCTCGGTTTCCATTGGGTTGCTCCTCTCCACTGTTGCCACCATTCTACCACATTCACCGCCGTCAGGACTGCGGCGGGTCGGGTACAATGGACTCCATGAGCGAGCGTCTGGACATTGTTCTGTTCGGGATTGACCCGACGGAAAGAATCGTGGCGGTGGAGACGGCGGACCGGGAGGCGACGCTGTTTGTCCGCGCGGGCGAGGAGACGGTGACGAGGAGCGTCCCGTTCGTCCCGTGGCTGGTGACAGACAAGGAGCGGCATTTTCCCGGCGCGGAAACGACGGAACTGGACGGGGAGGGCTACAACTGGCTCCTCCAGTTCCCGCAGGGATGGCGGGCGTATCAGGACGCCAAGCGGACGCTGCGGGACGAGCACGCCGGAGTCTGCCAGTACGGCAGCGCCATCAAGCAGTTCCTGGTGGCGTCCGGGCAGACGCTGTTCAAGGGTATGGCCTTCGACGACCTGTGGCGGCTGCAAGTGGACATCGAGACGACGACGCTGGACCCGAACCTGCCCGCTGCCTGCATTTTCATGGTCAGCGTGTCCGACAACCAGGGCTTTTCCGATGTGCTGATCGGCGAGGAGCCGGAGATGCTGCGGCGCCTGCTCTCCATCATCGAGACGCGCGACCCGGACGTGATCGAGGGACACAACTTCTACTCGTTCGACCTGCCGTATCTGATCGCCCGGTGCGCTGCCCACGACATCAGCCCAACCTTTGGGCGCCGGAACGCGCCGGCCGTCCTGGGCGCCCCGCGCAACTGCGCCATCGGGACCAACGCGCGGCAGTTCACGCCGGTTTATCTTTATGGGCGGCACATCCTGGACACCCTGCTGCAAGTGCAGCGGTTCGACTGGTCACGGGGGCAGGTGTCCTCGTATGGCCTGAAGGAGTGCGCGCAGACCTACGGCATCGCGCCGCCGGACCGCGTGTACCTGGACCGCAGCGAGATCGTGGCGATCTTCCAGAGCGACCCCGAGAAGGTCAAGACCTACGCCGCGCAGGACGTCCAGGAGACGGCGGCCCTGGCCGCGCTGGTCGCCCCGACCGAGTTCTACCAGACCCAGATGATCCCCGACTCGTACCAGAACGTCGCCGTGACCGGCAACGGGGAGAAGATCAACGCGATCCTGCTGCGCGAGTATCTACGGCAGGGCCGGGCCGTCGCCAAGCAGAAGGCCCCCCAGCCCTACCCCGGCGGCTACACCGAGGTGCGCGTTACCGGCGTGGTCAAGCCCATCGTCAAGGCGGACGTCGAGAGCCTGTACCCGAGCCTGATGCTGACCCAGAAGATCGGCCCGGCCTCGGACACCTTGCAGATCTTCCTGCCCCTGCTGTCTGATTTAACGCAGCGGCGCTTGGAGGCCAAAGGGCAGCTTAAAAAGACGCCGAAGGACACGCGCGAGCACGCCTATTGGGACGGCCTGCAAAACTCGTTCAAGTCGCTCATCAACTCGTTCTACGGCTACATCGGCGGCCCCTTCTACTTCAACGATTACCTCGCCGCCCGACAAGTGACGGAAGCGGGCCAGGCCATCGTCAAGCAGATCGCAGCGGAACTGGAAACGCAGGGCGCGCGAGTGATCGAGATTGACACGGACGGCGTCTACTTCCAGCCGCCCGCCGATGTCAAGACCGAGGCGGATGAATTGGCCTATGTCGAGAAGATCGGGGCCTCGCTGCCGCCCGGCATCCGTCTGGCCCATGACGGCTCCTATGCCGCCATGCTGTCGCTGAAGATGAAAAACTACGTCCTCGTTGAGCCGAACGGCCACAAGATATTCAAAGGCTCCTCCCTGCGTTCGCGCGCCGACGAGCGCTACGGCCGCCACTTCCTGACCGACGCCGTGAACCTGCTGCTGGACGAGCAGCCGGACAAGCTTTCGCACCTGTATACGGAAATGATAGACAAGATCGAGGCGGGTAAAATGCCCATTGAGCAGCTCGCCAAGCGCGAGCGCGTCACCGACAAGCTGCTCTCGTCCGACCTGCGAAAGCGCGCCGCCGACGCGATTAAAGGCGCGGGCATCAGCCAGGGCGAGTTCGTCGCCCTGTACCAGAAGCGGGACAAATCGCTCGGTCTGGTGCAGGACTACGCGCACGACGAGGACACGGACTACTACGCCCAGAAGCTCTACAAGTTCGCTGGGCGTCTCCGGGAAGCTGTCGGCGAGGACCACTTCGACGCGCTGTTCCCCAAGCCCGTCCCCGTCGCCAAGCGCCCCGACCCGTCGCAGATGACGATGGATCTATTTGGGTGAACTTCCTCGCCCACCACGTCCTGGCGACTCGCGTCTTGGCGCCCGCTGACCCCCTACCGCCCTACGTCGTCGGCAGCGCCCTCCCCGACCTGCTCCCGCTGGCGGCGGGCCGTGTTCGCCTGCGACCGGCCCTGGTCGAACGTCAGCCCGCGCCGACTGCCGAGGAGGCGGCCCTGCGCGCGGGCGTTTTGGTGCATCTGGCGACGGACGCCGCGTTCCACAAGACGCCGGCATTTGCCGGGGCGCAGGCCGAGGTGGGCCGGCTGCTGGATCAGGCCGCCTTTCAGGGCATTCGCGTCCGGCGCTTTTTTCTCGCCCACATCCTCGTCGAACTCGCGCTGGATGCCGTTATTCTACGAAGCGACCCGACCGTGGCCGATGACTTCTACACATCCTTCGCCGCTGCGGATCGCGCCCATGTCACGCGCTGGACTGAAACGGTCGTCGGTCAGCCGCTGCCGGACCTGCCCGCCGTGCTGACGCGCTTCGCCCGGTCGCGTTATTTGTACAGTTACGGGGAAGATGAGGACGTAGCGACGGGGCTGTCGCGGCTTTGCGCGCGGGCGCGGCAGGATACGTTTCAAGGGGAGAACTACGCGCGCTTGGTGGCGGTGGTGGGGCGGACGGTCGCCGCCGTGGCAAGGCAGGCGGAGGCGCTGCTGGGGGAAACAGGAGCGGTCCTAAGCGTGTCAGGCCAATAAAAACAGAGAGTCTCGCTTATTTTTCGCGATCTCCTTCCACGCAGGCAGGAAACGACAGGGGCGACGGCGAAAGCGGGCGGTATTATGGCAACCGAGAGAAAGTTTCGCATCCACTATCCAATCGAGCAGATCGGCGCCCCAATCCTGACGCATCTGGTGACGGATTTCGACCTGTCCCCGAACGTCCTGCGCGCCGATGTGAACGCCCGCGACGGCGGCTGGCTCGTCCTGGGGCTGACGGGGGACGACACGCGCCTTCAGTCCGCGCTGGACTGGCTGCGCGGACAAGGGCTGGAGGTTTCGGAGGAGGTGTAGCCTTGCCGCGATACACTTTTTTGGAAACTGACTTGCGCTGTCACAACTGTGGACATCAGGTGAGTGACTTACTTTGGTTCGGCTGGGGCTATTCCAATGCACAGCAACCAGTCGCAGGTGACAAGGCGGAGCCTTCCAACACCTATCGCATCGGGGATGCAATCCGCTGGAAGGCTTGTTCTGACGGCACCATCCCGGCATGGACTGGCTTCAACAACACATACGATGGTTACAATATAGGCGATCCACAAGTCCTAGACGTTATAGCACTTGATCTATTTTTAGGACAGCAGGACTCGTTGGGGAACCCAGTCAACTGTAACAACTGCCATCACTTGATTGGGGGAGGCGCAATAGAAATTCGTGCCGGGGTCATTCGCCGAGCCTGGGTCTTTGCTCCTGGCGAGTTAGACATTAGCGTGGAATACTACACTTTCCGGGCTGATGGGACTTTACAGCCAAGATATGACTGGACAGATACGCACCCGCTCTACAATCAGTTAAATCCAGAGCCGCTGTGGAGAAGGGTGGCGCGCGACCGTTAAGCATCAGGGAGTTATCTCAACGAAGAAGGAACAAAACATGGCAGACACAATTCGGTTCGGAGTGATTGGAACGGGCGGCATGGCCCAGGGACACATCGAGAGGCTGCTGAAGATGCCGGAGGTCGAGGTGGCCGGGTTCGCGGACATCAGCGAGAAGAGCCTGGCGCGGACACGCGAAAAGCACGGTGAGGCCGTCGCCAATGTTCCGACGTTCTCGGACTACCGGGAGATGCTGAACAAGGCCGATTTGGGCGCCCTCCTCATCGCCACGCCGCACACGCTCCATTATCAGATGGCAGTGGACAGCCTAGACGCGGGGGCGCATGTGCTCCTGGAAAAGCCGATGGTCAACACGGTCTCAGACGCCCACGCGCTGCTGAAAAAGATCGAGGAAACCGGCAAAGTGGTCGGTCTGGCCTACCAGCGCCACGGCCTGCCGCACTTCCGGTACATCAAGGAGAAGATCGCGTCCGGCGAGTTCGGCAACGTCCAGTTCGTCAACGCCTTGCAGCAGCAGGGATGGGCGAAGGGGACCGTCGGGTCGTGGCGGCAGGACCCCGCCCTGTCCGGCGGCGGCCAGATCAACGACAGCGGCTCGCACCTGCTGGACATCGTCCTGTGGACGACCGGCCTGGCCCCCGAAAAAGTGGCGGCGTTCATGGACAACCGGGGAACGCCCGTGGACATCAACAGCGCCCTCTCGATCAAGTTCACCAGCGGCGCGCAGGGCAACATCTCGGTCGTGGGCGACGCGGCGGGCTGGTACGAGGACATCACGATCTGGTGCGACAAAGGCTCGTTCTATGTCCGCAACGACGGCAGTTTCCGCGTCCAGGGGACAGACGGCAAGACGTTCTCGCCGGAGGCGTCGGACATGCCCGCGGGGTCGGACGTGGACACGAACTTCGTCCAGACCATCCTGGGGAACCAGGAGATCGCCGCCGCGCCGATCAACGGCCTGCGGACGATTGAGCTGACCGAGGCGGCCTGGGAATCGGCCAAAGCGGGCGGGCAGCTCACGCCGGTGAAGTGGTCGTAGGATCGCCCGTGCTGCCATTTGGGGGTAGGGGCGTGGTTCACCACGTCCTGCTCTCGGAGGGCGCGAGGGCGCAGAAGGGCGCGATGAATCGCGCCCCTACATAGGCTGTCTTCAGTGCCGGAGGCACTTTCACTGGGAGTAGCCCGGCCCTTCAGGGCCGGGCTTTTAGCCGCTCGGCGACATGCGTGACGATTTCGACCGCGCGGCGGCGGGACTCAAGGATGATGTTGGCGCGGGATAGGGACCCGGCGAAGTACAGGCCAGGCACGGCGGATTCGGACGTCTGCTCGTCATACACGGGCAGGCCGTCGGGGGCCAGCGGTACGCCCAGGTGGGCGAACAGCGTCCGGTCCGCCGTGTGGCCGATCTGGGCGAAGACGAAGTCGTTGGGCAGCGTCCAGCGGTCGGCCTCCGCGCTCGGCGTCGCCTCGTCGTAGGCGACATGGGCCAGTTCTACCGTTGTCGGCGTGATGCGCGTGACGCGAACGTCCGTCAGCAACGTCAGACGCTTTTCGTCCGCCATGATCTTCAAGTCCCGCACGATGAACGGGCGCAGGTGGCTCTGGAAATCGGCGGGCGCGCGGCGCATGGCGACCGTGACGCGCGCCCCCGCCTCGGACAGCGTCATCGCCCCCGTCGCCGCCGAGTTGCCGCCGCCCACCACCAGCACGTCGCGCCCGAAAAACGGCGTCGGGTCGTCCAGCCGCGTAAACACCTTCCCTAGATCGGCCCCCGGCACGTCCATCGGGCGCGGGTTGGGGAACGTCCCCGTGCAGACCAGCAGGAACCGCGCCCGGCGCTCGACGACCTCCCCTTCCCCTGCCCGGCGGCGCACCGAGCGCACCTGAAAGTGACCCTCCGGCGGGGGTGGGCCAAGACGCTGGATGTCTGTTACTTCCTCCCAGGTCGCCAGCGGCAGGTTCCGGGACGAGGCCACCGAGCGGTAGTAGGCCAGCGCGTCTTCCCGCGTCGGCTTATGCCCGCCGGCGACGGGAAACGGGACGCCGCCGATGGCAAGCTCATCGGCGGGCGAGAAGTACCGGATCTGCTGCGGGTGCTCCACCAGCGACTGGACCGGGCCGTGACGCTCCACCACGACCTGCGACAGTCCGGCCGCTTGGGCGGCGCAGGAGGCGGCCAGACCGGCGGGTCCCGCCCCGACGATCAGCAGGTCTAAAACGTTATCTTCGCCCATATCTTTCATGCCGTCATTGTACCTGTTACATCCACTGGGTTTCCAGGTACAATGACGGCATGTTGTTTCGGAAAAGAACCCGTTGGCGGCGCGTCCCCCGCCTTCTTTCCTCACTTCTTGCCGCTTTCCTCTTCGCTGTCCCCGGTCTCTGTCACGCCCAAACGGAGGTGACGACGCCGACCTCCACGGCCACCGGCATTGGGCTGGGCACTGTCACCGAGTACACCCTCCCGAACGGTCTGCAAGTGCTGGTCGCGCCCTCCGGTGCCGCCAACCTGGTCACGATGGACGTCTGGGTCGGGGCCGGGACGCGGCGCGAGACGGCGGAAAACAACGGCGTCGCGCACTTCATGGAGCACCTGATCTTCAAGGGGACGCCGACACGCAAGCCAGGGGACATTGACGCCGCGATTGAAGACTTGGGCGGGACGCTGAATGCGGCGACGAGCTACGACTGGGCGCACTTTTACGGCACGGTCGGCTCCGCCGATGCGCCCGCCGCGCTGGCCGTGCTGGGCGACGCCCTGATGAACTCCGAGATGCGCCAGGCGGACATGGACGCCGAGAAGCCGGTCATCCTCAGCGAGATGGCGCGCGAGGCCGGCAGCGCAACGACGCGAGTCAGCCGCACTTTTAATGCGCTCTGCTTCCCAACGCACCCTTACGGGCGGCCGCTTTTGGGAACCGCCTCCAACATTTCCGACATGCCGCGTAAGACGGTCGTGGACTTTTACCACACCTACTACGCGCCGGGCAACGCCACGCTGATCCTGGCGGGCCGGATCACGCCCGAAGAGGGCCTGGCATTCGCCAAAAAGACCTTTGGCGCCTGGCCCGCCCGCGCAGTTCCCGACGACAAGACTCTGCCGGAGCCTCCGCAGACCAACATCCACATCCGCAACCTGAACGCCCCTGTGCGGCGCGGCTTTTTGCAGATCGGCTTCCGCGCCCCGTCCGTGCGCGACAAGCCCGATGTCTGGGTAATGGACGTCCTGATGACCCTGCTCGGCCAGGGCGGCAACAACCGGCTGGAACAGGATTTGGAGCGCAAAAAGAAGTTGGTCACGGCCATCAACACGAGCTACCTGACCCAGCGCGATCCGGGCACGATGAGCGTCACGGCGGAGTTCGACCCCGGCGACTACGACACCGTGAGCAAGGCCATCCTCGCGGAGATGGGGTCTCTGCGCGACACACCCGTCTCGCCCGAAGAGTTGAACGCCGCCAAGCACACGCTGCTGGCCTCGTACCTGTTCGACACCCAGACCAATTCGGGCCGGGCGGACGCGCTGGGCTTTTACAGCCGCATTGACTCGTATAAGTACGACACCGAGTATGTCGGCAACTTCGAGGCGGTCACGCCGGCCCTCGTCCAGAGCGTCGCGCGCAAGTATCTGACCCCAGACGCTTACACCCTGGTCACGCTGCTGCCCGTTCCTGACCCTGTGACCGCCTCGCGGCGGTAGCGAACGTCAGACGTCAAAAGCAACCGGCACTTCCAGTGCCGGGAACGGTCTCTGAAGGAGCCTATTTCGTGCTGAAACGCCTATTCCTCGCCATCATCCTCGCCGCTTTCGCCGCGCTCTGCACTCCCATTGCCCGCGCCGCCGACGAAAGCGCGCCCGTCAAAACGACGCTCCCCAATGGGCTGCGAATCATCTGCAAGCCCGAAACGGACACGCCCCTGGTCGCCATTGACGTGTTCGTCCGCGCAGGCGCCCCGCAGGAAACGACCGCCAACGCCGGCATCGGCAGCTTCGTCGCGCACACGCTGTTTGCCTCGACGCCGAGCAGTACGCCGGAGATCATGACGCGCGAGATCAACGCGCTGGGCGGCAACGTTTCGGCAGCCTGGCACCCGGATTGGACGCAGATCGCCGCGCTCACTGTCAAGGACAAGTTCCCGGATGCGATCTTTCTGCTGGCGAACAGCTTGAAGAACGCGGACTTCGACGCCGCCACGGTCGAGGATGTCCGGCAGCAGATCCTGTCGGAACTGGACAGCCGCGACGCCGACCTGTTCCAGACCGCCTATGGGAACCTGCAAAAGACGCTCTACGCCGGCACGTCCTACGGCCGCCCGGAAGGCGGCACGGCGGGCACGGTCCGCCGCCTGACGCGCGCCGATCTGGTCCGCTACTACGCCCGCTACTACGTCCCGCAGAACCTCGTCTTTGTTGTTGTCGGCAACGTCACCGCCCAAGCGGCGCAGCAGCAGATCAGCGATGCCCTGGACGACTTCCCGCGCGCGGGCCGCGCCGCCCCCGGCTTTTCCGACCCGCTGCCGCCGCTCACCCAAGACCTACCGCCCGTGCGGGTCTACCAGCCCGATCTAGACCAGGAGATCGTCATGGCCGGATACCGCGCCGCCCCCACCTCCGGCCCCGATTATCCGGCGCTGCTGGTCGCCAACGCCCTGCTCGGCGGCATGAAGTCCGGGCGGCTGTTCACCCAGCTCCGCGAAAAGCAGGGGCTGGCATATGACCTCGGCTCCGTCTACAACCCGCGTCTGGCGGCGGGCGATCTGGCGGGCTACGTCTTCGGCGCCCCGACCAAGACGGACCCGGCTACCAAGAAAGACATCCCCACGGTCGGCCCGATCAAAGAGAGTCTCCTGGCACAGTTCGCCAGCCTCCAAACCACGCCCCCGACGCCCGCCGACCTAGCCCGCGCCCAGCACTTCCTGATCGGCTCCTACGCCCTCCGCCACGAGCGCATCGAAGACCGCGCCGCCCTCCTCGGCACGGCGGAATTGTCCGCGCCCGACGGCTACAAGCTGGACACCGATTATGCCAAATACATCAACGCCGTCACCGCCGCCGATGTGCAGCGCGTCGCCGCCAAATACTTCGTCCACCCCGTCATCTCCACCGTCGAGCCGGCCGCCAAGAGCGGCAGCAGTGCAAAGACGGGGGGCGGCTAAGTCAATTGGCAGACGTGCAGATTAATCTCGTCGTCATCCGCGCCGCCGACCTGGAGCGCTCGGCTCAATTTTATCGTCTGCTCGGCCTGCACTTCACCAAGCACAGGCACGGAAAAGGACCGGAGCATTACGCTTCCGAGGATGGCTTGGTCATCTTCGAGATTTACCCCCGCCAAAACGAGGCCGAAATTTCTTCGGGGCTGCGGATTGGCTTTCAAGTGTCTTCCGTGGATGAAGCCGTCACGGCTTTACAGGAAGCAGGAGCCACTATCGTCTCCCCGGCCAAAGAATCGCCCTGGGGCAGACGCGCCGTTGTGGATGACCCGGATGGGTATCGTGTGGAACTCACGCAGCCTATATCGGGAGGGACAACCTCGTAACAACAGACATGGCTCTCTGCGAATACTGTCGGCAGGAAATGAACGATCATTCTTCCTGCCTTTGGAACACAGTCGTTATCAAGCGTCAGCCCTATCCCCGGTTACGTTACTTACGGAGAGGAAACGCGCTATGGCAGCCGTCAGCCGGACTACTGGCAGGCTTACGGCGCCTCCTGCCCGGAGTGTGCCGTTTCTGTCGGCGGCCTGCATCATTTCGGCTGTGATTGGGAGCAGTGCCCGCGCTGCGGCGGCCAGCAGATCGGCTGCAACTGCGGCAGAAAACATTATGAACAACGCGAGTGATGAGATCGTGACCCGCAGAGCCGAGCCGCAGGACGGCCCGGCTCTTTTTCTTTTGGCCCGCGCCTTCGCCACCTCGTTTGTCGTGGAGCAGGCGGCGTTTGAGCGGACGCTCGCGGAACTGCTGACGCATCCCGAAGCGTTTCTGGCCGTGGCGGAGGTGGACGGGGAGGTCGCAGGCTACGTCCTCGGCTTCGACCACCTGACGTTTTTCGCCAATGGCCGCGTGGCCTGGGTGGAGGAGATCACCGTCGGCGAACCGTACCGGCGGCAGGGCATCGGGAGGCGGCTGATGGAAGCGTTTGAGGCGTGGGCAACGGGGCGGGAGTCAAAGATGATCGCGCTGGCAACACGGCGGGCGGCGGACTTCTACGGGGCGCTGGGGTACGAGGAGGCGGCGGCGTATTTCCGCAAGCGGCTGTGACTCAGGCAGTCCTGCTTCAAACAAGCCTCGCGGCAGACCGGACTGCCGGATGATGGAAGACAGCGCGCCTATTGCAAGCTCCCGGTGCAGTGGGACGGGAACTGTGATCGTTGTGTCACTGGTATGCTTCTGGTAGATGTCATGGTCCCCTTTGCCATGCCGGGCGAAGGAAAAACCGTGTTTGTCAGGAAAAGATCAGAACGGGGGTGGGAGCGGAAGGGCAGCCGGCGCTCGATTTCGGAAGGCGAAGCGGCCTCGAAAAACGCCTCAATTGCATCCGTCACATTTGCTTTCGCTTGCTCGACCGTATCACCCTGACTGGCAATGTCAAGTTCCAGACAAAGGGCGACATACACATCTTCGCCCGAACTTAGCGCCTCGCGCCGGATTTGAATGGTAAAGTCCGCGTGTTCCATAGGCTCATTGTTGCACAGCAACAATAAATTGTCAAGAAGATGGAGAAACACCCGGCGTCTCCGAGGATGGGTTCCGTCTTCCTATGGATGAATAGGCCCCCGGCGCATGCCGGGGCCTTTGCCTGACAGGACGCTACTTTTTGCTCAGGTCACTCAGCGCGTTGAACTCCTCATCCGTCAGTTGCAGCGACGAGGCGGCGACGTTTTCTTCCAGGTGCGCCACGGACGATGTGCCGGGGATGGGCAGCATCACGGGTGAGCGCTTGAGCAGCCAGGCCAGCGCAAGCTGCGCGATGGTGGCGTCGTGCTTCTTCGCCGCCTCGTCCAAGACCCCGCCGGGGCGGGCGAGGTCGCCGGCAGCGACCGGGAACCAGGGGATGAAGCCGATGTTCTTCTCGGTACAGTGGTCCAGCAGCGCTTCCGCCTTGCGGTCGGTCAGGTTGTACAAATTCTGCACCGAGACAATGTCCACAATGGTCTGCGCGTGCTCCAACTCCTCGACCGAAACTTCCGACAGGCCGATGTGCCGGATTTTGCCCTGCGTCTGCAAATCCTTCAGCGCTCCCAGCGTTTCTTCGGCGGGCACTTTCGGGTCTATGCGATGGAGCTGGTACAGGTCAATCGTGTCCGTCTTCAGCCGCCGCAGGCTCATCTCAACGCACTGGCGCAGGTATTCGGGCCGCCCGACCGGCAGCCACTGGTCCGGCCCCTGCCGCGTCAGGCCGCCTTTGGTCGCGATGACCAGACCATCCGGGTAGGGGGCCAGCGCGTCGGCGATGATGTTTTCCGAGACTTCCGGACCATACGAGTCCGCCGTGTCAATGAAGTTGACGCCCAGTTCGACCGCCCGCTTGAGGACGCGCCGGGCCTCGGCAGGGTCCTTCGGCTCATCCCAGATGCCCGGCCCGGTGATACGCATCGCGCCGAAGCCCATGCGGTTGACGCTCAGATCGCCGCCTAAAGTAAACGTGCCGGAAGCGGCAGCGTCGGGTGTCAAATTCGCCATGATGAAATACTCCTTGTCCAGACCTGAGTATTCCCGCGCCGACGCAGGGGCAAACCGCCCGCCGCCCTGTGAGACTCCGTTCCCGCAAGATCAACGTTCAATCAGCGAGACAAGTCGGTCAAGGACTTCGTCCACGACAGCCGCCGGCATTTGGCACACAAACTCAGCATTTCGTCCGCGCCAATCGGCACTCTTCGCCGCGTCCGCTAAGACGACGCCTGTGACTTGCAGACCCACAGGGACTTTGACTTCATAAGGGTAGCCTTTCTCCTGATTCGTGATGGGATAGGCGATGAAGAGGCCGACACGACGGTTGTACTCGCTGGAAGACATGACCAGCACTGGTCTTCTTCCACCCTGCTCACGACCAACCTGCGGCGTGAAAGTGAGTCTGATGACATCGCCTCGCTGCGGAATATAAGCCACGGACACCCCCTCACCAGACTTCCTTGCCAATCTGAGGCCCCCAGTCAGTCTCACCATGAATGTTATCGTCCGTGACACCAGCCAGTAGCTCCTCAGTCGTATACTTGGAACGTCGGAGGGAAGCGATAACAATTTTGCCGTCAACAAGCGTTAAATCCACTGTCGAGCCGGCCTTGACTTGAGAGCCGTGGATGAGTTCGTCAGGAATTAAAAGGGCAACGCCCTTTTCTGTCTTCTCCAATTGTACTTGCATGATGCTGTTCCTCTCCGTCTATTATACACCCGCATCGTCGTCTCTCGATTTGGCGAGGGTGCTTGATCTTCGTATCTTTCAATCCCACCAGGCGGCATACACCCGATAGCCCGGCAACAGATCAGGAGCAAGGGAAGGCTTGTCGCCGAAGTAGCCTTCACGGATTTCGTCAGGAAAAAGGGCTGCTACCCAAGCCTCTACGTCTTGCAGGTGAGCCTTAGTGAGAACGTAAACGACTTCCGAGAAAGGCCAAAATCTGCCGTCCGCCTCATCGAGATCGTCAATCTCCACAAGAACATCCTGAACGTCGGTCCGCTCCTGCACAGCCCGTAGCACCTTGTAAAAGCCCTGTGGGCCGGGGTGCGGCGCAGTCGGCACTGGACGCACGGGTTGAGGGCGCAATATCCGCCTCAGCCACCCCTGATCATCAGGAGGGGGATTATCGTGCGGCATATCGAGGTTACAGCCGATGGAGCCATAATCTTCGTTGCCCACAAAGAACTCCTCCAAGCTAACCACGGGTCTTGTCGGCCCGTCCACGGACTCTTTCTGACGCTTGATCCGGGTGATGAGTTGATCCCGTCGTGTCATAGCTTGGACCCTGCCTCAGACCTTGATCTTGCTGTTTACGAAACAGCTACTCTGCCACTGAGCCATGTCAGCAGGCTCAGACGCCCGCATCGTCGTCTTCCGGCTCGGCGAAGGGCTTGTAGGCGCGGTAGATGGTCTTCCACAGGACGTAGCCCATAACCATGTTCTCATCCAGGGCGGGGTTGCCCGACCCCGCGCCCCGGTCGCCGCCGAAGCGGGTAGCCCAAAAGGCGCCCGTGCCGTGCCGACCGTCGTCCACGCGCGTCCGCAGAACGCTCTGGATGAAGTGCTCGGAGGCGTCTTTATTTTGGCTGTCTATGCAGGCGACGATGCCGATTTTGGCGTTGATGATGGCGATGGCCTCGGTGATGTTCTTTATTTTCGTCAGCACACCGACTGGGCCGAAGATTTCGGTCGTGTAAAGGACGTTTTCGAGGCCGACGTTCTCAATCAGGGTGAAGGGAACGTAGTAGCCTTCGCTGGCTAGAGTTTCGGGGACAGCGACCTGGTGACGGATTGTTGCCCCCTGCCCCACGGACTGCTCGATCAGGCCCAGGACGCGGGACTGCTGCTCCTCGGAAACGAGAGGCGGGAGCGAGTAGCGGCCCGGCGTGGCGTCGGCCTCGGCGAGTTCGGGGGAGGAACCGTCGCCGGTGACGATGCCTCTGGTTTCTTCGAGAACGGCGGCGAGGAAGGCGTCGTAAACCGAACGGTCGCACAAGACCTCTTGGATGGACGTGCAGCGCTGGCCGCCGGTGATGGTCTTGCCGTAAACAAAGTTTCGGGCGGCGCGGGCGATGTCGGCGTCCTTATGGACATAGAAAATGTTGATGCCGCCGACCTCCTTCATCACGCGCTTGCCCAGCCCGCTGGCCGTGGCGTCCACGGCGTCGCCGACGGCCTTAGAACCCGTGAACGAGAGGCACTTGACGACCGGGTGCGTCGCGACCGCCTGCCCCGGCCCGACATCGCCGCTGACCAGGTTGAACGTGCCGGGCGGGACCGAGACGCCCAGCGTTTCCTGCGCCCAGGTGAACGCCTCATCGAGCGCGGCGGCGATGGCCTGGGACGACTCGGGGATGAGGTGGGATGGCTTCCAAACGACGGTGTTGCCCGTCACGAGCGCCGCAACGACCTGGGCGACGGGGATGGCGACGGGGAAGTTGAACGGGGTGATGACGGCGGCGACGCCGCGCGGCTCCAGGCGGCTTTCCATGACCACGCCGTCGGTGTTCTTCTGATAGGTCTCGCCCTTGAGTGACAGGCCCTGCGGGGCGACACATTCAACCACGCCGATGGCTTCGTCCAGGTCCAGCGTGCAGTCGAACAGCGTTTTGCCCATTTCCCGGCTCATGGTCTGACGGAAGTCCGCGTAACGCGCGTACAAGATTTGGGCCAGGTGCAGGAAAATTTTGGTTTTGACGTTGCCGCTGACCGCGCGCCAGGCGGGGAAGGCCGCCTCGGCGGCGCGCATCGCCTCGTCCACCTCGGTGTCTGTGGTCTCGGCGACATACCCCAAAACCTGGGCCTTGTGCGCCGGGTTGAGGTTCGCTAGCAGCGACTCGGAGGTCGAATCGCGCCAGGCACCGTTGACGTAAATCTGATAAGTACGGCTGTTGAACTTCGGGGCGAACATAGACTTCTCCTAGCGAATGGATAAACACGCCAGGGCGACGATCTCAGCGATCTCGCCCAGGGCGGCGCACAGGGGCCGGTTCAAGCCGCCGAGCCGGTGGTTGACGCCCGCCGCTGCCGGGGCGGCAACGAGCACGACGGCGAGCAGGGTCAGCAGGCCGCGCGAGGGGAGCACGGCCCCGCAGATGATGGCGACGGCGGTGGCAGCCAGGAACTCGCCCGGCCCGGCCTGGTCCGGCGCCCCTCCCCCCGCCTCAGCCCCCGCGACCGGGAAGGCGCTACAAGAGAAGGCCACGGCCCAGCCGCCCAGAACGCCCATGAGAACGAGGGCCGGCCAGGCGATGGAGGCGGGAAGGGCCGCCAGGAACGCCAGGCGCAGGGCGAGAAAGGCACCCCCCGCGACCAATCCCGTCGTTCCACGGCGTGGGTCGCGCATGATGGCGAAGGCGCGCGTCCGGTCGCCGCCCCCGCCGTGGGCGGCCAGCCCGTCGGCGGCGCGGGCGACGCCGCCCAGGCCGCGCCCGCCCGTGAGGAGCAGCCCCCCGGCCAGCGTCAGTGCGGCAGGCACAAGGGGCTGCCCCGTCCACAGCCGACTGCTGAGTGCCCAAACAACCGCCAGCAGCACGCCGAGGAGGGCGCCGACGAGGGGGAACAAAACGACGGCCCGGCGCGCCTCCTTGCGGGTAGTCATCAGGTTGGCCTGAGCCGGCAGCCGCGTCAGCGCCTGGACCGCGAGGGCGAATGAGTTCCACATAAGTGTTAGGGCACGAAGATGGGCAGGGCACACGGGAGCAAGGAGATCTCCACAGGCGTCTCGCCGGACGTGTCCCCATCCATCTGCCCTTGAATCGGCGGGTCCGATTCGAGAACCAGGTGTTTCCCCCGGTAGTAGCGGACGCGCGGGTCGCGCAGGTGCCGCCGGGCGAGAACCGCCATCATCTGCGAGGCAAAGCCGACCCGATCCCCGCGCGCGCGCTCGAAGACGCAGACATCGAGCCAGCCGTCGTCCAGGGCGGCGAACGGGGCCAGCTTGATCTGTCGGTAGGCATACGACGCGGCATTAGCGACCACGACCAGGAACGCTTCCGAGCGGACCTCCTCGCCGTCCAGCCGCAGGCGGATTTGGGTGCTGCGGTAGGTCGCCAGCGCCCCCACCGTCGCGAAGGCATAGGCGGCGGGACCGAGGAACGCCTTCACCGGGCGCAAAACTTCGCGGACCACCTGGGCGTCAAACCCGAAGCCGGCCATGAGAACGAAATGGCGGCTGCCAGCTAGCCCCACGTCAATGCGCCGCGTCCGCCCCGCCCGGAGCAGGGCCAGCGTGGCATCGAGGTCGGCGGCGGGCAGGCCCAGCTCGTGCGCGAGGACGTTCTGCGTCCCCACCGGCACGAGGCCGAGCGGCAGCGCGCCTCCCGGCGTCCCCGCCGCCAGCAGGCCGTTCACGATTTCGTTCACCGTGCCGTCCCCGCCGGCGGCCAGCACGGCGCCATAGCCGCTTGCCGACGCCTCTCGCGCCGCGCGCTCCGCGTCCCCGCGCTTCTGTGTGATTAGCACTCCGCCGAGAACGGGAGCAAGCGCGGTCTGGAGCGCTTCCAGCGCCTCTTGCGGCCGTCCCTGTCCCGCCGCCGGGTTGACAATCAAAAGGGCTTTCATCCGTTTCGTGATTGTAGCACACCAAGTTCCCTTTGACGCACATCGCCGAATTTACCTGGTAAATTGCTCTAAAGAACCTTGAGAGGTGTGCCGATAATGGCCTTGTAAAGCCGGGCTTCCGGCGCGAACCTTTCCCTGGGACCTAAGAAACGAGGCCAATCGAAATGCAGCCCTGCACTCCCTTTTCCCGCAGATATTTTCGCCCGCGCCGTCAAGCGGGGTTCACCCTGGTCGAGATCATGATCGTGGTGCTGATCATTGGGGTGCTGCTGAACATCGCCACGCCCTCCCTCATCAGCGCGCGCGACAAAGGACAGGCGCGTTCCTGCGTCAAGAACTTGAGCAATTTCCAGACCGCCAAAGAGCAGTATGCCATGGACAGCAAAGTCCCGGCGAGCGACGCGACGCCTGTGCCGTGGAGCAAAATTTCTCCGTATATCAAGACGTATGGGACCGTCAACGCGGCCACCGGCCCCGTCTGTCCGACGAAGGGCGACGGCTATAATTATAACAACTTAACGACGCCGCCGACCTGTTCCTACGGCGGCCCTGTCGGCAGCCCTCATGTGGTGATGAATTAACCCCGCATTGGCGTAATTCTCGCCCCTGAACAGGCTTTTCCTATAAAATTCGTTTGTTTCCCTGTCACAACTTCGCCCCCGCCGTTCGGCGGGGGTCTTTTTTTGCCCCAGCCGGTATACTTTCCCCGATGCCGCTGCCACGAACAACCCTTGTCCGTCCTGAGTGGGTCATGGCGCAGGACCCAGCGCGCTGGCTCACAGAGCCGGAGCGAGCGGTTTACAACGCCTGGCCTTTTCCCAAGCGCCGTGCGGAGTGGCTGGCGGGGCGGCTGGCCGCCAAGAGCCTTGTTCGAGACACATTCGGGGCTGGCCCACTGACATTCGCCATTGGACGCGAGGGAAATGCCCCCTGCATCTTAGGCATCCGACTCCCCCCGCTGACGCTATCTCTCTCGCACAGCCACGGGATGGGCGCGGCCACGGTCTCGGACAGCCGGCAGGAGGGAAGCGCGGGAGTTGATGTGCAGCGCATCCGGCCCGTGCATCCGGGCCTGTGCGCGCGCGTCTTCACACCCGGCGAACGAGACCAGATCGCGGATCGCTTCGGTTCAGAGGATGATCCCAGAGGGATGCTGCTGTTCTGGGCGCTGAAAGAGGCGGCGATCAAGGCCCGGCGCGTCGCCTGGGGGCGTCCCCTGCGCGAGATCGAGGCGCGTCTGACGGACGAGGGCCATGCCGCCGTCCAAATGACCGGCGAACCGACCATGACAGCGGCTTACGAGCAAGTGGATGGGTGGTGGCTGGCACGGGTCGTGCGGCCTCCGAGTTAGGCCGGGGGAGCTGCCGGAATGTCGCGCCGCCATAGCAGCATCAGGCCCGAAATCACCAGCATCAGGCCGAACAGGAGGACCGCGTGCCGGTCAGTGAGCGTCGTCACGGCCCAAAACGCCCCCGACAGGCCGCCGAAGACCGCACCGACCGAGAGCCAGGTCGCCGCCTGGGCTTCTACGTCGCCGCGCCGGGCGTGGATGAGCATCCCCGGCAGCGACGCCAGGGCGAGGACGACCAGGGCCGTCCCCTGGGCGGTGTGCGGCGGCATCCCCAGGCCGTAGATGGCCGCCGGCACCATCAGGACGCCGCCCAGCCCGAAGATGCGGCTGACTATTCCCACGACAACTGCGATCAGCGCCGCTTCGGGATAAAACCAGGCGCGGTGTGCAAAATTTGTGTGCCAGGGGACAGAGCCGCCGAACTGCCCCCACCCCTGCGCCAGCATCCCTACCCCTCCTGCAATCACTACTGTCCCCCACAGCCACGGCAAACGGTCCAAGACGGGCAACCGTGCCGCCGCGCGCTGGCCCCAGGCCGCGCCGACCACCTGGCAGACGGCCAGCAGCAGGGCCAGTCCGCCGGAGATGAACCCATGCTGCGCGTAAGACACAAGAGATGCGAGGGCGGCAAAGAACGTCACAGCCAGCCCCACCCCCACCGCCCGCGCCGGGCGCAGACCCAGCAGGGACCGGACGGCGGGGACGGCGAAGACGCTGCCGGCGATGGCGGTCAGCCCGGTCAGCATCCCCAGCGGCAGGCCGAACAGAAACAAGATCAGGTTTTTGAGGTACGATAGGTTAGGACGCGCCATGACACCGATTATACCCGACAGGCCTTGCCACATCATCTCCTACGCCGAGCCGGTTCCTTACCTAACTGCCCTCGCGCAGCAATACACACTTGCCGAGCGGCGCGGGTGCGGCGCGGTCCCGGACACGCTGCTGCTGCTGGAACATCCGCCGACGATCACGCTGGGACGGGCCAGCCGCGAGGCGGACCTGCTGACAGACGAGGGGAGCCTGCGCGCGCGGGGCATCGCGGTCGAGCCGGTGGACCGGGGGGGCGAGGTCAGCTACCACGGACCGGGCCAGCTCGTCGGCTACCCTATTCTGGATTTAAGGGAACACGGGCAGGACCTGCACCGCTACCTGCGCGATCTGGAGGAAGTCCTGATTCAAACGCTGGCCTTCTATGGACTGAAAGGTGAGCGTGTGCCGGGCCGAACCGGTGTCTGGGTCGAGGATCGAAAAATCGCGGCCATCGGCATCAAAGTTTCCCGCTGGGTCTCGCTGCATGGGTGGGCGCTGAACATCACGACCGATCTAGCGCCCTTCCGGCGGGACATCGTTCCGTGCGGCATCCACGACCGCGATGTCGCCTCGCTGGCCGAGCTTCTCGGAGGCCGCTGCCCCTCGCGAACGGAGGTGGAAGCGCATGTCGTTCGCGCCTTCGCCGATCAATTCCACGTTCAGCCTGTGTTTAGGCCGGAAACGGGTATACTCACGCCATGAAGGTTCGGGTGACAATGGAAGTGGCGGGTCGCAAAATAGACGAGGTGTTGACCGGACCGGACGCCGACAATGTTCTGGCTCAGGCGAAGGCGCGCGTGGCGAAGGAGCTGGGCTGGAAGGGCCTGTTCCTCAGCGCCATGACGCCGCTCGGCTTTGCCCAGAAGGCGGTCGAACTTTACAACGGCTCCCACCAGACCCAGTACGGCCAGCCGCAGAGCGCGGACGAGTTCCTTCGGCTCGGGCAAGATCTGGGCTACATCACCCTCCTGGATTAGCAAGTCAGCAAGCGAGTACGCCATGGTAGACTATGATGACCTCCCGCTGTTCCCCCTGCATGTCGTTTTGTTCCCCGACATGCCCCTGCCCCTGCACATCTTCGAACCCCGCTATCGGGAGATGGTGATGCGCTGCCGCGAGGAGAAGTCGCCGTTCGGCGTGATTCTGATCCGCGACGGAGAGGAGGCGGGCGTCCAGGGCGTCCCGCATCTTGTCGGCACCACGGCTCGCATCACTCAGTATGAAGAGATGCCGGATGGGCGCATGAACATCCTGGTCTTCGGCGAGACCCGCTTCCGCGTCACGTATGCCTCGCATGACAAGCCTTATCTTTCCGCAAAAGTCGAGCCGCTGGATGAAGAGACCGGCGACCCCCGCCTGGTTCAGCCTGCCGCCGAGGCCGTCGCCGGCCTGTTCAAGAAGTACCTGCGCGCGCTCTTTGCGATGACCGGCCGTTCTCTGAGCGCCTTGCAGCTTCCTCGGGAGCCGTCTTACCTTTCGTATGCCGTCGCCAGCGTCCTGCAAGTGCCGCTCGCAGAAAAGCAGAGATTGCTGGAGATCGCCGGCACGGCGCGGCGCTTGGAGTACGAGGCGGAGATCCTGCGGACGGAGATCGAGGCGCAGGACTCGCTGCAAGAGGCTTTTGGCGCGCGCCCCGAGGACGAGGGGTTGATCTTGCCCGTAGACACGCAAGCGCTGGGCAAGCTGTCCTCGCTGAACTAACTGGCTGGGAAGAGCTGTCCCAGCATCATGCCCACGCCGTCCGCATCGGCGGGCGGGGCGGTGCGCTGGGCGACGGCCTTTAGTTCAGGCCGTGCGTTCTCCATCGCCACGCCCATCCCAGCCCACTCGACCATCGAAAGGTCGTTGTAGGAATCCCCGAAGGCGACGCACTGCGCGGCCGTCACCCCCAGATGCCGCGCGATCTCCGTCAGCGCGGCGCCCTTGTTGATGTCTGGGTCCATGAACTCCAGGAACTCGTCCTCGGTTTTGGTGATGTAGAGCGACCGCCCGAACTCGGCCTGGAAGTGGACGAGGAGGCGGTTCGTGGTTTCGAGGGTGTCGATCAGCAGCAGCTTGGTGGGCAGACGCCCATCGAACCGCGTCAGGTCCGTGACGTGCGGCACGGTGCCGGTTCGCTGCTGATACAGTCGGCCCCAGTGCGTGTCATTCTGGACGTACAGCGTGTCATGGATGTAGAGATTGAGATGGAAGCCATGCGCGATGCAGAAATGGACGATGGCTTGGGCGGCATCGGCAGGCAGGGGCTGGTGGAACCATGTTTCGCCGCCGTGGGTGCGGATCATCGCGCCGTTGTAGGCGATGATGGGCGAGTCGGGGGGCAGGTCCAATTCTGCGGCGAAGGCGTCAATCGTCTCCCACTGACGCCCGGAGGCGAGGACGATCTTCGCGCCCCGGCTCGCCGCCCGCCGGACGGCGGCGGCGTTGCCCGGACTGATGGCGTGGTCGCTGCCGAGCAGCGTACCGTCGAGGTCAATGGCAGCGAGTTGGTAGGAGTCGCTCAAAACAGAGTCATCTTGGGTTCGGCTTTGGCCGTTTTGGCCTTGTCGCGGGCGGCGATCAGGTCTTGGACGAGAAACTGGCGGGACTGGTCGTAGGCTTCGCCTTCCTGGCGCAGAATGTAGGCCGGGTGCAGGGCCGCCATGGCGTAGCGGACGTATTTGCTCTCGAACCACTGGCCGCGCTCCTGGGTCATCTTGAAGTTTTTGTGGATGATGGCGCTTGCGGCGGGGGCGCCGAGGCAGAGGATGACGAGGGGCTGGACCACGGCGATCTGCTTTTCCAGCCAGAGCGGGACGCAGGTCCCGGATTCGTCGGCGCGCGGCGGTCGGTTCTTGATTCGGCCCATCTCTTCTATCGTGGGCCGGCACTTGACGACGTTGGTCAGGTAGATGTGCTTCCGCAGCATCCCCGCATCGCGCAGGCACTCGTCGAGCAGTGTGCCCGCGCGCCCGACGAAGGGCAGCCCCGTCGCGTCCTCGTTGGCGCCCGGTCCTTCGCCGATCAGCATCAGGGGGCTGTCCGCATTGCCGTCGCCGAAGACCACTTTGGTGCGCGTCTGCGACAGGTCGCAGGCGGGGCACACGCTGGCCTGCTCCGCCATTTCCAGAATGAGGCGCCCCTTGTCCGTCATCCGCGCTCGTCCCCTCTAACCCAAACTTGTTCCAAAGAGGCCCACGCCGCGCGCAGCTTGCGGCAGGTGTTTTCCAGGGCGTCCGGCAGCACCTTAACGTCGGCCAGGACGGGCATAAAATTGGTGTCCCCGTTCCAGCGCGGCACGACATGCAGGTGCAAATGATCCGCGATGCCCGCCCCCGCCGCCGTCCCCAGGTTCATACCCAGATTGTAGCCTTCGGGATGCATAGCCTTCGCCAAGGCCGCCTGCGCCGACTTGGCGAGTGTCAGCAGTTCCAGCGAGGTTTCGGCGTCCAGTTCCGCCAGCGTCGCCGTATGGAGATACGGGACCACCATCAGGTGCCCGTTGTTGTAGGGGAACAGGTTGAGGAGGACGAAGCAGAAGCGGCCCCGGTGGACGATGAGGTTGGCGACATCGTCTGTGGACGCCGCCTTGTCGCAGAAGACGCAGCCGGCGGCATCGGGGGCAGGCTCCTGGGGCTGTTCAACGTAGGCCATGCGCCAGGGCGCGTACAGTCGGTCCATGGAATATCATTTCTGAACTGTGTCATATTTCCGGCGGCGGGTTGCCCAGCAGACGCGGCAATAGCTCTGTAAACCGTTCCACCTTGTCCGGTTCTTTGCGAAGTGGCTGACCTCCATGAACTCCTGGCACCCACAACACCAAGCAGTTCCTGGCGGAGGGTTCCAGGGCTGCTTCCCAACCAGTCGGTCTGGGCGGTTGCAGCCTCGATGGGAGAACGTGATGTTGTCCATATCCCAGAAGAGAGACATGTCACCATGCAGCCACGGAACCTTATGCTCAATGCTGAGTTCTTCGGCACTTTCGATCCGCTGGCTGCATTTGAAACAAAAATCTTCCCCAAGGCGCTGGGCCATGTGGAAGACTAGCGTTTTCCTCAACTTGTGCATCGCAGTGCCATAAGGCATCCCAAGATGTACCGTCTTGACATGATTGCTGTCGTAAGCCATGCCAGCCCCCTCCGTGGAAAATAATGTGTAACTAGCCCCGACGAGAATCGAACTCGTGCCTTCGCCGTGAGAGGGCGACGTCCTAACCGCTGAACGACGGGGCCATTTCCGAAACGCAACAGGCTATCCTTTTGCGTCACGGCAGGTATAATACCCAAACCGAGGCAGAAAGTCAAGCCCTGCCAGTAAGGGAACGCGAAAATTGGCGAAGCGGAAGCGATACGAAGACGTGATGCTGCTGGCATCCGGCGAGGAAGTGCCGGGGCATCACACGCAGTATATGATCGAGCATATGGTGGGTCTGGGCGCTTACGGGGCTGTCTATTCCGCCCGTGATCCCGAAACGCCGGGCCGGCACATCGCTCTCAAGGAGTTCTTCCCCGCGCAAACGCCCCGCGATCAGGCCCCCTTGCAGGCGCTTTTTGACCGCGAGCGCACCGTCGGGATGCAGGCCAGCCCCCACCCGCTGATGCCGACGTTCTACGAGGCGTTCCAGACCGACGGCCACTTCTACATCGCCCAGGAGTTCATCGGCGGCAAGACGCTCGACGACATCATCGCCCGCCGGCACCCACTGACCCGCGCCTGGGTGTTGAAGTGGTCGGTCAGCCTGTGCGACGCGCTGGCCTTCCTGCACTCGCGCCAGATCGTCCACCACGACCTCAAGCCCGCCAACATCCGCATCACGCCGCAGGGACACCTGTGCCTGCTGGACTTTGGCGCGGCGCAGTATTTCGGGGCGGGCCACGAGCACGACGCGCCCTCCGAATTGTACGGGACGGAAGGCTACCTGCCGCCCGAACTGGAGGCCGACGGTCAGTGGATTGCGGATGTCCGCACCGACATCTTCGCCCTGGGCTGCATCCTTTACGAGATGATTGCCGGGGCCGCCCCGGACCAGGCGCAGATCAACGAGCGCTCCATGTATGTCACGAACTCCCTGATTCAGCAGCCGAACGCCGACCTGGGGCTGGTGAAGATAATCAACAAGGCGATCTCTTACAACACGGAGTACAGGTATGCGACGGCGCGCGATTTTCTGGAGGAAATGCGCCAGGTCGCCCCGCCGGTCCTGCTGGTGACCAAAAAGAACCTCCGCTTCGGCGAGATCGTCGGCAGCCAGCCTGCCCCGACCTTGATGGTGACGCTGTACAACGCGGGCGGCGGCGAGATCAAGGGGAACATCATCCCACGCGCCCCCTGGATCGTCGTCCCGGCCCTGCGCTTCACCGGCAACCTGCGCGAGATTCCGGTGGGAATTGACACCGCCAAAACAGGGGAGCGGGGCAAGCTGGTGACCGGCAAGCTGGAAATCAGCAGTGACGATCAAGCCGATCGCGAAGGGAACATAGTCACGGGGGATCGGTGGTCCGTAGAGTGCAGCGTGACGGTCCTCCCGTCGCCGGGAATGCTCCAAGCCGACGGATGGGAAGGCGCTCCCGCCGCGCCGCTGCCGGTGTCGGGTCGGCGCGGGCAGACGGCGAATGGGCAGTTCTCCGTCAAGAACATCGGCGAGACGCCCGTCGGGTTCCAAGTCGTGCCGATTGTGGAGGGTGTCATGGGTGACATCGGGAAGCCCTTGGAAGGCTTGCAAACCACGCCCTCGGAAGGTACAATCGCACCCAAACAGGCGGTCTCCGTCGCCGTGTCCGTCCCGACGGCGGGGCTGCCGCCGGGGACCTACCAGGCAGGGGTGATCCTCCGGTCCCCGACGCTCCAGACGCTGACGGTGCCCATCGCCCTGCACGTCCTTTCGCCCCTGGGATACCTGAAGACCCGACTGGGCGGGCGGTGAGCGCATCTCAGGGCAGGATGCGGAAGGTCAGCCAGAGGGCGAGGACAGCGGCGAGCAGGGTCAGCGGGGTCACGAGCAGGCCGACCTTGAAGAAGTCCAGGGCGGGCATGTCTTCCCCCTTCTTGCGGGCCGCCGTCAGCACCAGCAGCGTCGCCAGCGAGCCGGAAAGGGTCAGGTTCGGCCCGATGTTGGTTCCCAGCAGCGCGGCGTAGACCAGCGGCGGGTGGGCGTGGGCCTGTTGCAGAACGCTGCGCGCCAGCAGCGCGGCGGGGATGTTGTTGACGACATTGGAAGCGAGACCTGCCCCACCGGCCATCGCCGCCATGCCGACCAGCGGGTGCGGGTCCCGCGCGACGATCCACGCGGCCAGGCGCCCGGTCAGCCCCAGGTTTTCCACGCCCCCGATGACCACGAACAACCCGACGACGAATGGGAAAACGGGCCAGCTCACCTCGCGCAGCAGCCCCCAACCCACCCGCCCCGCACGAGCGCCCCAGACCGCCAGCGCCAGACACCCAGCGAAGCCGACGGCGTAAGGCGGAAGGTGGAGGAACGGCGCGGCGAAGTAGCCGACAAGCACCAGACAGAGAACGGTGACAGATGCCCGGAAGTAGCTCCCATGCGGCACCACGCTCCTGGGGTCCGGCAAGTCATTGCCGGAAAACTCTGCGGGCAAGCCACCGCGAAAGAGCCACCGGAACAGGGCGTAGTTCGTCAGCAGGGCAACGCCCTGCGGCAGGAGCATCCGCAGGGCGAAGCCGCCGAAGGGCAGGGCGAATGCCCCGGTGAAGAGCAGGTTGGTCAGGTTGCTGACCGGGAGCGGCAGCGAGGCGACGTTGGCGACGAAAGCGCAGGCGAAGATGTAGGGCCGCGCGGGCAGATTGAGCCGCGCGACGAAGGCCAGCACGACAGGGGTTAAGATCACCGCCGTGGTGTCCAGCGACAGGCCGGCCGTGACCAGCGCGCCGAGGAGGAACACGTTCCGGTACAGCCGCCGCCCATCGCCGTGTGCCAGTCGCGCGGCCTGGATCGAAGACCAGTCGAAAAACCCGCTCCGCTCCAGCAGAGCGGACAGCAGCAGCAGGGCAAGCAGGAACAGCAGCGCGTCCTGCCCGGTCCGCGTTACCTGCCACGCCTGCCGGGGCGTCTCCAGGTGCAGAAGCAGCATCAGCGCGCCGCCCCCCGCCGTCCACCATGCTTCGTGCCAGCCGCGCGGCCGCGTCAGGACGAAAATCAGCGTCAGCGCGGCCACGGCCAGCGTCAGAATGAGGCGCAGAGGCGGCGTCACTTCGCTTCGCCTTCTTCGCCGCCGTGTTTTTCTTCGCCGCCGTGTTTTTCTTCGCCGTCCTTTGTCTCCGGCATGAGTATCCAGAAGTAGACTAGACCCGCCGCCGCGATCCCCGCCAGCGTCAGGAACGCGACGTTCTGCCCCGCGTACTTGGCGATCACGCCGCTCACCGAATTGCTTAGAAAGGCGCCGATGCCGACAGCCGAGGCGATGGCCCCCTGCGCCAGATTGAAGCGCCCCGTGCCTTTTGTCAGGTCCGCGATGATCAGGACGCTGACCACGCCGAAGATGCCCGCACCCAACCCGTCCATGCACTGAACCCCGATGAGGTAAAGCGAGTTGTGGTTCAGCGTGTACAGGACGCCGCGCAACGCAAGCGCGGCGAAGCCGAACAGGAACAGCGGCTTGCGTCCGAGTGATCCGGCCAGGCGGCCCGCCCCGGCGGCCACGACGACGAAGACGAGTTGCGAGGCCATCATGTACCCAGAGGTATACAAAACGGCCGTCTTGCCGCTTCGGCCTTTTGCCAGCATCTCGGTCACGAGCGGCACCATGGCAGCGTTGGCGAAGTGAAAGATGACGGCGGCGACGAGGAAGACCAGAATCTTCTTGTCTTTGACCAGTTCCCGCAGCCCGGAGAACTGGCCTTGCATCGCCTCCTTGACACCCTCCCATCCCGCGCCCTCGTCCCCCGCCTTCCCGTGCTCCCCGTCTTCCTTCTGCTCCCCGTCTTCCTTCTGCTCCCCGTCTTCCTTCTGCTCTCCGTCGCCGTCATCCGCGCCGCGCGCCAGGGCATAGTCAATGTCCTCGGCCCGGATGCGGAACACGAAGAAGATCGCCGCCCCGCTCAGGAGAACGATCAGGTAGAACATCCAGTGCAGCCCCAAAAAGTAGCCGATCGCGCCGATTGCCGCCGCCGCCGTCATGTTGCCGGCGGCGTTGAAGGCCTGGTTGTGCCCCGTCTGCCGGTCCATCCTTTTGCGGCCGACCAGGCCCAGCGTGATAGCGGCGATGCCCGGCGGGAACAGCGCGCCCGCGATGCCGATCAGCGACTGCGAAACGAGAACAAGCGGGAAGACGGTCTTGAGCACGATGCCGAGACAGCCCAGCACAATTAGCACACAGCCGAGCACGATCAGCTCGCGCTTCTGCTTGAGTTGATCAATGAGCGCCCCAGCGGGTGTCTGCGCCAAGACCTGGGCAATGTTGCCCGCCGCGACGACCACCCCGATCTGGGCCGGGTTCCAGCCCATGCTGGACTGGAGGAACAGGGTGACATACGGCCCCATGCCGTTCTGGACATCAGCGAGTGCGAAGTTCAGCGGCGAAAGCGCGCGGATGCTGCTCTGTTTGGAAGCAGCAGGATCATCCCGCCCGTCGCCGCCTTTGTCGGGTGTATCTTGGCTGTTCATAATAGTCTCTTGTCGGGCCGTGGCGTTCAGTTTGGAAGAATCGGCGAAGCCTACGGTCCGACCGGCGCGGGATCGTCTCGCCTTCCGCGTCCTTTGCCTCCCCTGGGTCTTCCCGGTCCGCCGCGCCCTTTTCCGCCGCGCGTCGTCCCCAGCAGCCCTTTCTCGGCATAGATGCCGATGGAGTTGTTGTCGGCGCCGGGCACACGCTGCGGCGGCTGGTAGGCGCCGCTCTGGCTGACAAGGATCGCGATCTTGTCCTCGGCGACGTTTCCGCCGGCGCCTTTGGCCGTGACCGTGATCTGGTGGTCGCCGTCCGTCACTTTCGTGGAATTGAACGGCGCGCTCCACATCTGGGTGGCTCCGATGCGGGTGAGGGGAAAGGATGTGCCGTTATCGATCTGATAGACGGCCGATGCGACCCCCTTATCGTCCCACACTTTGGCGCGTATTTTTGCGACGCCGCGCACGACCTGGTTCGGCTGGCTCCCGTCGGTAATGAGCTGCTTGTCCGCGGGAGACGTGATCATCACGAACGGCCACGAGCCGAGCGGCTTGAACTTCCAGCTCACCACGCCGTTATCCAGGTTAGTGAGGGAGAAGCCGACCGGCCCTTCGCTGGCCTGCCCAGTCGAGCGGGTGGCGGCGTAGAGGGTGCGGCCGTCGTTGGCGACCTCGTTGAAGTGCGTATGACCTGTCTCCACCAGCAGGACATGGTCTTTCGCCATCAGCGCCTGTACCCCGGCGGCGCTGTCTTGCAGGCCGCTGGGAAAGGGGTGCATGAAGATGACCGACCGCAAGCCTCTCGCCGCTGCCGCGTCCAGGTCCGCCGTCAGCCAGGCGGTCTGCTTCCCACCCAGGCCGAAGCCGCCTTCCTCGCCGGCGTCGAGGGCATCCAGAAAGATAAAATGATACTGGTCGGCGCTGAAGCTCTGGTAGGCGACCGGCTCCAGATATTTCTGGTATAGGCCCAGGCCGCCCCCTTTAAGGTCATGGTCGCCGGGGATGGCATAAAGCGGCACGCGCAGGCGGTCCGTCGCCTGCTTGATGAGCTGGTACTCCGCTTCAGAGCCTTCGTTGGCGTTGTCACCAGGCAGGACGGCGAAGTTGACGCCGTTCAGGAGGTACTGATTGGTGTTTCGGATGATCGTTTGGAAGTCGGCGTAGTTCTGCATGTCACCCGTCTGGATATGCAAATCCCCAAAATGGACCCAGCTCACCACACCGGGGTTCTGGATGGTCGTTGTTTGCCCGGCGTTGACGCCGCTGTTGACGGGCCTGGGGGGGCTGGCCGCGTGGGCGCGAACGCTTCCACCAAGCGCCGCGCCTAGCGCCAGCGCGCAGAAGGCTCGGCCGGGGGTTCGGTTGTCGTGGGACATGATTCTGTCACCTCTCGGTTGAGAATGATTTGACGACGGCAAAGCCGCCCCGCGAAGTCTCTTACAGGGCGGCTCTCTTTCCGTCAGTCTAGGCTACTTATGCTCCTGGGCGACGGCCTTTGTTGTGTGCTTGTACGCCTCGCCGGAATGTCTGAGCGCATGGTCGGTTTCTTCTCTGGCTTTGACTGCCTCGCCCTCCGCCAGATGGTGTGCGGCTTCCAGGTGGTGGTGCGCCGCCGCCGCATGGTGCAGAGCGGCGTCATGATGGGTCTTCGCGCCGGGCAGCGGGGGCTTCTTCCCCTCGGCGGGGACCGGCGGCTTGTGGCCGCCGGGCGGCTGTGGATGGACGCCGGGTGTCGGCGGCTTCGCGCCCCCTTCCACTTGCGATGATGTGTCTTCCATACAAAGGTTCTCCTATCGAGTGGTTCCCATGTCTGATCGGCTCAGGGGATGCCCTACCGGGGCTGCGGGAGTATGACCGGCGGTGTTCCAGGGGCAGTCCCGCGCCCTCCACGCCGGCCCGGCGCCGGCGGTGTCCCATTGCCCTGCCTCCCGCGAAGGCCCCGGCCATTTCCAGGGCGGGCGGCCATTCCGTTCCGGCGTACCGGCCCCGCTCGGCGACGGGGACGGAGGCCCGAGGCAGGCGGCGCGGGCGGCCGTGCGCGCATCCCGGCCCGTGGCGGAGGCGGCGGGCCACCGGCCGGAGGCGGCGGGGAAGTCTGTGCGCTGGCGGCGGAGATCAGGGCCAGGCCCGTGAGTCCAACGGCCAGAAAGTGCGTGAGTCGGCGAGTGTTCAAGGTTTCTCCTTTATGTCTGCGAGAACAAGTCCGGGCCTAACCGGGCGGATTCGGAGGCAGAGGCGCATCGGCGCCCGGAGGCGGGGGAGCTGGCGTATCGAGCGGGGCGACAGGCCTGCCGACATCGCCGGGGCGAGGCATCCGGCGTCCGCGCCTCCGGCCCCGGCCACGCGGGGGCGCACCGGCATCCGGCGGGGGCGGCGTGAGCGTAGCAGGGGCTGCCGGAGCATACGGCGGGGCCATGCCCATCGCGTTCACCCCCGTACTCCCGTATGCGGCGAGATAGCTGTTGACCAGCGCGACATAGGTTGGGGAGCGAGCGGCAATAATTTCGGGCGAGACGCCGTAACGGTCTGCGAGCGAGGAGAACGTGCTGCCGCCCTCGACTCGCCTAATGACCTCCGACAGCGGCACCCCGGCTCTGTCCGCGAGCGCGGCAGCCGCGCCGATCTGCCGAGCAGTCAGCCCGTACACCTGAGCACGGCGGATGGCGGCATAATCAAACAGAGGGTCGGCCAGGAGCGAATAGTTGACGGGAAACTGGCCTGGAACCGGGGCAGTATTATTGCCCTGCATGGGCGGCGAAGGCGCTGCTGGCGGCGGAGGGGGCGCTGGCGCTCCTACAGGCGGAGGCGGCCCCCCGGCGGGAGGCGGAGGCGCTTGGGCGAAGGCTGTCGGAGCAAGAAGCAGGCCCGCCAGGACTGCGGCCAGGGCGCCGCTTCGCGTGTGCTTGATCATGGTCTTTCTCCTTTCGGTAGGTGAGTCGGTAAATGAGATCGTGGGGACGCCGCTAATCTTCCCCTTTTCCGCCGCCGCGTGCCTGGATGAGACCGGCGAAACGCGCGGCGGCTTCGGGCGATGCCAAGATGCCGCCCGTCGCCAGCGCGTGCAGGCGCAGGCAGTCCAGCAGGTAGAGACAAAGGGGAGGCGCACCAGTCGCCAGGAGCACGGACTGAAGCAGAATTCCCAGTTGTTCGCGTGTGATGCTGGAGGGGGTCGTGTTCAGCTCGGCGTACAGGCCGTCGGCGCTGGCAGCGACACCGGCCTGGTCCGCGCTCGGCCAGGAGAGCGAGGCGACGGACAGACCGCGTCGGGGCACGGGGACCGGACGCAGGCTGTCATCTCGCTCGCTGTCGGTGTTCTGGACAGCGGCCTGGAGCAGACGCAGGCCCTGGCGCACAGCCTCGGCGCGGCTGACTGACAGGCGCGCGGCGCAGTCATCCAGCAGCGTCAGTTCGGTCTGGCTGATCTTGACGTTGAGCGGCGTGTCAGCCCCAACGCTCGGCGGTCGGCCCGGACGGCGTGGAGGCTCCGGCAGGTGGTGCGGCCCGTGGTGGGGCGGATGGTGGGGACCATGCGGTGGCATTCAGCTTTTCCCTTCTTGATTAGAAGCATAATTAATTATATACTTAATTAATCATGCTTGTCAAGAGGGAAGCTGAATTCTTTCTGACAGGAAGGATCAGAGGTACTCGCGGACGCGCCCGCCGCTGTCGGGAGAAGAATCGGGAACGGGGAGGGTTTCCGCCTCGACCGAGCTGACCACCTTCTCGCGTGATTCGGCGACGGCGGCGGCGGCCTGGGCTTTCCAGTCCTCCGCGCGGTCCGAGAACTGCTCTAGAAGGCGCTGGCCCGGCTTGGTGGCGAGGAGCAGGGCGGCAGCGCCCGCGACGAGGCCGAGGAGCAGAGCGGCGACGCCGACGCCGCTTCCATTTGGGTGCTGCTGAGGATCGCGTTCGTTCATAGTTATCAAGGAGACATCATTCCTCTTCGGTAGCGGCTTGAATCTCGAAGAGGCGGGAAACGTTCTGGGCACGCGCTAGAATTTCGGGTGTTACGGTCTCGCCCTTGCGAATCAGAGGGAAGCCGAAATAGCCGAGCACGTCACGATGGGCGACGCGGCCCACAATCGGGTCCACATAGCCGATAATGTTTGTGTTGTCCGGCAGGGCAAGAGTGTCCTGCGCGCTGGTGCCGGTGGTGCCGGCCGGGGTTCCGGTGACTTTTGCCATAAGTTGCTTTAACAGATTATTTTAACAGATTAGAGGTCGTTGAGGCTGTAGGCCAGGTTCATGATCGTGTCGAAGCGGCCCAGTTTCAGAACCCGCTCCGGCTGGCGGCTCGGCGTCAGCAGGACGTTCAGGGTACGCCCATCCGGTGCAAGTTTTTTGCGCGCTTCCACCAGCAGGGCGAGGCCCGCGCTGTCAATGAAATCCACGCGGCTCAGGTCCACGATGATCGGCGACTTTTCCGCGCCGTTGACAGCCGCCATGAGCGCTTCTTTCAGTTGGGGCGCGGTGGTCAGGTCCACCTCCCCGACAGCCTCGATCACGGCGCCCTTGCTGTCTTGACGCTGGAAAATGGTGAGTTGCGCGGCGTTCAAAGATGAATAACTCCCACGATATTTAGGTCGGAACTCGCAGTGAAATCGAAATGATGAACGATTGTCGGCTGATTATACCTGAAAATGCAGGAAAATCTACGGGGGTGATGAAACCAATAGGCACCATGAGTCTCAAAATCACCTGGCTCGGCCACGCGGCTTTCCTGCTCCAAACGGACACGGTGCGCGTGATGCTCGACCCCTATCGCGCTCCCGATGCCGGCGCTTACCTGCCGGCTGACACACTCACTGACATCGTCCTGGTCAGTCATCTCAACCCGCAGTACCACAGCCACTGGGAAGCCGCATTGGGAAGTCCCACTCGTTTGAACGGCCTGGACTTTGCCCATGAGCCGGAGGGCATCGAGGTGCGCGGCATCCGCTTCCGCGCCGTTCAAGTCTGGGAGTCGCCCGCACGCGATGTTCCCGTCTCGATGCCTTACTTCACCCTGGGCGGCGTTTCGGTCTGCCATTCAGGCGACCTGGGCCATGCCCTTTCACCCGCCGAAGCCGCCCCGCTCCGGGGCGTAAATGTCTTCCTGGCCGTGGCCGGCGGGCCGCCGACCATTCCCGTGGCGGATCTGAAGGCGGCGATAGACTTGATCCGGCCTCGAATCGTGATCCCGATGCACTACCAGAACGGCAAGATCAACCTGAACCTGCGGCCCGTGGACGACCTGCTGGCTCTGTTTGACCCCACGCAGATCGTCCATCAACCTTCCCCGACGCTGGAAATCTCCCCGGAAACATTGCCGTCGGAGACGCAGGTGATCGTACTGCCCTCGGCCCGATAGGGACGCGGCGGCGTTAGGACGCGCAGCACGTCCCGCCCGTCCTGCCGCCACGACAGCGGCGGGGCCTGGAGTTCGCCCGGCGCGCAAAGGTAGGAGACGTTAGGGATATAGTCGCTCTCCTTGCCCGCCACGGCGCCGCCCTGCAAACAGGACGCCACGGACGCCACGGCTTCCGGCAGGTCTTCCAGAGAGGTGAGCGGCTGAACGGAAACGACACCGAATGTCGGCGACGGGGCGAACGCGGGCTGGGGGCGGGCGATAACCGTCCAGCGCAGGCTGGGGTCTTCCCAGAGCCGGTTCCCCGCCCCCATCCACGCCAGCCCGCGCGCCTCGCGAACGGCTGCTCCGCCCTGCTCGGCCCGGACTGGCAGAGGGTAGCGCGCCGCCACGACGGGCAGGGCCGCTGCCAGCCGTTCGGCAAAAGCCAGTGCGTCCTCCCAAGTGCCCTCGACGAAGATCGTCTGCGGCGACAGGCAGCCGCCCTGGTCATAGAGCAATATGTCTTTGGCAAAGCCTGCGGCGGCTTCCGGCGTCCCGTTCCCGCGCGTCACCAGCCCGAACGAGACGCGGTGGCCGTAGCCAATAAAGCGAGTCGGGGGAGGACAGAGGGCGCGCAGGGCGCACATCGTCGCGTCGCTCCCGTGCGCCATCACCAGGTCCACCCCGGCGCACAGGGCGGCTTCGCGCTCGGTCGTCCCGCCGGGCCATTGGTCAAGATGGACGCAGGCCGCCAGATCGGGAGACACGTCGGCAAGCGTTTTTTGGAACAGCCGCCCCCACTGCGCCGCCGGGCCGGACGGGAGTTTCACGAACGAGGCGCTGCGGACGAGCAGGGCGCGGATGATGCTCACCCAGGCCAGCAGCGGTGTGTTGCCTGCGATAACGTGGCCGATGATGGGGTAGCCCTGCGCGTCCCGCACGTCTTCGGCGTCAATCAATACCCAGAGTGCTTCCGGGGCCAGCGAATAGAGCAGGGCGTCAAGGCTGACCTGCACCATCGCGAATGGAAACGGCTCCTGCCACGTTTCCGCCTCCAAGCGCGGCGGATAGGCCGGGTCGCGCCAGCGTTCGGCCAGGGCCGCAAGGCTGTCAACGACCTCTGCCTGCGGCATCGGCACGAGGATGTCCGCGTGAGAGCGCCGGAGCCGCACGAGGGATGCCGTGATGCCGTCTAACGCTTCGTCCATAGCTCTTCCACCGTCAGTGAGCAGCCCCGCACCTCGGCATCGGGAGCGCGGCCACGCAGGATAAACCCATCGGGCGTCAGCGCCCCTCGGTCCTGCGTTTGCAGCACCCCCACGGAGTTCCAGTTCGCCAGGTCGTAATGTCGCAGCAGGCCCGGCGTCCCCGGCGCGGCGTCTTCGCCCGTTTCGGGGTCAATGGCGCGCGTCCGCACCCAATGCGGCCCGCGCTTGACCGGGTCCAGGCTGCGCCCATAAAACTGAGACGCCATCTCGGACATGCCGTACTCGCTGTAACAATTCTCAATGGGGACGCCTAAACGTGTCGCGAACAGGCCGTACAACTCCTCGCGCGGCACTTCGCGCGTCCGGCCCTTGAAGCCGCCGGTCTCGATGACCAGACTGCCGGCGGGCAGATGCCAATTCTGGTTGGTGTCATCAAACAACTGCACGAACGCGAAGGCCGTGCCGAACAGGGTGATTGGTTCTGTCAGCTCGTAAAGAGCCACAGCCAGCGCGGCATCATCGTCCCAGAAGAACCGTTCCGCGCCCAATGCTCCCAGCATGTGCGACAGCGACGAATGCGGCGCGGCCTCGGGGTCAGCCATCAGCGCCCACAGGCGGCGCGGACGGTCGGGGAAGGCGGCGGCGAACGCCGCCCGCAGGCTGGTCTCGTACAGGGCAAGTGCGTCGGCGTCGAAGAAGTGCCGGCTGGCCTGTGCCCCCGTTGTCCCCGACGAGTGGAAAACGGCTACGGTTTGAAACAATGGCACACAGGAAAGGTCAAAGACTTTAAACGCCTGGGTGGGCACGGCGGGGATGCCCTGCCAGCGCTGAACGCGGTCCGGCGACTGCCCCTGACCGTCACACAGCCGGCGGTAAGGCGCGCAGCACTCATACTGCCGGGCGAACAGGGCCAGGGCAAGCGTCTCAAACGCGGCGTCCGCATCTTCGGCGGAGGGGTTCTGGATGAAGTCGGCGATCTTCCGGGCGAGCGGGTCCATGCCTTTATTGTACCCGCGTCATCCCTGCCCTGAACGGCAGGGCTTTGTTAGTGCAAGCCCCCGCCTTCGCGGGCGAAGAAAACTCCTATTGAATGGCTCTTCTGCCCGCGCCCCTCCGGGCCTGCCAGTGCAGAGGCGGGGATTTGCTCTTCCCAAGCCCCGCCGTTCAGGGCGGGGCCAGCCGGAGGTATAATGAAGTCACCTTATGTCCCGCTCTTCCAGCCGCAAAACCGAATTCCTGCTGCTTCTCGCCGTGCAGATCGTGCTCGCCTTCGGGCTGGCCCTGGTCTTCCTCGGCAAGAAGGCGACGACCGAGTACCCGGCGCAGCCCGTCAACATCAACACGGCGACGGCGGCGCAGCTTGCCCGAACGCTTTCGGTCGGCCAGGACACGGGGCAGGCTTTGGTGGCGGCGCGCGGGCGCGGCTGGTCCTCAGTCTACGGGCTGCGCCATGCGAAGGCATTGAAGGACGTGCCGACGGCGGACATTGACGACAAGTTCGTGGCACGGACACCCGCCGACGTGATGCGCCTCTTTTGGGGCGGCGCGGCGGCGTTTTTGCTGGTCTGGTGGCTGGTCCACGGCGTCCTGCGGAAGTCCGCGCCGGGTGCTGACCCGTTCCTGCTGCCGTTCACGGCCCTCCTTTCGGGCATCGGGCTGATGATGGTCTACAGCGTCAAGGACCCCTACCGGGACACGCTGGCGTTTACGGGGCAGGTGTGGGGCGTGGCCTTGTACGGGATGCTAGCGCTGCTCGTACCCTTGACGCGGCCTTTCGGGCGGCTGCCCCTGCGCCGGTATCAGTACGCCTATGCCGGGGCCGCCGTACTGCTGATGCTGGGGCTTTTGCTGCTGGGGCACGGTCCGGGCGGCATTCACCTTCAACTGTTCGGCGTGGAGCCGGTGGAGTTCATCAAAATCCTGCTGGTGCTGTTCGTGGCGTCGTACCTGGCCGAGCGGCACGGAACATTGGGCGATGCCAGAGCCGCCCTGCCCCGGCTGGCGGACTTTGGGCCGCTGGCCGTTGTCTACGCCTTCTGCCTGGGCCTGTTCCTGCTGGTCAAAGATTTAGGACCCGCCGTGCTGCTGTTCGGCGTTTTTCTGGCCCTGCTTTATCTCACCACGCGGCGCTGGGTCTACCCCGTCGTCGGGACCGTCCTGCTGCTGCTGGCGGCAGGGGCGGGCTACGCGCTCCACTTCGGGTTCTTCGCAACGCGCGTGACTATGTGGCTGCACCCGTGGGACAACGCCGACAAGAACGGGGCGCAGCTTGCACAGGGATTGTGGGGTATGGCGACCGGCGGGCTGTGGGGCAGCGGGCTGGGGCTGGGGCGGCCTGAGTTCGTGCCTCGGGCGGGGTCGGACTCGATCTTCGCGACCTATGGGGAGCAGATGGGGCTGATCGGGGCGCTGGTCCTGCTGGCCGTCTATGCGCTGCTGATCGCGCGGGGGCTGCACATCGCGCGGCGGGCCGTCACCGACTTCGACCGGCTGCTGGCGGCGGGGCTGACCCTGCTGCTCGGCTTCCAGACCATGATCATCCTGGGCGGCGTGTCGGGCCTGACGCCGCTGACCGGCATCACGCTCCCGTTCGTCTCGTTCGGCGCGTCGTCCCTGGTCGCGTCGTTCTTCGCCGTCGGGCTATTGCTGCACCTGTCCGGCAAGACGCTCCCTTCCACGGCGACCGACCGGGCGACGCCCGAATGGTCGCGGACGGCGCGGGCATTAGCGGTCGGCTGCGCGGCTTATTTATTGCTCGGCATCGGCGTTCTCCGATTGTTCGACGTGCAGGGCATCCACGACACGGCCATCGCGACGCGGCTGCTGCGGACGCCGGACCGGGACACGAAGCCGGGCGGTTCGCTGCCGCCGCACATCAACCCGCGCCTGCTGGCGTATGCCGCCGGCATTCCGCGCGGCACGATCAAGGACCGGAACGGGCACACCCTGGCGCGCAAGCCGCTGGCGGACGACGAGCCGGGGCAGACGACGCTGCTCTGCCCCGACGGACACCCGCGCGTCTACCCCGGCGGCGCGGCCTGCGCGCAGATCGTGTGGGCCGTTGAGAGAGCCATGTCGTCCACGGACGCGCTGGGCCAGAACAGCCGCCTACGCGGGTTCCTGAGCTACGCCGACCTGCTCATCCCCTACCGGACGCAGAACCTGCCGTTCCACCAGACGCCGCGCGGGCAGGACGTGACGCTGACCATTGACCAGGACTTGCAGCAGGCGGCGACGGACGCCCTGCACACTTACGCCGTCCGGGTGAAGGACCGGCACACGGGGCAGCCCCAGAACAGGGGCGCGGCGGTCCTGCTGAACGTCGCCACCGGCGAAGTCCTGGCCCTGGCCTCACTGCCGACCTTCGATCCCACCACGCTGACGCCCGAAACCTGGGATGCGCTCCAGAAACAGCCCGCCGGGGCGGCCTTCAACCGCGCCCTAGTCGGCCTGTACCCGCCCGGCTCGTCGTTCAAGATCGTCACCGCCACGGCGGGCCTGGCGCACGGCCTGGGGAACACGGTCGTCACCTGCCGCCACACGGACACCAATGTCGTCTGGCACTTCGGCGGCAAAAATTACTCGCGGCGGCGGATCACCGACGAGGAGGGTTTCGTGCCGCACGGCGCGACGGACATGGCGAAGGCCCTGCGCGTCTCGTGCAACGTCTACTTCGCCCACCTGGGCATTGCCCTGGGGCCGAAGGCGCTGGACCAGACCGGGCGCGGGCAGTTCGGCTTGGCTCATTTGCCCCCCCTCGCCAAGCTCGGCGAAGACCTGCCGGACTGCGCCTACGGGCAGGGCGCGGTGCAGGTGACGCCGCTGGAAATGGCCCGCGTCGCCCAGGCCGTCGGGAACAATGGGCGTCTCCTGCCCGTCCTCTTCCTGAAAGCGCCCGGCAAGCCAAGCGCCGGGACGCCTGCGATGACACTGGACCAGGCCGCCCGGATGCAGGGGATGCTGGCCGCCGTGACGCGCCCCGGCGGCACGGCCTCCGGCGTCTTCGATGGCCTGCCGGTGTCCGTGGCCGGCAAGACCGGCAGCGCCCAGAACAACCAGGGCCAGGGCCGGACCCACTCCTGGTTCGTCGGCTTCGCCCCCGCCGACCGCCCGACGCTGGCCTTCGCCTGCATCGTCGAGAATGCCGGCTTCGGACGCTCCGCCGCCGCCCCCGTCTGCCGCGAGATGATCCGCAAGGCACTATAATCGTTCATGGCCCTAAACGGTGGCGCAAGGCTGGGGTACAATAGCGGCATACCTGTTTCCGCACGAGGAGACCCTGCATGAACGCTTCACCGCAAGCACATCGCGTTGAGACAACACTGACCCAAGATGGAACTCTGACACTCGACCACCTGCCGTTCCATGCCGGGGAGCTAGCCGAAGTCATTGTCTTGCCCCATGCCGCCGCCCCGCTGCCAACAGACCGCTATCCGCTGCGCGGCACACCCGTTCGCTATGAACAGCCGACAGAACCAGTGGCAGAACCCGAGTGGGAGGCTGGCGCATGATTATCCTGGACATGCACAAGGTTTACCTATGGTGGGATTAGTACGATGTCACTACGACCATGCCCCAAGAAGAAGTAGTAACCATGGACTGCACCCCTGAAGTGAGACAAACGGTTAAGGTGGTATACTCCGAAAGGAAGACCACCGACCATGAGCCTCAAGCGACGCATCTTTACCAAAGAGTTCAAGCAGCAAGTGCTGCGTGAAGTAC